>Ga0307305_10000865_pt1 | contig 11536 bp, 6 predicted proteins | sample ER_DNA_186_FD_194512 | JGI IMG/M metagenome (GOLD analysis project Ga0307305, IMG submission 194512) | Bulk soil microbial communities from the East River watershed near Crested Butte, Colorado, United States - ER_DNA_186 | ecosystem: Environmental > Terrestrial > Soil > Floodplain | place: USA... | reverse complement strand
GGCTGGATTTCCGATCCGAATTGCAGATGCAATGGTTTCCGGCTTTTCGACAATGCGGTTAAAAAAGATCGGCGCCGCGCCGGCCGCTTGAAAACCAATCATCGCTGGCAATTTTGTCGACCTTTGGTGTCGTTCGTATTCGCGATATCCTTCCCAGTAGGCGGTGATGTTTCCGGCATTGCCTACCGGCAGCAGGTGAAAGTCGGGCGCGTCGCCCAGAACATCGATGACCTCAAATGCAGCGGTCTTTTGTCCTGCGATCCGGTCCGGGTTAATCGAATTAACGATGACAAACTCGTGCCCCTCGCCTAACTCACACACAATACGAAGCGCGTCGTCAAAGTTGCCATCGATCGCGACGATCTTCGCTCCGTAAGAAAAAGCTTGCAGCAATTTCCCGGTTGCGATTTTTCTCGCAGGCAAAATCACGACGCACGAAATTCCCGCACGCGCTGCGTAAGCAGCTGCTGAAGCCGAAGTGTTGCCCGTCGAAGCGCAAATGAGAGCGTTTGCGCCACGCTCGAGCGCTTTCGATACGGCGACGGTCATCCCACGATCCTTGAACGAACCTGTGGGATTCATGCCTTCATTCTTGACAAAAACCTCGCATCCGCGTCCAACCCGTTTGCTTAACTGCGGACAATAAATCAGGGGAGTATTCCCTTCGCCCAACGAAACAATCGGTGTTGAGCCAGAGAGGGGTAGAAATGCGCGGTAATGATCGATCACTCCCCTGCTCTGCCGCAATTCTGATGTTGTCGAGGGCATCTATGTTCTAATCGAGGTAAATCCGTGTGATTGTCGATCGGTAAGTGCCGTGTAAGATCATCCCGTATGCCCGCGCTGAGCAAGGAAGATAAGCTGCGACTCTTAACCACGATGCTGGAAAGTCGCCATGCAGATTTGCGCGAACAGAATCTGAATCGTCAGGGCAAAGGACATTTTCATGTTTCGGGAATGGGTCATGAGGCGCTGGCGGCGGTCTCGATCCAAATGGAGGCGGACGATTACATCGTACCGTACTATCGCGATCGCGGGTTGATTCTCGGGCGCGGGATGACGACCCGTCAGCTGGGGCTGGAATATTTCGCGAAACGCAACACTGGCAGCGGCGGCCGCCAAATGCCATCGCACTATAGCAACGCTGACCTGCACATCTGGAGTGTGCCAACACCGACTGGTTCGCAGCTCCTACCGGCATGTGGAATCGCCTGGGGCATTCAGCTCGACGAAAAGAAAAATCTCGTCGTGACCACAGTAGGCGATGCCGCCACCCGGCAAGGAGATTTTTTCGAGGCGATCTGTTTTGCCAAGGAAAAGAAACTTCCCATGCTCTTTCTCGTCGAAGACAACGCCTACGGCATCAGCATGCCCACGCGGAAGACCAATCCACTCGCGTTGAATGTTCTCGAGCCTGAGAACTGGCGCCGCATCGACGGACAAAACGTGCAGCAGGTTCATGACGCCACGGCGGAAGCATTCCAAAAGATTCGCGCCGGCGGCGGGCCATTCTTTTTCTGGATCAAAATGGAACGCCTCTCGAGTCACACGAGCTCCGATGATCAAAAACTTTATCGAAACGAAAAGGAACTGCGGGAGCTCGAAAAATTCGATCCGCTCAAATGCTGGAAAGATCAACTAATCGAGGAGGGTATCGTCACGACGGACGATTTCGTGAGACTCGACAACGAAATTAAGGAGCGAATCCGTCGTGAATACAGTGAAGCGGAAAAAGCCGAAGATCCGTCGCCGAACGAGCTTCTTGCCAATGTCACGAAACCGCCGCCAAAGATCGAGAAAGAAATCCTCCCGCCAGGAAAATATCGCATTGGCGACACCGTAAACAAAACCTTGCGTGCCGGTCTGGAGGAAGACTCCGGACGCATCTTGTTCGGTGAAGACATTGAAGATCCCAAGGGCGGCGTATTTCGTCTTACGCAGAAACTTTCAACAGAATTCCCGAAACAAGTTTTCAATTCGCCGCTCGCGGAATCAACGATTCTCGGAGTTGCCTGCGGTCTAGGTGCCTACGGGAAGCGCCCCGTTTTCGAGCTGCAATTCATCGATTTTATTTACCCGGGGTTCAATCAACTCGTTACCAATATTTCCAACCTGCGCTGGCGATCGTTTGGCAACTGGAAATGTCCGGCTGTGATTTACGCACCCTACGGAGCGTATCTGCCTGGCGGAAGTTTGTGGCATAGCCAGGCGAACGAGTCGGCGCTCGCGCATTATCCCGGTCTAAACGTTGCGATTCCGAGTACGCCTGCAGACGCCGCAGGATTGCTTTGGACGGCAATGCAAGCTGAAGATCCGGTGATTTTCTTAATTCCTAAGCATTTGCTTTGGGCTGAACACGAGTACCCGGAGCCGATCCGAGCCGTTCCGCTCGGACGCGCGCGTCAATGCACGAGCGGCTCAGACGTAACGATGGTTGCCTGGGGAAACACGATTGAGAAATCTCACGAGGCGATCGCAAAAATCGACAGCGAAACAAGCGTCGAACTAATCGATCTGCGGTCGATTGTGCCGTGGGACAAGGCTGCGATTGAAAAATCAGTGCGTAAAACTCGCCGGCTGGTTGTTGTGCAGGAAGACACTGAGAACTGCAGCGTAGGGCAAATGATTATTTCGCACGTCACGAGCGCGCCTGAGCTGTGGAATGAGATGATCAGTCCGCCGATTCTCGTTAGCAAAGCGAATGTCATGATCGGTTACAATCCGATCTACGAATATGCCGCGCTACCGGATGTCGATCGAATTGTCGCTGCCATCCGGCATTCCGTTGCAAGCAAACACGAACGCGCAGTTGTAGCCGCGGGCGTTGATCGTGGCCGGTCGATTCAAGAACCGGAATTCGCCCAAGCGGGACCAACGCCCCGGCCTACAGCAACACAGCCGGGGACAGCGCCCCCGGCTACAGCGGACACTGGCAAGCGGCGTGTGCAAAGCATCACTGTGCCTGTCATGGGCGAAGGAATCCGCAATGCAAAAGTCGTTTCGCTTTTGAAAAAACCGGGCGATGCCGTCGCGCTGGACGATGAGTTGTGCGAAGTCGAAACGGACAAGGCCGTTTATCCAATTCAATCATCGTTCGCTGGAGTCATGGGCGAATGGAAGACGAAGGTTGGCGATACGGTCGATATTGGCCAGGAGCTTGGCACACTTGTTACGGACGAAGCGTCACTCGCGGATCAGTTTGAGGCGGCGGCTGAAGTTTCCGCAGATCGTGAGAGTGTAGCCGCGGGCGTTGACCGCGGCGGCTCCGTACCTGAGCACAAGCCTACGCGACCGAGGCCATCGGCCTCGGCTACAGCAATTGAGCCCGCCCTTTCGCCCACCATCACGCGAAAACTCAGCCGTGTGATTCCCGCTAACCTGCAAATCGACGCGCGCTGGGACGCAATTCGTGAAGCTCGCGAGGCAGCGAAAAAACAAGACCCTGAGAATGCCCCCTCCCCTTCTGTGATGATTGCGTGGGCAGTCGTGCGGGCGATGGAAAAGCACGCGCCATTCCGCCGGTTGATTTTCGAAGACGATCAGATTGTGCAGAATGATAATTTCGATCTCGGCGTTGCGGTCGCGCTAGAAGGCGATCGGTTGGCCACCGCCGTAGTTACAGATGCAAACCGAAAAAGCTGGCCGGAATTCGTAAAGGCTTACGACGACGCCGTGGCTGCGACACGCGGCGGCCGCGTCGACGCAATGAATGCGCCGGTGGTGATTACGAGTCTCGGCGCATTCGGAGTAAAAGCTGCAGCGCCGATTGTCGTGCCGCCGTCCGTCGGCACGCTGTTTGTTGGTACAGCACACCGGGAACTAATTCCCAACAAAAACCGAAACGAAACCGCAGAAGTCATAACGCTCTCGCTCACGTTTGATCATCGCGTCGTCAACGGCGCCGGCGCGGCAGCGTTCGCCAACGAAATCAAAAAACAGATCGAAGGATTTAGAATTCCTTCTAATGAAAAGCTCGGGGCAGCTGCGCGCAAGCGCTGAGCATTCTTTCCGGTTACATCCAATCTTCCTCTGCGTTTCGTAGCTTTAGTACGGTCAATTGTCGACCGAACCAATCAACATTGTAGGGCGGCCGAGCCCGCGGGCGCCCGCGCAAGGGAATTGCCGTTCTATAGAACCGCACCTGCCGGTTCCGAGCGACACGGACGAGAATCAGTCTGTAAGCTCGCTGGCGCAAGCCGATCAAACGCCCTACAATTCTTTTCGCCCAGCCCCGGTTATGACCACCGCCAATAAGATCACCATCGTGCGGATCTTGATGATCCCCGCCTTTGTGACGATGGCGATTTATTATGGCGAGAGCGTCAGACGCGGCCAACCACTGGAATGGCAGCGTTTCACTGCGATCATTATTTTCATATTAGCTGCCGTAAGTGACGGCTTGGACGGATACGTCGCGCGTCACTACAATCAGCGCAGTTCGCTGGGAGTCATCCTGGATCCAATCGCCGACAAGGGATTACTGCTTAGCGGTATTATCACCCTAAGCATTAGCAACTGGAGCGAGCTCGACGCCGATTACGGCAGTTTTCCGACCTGGTTTCCGGTTCTTGTGATTTCGCGTGACGCTATTCTTTTCGTCGGCGCAGGCGTTCTGTATTTGCTGATTGGAAAAGTGCACGTGAAACCGAATTGGACCGGAAAAGTAGCGACTGTTTTACAGATGGCCGCGATCGGCTGGGTCATGTTGCAACTGCACCTGCTTCCCCTGCTCTATGTTGTAATCGCGGCCGGCGTTTTCACCGCACTCTCCGGAATCATTTATGTCACAGATGGCGTCCGGCAATTGCAGGCGGCAGGTCATGCTCATCCGGCAAAATCTTAGATGCGCCTGCTGCGGTGAATGAGACGAATACGCTGCCGAGTGTCGCTATCGTCGGCCGCCCAAACGTAGGCAAGTCCGCGCTGTTCAATCGGCTGGTTGGCCGAAAGATCGCGATTGTTCACGATCAGCCGGGGATCACACGCGACCGGATTTCCGCGATTTGCAACCGAGGGACGCGCCCGTTCACAGTATGGGACACAGGCGGAATCTTCGGCGTCGGTGAACGCGAACTGGGCGCGCAAGTCCGACGCGCCGCAGAAGAAGCTCTGCGCGAGAGTGATCTGTTACTTTTTGTTGTTGATGCGAAAGAAGGTTTATCGCCGTTTGATGGAGAATTCGCGCGCACACTGCGTAAATCTCAAAAACCCGTCGTGCTCGTCATCAACAAAATCGATAACGAGAAGCACGAGCCGCTGACGGCAGAGTTCGACGCGTTAGGGTTCGAATCGAGTCTTTCGATCAGTGCAGAACATGATCGCGGTATTTCCGATTTACTGCAAGAGATTGAACGCCGTTTGCCCTCGCGGGCTACTCGGGGTGACATCAAACCTCAAACCTTAAAATTCAAACCTCCATTGGCCATTGCGATCGTCGGGCGGCCAAATGTTGGTAAATCTTCGCTCATCAATTCCATCGTACGCGGAGAGCGCGCGATTGTGAGTGAATTACCAGGGACCACCCGTGATGCCGTCGACATTCTCTACGCGCATGATGGACGGAAGTTCGTTTTCATTGACACCGCGGGAATGCGTCGGCGCGGAAAACATTCGAGCTCGGTCGAGGTTTTCAGCGTTATGCGCGCAGAGCGCAGCATCCGCCGCGCTGATGTGTGTGTGCTGATTGTCGATGTCACTATGGGCGTAACAGCCCAGGACAAACGGATCGCCGGATTGATTCAACAGGCGCGGAAGCCAGCGATCGTTGTTCTGAACAAATGGGACTTAGTCAGCCCGAGACGCGGAGAAAAACAAGCGGCAAGGCAACTTGTCGAAGAAACGCATGCGAGAATTTTTTTTCTCGAATATGCGCCGACGCTGATCACATCTGCGCTGACCGGAGAAAATGTCGAGAAGTTGTTTGCCTCGATCGAAACAGTCCAGCGCGCAGCACAGCAACGCATCGGCACCGGGGTCCTAAACCGATTGCTGCGTCAGGCGTTTGAAGCAAACCCGCCGCCGCTGGTGAGAGGCCGCCGACTCAAGCTCTTTTATGCCGCCCAATCCAGAGGAAAAGAAGATCGCCTGGTGGACGGCGGCGGTCCAGCGACGCCAGAACTCCCGCGTGAGGTAGAAATTCGGGAACGGGCTCGCGGGAGCTTGCGCCTCCAGGCTCCAGAGTTCGTTCTTTTCGTCAATGATCCGAGGCTGATGAATGAAACTTACCGTCGTTATCTTGAAGCTCGCATTCGCAAAGCCGCACCGTATCCCGGCCTGCCGATAATTCTGACGCTGCGGCCACGCGCAAAAAGCGTCGGGCAACCATCGCGCGTTCGACGAAAAGGCCGCCGATTTTCAAATACCACCGGCCCCTCGACTATTTCGGCGCCTCCCGATACGGGAGATTTGCAGTAAGTGATGCGAGAATCTTTTCGCTCAGGTTGACGGCATCGCTATCGCCCGAGGCGTGAGCGCGCTTCAACGCTTCCTCGATAGCGCTGGTTGCACGCCGGAAATCTCCCGCTTCAGCGTAAGCCGCACCTAGCGTGTCGAGGATAACCGGGATTCGTCGTTCGGTCAGAGTGCAAGCGCGCTCGGCCAGTCGAACTGCCTCGACTCCATCACGCGATCTCGGATCGGGATACGTCGCAAGCAGCCACGCTAGTTCGTCCAGCATTCGTGGTGAATCCGGCGCACTTGCGGCGATAGCGCGGAGTCGCTGTAATGCATCCGGGTCCTTGGCCAACGACACCAAAATCTGCCGCAGTTGCGCATGCGCTTGTTCGAATTCTGGCCGTAATATCATTACGTAACCGAGCTGCTGCGCAGCTGATGCGAGATCGCCGGTTTCGGCCGTAGCCGAAGCCAACGCAGAATGTGCAGCTACGTCATACGGTGACATTGCCAGCCATTCGTGTCCGAGATCGCTCGCATCGTTGTAGCGTTGCATTTCGAAAAGACAACGCATCAGAAATTGGTACGCGGAAGAATTTTCCGGACCAAGATCAATGGCACGCCGAGCTTCCGCGATTGCGCGCTCCATGTCGCTACGCTTTACCGACATGGCTAGATCCAGGTGAGCAGCAGAGCGGGTTGGATTTAATTCAATTGCGCGCTCTGCTTCCTTGACGGCTTCCTCATCTTGCCCTAGTTCGCTCAAGCTCAGCGCGTGAAGGCCTCGCGCTATTGGATTCGAGGGATCCGCCTCTACGGCCTTAAGCGCTTGGGCGGCGGCTCCGTCGACCTTGCCCTGGATGCCTAAAGCTCTTGCGGCATAGAGATGCTGCGGCGCCGAAGGAACAATCCAGAAACTGGCGAAACTGTTCATTGCCCAAATTAACGCGAGTACGCCGAGAATAAGCTGCAAACGCGCACGCCCACGTGTCAGCCTTTCCCAAGCGAGCGCGCCAAAGAAACAAATCGGCGTGAGAGCGGACAACCCGTAAAACGCTTTCGCTTGCGCATAGGATGGAACTTTTAGCGTCATGAAAACCAAACCGAGCGCAATGACGGCACAGAAAGCGAGCAACAGGAACAGTTCGCTCGAAGGCCTGCGAATGAATTGAACAATCGCAATGCCCGCGCCGCCGAGAATAAGCGCCGTGGGTATGAGCGCCCACAAATAGCCGGTAACCATTGGCTCGTGGTTCCAGGCAGTTGTTAAGCTCGGTGCACCACCGCACAGCCCGTCGCCCCAGAGGGTGGAGTAAATTCCATCGGCAAATCCGGCGAACCCGCTGAAGAGCGGATACAGTAACGATCGACCGAAACGAAGATAATCAGCTGCGGTATGATAGCCGGGGTCCTGCCACCAGGTGAAACCGCTGACTACGTCCCAATTGCCAAGCAGCGGCGTTCCGAATTCCAACCAGATACGCGCATAATGCCACCCGCATACAGCGAAACAAATCGCGAGCAGTAACACGAGGTTGCGTAACGAGATTGCTATGGGCGCTCCCGCGTAAGCAAGCTTTCCTGCGATCGCAATGATTACGATCGGCAGTATCAAAACGCCGGTCGCTTTCGCAAGCATCGCCGCCCCAAGCGCCAATCCGAGCCAGGCAAACTGCGACGCGCGCGGAGTGTCGTCCTTCAGCAGACGTAAACAGAGATAAAGCGTCGCTGTGGCCAGAACGGCGGCCAGCATTTCGTTCGTCACATAATGCGCCAGATACAAATGCATCGGGAGAAACGCCGCCAGCAAAAGTCCGATGAATGCGGCTCGCACCGGGAGCAGCAGGCGCAAACTCAAAAAAACCAAAACGAATTGCGCAACGCCGAAAAATCCGCTGAGGAACCGCAGAACGACGATCGAGGCAGGCTCGTTCGTTGACATTTTGCCGGCTGAAAGGCTTGCCGCAGCTATCAAATAATAGAGCGGCGGCTGATACATTTCCCAGCCCTCAGTCGGCAGCGGCAGCGCCCGATGTTCCTGGATGTAGTTGATGTATTTGAGATGCTCCTTTGAATCGAAGCCGGCATGGAACGGCAACAGCCGCGCGTTATTCCAGAATAACAACAACCACAGGCCGGCAATGAAGAATAGGAGCGTTGGCTCCGGCCATCGTTTTGGGAGCTTCTTAAGGCTGACGCTCAGGAACAAGATGAATACAGAAGCGATCACGATAAGAACAATCCAGAACGGCCAAATTCTTTGCACCGCATCAAAGGTGCGTTCGCTGCCAGCAATGGGATTGCCGGGCCCGGGCGTCTTCGCCGCCGCAGCGAGCGCGGCATGGCGCCATGACGAACCGGCAATGGATGCTTCCCAACTCTTGTCGCTGCGCAAGATCAGTTGATCGGTACTTAAATTGAGCCAGAGCGCCGGCGGCCCATTGTCATTAAACACGTGCGCCTCGATCACGTTTGGCCCTGCGTGTAATTGTTCGGAGACGTCGACACTCATGTTGTCTTTCCAGTTGCGGTGTGGCTGCAACAGAACCAAATCGCCGTTGATTCTCACGTCTGCGCGACGCATTGCGCGAACGCTCAAATGCGCCGTGGCGGGTGGCTTATTTAGAATTAATTCGCGTCGGAACGTTGCATCGACGCTGGCACCGCTATGACCGCGGGCCTCAACCGCAGTGGGAAAAACAATCCATTCCGCACGTCGATCACGCGGCAGGAAATTGATTGCCGGATCGGTCCGCGCGATCCATGCCAGGATCAGCATCGCCGCGCCGGCGAATGCGAACATCGCAATCGCTCGCTGCCAGGATTTATGAAGAACTAACATTGAGCGAGTCAACTTTTACCACGTTTCTCCAGCGCCACAGAAAGTTAGATCCGAACCTCCGATCATCTCGACGCCGCGAACGATGGTTATTCTGCACGAATGGCTGGCGAGCACATTTGATCGAACATTCTTTAGCAACTGCGTGTCTCACCAGACCGTATGAAATCGACCCAGGAAATTACGCAGGAAGTGCGCGAGCTCGGCCAGTGGATTCCGGCGCTCCGTCAGCAAGTCGCTCACGTTGTTGTGGGACAGAAGTACTTGGTAGACCGCCTTATGCTCGGACTGCTCGCCAACGGTCATCTCCTGCTCGAAGGCGTTCCCGGCCTTGCGAAAACACTCACAGTTAAAACGATGGCCGCTTGCATCCAAACAGGATTTCAAAGGTTACAGTTCACGCCCGATCTTTTGCCTGCGGATTTGATAGGCACGCTGATTTACAATCCGCGCACTGGCGAATTTACAACCAAACTCGGCCCGATTTTTTCGAACTTGATTTTGGCTGACGAAATCAACCGCGCGCCGGCCAAGGTGCAGAGTGCATTGCTCGAGGCGATGCAGGAACGGCAGGTAACGATCGGCGAAAAAACATATCCTCTTTCGGATCCATTCCTGGTTTTGGCGACGCAAAACCCGATCGAACAGGAAGGCACTTACCAATTGCCCGAGGCACAGCTCGATCGGTTCATGTTCAAGTTGAATATCGGTTATCCACAAAAATCAGAGGAGCGAAATATCCTCGACTTAATGGCGACCTCGGCGCCCGATTTGCGAGTCGATTCAGTGATTGAGCCAAAGCAAATCATCGCGGCACGTGACGTCGTTAACAGCATCTACATCGACGACCGCGTAAAAGATTACATCGTGGATGTTGTCTGGGCGACGCGACAGCCAGCGGCATATAACCTGCGACTGGAAGGTCTCATTCGTTACGGCGCCTCGCCGCGTGCGACTATCTATCTCGCCCTCGGCGCGCGCGCTCACGCGTTCCTGAATGGCCGCGGTTACGTCACGCCACAGGACGTGAAAAGTATCGGACCCGACGTGTTGCGGCATCGCATCATTGTCAGTTACGAAGCCGAGGCGGAAGCGGTGACCAGCGAGACGATCATCGAACGGATCTTCGCAGGTTTGCCGGTGCCGTGATTTTTCGAAAATGATCGGTGACCAGTGAACAGTGATCAGGATGACCCCCGCAAAGTCTTTTCGAGATCTAAAAGTCTATCAAGCCGCACGGGAGGCGGCCCGGGTCATTTTTGAGCTCTCCAAAAATTTCCCGCGGGACGAGAGATATTCGCTAACGGATCAAATCCGCCGAAGCCCTCGAGCGGTAAAGGCTATGTTAGCCGAAGCGTGGGCGCGTCGCCGATACAAAGCCGCTTTCGTGAACAAGATCGATGAGGCTCTCGGTGAAGCATACGAGACGCAATCGTGGTTGGACGATGCAGTGGATAGTACAAATCTTTCCAAGCAGGAATTCGAGGATCTGGACAGGCGCTACGATGCAATCGGCGGCATGCTCTCGCGAATGATCGACCGCGCAGATGATTTCTGTAAACACGCGCCTGCGACTGATTACCGCTCCGTCACACGCGAGGACGAAGATTCTCCGTTCACAGATCACTGATCACCGATCACCTCTCATGGACGCAGCCGACATTCTTAAAAAGATCAGGACACTCGAGATCAAGACTCGCGGACTGGTCGAAACCGCCTTCGCCGGCGATTATCACAGCGTCTTCAAAGGCCGGGGTATGAATTTTGAAGATGTGCGCGAATACCAGCCGGGCGATGAGATCCGCTCAATTGATTGGAACGTCACGGCACGGATGGGCACTGCGTTTATAAAAAAGTTCACTGAGGAACGAGAGCTGACAGTTATGCTGGTTGTAGATGTAAGCGCTTCAGGGAATTTTGGCAGCACAACACAATCTAAACGCGAGTTGGCGGCGGAGGTTGCCTGTCTGCTCGCATTCAGCGCGATTAGAAATAATGACAAGGTCGGGCTGATCCTCTTCACTGATCGCGTCGAGCTTTTTATTCCCCCCAAAAAAGGTCGGTCGCACACGCTGCGACTTATTCGCGAGATTCTGTTTTTCCAACCGCACGGACGCGGCACAGAGCCGGCGCTGGCTCTCGATTACCTGAACAAGATCGTCACACGCCGCGCGGTCGTTTTTTTCATATCGGATTTTCAGGCAGCCGATTTTTCGCGTTCGCTCGCAGTGAGTGGGCAGCGACACGATTTCGTGGCGATCCACATTAATGATGAACGAGAAAAGGTGTTGCCGAACATAGGCA
>Ga0307305_10000862_pt1 | contig 11553 bp, 11 predicted proteins | sample ER_DNA_186_FD_194512 | JGI IMG/M metagenome (GOLD analysis project Ga0307305, IMG submission 194512) | Bulk soil microbial communities from the East River watershed near Crested Butte, Colorado, United States - ER_DNA_186 | ecosystem: Environmental > Terrestrial > Soil > Floodplain | place... | reverse complement strand
GACTTTGCCGCCAGTGCCAAAGGTGGGATCGAGCGCACCGGTCGGAGTCAGACGCGCCAACAAAAAGTCGTCCTCGGCTGACTCGCCGTTCGAACCGCCGACCGTGATGATTTTGCCATTGCTTTGCAGCAGGACTTTGGTAGCACCCTGGCAGCAGTTGCCGAAATCGATTTGCGTCATCCCGCCGGTACCGAAGCCGGTGTCGAGTACGCCGTTGGAGTTATACCGCGCGACAGCGAAATTCTGGACTCCTCCGTTTTGGGAGATAGCGAATCCAGCAGCGACAATCCGGCCATCGGGTTGAAGCGCGGCCGAGCGCGCCCGATCAAAGTTTTGATCGCCGAAGTCGGTGTGCACTTTTCCAGCCACGCCGAATGTCGTATCGATGGTGCCATTGCTGAGATAACGCACAGCGGCGAAGTCGTAGAAAGTCGCAGGATCATTGGCGGAGCCGACCGCGACAATCTTTCCGTCGGGTTGGATCAAGACCGAGAAGGCATCGTCTTCCAAACCGAGAAAATCGGTTGAAACCTGGCCGCCAGTGCCAAATGTGGCGTCCGGGGTTCCATCCGGGTTGTAACGCGTCAGCGCAAAATCGGTATTGGAAGATTCGCCAGGATTGAAATCTACGAAGACGGTCCCAGCGGCAATGATCTTGCCGTCAGCCTGCAAGGCCACGTCGAACGCGTAACTACCCTCTGGAAAAGTCGTCGTCACGATGCCGCCGTCCCCAAAGGAAGTATCGAGCGATCCGTTCGAGTTGTAGCGGACCACTTTGAAATTGCCCAGAAAGGTAAAAAGCGGAAAGGCGCCGCCCGCGACCACAATTTTGCCATCAGGTTGGATGACTACCGATGAAGCCACCGCGGCCAGACCGGGAAAATCTGTTTGTACTTTGCCGCCGGCGCCGAAAGTTTTGTCCAGGGTGCCATCCGGATTGTATCGAGCAACAGCGAAGTCCTCAGTTGAAAAATCATTGTCTTGATAGGTTGTACCTACCACGACTAACTTGCCATCGGCTTGGATCGCCACGGCGTTGGCGATGTCGGTGCTGTGATCGAAATCGGTCAGCACTTTGCCGTCGGTCCCGAATGTCGGATCAAGGTCTCCATCGACTGCTGGCACCGTCCGTCCACTGACGACAAAGGCCAATGTTATTGCCGTCGCACAGATCGCATAGAAGTAAGCGTTGAATCGGCAAGGTTTAAAGCTCATTTGCATGAGTCTCTCTTTGTTTATTAAGACCTCATAACGCGAGGGTTCGTTGCATCAAGCAGAGTATCGTAACGACCCTGTTACCATTGCGAAATGGCCTTGGCGATGAGCGTGCAAGGCAAGAGCCGATTTTTTATACGGGTGTAGCCTGGATACACGGCCAATCGCCGAGGCGCGATTTAATGCTGGACATGATGAGCGGAGTTTTCCTGTTTTAACTCGCTTGGGCGGCTTTTTGCGGACTAAGATTCGGCCGTAGCGGTAGTCACGTTCTGCGCTTTACGCGACATCAAGGCTTCCATAGGCACCAAGATTGTCCTCTCATTGGCAATCTCTAAAAGTGGGTTGTCTTTGGTGAGCAGCTCAGAGATCTCGGAGCAGAGCCCGTAGGGCCTTTCCCCGGTCTGCGCCAGCCCGAGTATGGTTTTGTAAAGATCGCGAGAAAATTCTCTGCGTTCTTTTTCACTTAGTATTTGGTTCATATTTGTTTGGCACGCATTGGGCGCGCCGAAAATTGATTTGAATCGCCTCGTGGCCCGAAGGCGAGCGATGCAATGCTCGTAGTCATCGCTAAGGTCCACCACTGCTTCGAAAAATGCTTTAAGTTCCTCCTCGAGTTCCGGCGACAGATACCGTGGTAATCGGGATTTGAATTCAAGCCAAGTCATGGGGTTGCAGAGAGATGCTTGTAGTTGTGGCTACGGTTCTGCTCGATCGCGCGCTTCGCGGTGGGGATCGAGTCGTACCTGTAAAAGCACCCGGCTTCGGATTCGAAGTCGGGCATGATTAATCCTCGCCGCTGATATTTTGCGAGCGCAGGCCTGGATATGCCGACTCGGCGCGCGAAACCCGCCGCGCTGATAATTTTCTCGGGGATTCTATCCGGGTCCATTTTTTTGCAACCGGCCCGGATGTCAACTTTGCAGCATCGCAACCGTTGCTACGACATCCGAGGAGCAGAGCAATTCTAACGTGCGCTGGCGCTCCATTGACACGCTAGGCAGGACGAAGGCTTTGGGCGGGAGCGCGCTCGTGGCGGGCGCGGCCCAAAGATTGGGTTCACATTGATATCGAGGGATTGATTGAACTATTGCCCACCCGTTCAGAAACTACGCCGCAAACTGAACAATCTTCTTTGAACGTTTCGGCGTGATTGCGAACCACGCTTTCGCGTCATGCTCGTCCGCGAGTTCGCGGTAGTTGCTGAACAACTTTGCGGGACTATTGCCAAGCTCCAGCGCCGTCCTGGCAGCGTCGGCAGTGACGGCAAGGCGATATGACGCGTAACTGTGCCGCAGGCAATTAATCGGCCACGGATCAACTCCGTTCTTTTTTGCCCAGCTAACTGCTCTCATGTCGTCTTTGGCCTTGAACAAGCGGCCGCTGGAGCGGTGGCACGGTCGCAGATACTCAGCGAGATTCGGCAGGATCGGGACCAGGCGCCGCGTGGCCGTCTTAGCTTTATCAGCTGCGACCGTGATATGACCACGCACGAAATTAAAATCTTTCCATTCGAGCCGGAGAAGTTCAGCCGCGCGGATGCCGGAAAAACCGGCCAGCGCGAGATACAAGGCGATCTTGCCTTTAGCTTTCGCCATCAGCTTCGCCATTTGCGGCGGACTAAGGATTTCAATCTTCTTTCCGCGATCTTTCACCTTATCGACGAGGTCCGCTTCCGTTTGCTTTTCTCTCGGCAGATAGCCGTGTTTCCGCGCGTAGTGAAACAGCGTAACAACCGATGCGCGATAGTTGTTCCTGGATCGTGGTCCGACCTTCAGACTCGCAAGCCACTGTTCGATTAATCGCGCCGTGATGCTGCCGATGTTTGTGCGAAAAGTCGATGCGAACCGATTCAACTGCCGGCGCAGAGTCTGCACATGACGGAGGCTCGCGCCGTGGATCTTCTTGTCTTCCAAGAGTTGAGCTACGACCTCAGGGATGAGCTTTTGAGGGCACTCCGCAGGCTTGCGCAGCGAGAGATATTCCTGGATTGCGACGTGAAGCGGAATCGACGTGGGCTTTAGCAGTTCAAGCGCGTGCAGATAAGTTGAGCGATCAGCATTTGTTAGTTTCAATGCGTCGCGTTCACCGCGCTCGATTTGAACAGCGATCTCGTTCGCGCGCGCCTTTGCTTTAGCCAGGCTTCCAAATGTTTCGCGCTTCCGTTGGCCGTCCGCACGATAAGCAACCTTGAACTGTTCGTAGCCCGATTTTCCCTTCCAATGATAGATTTTAACGACCGTGTTGCCGACTTTAACTGTTGTCATATTTAGGACTATTTAGGACAAATGGCCTGCACGTCAATGCATTATCTTGCATGATTGCTAGAGGGAAATACCTATAAGGCGAGGCAAAACGATGCGGGTTCAAGTCCCGCCCCGAGCAGGACTTCATGCTTAGCCGATGCGCTGAGGTCAACGGGTTCCAGCTTGTTAGCAATTAGACTTTTCGCGCTGTTTCTCTTCCGATAATCTTCGCTGCTATATGGAAGCGCTTTATCTTGTCGGCCTCGCAGTGCTCGCGGTCTTCGCGTTCGTGCTGGCGGTGGTTCTTTTTAACTTTTTCGGTCTCTGGCTCCGGGCACGGATCGCAAATGCGCCGGTGAGTCTTGGCAAAATGGTCGGGATGCGGCTGCGTAAGGTGCCGGTCGGTTTGATTGTGGACAATCGCATCACCGCGGTGAAAGCTGGTATCGATGTTCGGAGCGATCCGCTGGAAGCGCATTATCTCGCGGGCGGCGACGTTGGGCATGTTGTCCTTGCCCTAATCGCCGCTGATAAGGCAGGCATCACGCTCGATTTCAACCGGGCCTGTGCCATCGATCTCGCTACGAAAGGCACCGGCAAGACAGTCTTAGAAGCCGTGCGCACGAGCATTAATCCAAAAGTGATTGACGCGCCTAACCCGTCGATGGGTCGCACGACGATTGACGGTGTCGCACAGGACGGAATCGGTGTGAAAGTCAAAGCACGTGTGACCGTGCGCTCGCATCTCGATCGATTTGTCGGTGGCGCGACTGAAGAAACAATCATCGCGCGCGTGGGCGAAGGTATTGTCAGCGCGATAGGCTCTGCGCATTCCTACAAGGAAGTTCTGGAGAATCCGGATCGCATTTCCAAGACAGTTTTGGCCAAAGGGCTGGACAGCAATACGGCGTTTGAAATTCTTTCAATCGACATCGCCGATGTGGATGTCGGCGACAACATCGGGGCAAAATTGCAGACCGAACAGGCCGAAGCAGACAAACGCGTCGCGCAAGCAAAAGCCGAGGTGCGCCGCGCCGCAGCTGTGGCTGTGGAGCAGGAAATGCGCGCCAAAACTCAGGAAATGCGCGCCAAAGTGGTCGAGGCCGAAGCGCTCGTTCCCCAGGCAATGGCAGACGCGTTTCGGTCGGGAAATTTGGGGATTATGGATTATGTGCGGATGAAAAATGTTCAGGCCGACACCTCGATGCGCGAATCGATCGCAGGCGGAGACAAGCCGCGAACGGACGGCACGTGATTCAGTGGTCGGTGATCAGACTGGAAGCAAGAGGTGAGAAGCTGAGACATATGTGAGTTCACCCTTCAACGCTTCAACGATCTAACCAATGCTCGCAGTTCATCTCGAAAATCTGCTTTTCCTTTTGCTTCTAGTAGTCGCCGGCTTGTTCCAGTTGCTGGGGAGAGCGGCCCGCAAAACAAGGAGCGATGAGCAAACAAAATCGACGCCGAAACCTCGGCCCACAGCACCGAGGCCGATTCCGCGCGCACCCATAGAGTCTGACCAAGAACGCATTCGCAAGTTCTTGGAAGCGCTTGGAAATCCTCCCGAGTCACCGCCGCCATCGCCCGTTGCGCCTCGTCCACCTTATCGCAAGCCGCTGGTGCTCCCGCGCGTCCGACCGATGGCATCGCCGCTTCCTCCGCTGGTCACGCGACCACCCGACATACCACACGAAATGCAAATTCCTGCTGAAACGGTCGCACCGGCGGTAGAGCAGCGGCAGATGCGTTCAGCTCTGGCGGAACCGCTGTTTCAAGTTCATGAAGCGAAGGCACTGTCTGAACCCGCTGCAGTCGTTAGTGCCGCGACTCTGTCCGAAGCTAGAACACAACCGCAGACTGCCGCACCGCAAATTATCGATGTAAAAACGTTGCTGACATCGCCGCTTGGTCTTCGTGGCGCGATGGTCGTTCGCGAAATTCTCGGGCAGCCGCGCGGGCTGCGGATGCAAATGGAATTTGGCGACGCGATTTTGTGATCCTGCGCTTCAACAACTTGTTGTTTCAACGTGCTCGGCAGAGTTGAGCTTCTGCGCGCAGGCCGTATCGTTCCCGTTCCTTTTAAAATCGCCGGCGTGGCGGAATTGGCAGACGCGCTGGACTCAAAATCCAGTGGCCGCAAGGCCGTGTGGGTTCGAGCCCCTCCGCCGGCATTCTTTCGTTGAATGTTGGACGTTGAGTGTTGGGCGTTCGACGTTTGCGGCTGTAAGTTCATTTGTGTGCTGCCGAGACAAAGTGAGAGATGCCTCCCGCCTCCGCAAGCAGCTACGGCGTGGCAGGCGACTCCGCTCGACATGACAATCCTGGCAAGGTCGTGTGGGTTTGAGCGCCTCCTCCGACAAGCCGTCTCACTCCGTCTTTTACGAGAAAGAATTAACCAGGTATCGCACGAGCAGACTTTACATTCGACCAACGGCAAACAGCTGCGGCGGGCCGCATATCCACCGTTTATGCTTGTATAGAGGAGAGAGAACCACAATGTTCTCTCGTGAGCGGGAAGGCTGGCGAGCAGGGTGGAGGCGAACCGCGTGAGTTTGTAACTACCCGCTGGAGCCTCATCTTTTCCGCCGCCAACGGAAGCGAGGAGCAAAAGGCGCGCGACGCGCTCGCCGAGCTTTGCCGAACTTATTGGCGGCCCATTTTCTCGTTTGTGCGGGCACGCGGCTATTCGATTGAGGATGCACAGGACCTCACTCAGGATTTTTTTGTGATAATGCTGGAGCACGACTGGCTGCAGCACGCCGATCGTAATCGCGGCCGGTTCCGTTCGCTCTTGCTGAGGTCGCTCCAAAATTTTCTCATTAACGCCGCGGAGAAAACTCATGCTCACAAACGCGGCGGCGGCGTGGAATTTATTTCCTGGGACGATTGGATGGCGGAAGCGCCGTCGCAATTATCCATCCCGGTTCAAGCACTCGACTCCTTGCCGCCGGAGCGCATCTTCGACCTCACTTGGGCGACGACTGTTGTGGAACACGCGTTTCAACGGCTGCGGGAAGAATGCGAGATCAAAGGCAAGCTCTGGCTTTTCCAAGCACTAAGCTCCTATCTTACAGACGAACGCGATGAACTGTCATATGCTAACCTATCTGCAGAACTGGGAATGGCAGAAACGGCCGTGAAAAAACAGCTGCACAACATGCGTCAGCGTTACCGCAGTCTGCTGCGCGATGAAGTCTCGCAAACCGTCGAGGATCCTGCCGACGTGGATGATGAGATCCGTTACCTGTGTGCGTCACTCGCAACAGGAACCGAGTAATTCAGATGACAGATTCAGATCCACGCTCCGATCCGCTTCCGAGCGCAACCAAAGAGCACGCAAAATGCGAGAAGTGCGGAACAACCATGCGACTCGACACCGGAGTTTGCGTGAGCTGCCTGCTGCGCGAGGGATTGGAAACTGGTGGCGAGGTATCGAAGGCGGTTTATGAAACCCTACTCGACGAGTTGGACACGCCCGACAAGCCCTGGCAGCTGGGAAATTACGAAATTCTCGAGCAGATCGGTTGCGGCGGCATGGGCGTGATCTATCGCGCCAGGCAAAGACATTCTCAGCGCATCGTCGCGGTAAAGCGCGTCCTTAGTTATCGCGCTGATTCACACGGAGCGCTGCAGCGTTTCCGACGAGAAGCACAGGCGGTGGCCAGTCTGGATCACCCGAACATCCTTCCGATTTATGAAGTGAGCGAAAGCGAGGACGGCCTGCCGTTCTTCAGCATGAAGTTGGCGGAGAAGGGAAGTTTGCACGAGAACGTTGCTTCTCTCCGCGATGAACCGCGGAAGTGCGTGCAAATGATGGCAAAGGTCGCGCGTGCTGTCGAATACGCTCACAGCCACGGAGTGCTCCATCGCGATATCAAACCGGGAAACATTCTGCTCAATGATCGAGGCGAGCCACTGGTCAGCGATTTCGGTTTGGCCAAGCTGCTGGACGGGAACAACGATCTTACAAGGTCGCTGACTACGTTCGGAACCGCAGGTTTTATTGCTCCCGAACAGGCTGGTGACACAGCCGTCGATCTTACCCCAGCTGCCGATGTTTACAGTCTCGGCGCAGTTCTGTTCAACGTGCTTGCCGGACGTCCACCATTCCTGGGTTCCAATCCGGTTTCCGTGATTCGCCAAGCGTCTGAAACGCAGGCGCCCAAACTACGCTTGCTGGCACCATCGCTCGATCGGGATTTAGAGACGATTTGTGCACGCTGTCTCGAACGTGATCCAAAAGCGCGCTACCAGTCCGCCGGAGATCTCGCAGCCGATCTGGAACGCTGGCTCGGCGGCCATCCAATCGTCGCCCGCCCGGTTTCACCTCTAGCGCGGATCTGGCGTTGGTCGCAGCGTAACCCCAAACTGGTTGGAGCAGCGACTGCGGGTCTCCTTTTAGGCGCGGCTGCGGTTTGGTTATTTCGCGGCGAACTCTTCCGACCGTCGCAGTTTGATCCCCCAGACAGGAGTATTGCGGTTCTACCATTTACCGATTCTAGCGAGGCGAAAGATCAGGAATATTTGTGTGACGGCATAAGCGAGGAGATCCTCCATACGTTGGCGCAGGTTGACGGTTTGCGCGTCGTCGGCCGAACTTCGTCATTCTCATTGAAAGGAAAGAACACAAAGGAGGTTGGAGAAAAACTCAACGTTGGAAATGTGCTTGAAGGAAGTTTGCAGCGCCAAGGTAATCGCGTTCGTGTGACAGCCGAACTGATTGACGCGCGAAACGGTTTTCGCGTGTGGACGGAGACTTATGACCGCGAGTTGGACGGCGCGTTTGCACTCCAAGACGAAATCGCCCGGTCTATCGTTGACGCGCTCACGATCAAGCTCGCCGTTCGGCTTTCCGCCCACAAACAACCCAGCAATGGCGTATACGACCGTTATCTACAGGGACTTTTCACGGATGTAACTCATCCGACAGGAGTAAGCGGTATCGGCGTTAGCGTGCCCGTACAAAATCCATCTAATCCATTCACAGTTCCGGATTACACATCTGCGGGAGACTTCGACCCGCGCCGCCCGGACACTCGCGTGACCGCTGCGCCTCCAGAGACGGGATTCAACACCAGTGTGCGTGATCGCGCATTGGAAGGCGGTCTGCGAACGAACAAAATTACAGCGGACGTGATCGCTGCGCCTCCGGAGACGGCATTCAACACCAGTGCGCGTGATCGCGCATTGGAAGCCGGTCTGCGAACGAACAAAATTGCAGCGGACGTGACCGCTGCGCCTCCAGAGACGGGGTTCAACACCAGTGTGCGTGATCGCGCATTGGAAACCGGTCTGCGAACGAACAAAATTACAGAAGACGGGCCAGCGTCCATTCAGGGCTTTGTCAAAGATACAAAAGGCGAACCGATTAAAGGCGCAGACGTTCGGATCGAATCGCGAGACGGCAAACAGGTGTTCAGCACAGTTAAGACCGATCCAAAGGGCCGCTATATTTCAGAGGGACTGCAACAGGGCGTTTACCGGGTAACATTGCTTGTGAATGGCGCGGTCAAGGCGTCGATCATGAACACGAAGACCAAGGCGAATCAACCGACTCAGCTGAATTTCGATTTCAAGCCAACATCCCAAGCAGGTAACATTGTAAGGGGCGGAAAGCACATGGTATGGGTGCCAAGTCGTACTGGGAGTCATATCGGCGGTAATTGGGTCGAAGCAGACGACAAGGGAAATGAGCATTCCGGTTCCAACATTCAGACATACACCGTTCGTCGTTGGTAATTTTGAAAACGGTTACGACGAAGCGACGACCAACATCAAACGTCGTACTTGGGACGTCGCTTTGAGAAAACGCTTCTAATCTGTAGCCACGGCCCTGTGGGCCGTGTACCCGCGCCTCACAGAGGCGCGGCTACAGCAACAGTCCATTCGCGGAAACGTCGCTTTGTCCCTCATTCAGCAAATTATTTGGGAACTTCGCCTCTTTTTTCCTGTAGGAACCAGTGAATCATCATGCTTTATTCGTCTATGTTTATTAAATCATTCCAGATTGGGTTTATAGGGTTTGTTCTCTGTGTTGCGAGCGCATGGGCTGGTCCATCAAGCATTCAGGGCGTCGTGAAGGATGCAAAAGGGCAAGCGATAAAGAATGCAGATGTTCGAATTGAATCGAGAGACGGCAAGCAGCTGTTGAACACCGTCAAGACCGATGCAAGCGGTCGTTACGTCTCAGGTGGACTGCCCGTGGGCATTTACCGAGTCTCCTTAGTAGTGAATGGGGCGGTGAAGGCGTCCATCACGAATACAAAAACTAAGGCAGATCGGTCGACGCAGCTGAATTTTGACCTAAAACCTGTGCCGGCAGCGCAAGCAAGCGCAGGCCAAAAAAAAGGAAAACACATGGTCTGGGTGCCGGCGAGTACGGGAAGCCATATCGGCGGCAGCTGGGTCGAAGTTGACGAGAGCGGAAACGCAGATGCGGGCGCGTTAAACGTTAAGCGAGGCAGCGCCGAAGCACTACGTCAGCAACAACTGCAACACCCGCCAGGATCAGTTCCAGGCGCGGGATTGACGACAGGGCCTTGAGCTCTCGCGGCCAACTGCTCTGACCGCCATTTTTAACACTGGCGCAGTGTTAGCTGATGCTTCGGCGGGGTTTTATTGCCAATCTTCTTCTCGCAGGTTCGTTTGCTTTCTCGGCGACAATCTCAGCGCAGACTTCATCTGTCGAGGGAAACGTCGTAGGCACAGATAGCCGGCCTGTCAAAAACGCCGAGGTCCGATTCGAGCAAAAAAGCAGGCAAGCCTTGCCGATTATCACCCGCACGGACGTCAACGGCCATTACACCGCTGCGTTGCCGAGAGGTCTCTATAAAATGAGTCTTGCGGAACGCGGCGCAGTAAAAGCCTCCATCACGGTAAAAGCGACTGGAGCGAATTCGCGGATCGATTTCGACCTTCGCCCGTCAGCAGAGAAAAAAATCAGACATTATGTTTGGGTTGGCACTGGGACGGGAAGCCACCTGCCCAGTCACTGGGTCGAAGCCGGCATTAAAGCGTCTCCATCGCCTACTCCTTAGACGATCCGAAGTCTCAACCGGCCGCTTGCGCTACCGAGAACAACGTCTTCACCGGTTCGCGCGAGAGGACGATGATCGTGAACACCCCCAGGATCGTTCCAAACGGAATGAAGAGGCATTCGACACATGCAATCGCGAATGCGAACCAGTAATGACGATGCTTCGCCAAGGAACGACCGGCGATCAAAATGCAAATCGCGATCGCAATCCCGAGCAAAAACAATAGCGAGCCGATCACGATAAAAATCCAACCGAGAAATTCGGGTGGCAATTCTTCGCCTGGTTTAGGTGTTCCGTGCCGTGCGGCAAATATGAAAATGCCGCCGATGATCGTGTAAAGCAGCGGAAAAAACAAAAACAATGCTGCGAGGCCAGCTACGATATAATGAAAGATCGACAGTAACCGGAGATGCTCTTTATCCTGGTCCATTCGTTAACCCGAACCGCCATTCTGTTTTGATCTGATCCAGCGATCAACCTGCTCTTCCAGCACGTCGAGCGGTAATGCGCCGTTCGTCAGCACCACATCGTGAAACTGGCGGATATCGAATTTGCTTCCGAGTTCCTTTTTCGCTCTCTCCCGCAGCTCAAGAATTTTGATCATACCGATCTTGTAGGCTGTCGCCTGGCTCGGCATCACGATGTAGCGATTGATCGAGTCGATGCAATCTGCTTCTGCATTGGGTGTATTTTGCTTCAGGTAATCAATCGCCTGTTGTCGAGTCCATTTCTTGCCGTGGATGCCAGTATCGACCACCAGACGTCCCGCCCGCCAGAGCTCGAGCGCTAATCTTCCGAAATCCGAATACGGATCCTGATACATGCCGATTTCTTTGGGCACCTGTTCGCTGTAAAGGCCCCAGCCTTCTGTGTAAGCAGTATAAGCGTGCGAGAATTTACGGAACTTCGGAACGCCGCTGAGTTCCTGGGCAATGGCAATCTGCATGTGGTGCCCGGGAATTCCTTCGTGATGGGCGAGCGCTTCCAACTGGTAAGTCGGATTGCTCTCCATCTCGCGCAGATTCACGTAAAACATGCCGGGCAGCGATCCGTCC
>Ga0307305_10000860_pt1 | contig 11573 bp, 8 predicted proteins | sample ER_DNA_186_FD_194512 | JGI IMG/M metagenome (GOLD analysis project Ga0307305, IMG submission 194512) | Bulk soil microbial communities from the East River watershed near Crested Butte, Colorado, United States - ER_DNA_186 | ecosystem: Environmental > Terrestrial > Soil > Floodplain | place: USA... | reverse complement strand
GAGACGACAATTGGCTTGAATAGGGTTTACCCCGTTGTCGGGGCAAAGCGGCCATTTACCGGAGGTCAGCAGATGGCGGCCATTTCGGCGCACAGCCCGCGGACCGGGACCATCGAGGCGTTTGCGAACGCCGCGGGCACCGGCGCGGAGTACGTCGAGTTCGACGTCCGGAGGACCGCCGACGGCCAGCTCTCCGCCTTCCACGACGCGCGCACCAGCCAGGGCGACCCGCTGGCCGCCATCAGCTACTCGCGGCTGTGCGAGCTGGCCGGTTACCCGGTGCCGCGGGTGGCCGACGTGATGGCGATGATCGCCGGGAAGGCGACCGGGCACCTGGACCTGAAGGACACCGGCGGCGAAGAGCAGGTCGTCGAGATGGCGCTGGACATCCTCGGAGCGGGCAACTTCGTGGTGACGACGCTGGAGGACCGTTCGGTGGCCGCGATCAAGGCGCGGTTTCCTGCGGTCCCGACGGCGCTGTCGCTCGGCCGTGACCTGGACGAAGTGCCACGGTCCAGGCGGGCGGCGACCCGGCTCAGCGAACTCGTCCCGATGCGCAGGCTGCGGGCCTGCCGGGCCGACTGGGTGGCGGTACACCGCCGCCTGGCCGCGGCCGGCGTGGTGGCGCAGTGCCACCGGGCCGGGATCAAGACGATGGTCTGGACGGTCGACAAGGACGCGGAGATGAGGCGCTGGCTGACCGACCGGCGGGTCACCGTGCTGATCACCAACCGGCCCGCGGACGCGGTGGCGCTGCGCGCGTCGCTGCCCTCGGTAACGCCAGCTGCATCTCGAGAATCGTGAACGAGTGCGGGGAGAAGGCGATGTCGACGTGCTCACCGTCCACCTCGCGCTTGGCATTGCGCACGCTGACCGCGTCCGGGCGGGTGAAGGAGTTCACGGTATCCGGGCTGTCGCCGGTGACCTCGTGGACGCCCATCACTCCCGTCGCGGTGGCGTCGAGCAGCCGGATGCGGGTCCTGATCGACCGGCGCGGATCGCGGTTCACCACGGACAGCGTCAGCCTGCTCCGCCCGGGATCGGCGGTGGCGGCCACGTCGAGCCGCTGGAACAGCCCGAGGTCGCCGACCCGGTGGGGCCAGCGGTCGCCGGCCCGGTCGTGGTAGATGTGGGCGCCCGAGTCCGTGTAGGTGTCCACCGCGACCTGCTCGCTGGCCGCCGCCATCAGCCGGAACGGGTGGTAGATGGCCTGGCTGAACAGCCCGTCCGCAGAGGTGACGATGGGCGCGAGCGCGTTGACCAGCCGGGCCTGGTTGGCCATCCTTACCGTCCAGGACTGGCGTACGAACACGTTGAGCCAGGTCGCCACGGCCAGGGCGTCGGCCAGGCTATAACGCTCCTCCAGCCGCCCGTCCTCGGTCCGGTACCACACGTTCCACTCGTCGCAGGCCACGGAGACCTCGTGCTCGACGTGCTGCAGGTAACGGGCCCGGTCGATGAGCGCGCCGGCGACCGACAGCGCCCGCTCGGCGTAGTGCGGCGCCAGGAGGTTGGACCAGTAGTCCGCCGAACCGGTGTACAGGCGGATGCCGTGCAGGTCGACGTGCCGGGCGAGGCCGTCGATCACATCCCGGTCCCAGTCGTCCATCCCGGTCCGGCCGCTGCTGATCAGCCGGATGCCGGGATCGAGCCGCCTGAGCGCGGAGGCCCATCGGCTGGCCTCGCTCACGTACTCCGCGGCGGTGCGCCGGCGGTGCATCTGGTGGCCCAGGCCCCAGTACCTGACGCCGAACGGCTGGGCGTGTCCGTCCGCCCGCCGGCGGCGGGCCCAGTGGCTGTCACCGCTGCCGTTGCAGTACTCCAGCCAGGCCAGCGCGTCGTCCAGGGTGCCCGTATCCATGTTGAAGCCGAGCACCGGCTCGACCGCGGCGATCGCGCACCAGCTCAGGAACTCGCCGGTGCCGAAACGGCCGGGCTCCTCGGCGCCGGGCGCGGCGCCCAGCGGCCAGCGGACGTTGGTCACCCCGAGGTCGCGGACGGCCGCGAGCACGTCGGCGCGGAAGCCGCGCGGTGATCCTTCCTCGAAGACGCCACCGTCGACGCAGCGTCCCAGGTGCTCGGTGACGCTGCCGAAGATCCGCCGGTCGACGGTGCCGATGGGCCGACTGGTCAGCACGTCGATATGGGCCACAGGCGCTCCTTCCCGACTATCGCCTGCTACCCTCCAGACCGCGGCTAAACGGGAAGGGCGGACCCGGTGCGGGCAGCGGGCGTGGAGCGGTTCGGAGCCGAGATACGGCTGCTCGATCTGCCTGAGCCGGCGCCACGGCCGGGCGAGGTGCTGCTCGGCGTGCAGGCCTGCGGCATGGGCAACTGGGACGAGATCGTCGGGACCGGCGGCTGGGATACCGGGGCCCGGCCGCCGATGGCGCTCGGCGTCGAGGCGGCGGGGGTGGTCGAGGCGGTCGGCGCCGGCGTCGGGGGGCTCCGGCCCGGCGACGTGGTGACCACCCACTCGCTGCCCGCCGGCAGCTGGGCCGAGAAATTCATCGCGGCGGCGGACCACGTTGCCCCGGTCCCGGCCGGGGTGCCGATGGCCGTGGCCGCGGCGCTACCCGTGCCGGCGCTCACCGCGGACCAAGCGCTGGACGCCGTGACCGTTCGGCCCGGCGAGACCGTCCTGGTTCACGGCGCGGGCGGTGTTACCGGCGGTGTCCTCGTGGCTCTGGCCGCCCGGCGTGGTGCCCGGGTCATCGCGACCGCGAGCCGGGCCGACCGGCCGCTCGCGCTGGGCGCCGTCCAGGTGCTGGATTACCACGAGCCGGACTGGCCCGAGCGGGTGCGCGCGCTGACCAACGGTGGGGTCGAGGCTGCGGTCAACGCCGCCCGGGCCGGCTCGGCCGACGCGGTGCGCGCGGTCAGGGACGGCGGCAGGCTCGCCACGATAACGGCCGACCTGCCCCCGGCCGAGCGCGGCATCACGCTGTCCGACATCGTGGTCGCCCCGGACGGGGGGCGGCTCGCGCGGCTGGTCCCGCTGCTCGCACCGGACGCGATCGCGGTGGCGGCCAGCTACTCGCTCGCCGATGCGGCCGCAGCGATGGCGCGGCTGCGCCAGGGCACGCACGGCGCAGCGGTCGTGCTCGAGCCCTGACCGGCACCGGGTCACCGGAGCATGCCGAGCGGGGCGAGCGCGCCGAACTCGATCGTCAGCACGTATCCGTCCGGCGCGTGCCTGACCCTGACCGGTCGGGACGTCCGGATTGCGTCGTTTGCTGGGGTTTCTCCCGGGCCTGGCGTGCGGGCCGCGGGTATGTCGCGCGGCCGCACTGCGTGCTCTGGAACGACATTTTCGTGTCCAGCACGGACTAATCTCGCCACTTCAACACCCCTTCCCCCGTACTCCGGCAGACGGGGCAAGTTGCCATGCATTTTTGTATAGCACACTCAGCGATTAGTTAGATGCTTTTAGTTAGTAACTCCTGGTCACGACCGTGGGACATATATGTCCGAAGCGGACTATAGGTATTTTGGGGAGGCCGACGAAATATCGTTCTCGCGGCATTTACGGACTAATTGGCTAAGACCGACATATGCCGGGAAACAGGGGCAGGACGGATGAGGTTAGAGCACGGTCCCGGACGTGGCCGTGACCGCGGCGGCCAGGGCGCTGTCACCGGACGGCAGGGCGAGCGCCGCGCGGGCGAATTCGGCCGCGATCGCGTGCCACAGGCACGCGCGGCGCAGCATGGCATGGTCGCCGTCGCGCACCTCGACGGCGGACACCTCGGTGACCACGCGGGCCCGTTCGAGGAAGGCCCAGGTCTCCGCGGGGTTGGTGATGCTGTCGGCGGAGCCGTGGGCGAGCAGCACCCGCCGGCCCGCTAGCTGGCCGATCGGCTCGCCCGGCGGCAGCCAGGGCGCCAGCCCGGCGACCGCCGTCACCGCGGGGTGACCAGCGGCGCGTGCCGCGGCGCGCGCGCCCATAGAGTGCCCGACCAGCACGACCGGGACCGATCCGAACTCAGCGACGATCGCGTCGAGCGCCTCGTTCAGGTCGCCGACCGGGGAGGCCAGCGCGCCGTTCCAGCCGCGGACGCGGAAGCGATGGCGCTGGATAGCGGCGCCGCTCCCCCGCAGCGCCAGCCTGATCGCCGTCGCGACGGGGATCATCCGGAGCACGGCGGGCTGCAGCGGGGATGTGGGCGCGGTGCTCGACGTCTGGCCGCCGTGCGCGACCAGGACGACGCCCTTGGTGGATACCCGTGGGGGTATCTGCCCGCTCGTCATCTACACTCCTCGGGTGCCCTCCACGGGTGCCCTCTTCGGGGGCGGCCTGGTCAGGCTAGCAGGGCGCGGAGGACACTGGTGCGGTGGAGGCTTCGGCATACGGGTGGGACCTGGTGCTGCGTGGCGGCCGGGTGATCGATCCCGCATCGGGCCTGGACGCGGTGCGCGACGTGGCCGTAGTGGCCGGCCGGATCGCGGCCGTCGGCACGGGCCTGACGGCCAGGGCCGGCCGGGGCGATGTGGACGTCGTCGGCCAGGTGGTGACGGCCGGGTTCATCGACCTGCACAGCCACGTCAGCGACCTGGGCGGCCTGCGCCTGCAGGCCATGGACGGGGTGACCACGGCGCTTGAGCTCGAGGCCGGCGTCACCCCGGTGGCCCAGGCGTACCGCCGGGCCGCGGACGAGGGCCGGCCGATCAACTACGGCTTCGCCGCCTCCTGGGCGCTGGCCAGGATGGAGGCGGTAGCCGGGCTGCCGGCCGACGCCAGCCTGGGTGCGCTCATGGCCCGCATCTCCGACCCGGCCTGGCAGCGGCCGGCCGAGCCCACGCAGCTCGGCGCGCTGCTGGCCCGGCTGGCCGAGGATCTGGCCGACGGCGCGCTGGGCATCGGCGTGCTGCTCGGCTACGCTCCTTCGGCCAGCCCGGCCGAGTACCTGCGCGTGGCCGGGCTCGCGGCCCAGGCGGGCGTGCCGACGTTCACCCATGCGCGCGACCTCATCGAGATGGTGCCCGGCACCCTGGCCGACGGCGCCGAGGAGATCGTCCGGGCGGCGGCCGAGACCGGTGCCCACATGCACTACTGCCACGTCAACAGCACCTCGCAGCGGCACATCGACCGCGTGCTCGGGCTGGTGGCCCGGGCCCAGGCCGCCGGGTCGCGGGTCACTACCGAGGCGTACCCGTACGGCTCGGGGATGACCGGCATCGGCGCGGCGTTCCTGGCGCCAGAACGGCTCGGCGAGCGGGGCCTGTCGCCGTCCTCGCTGACCTACGCGCCGACCGGGGAGCGGGTGGCCAGCGCCGGCCGGCTGCGTGAGCTGCGCGCGACCGACCCGGGCGGGCTGGTGATCATCGACCTGCTCAACGAGGACGACCCGGCCGACCGGGCGCTGCTGATGCGGTCGCTGACCTTCCCCGGCGCGGTCGTGGCCAGCGACGCCATGCCAGTGACCTGGACCGCGCCCCCTGCTGACCCGCAGGCCTGGCCGCTGCCTCCGGCCGCGATCACGCATCCCCGCACGGCGGGCACGTTCAGCCGGGCGCTGCGCCTGCTGACCAGAGAGGGCTCGCCAGCCCGCTCTGGTGACGGTTCGCCTCCCCGCGACGGCCAGCTCAGCCTGGGCCAGGCGCTGGCCAAGTGCAGCCTGGAGCCGGCCCGGCTGCTGCAGGACCGGGTGCCAGCGCTGCGCGGCAAGGGCCGCCTGCAGCCTGGCGGCGACGCCGACATCGTCGTGTTCGACCCGGACACCGTCACCGATCGGGCCAGCTACCGGTACAGCACACGCCCGTCGGACGGGATCAGGCATGTCCTGGTCAACGGCGCCTTCGTGGTCCGAGATGGCGACCTCGTGGCCGGCGCGCGGCCGGGCCGGCCGGTCCGGGCCGAGCCGCGCTGATCCGGGCCAGCCGGTCCGGGCCAAGCCGCGCTGAGCCGGGCCGGCCGCGAGGGCACCGCGAGCAGGGTTCGAACGCAGCTAAGCTGTAAGAACAAACTCTTCCCTCGATCATCGAAGTTGTGTTCTAATAGCTGACATGAGTCGGCGACGCGAGACAGGGGCGCGGCTGGCGCCGCCGGTTACCGGCGAGCCGCCGCCTCTGTTCTCGCCCGGACGCGAGCCGCCCGGCTAGGTCGCGACCGCGGAGGCCGGCCGCAGGCCGGCCGGCTGCCCGGAGGGTCCCAGTTCACGTGAGCCGCTGGAGGTGAGACCGATGACCAATGAGTTCGAAAACTTTAACGACCGAGACGAAGAGTGGCTGCGTGAGCTAGAACTCAGAGCCACAGACCTCGAGAACGACCTATTCGACTGGCGCGAGGCGCACGCCAAGGAAATCACCGACAGCAGCTTCGGCCTGGACGGGACACCGCAGCGATCCATGGAAGGCCGCCCCGGGATGTTGCGAGCCCAGCCTCGGCCGGCACCGCACGTGAGGACGCCGCCCGAGCCGGCCCGGCCGCTCGACGACGAGCTGGACGACGCACCGCCGTATGCCATCGAGGAGGACGAGTTCGACGACGGGCTGGCCACCGCCGTCAGGACCGCGGGGCGGCCGGGCTGGCCCAGGGCATCCGCTCAGCAGCGCACGCAGGCGCTCATCGACCGCGGCCGGCGCAGCGCGAGCCGAAGCGCGGCCGCCAGGCCTAGGATGCCGAAGTCGCGCAAGGGCGTGCTGATCGTGGCCGGAATCGCCGCGGTGATCACCATCGCCTCGCTGTTCATCTTCCCGGCCAGCCCGGGCTGGCCGCCGAGCGTGGCGACCGTAAAGAGCCAGATCGAGACCGCCTGCAAGAACCCGAACGTGGCGTCCGAGCCCGCGCAGGTCAACTTCGCCTGCGGCAAGGACACGAGCCAGATCCTGTGGGTGTTCTCGCTGATGACCAGCGGCAACAACGCCAAGTTCAGCGACACGAAGACGGGCAGGCAGGGCCTGGAGCCGATTACGCCGGCCCAGGGCGGCCAGGTGGCGTGGTCGCTGAACCTGCATCACCCCTACAACCCAATGGATCCCGTGGACAGCCTGCAGGTTGCGGCCAGGGCTATCAACAACATCATCGGCGGGGCCACACTCACCGGGAGCAACGGCAAGCCCGTGGTTCAGCCCGGGCTGGAGAGCAACCCGGACAACTGCGTCAAGTACACCGGCTCGTCGGCCATCGTCTCGCATGCGGGCTTCCCCAGCCAGTGTGCGCAGCCGGTCACCAGCACGACTGGTCAGGCCGCGCTGGTCGCGGACACGTACCGGCAGTGGGTGGTGGGCGCCACGGCGGCCGCGGCCTACGACGTCGGCGTGCTGTTCTCCAACGCCAGTAACCCAGGTAACCAGCAGGTCCAGACGATCCTCAAGTCGCTGCCGAACGTGAAGTAAGGAGCCGAAACCGAACTCAGCGCACCCACTCCCGACGCGGCCCGCCCGAACGCAGACGAGAATGGAGGTGAATCCGTGCCGCCCCTGAGGAAACCGACCTGGCAGCAGGCGACCGCGCTGGTCAGCCTCAGCACGTGCGGCGCCATGACCGGGTTCGCCTTCGCCCACGGGACGGTCGACGAGATGACGTCGCCGACCCGGATACCGGTCAAGCTGGTGGCCCTGGACAAGCCGGCGAAGCCCGAGCAGACCGGCGACAGCGCGCTTAGGTCGGCCATCGTCAAGGTGGCGAAGTACTACCTGCGCATGGCGCAGTCAAAGAGCCCGGCCGAGATGGAGGCGATGATCTGGGGCGTCGACAGCGTCGACGGCGCGAATCACGGCCAGTCCTGCGCGGCCTTCGCCAGCCTCACGCTCGCCCTCGGCGCCCAGTCCACCGGGCAGCAGAGCTGGGCGACCGGAGGGACAACTTATCCCTGGCCGCTGCATAAGTGGGCCGACGTGCGTGTCGACCTCAACCCGGACTCGCCGCAGATCGTCTCGGTCATGCAGGACGCGCAGGCGCATCACCGGTGGCATCCTCTCGGCGACGGCTACCAGCCGCAGCCCGGCGACTGGGTGCTGTTCGACGGCCACGTCGAGGTGGTCACCAGCTACTCGCCCGGAGCCCTCCGCACGATCGGCGGGGACTCCGCGCCGAACCTCTCGGTCAACGCGCACACGTTCAGAGGTTCGCTGGCCGCGCAGGGCGTGAACGGCTTCGTCAACAACGGCCAGCTGCTCAGCGCGGTGAGCCAGGAGGGCGGTTCGGCCGCGGGCGGCACGGCGACCGCAGGCGGTTCGGCGCAGGCCGAGACGGCTGGGTTCCTGGGCCAGGGGCAGGCCGGCACGGGCGGCGCGGCCGTGCCGGGAACGACGCTCACGTCGATCGCCACAGCGACGGCGGGAAAGGGAGGCGGACGCGGCACGGCCCAGGGTCATGACGCGACGGCGAGGAAAGGCGCGACCAGAATGGTGGGCACAGCGGGCCAGCCGGGGAGCCTCGGCACGCAGAGCATGGTGGCGATGCCGGGCGCGATGGCCGACTTCACCGGCGGGACCGGCGGCACCACGGCCGGGGCGGGCGACGGGGCCGCCCCGGCGAAAGCCGGGTCGCACGGCGGATCCCAGGCACGGCAGGGATCGCAGGCACGGCAGGGATCGCAGGCACGGCAGGGATCGCAGGCACGGCAGGGATCGAAAGCCCGGCAAGGGTCCCAAGCCCGGCAAGGGTCCCAAGCCCGCCAGGGTTCCCGGGCGTCCCGGGGGGCCGGCACCGCGGTGATCCCAGGGCTGCAGGCGCCCGCTTCTGACGCGCACGGCAGCTCGCCGGCGCCATCAGGCCCGTCGTACACGAGGAACGTCCCGTCGGCCGAGGCGAGGCACGTCCCGGGCACCGCCTCCCAGCAGGCATTCATCAGTCAGATAGCGCCTGGGGCCATCGCCATGCAGAGCCGGTACGGCATCCCGGCGGCGGTGACGATCGCCCAGGCGATCGACGAGTCGGGCTGGGGCCAGAGCGCGCTGGCGATCAGGGACCACAACTTGTTCGGCATCAAGGGCACCGGGCCGGCCGGCACCGACATGCTGCCGACGCAGGAGTACCAGAACGGGCACTACGTGACGATCAACGCGCCGTTCCGCGTATACCACAACGTGGCGCAGAGCATCGCTGACCATGGCCATCTCCTCGCCACCAGCTCCAGCTACCAGCACGCGATGGCCGACCGGCATCTGCCCGACGCCTTCGCCACCGACCTGACCGGCGTGTACGCGACCGACCCGCATTACGGATCCAACCTCATCGCGATCATGAAGCTGTACAACCTGTACCGCTACAGCGCCCCGGACGCACAGCAGGCCGCGCCCGCGCCCGCGCATGCGTCGCCCGGGCCGGCCCCCGCCGCGCAGATCCCGGCCGCACAGGCACCTGCCGCGCCGAGTGGACAGCAGGCCGGGACGGCGAATATCAACGGCACGGGTGGCCAGGGCGGGTCTTACGGCCAGAGAGGATCGTCCAGCCAAGGCGGATCGGCCGCCCAGAGCAGATCGGCCCGGCAGGGCAGGCCGGCCACCCAGAGCGGCCCGGCCACCCAGAGCAGGCCGGCCACCCAGAGCAGGCCGCCCAGCCGTGCCAGCACCTCGGGGCAGGGCGGGGCGACGATCCCCGGCGTCCTCGACGCCTACGAGTCCGGGCCGGCCAGCTCCGTGCCGGCCGCGACGGCACGGCATACCCGGGCCCCGCATTCCGGCCGCCCGGCGGCGCGGGTCGCTCCGCGCCAGGCCGGGACCAGCCGGGCCAGGGCAAGCCGGTACACGCCGAAGATCCCGCAGGCCGTCACGGCCGCGTTCGTGACGACGGCCAAGGAACCCCTGAGCCGGGCCGAGCCGCTGTACGACGACGTGGCCAGCCGCACCGGCATCCGCTGGGAGCTGCTAGCCGCGTGCGACTGGATGCAGTGCCAGGCCAAGCCCCGCTACTCTCCCGTCTACGGCGAGAAGCTCGGCACAGTCAACGCGGGCGGGACCGTCTACCGCACCAAGTCCGAAGCGCTCGGCCAGTGCGCGAGCGACCTCGTCGAGCTGGCGATGGCGGTCTACTGGATCGACATCACGGCCCGGCGCCCGCTGTCGGTCCGCGACCTGGCCAAGGTGTTCGCGGCGTTCCGCTGGGGAGGCCTGCTCAAGCTGCACGGCGTATCAGCCATGGAGTTCCCCTACTCGGTGGCCGGACTGACCGATCAGCACGTGAAGATGCGCTGGCCCGACATCAAGGAACCGAACGCGCCGGACAAGCCGGGCACGCGGTTTCGGATGGCGTTCGGGGCGGTCCCGGCCGTGCTGTGCCTCGGCTACCCGGCCATCGCCTAGCTCGTCATGACCAGCGAATAGGAGGCGGGCCAGATGCTGCGCTTGCTGATTTTCCTCGTGGGCATGCTGTCCACGCGCCGCCCGGAGGCGGTCTCATCGCGCCCGGCCCGGTACCAGGACGATCCCGACGAGGACGCCAGCTGGTTTCTCCCGCCGCGGCCGGACCTGCCGCTACAGCCGACCCGCGAACCGCGGACCATGCCGTTCCGGCCGGCGCGGGTGCGGCGGCGACCGCGCATCCCGCGCAAGCTCAAGTGGGCCGCGCTCCTGATACTGGCGGGCCTGATCTTCCGCAAGGCGATCGCCTGGGCGGTGCTGACTGCCCTCGGCGCGACCCTGCACCTAGTCGGGATCAACATGCACCTGCCGCATGTCAGCTTCGGCTGGCCGTGGCAGTCGGTCAGCGCCGGGACCACCACCGATACCAACGTCGGCCCCTGGGTGCTGCAGAAGATCCAGGGGATCTCGCGGCCCGCTCTCGGCACGGAGAACTTCAACTTCACCTTCACGCACAAGGTGTCCAAGGGCATCGGCATCTGGCCCTGCTGGTACTCGGCCACCTTCGCCACCGTCGGCCACGCGTCGGCCACCGTGGACCTCAACCCGGGGCCGGCCTGGTGGAAGCCTGCGACCGGCCACTACCGGCTGCAGGTCCTGAGCCGTCCGGCGGGCGGCGTGCCCGGCCGGGTCAGCGTCGCGATCGTCCTGCCCCGGCCGCAGCTGCCGCAGTCCGTGCACGACGTCACCGTGGATGACACGATGTCGCACCCTATCGACGTGCAGCACAGCTGGACCTATCCCGGGCTCGGCTGCGGAGCCATGATCCGGCCGCAGTTCTCTGAGTCGGTGCTCTACGGCCAGGCGCAAAACCTCGCATTCACGCAGGTCAGGCACAACCCGAAGGTAACCGGCCCGCTGATCAGCGCGGCCGAGGCGCAGGCGGCCCGGATGATAGAGAACAACTTCATCCAGCCGACGGTCAACGCGCTCGGATACACCCTGGCTGATTTCGCCATCCACTGGTCAGCGGGACCGTGAGGGTGACGGCCGGGGCCGGAGACGGGAGGTCCTCCGGCCATAGCCGCTAGACCGCGAGGTCGTTCTCGATGCGCCTGAGATTGTGCCGGGCCAGCGCCAGGTTGACCTTCTGCCGTTCGAGGACCAGGTAGACGAACAGGCCCTGCTTGTCGCGGGAGTTCTTGAGCAGGCGGATCAGGTGGTACTGCTTGCCCAGGGTGATGAGGATGTCCTCGATGGCGTCATCGAGGAGGACCGATTCGATCGTCCGCATCTTCGCCCGGATGACCTCGGTGTTGCCGGCCGCG
>Ga0307305_10000858_pt1 | contig 11589 bp, 15 predicted proteins | sample ER_DNA_186_FD_194512 | JGI IMG/M metagenome (GOLD analysis project Ga0307305, IMG submission 194512) | Bulk soil microbial communities from the East River watershed near Crested Butte, Colorado, United States - ER_DNA_186 | ecosystem: Environmental > Terrestrial > Soil > Floodplain | place... | reverse complement strand
GTACGCGTGATGGATCGCATCGAGGATGGACCAGAGCACATCGCATTTGAACTCGAGCGCGCGCACCGCCTCGCGCTGCAGTTCAGACGTGTTGCAATGGTCCAGCGTCATCGCGAGCGCTTCATCAGAGTCGCGTCGTGCCTGGCTGACCCTGCGACGAAAGTAATCAAGGCCGCGCGAATCGATCCAGGAATAATATCTTTCGAAAGCCGCGAGGCGCGTGGCGATCAGATCGGGTGCGAAAAGTTCCGTGAGCGACGACGCAACGGCAATCGGCCACGGCTGAGTACGAGCGAAATTCACATAAGCATCTACGGCGAAACGAACTCCAGGTTGCAGAAGTCGATTCTGCAGCAACTCGTCTCGCGATAAGCCGCATGCCTCGCCCAGGCGCAGCCACGCCTCAATGCCTCCTTCGTTTTCTGATGCGGTTGCTGCAGCGTGCGCTGTCCTCAGCGCATCTTGGCCGGAACGTTCTCCGCTGAGGACAGCGGACTCTACAGGACGTGGGATAACGCCATCGTGATCGAGAATACGATGAATCCATATCCTGCGTACTTCGCGCAATGGACAGTTGGAGAGGATCGCGGCGTCTTTGAGTGGAATGTTTCGCTGATAATAGAAGCGATTCGCCACCCAGCCGCGCAATGCCTCCCGCGAAAGCCTGCCTTCGTTCATACCGACATGGAACGGATGTTTGTCGTGATAAGCGCTCGCGCCGATCGCGCGTAAATTGTCGAGAAATGTTTCGCGGTCCCAGAGTCTCGTAGTCATATGACGATTTCCAATCCGTCGCGCGCGATTTCGATTCCTGACTGCTTTACCTGGGCGCGTTCCCGGGAGCTGGGCATAAGAATTGGGTTTGTATTGTTTATGTGCGTGTAAATCTTCCGGCGCGCCGGCGATTGATGCAAGAAATCGAGGCTCCCGTCGCTGATGGGCAGATGGTTCATCTGTCGCGCACTGCGGGCGCCCGACCGGATGGTGGCCAGTTCGCCGTCACTCCAGAATGTGGCATCGAACAAAACAACGTCGGATTCGTGAACGGCACTCCGCAATTCGTCCGTTAGTTCACCGACACTGGGCGCGAAGAGTGCGGTTGTTCCAGACGAGTCGTCCCGAAATTGAAACGCCATGCTCCGGGGCAGTTCAATCGCACGAAACGCGACTGCGCCACTCAGGGTTTGAAACTCAGGGCTCGTTTTGCGCCATTCGATTCCGCAGAACCTCGCAAGGACGTCATCGAGCCAGGCGAGCGCGGCTCGCGTTTCGTCGGCTGCGTAAACAACCAGCGGTATTTGTTGTTCCCGCAGGAGCAATAAACCCAGAGCATGATCTATGTCGGCATTCGTCAAAAGAGCGCCTGCAACTGGAGTGTTGCGTAGCGAATCACGGCGCGGCTGCAACCTCGGCATATTTTCGATTTGCCGGGTCAAATCAGGCGACGCGTTAATCAGGAACCAGCGGTGAAAACCTTCGGAGTCGCCACTGATGGCAATGCTCGATTGTGTCTGCGGCGTAATCTTTCCGGCACGCGCAGCCGAGCAGTTCGCGCAGGCACAGTTCCACTGTGGCAGGCCGCCGCCGGCTGCGCTGCCTAGAATATGGATGCGAATCAACCCGGAGTTTTCGGAGTCAGCTAATCACGTTCGATCAAACCGCGCCTGCGTAACAGGTGCACTCGAAAAAGATCGGAACGGTCTTCAGCATCGGTTTGACCCACTGCTTCTTTGTTCGTCTCATAAGCTGGAGGGTTCTCATAGGCGTAGAGGCGACATGGGTCAAATTATTTTTTGATAAAACTAATGTCGCCGCTGCGTTCTACACGAGCGAGCCGAACTTGCGACAGGTCGTCAATGTTGCCGTTGAGACGCATGTCCTCCTCCAGGTCATGGATTGAAACATGATTACGGCGCATCATTTCGAAATCACATTCACCATCGTGCACGATGATGTCGGGCCTGCCTTTAACCAAAATTCCTAACCCGTGGGAATAGTATGCCAGATGCGCGAAGAGGCGGTGAAGCAGGACTAAAACCACGCCCCCGCCGATTGTAGCAAAGAACGCGGCCGAACCATTGATTGCGCGTGAAAGTACCGAGGCGAGGATTACCAACAGAACGGCGTCGAACGGCGTCTTGTGCGAGAGCGAGCGTTTATGCCCAAGCCGAACCACGGCCAACGTCGCGAGGAAGACGATGATCCCACGCAGAGAGATTTGAACAAACGTCAAGTTTCTCGGTTCCACGCTTAAGCCGAGCAAAGTTTCAAAAGCATTCCAGAGTGCATTCATAGATAAGACTGTATCGCCGCAAAAAGCCTGGTCGAGCGCGTGCAGGTCTAGTACCGCTTGCGCGAGAAACCATCGCGTGGCATAAGACGACCGCTCGCCCTGTTTGAATCGGCAGAGCACGTAAAACTTATGCCGACCGCTCTACCTTCTTCTCGTGATGTTGCGCTGGAAACGCGCTTCTTTTTGGAACGTTTTAAAAAAGAGATCATCGCGGTGCTGATCGTAGCCTTGCTCGCTGTCATCGCCTTTACTGGTTACCGTTATTATTCCGATCGACGCGCGGCGGCGGCGGCGGCTTCGTTGGCGAGCGCGAAGACTGCTCAGCAATATCAAGAGGTGATGAATCGCTACCCAAACAGCCCAGCGGCCGCTGATGCTTACCTGTTGCTCGCTGAAGCTCTGCGGAGCGAAAGGAAATTTGCCGAGGCGAACACAACGCTTCAGGCTTTCATCGCCAAGTTTCCTCAACACGAGTTTGTGAGCACGGCACGGATGGCGACGGCTGCCAATCTGGAGTCGATGGGAAAAAGTGATGAAGCGCTGGCGGCCTACCAACAGGTCGCAACAACTTATCCGAACAGTTACAACGCGCCGCTGGCTTTGCTGTCGCAGGTGTACATTCTAAAGGGAAAAAATAAGAGCGACGAAGCGCGCCGCATCTGCGAAACCATCCTCACGCAATATCGAACGAGCTTTTGGGCCGGCCAGGCCATGCAGGAACTGCGCTTGCTGAAACCGAGCAGCACGCCGGTGCCGGCCGTGGCACCGGCAGCGACAGTTCCGCCGTTCTTAGCGCTTCCGGCGCCTCAAGGCGCGCCGTCGCCAGAGCAACCGTAAATGGTAGGGCGCGACCGTCGGGCGCGCCACAACGCGTGAGATAACGAACTGCTCGCGCTCCTCGCTTGATCCGCGTGAGCTACCACGTCAGTCCCACGCTCGCTCTAACGTTTCGAGAACTGGAAGCGTTTACGTGCACCGGGTTGACCGGACTTTTTGCGCTCCTTCATGCGCGGATCCCGGCGGAGCAAGCCCTCAGCCTTCAGCGTGGTTCGCAAATTGGCATCGACCTGAAGGAGGGCACGTGCGATCGCAAGCTGCGCGGCACCAGCCTGCCCCATGCTGCCACCGCCGGTAGTGTTAATCGACAAATCGTAGGCATTTACCGCCTTGGCAGTTTGAAGCGGTTGCAGCACGACGTTCTGCAAAGGCACAGTCGGAAAATAATCCTCAAAGCTGCGGCCATTAATATCGATCTTTCCCGTACCCGGCGTCATCCGGATGCGCGCGACCGATGTTTTGCGGCGACCTGTGGCAACGAATTCCTCAGTTTCTGGCATAAGACTATTTTCTGGTGAGTTTTACGACCTCGGGCTGTTGCGCGGCATGCGGATGAGAATCACCGGGATAAACCTTCAACTTCCGATAAACACGGCGACCGAGCCGATTGTGTGGAATCATTCCGCGCACAGCGCGCTCGATTAGCAGTTCGGGATGCCGCACGCGGCGTGCCCGGGCATTCTCCGATTTGTGGCCGCCCACGTATCCTGAAAAACTCATGTAGGTTTTTTGTTCTTCCTTCTTTCCCGTGAGTCGCACTTTGTCCGCATTCACGACGATCACAAAGTCACCTGTATCCACGTGCGGCGTGAAGACGGTCTTTTCTTTACCGCGTAACAGAGTGGCGGCCTTCACCGCTACTTTTCCCAGCACTTGGTTCCTTGCATCGATCACCCACCATTTGCGTGGGACTTCGCTGGCTTTGGCAGAAAACGTTTTCATCACAGCAGAAAAAGGGCACGAAAACTACGAGGAGTGCAAGCGTCTGTCAACCTGTGCGCGCAGGTCTGTCTCACCATCATCGGTAAAATCCTAGTTGGCGGCTGACATAGCCGCCCTACAATTGTAGGGCGTTTCTGCGAAACGCCATAGATACGATGAATACGACAGATACAAAGACTGCGATCACACCGCGGCGCGACCAGGACTTTCCGGAGTGGTATCAGCAGGTGATCCGCGCGGCGGAGTTGGCTGAGCCCTCGGATGTACGCGGTTGCATGGTGATTAGACCCTGGGGTTACGGGATTTGGGAAAACATGCAACGTCAACTCGACGCCATGTTTCGTGCCACTGGTCATCGCAACGCTTATTTCCCGCTTTTCATTCCACTGAGTTATTTCGCCAAGGAAGCGGAACACGTCGAAGGCTTCGCTAAAGAATGCGCCGTCGTCACCCACACCCGGTTGGAAGTGGACGCTGATGGAAAAATGAAGCCAGCCAGTCCGTTGACCGAACCGCTCGTGGTCAGGCCCACTTCGGAAACGATCATCGGCGCCAGCTACGCGAGATGGGTGCAATCCTACCGCGATCTGCCGGTCCTCATCAATCAGTGGGCAAACGTCGTTCGTTGGGAAATGCGGCCGCGCCTGTTTTTGCGGACAACTGAATTTCTCTGGCAGGAGGGCCATACCGTTCACGAAACGGAAGCCGAAGCGCGTGAAGAAACGAAATTGATCCTCGATCTTTATGAACGGTTTGTCCGCGATCATTTGGCCGTGCCTGTTTTCACCGGCGAAAAATCCGAGAGCGAACGTTTTCCCGGTGCAGTGCAGACCCTCGCGATCGAGGCGATGGTGCAGGACCGCAGGGCAATTCAGGCCGGCACGTCGCATTTTCTCGGCCAAAACTTCGCGCGCGCGAGTGGCATCCAGTTTCAAAATCGAGAAGGCAAACAAGAATTTGGATGGACCACGAGCTGGGGGATGACGACGCGGCTGATTGGCACGTTGATCATGATGCACGGAGATGATGATGGGGTCGTTTTGCCCCCGCGGATCGCGCCGACGCAAATCATCATCGTGCCAGTGGCGACAAAGGAGGAGTGGCGCCCCAGAATAATGGAAGCGTGCGATAGTCTCGCGCTGCAACTACAGGGAAAGCGTTTTGGCGATGTTCCACTGGAAGTGGAGGTGGACAGGCGCGATATCGGTGGCGGCGTGAAAAATTGGGAATGGATCAAGAAGGGCGTCCCGATCCGGATCGAAATTGGACCCCGCGACCTCGAGAAAAACGCGCTGGTTATCAGCCGCCGCGATCAGCCGATTAAAGCCAAAGAGTCCATGTCGCTTCAGGAATTCGTCGCCGTAGCACCGGAAATTCTAACGTCCATTCAACAGAACCTTCTTGAGCGTGCAACGAAGTTCCGCGAGGCAAACACGCGGGTAATCGAATCAAAAAAAGATTTCTACGATTTCTTTACGTCTAAAAACTCGGCCAAACCGGAAATCCACGGCGGCTTTGCTCTCGCGCATTGGAACGGCTCACGGGAAGTAGAAGAACAAATCAAGAACGACCTTAAAGTCACCATTCGCGTCGTTCCGCTGGATGATTCGTCTGAGCCTGGGAAATGTATTTTCACCGGTGAACCCAGTGCGCGGCGCGTTGTTTGGGCGAAATCTTATTGAAAGTCATGGGAGCGGATTTTGACTTGTGCGACTTATGGAAAGCATGTCAGTTGACGCGGCGATCATCGTTCGTTTATTTCGGCGCTGCCGATGGAACTGACGCTGTACAGCCGCAAGTGGTGTTCGTGGTGCATCGACGCGAAGGATTATCTCAGCGAGAAGGGGTATCGTTTCCAGGAAATTGATGTCGGCAAGGACCGCCAGGCATACGAAGACATGAAAAGACTTTCCGCTCAAACTTATGTGCCCACGTTCGTGGCGGGTGATAAGGTTTTGGCTAATTTCGATACCAATCAGCTCGAGAAATTTCTCACCGAGCACCGGATCAATCCAAAGGAAACCAGTTCCTGATGCTTTTTGGCTTCTTCCTTACACTTGGCGTAGCGGTACTTAGCGCCGGCTTACGCAGTTTTCAAAACTCGTATACGCAAAAGGCCGGCGCCCTCGGGATTCTCGCAGCTACTTTTCTCGGCGTTTATTTTATCACCGACAGCTGGATATGGGGTTTTGTCGGCGCAATGAGCTGGCTCTTTCTGCCGTGGCTGGAAATTCTCACTCGGATTCGGGCCCTTCGGCTTCCCAAGGAAAAACGGCTTCGACCGAAAAGCCCGCCGTCTTCGGACACATTTCCAGCGCTGAGCGAAATCACTCGTGAGATCGAGGACGAAGGTTTTGTCCATGTAGGGGATGCGGGATGGGATTGGGAAGATTATCGGCAATTTTTCCGGCTATTTTATAGAGAGGAAGATCGAGCCCAGGCTGCTATCTGCCTGAATGAACAGCGTGATTTCTCGTTTTATTATCTGCGCATTTCATCGCGCGCCAAAGGCGGGACCGTTTGGACGACGTGGAATTATCCGCTCTCCTATGGTTTGAAGCTAACTCCCCTGTTCCGGATTAATCGACAGCGTCCTGACAGATCATTCTGGCAGCTTTATCAAAGCCATCGCGAATTTCTCCGGCGAAACGGCGTGAATCCCGCCGCTATCGACCCGCTCGACGAGGAACAGATTCAAACGGAAATGGAGAACGACCTGCGCGACCAGATCGCGCACAACATTCATAAGGGCGTTCTCAAACAAACGACAGCAGGCGACGTAAAATATTCATGGCGCGGGATGTTCTATCTTTGGTGCCAGTTTCTGGTCGACCTGGTGCGCTTGTAGTCATCCTGAGCGGAGTGCAGCGAAGTCGAAGGATCTAGCGTTATCTCAAAGGCCATACCCTTGATTCCGCGACCTTGCTCGGAATGACAGGAGGGCAAGATGTTCATTTGAACTTGCCTTCGCGCGAGTTCGGACGATCATTGTAAACATGCTGACCGACCGACAAGGGAGAGTTCTCGATTTCATCCAGCGCGAGCAACGCGAGAAAGGGATCACGCCAAGCACGCGTGAAATCCAAAATCATTTCGGGTTCGCCAGCCAGACATCGGTGATGCAGTACATCGCCGTACTGGAGCGAAAGGGTTTTCTCGATCGGCATGCGCGCAAAGCCCGAGCGTTGATCACTCCAGCCATGAAGGTCAGGATTACCGATATTCCGATCTATGGGCAGATTCCTGCGGGCATGTCGGCGTTGACCGAGCAGACCATCGAAGGCCACGTATCGCTCGATGCCCGCTCAGCCAATGTGCAAAAAAATCGGGGCACGTTTGCTTTGCGCGTCCGCGGCGACTCAATGATCGGCGCGCACATTGTTGATGGGGACATTGTGATTTTGGAAGACGCCAAAGAGGTGCATGACGGCGACATTGTTGCGGCATTGATCGACGGCGAAACGACATTAAAACGTTATGTCGTCGAGCGCGGCCGGCCATATCTCAAAGCAGAAAACCCGCGGTATCCAGATCTGGGTCCCGCCCGCGAACTAAAGATTCAAGGCGTGATGGTATCGCTAATTCGCAAACAAGAGCGCCGAAAACGGCGCTGATGTAAAAAGTCAAAGCATCGAAACCAGACATTAAATATTGCTTTATTGCAATATTGCTCTACGGTCTGGAAACATACATGAAAACGACCGTCGACCTGCCGGCGTCCCTGCTGAAGCAGGCAAAACATAAAGCCCTGCAAAACAACACTAGTTTACGTGCCCTGATGATTTCGGGTTTGAAGAAAGAGCTCGCTTCACCGATGACGACGGCGAGCGATCCCATTGAACAGATCCGAAATGCTGGGAAGCAGGTTTGGCGTGGCATCAAAGCGGATCGTTACGTCCATGGGTTGCGGAAGAACTGGAAATAATGCGCATTTTCTGGGACACGAATCTGTTCGTGTATTTATGGGAGGAATCAGCACGCACCCGCCGGTTGGAAGCGCTCATAGGCTGGCAACGCCAACAGGAAGTCGAGCTGGTCACATCCACTTTGACTATCGGCGAGCTATTGGTGCATCCTCTCCGACAAAACCGTGAAGACTTGGCTGATCGCTACCTGGCGAGCTTCTCGCAATTGCAGGTGATCCCGTTCGACGAGGCTGCGGCATATGCATTTGCACAACTCCGTGCTCAATACGCACGACTCGCTCCTCCGGATGCAATTCAGTTGGGATGCGCCTCGGTAGCTGCGGTGGACCTTTTTATCACAAACGATCGACGCTTGGCCCGATATACTGTGCCTCGAGTAACCGCCATTCGTGCGCTGGCAGATGTAGAGGTCGCCGGGATATAAGTTCAAAAATCCGACTCCGGCAGCCAAGGGTGGATCTAGTATAAATGTTCATTTGAACATTTAACGAGTCATGCCATTTTCTGTAATGGCTATGAGCGGGAAGATTATTGATCTGCGCAATCTTCTTACGATTCGTTTCCCGCAGGCGCCCATGCTGGTGGGAACGCGTTTAGTCACTGGTTTAGCTTACTTCGATCAACCTATTGGCGGTGGTTTGCCCAAAGGGGCGATCACCGAATTAATCAGCCCGCGAGGAAGCGCGGGGAGCGCATCGCTCGTTCACGCCTTCATCCATGGCGCATATCGCGATAAGTATTTCGTGGCGCTGATCGATGGACGCGATTCGTTCGATCCTTGTGCGCTGGCCAATTCCATTCTGCGTCGATTGCTTTGGGTGCGTTGCACTAAAGCCCTTGAAGCAGTTAAAGCAGCGGATCTGCTCTTAAGAGATGGCAACTTTCCCCTGGTGGTTGTTGATCTGATTCTTAATTCGCCGGAAGAACTGCGCAAAATTCCGCAAACCACCTGGTATCGCTTGCAACGATTGGCCGAATCGGTGCCCACGGCATGTCTGGTTCTCACCCGGTATGAAATGGTCAGCAGCGCGCAACTGAAGCTTGTTCTCGAAAATTCCTGGAACCTGGAAACTTTGGAAAAGCAGGAGGCGATTTTTCAACTGCGGATCGTCGTAAAACGATCGCATCTCAAATCAGTGGTCGCGCCTTCGGTCGCCGCGGCGACCTACGGCGCGGTAAGCAATGGTCAGTGGTGAATGAAATCGATGTTTGTGACGATTTATTTGCCGAACTTTTATTTGCAGGCCGCTATGCGGCATCAGCCCGGACTTTGCGCAAAACCGGTAGCCTTAATCGAAGAACAGGAAAAGAAACCTGTTATCATTCAACTGAATGACGTTTCGGAAAAGGCGGGGATCTACAAAGGAATGACTCCAAGCCAGGCTCTGGCGCGATCTTTACGGATCGTGATCAAAGTGCGGGCGCGCACGCAGGAAAAATCAATCCAGGAAATCTTGCATCATTACGCGTTTACGCTCAGCCCATTTGTTGAAGCAACTGCACCGGGCATTTGCACAGTTCAATTTACAACGTGGCATCGGCATCCAGCAGATAATCGATTGGCTGGAAGCCAATCCCACGACAACGTCTTGCATGTTATCGAGCAATTGGCCGAATGTGAAATCTGGGCTCAAGCGGGAATTGCTGCTACGCCAGACACCAGTTTTCTTGCAGCGCACCTTGCGGAGCCGGTTTTACAGATCGAGAATGCAAAAGAATTTCTTGCTCCTATGCCGATAGAAGTTCTCGAAACAGCTTCCCCGGATTTTTGATAGACGACATTGCGGCGCCACCTTCAGCTTCGCGCCGAAGACCGCTGATCAGCGGTTCTTCTTCGGTTTCCGGATCGTTTCGGTTTGCTTTACCACGAATGATTTCACGCGCGCATACTCCTTCTGAACGCCATTGGCGAAATCGTGTGGCCCGTACTCGAACAGCACAACGAAACAAAAAGTTAGAACGATGAAGAGAACGAGCCAAAAAAGGCCGCGCAGGAGCGCCATGTAAACAGGCTAACGCGTGCGGACACGGCGATCAATACCGCCCGATGGGACGACAACCCCTTGAATGGCATGGCGAAACTGCCAAGCTATTTGGCCATGCGCGTGCCGCTGCTCGATCTTAGCGAACAATATCGTGCCCTGGGCGATTCAATTCGCGAGGCGATTAACGACGTTCTGGGGAGCGGCCGTTTCATCCTTGGCCCAAAAGTCGAGGCGTTCGAGAGGGAGATGTGCGCATATTGTAATACGCCACACGCGATTGGTGTTTCATCTGGAACCGATGCTTTGCTGGCTATTTTGATGGCGCTTGGAATTGGACGCGGCGATGCCGTTATCACGACGCCTTACACATTTTTCGCTACTGCTGGATGCATTGCCCGCGTCGGAGCGCGACCACTTTTTGCCGACATCGATCGAGAGACATGCAACATCCGGCCATCCGCGATTCAGGAATGCATCGAGAAAAATTGTCAGCCTGAAGCGGATGGCACATGGAAAACAAAGAGCGGAGAAAAACTCCGCGCAATGGTTCCGGTTCATCTGTTTGGTTTGTGCTGCGATATGGAAGCGCTCCGTAAGATTGCGGAGCGTTACCGTCTTGTATTGATCGAAGATGCGGCCCAGGCGATTGGTGCAGAATTTCCATTTCCTGAGAGAACCGCTAAAGCTGGAACGATGGGCGAAGGTGGGCTGTTTAGCTTTTATCCTTCAAAGAATCTTGGAGCTGCTGGCGATGCCGGCATGGTCGTTTGCCGGGATGAGGAGCTGGCGCAAAAGCTACGCACTTTCAGAGAACACGGTATGGAGCCGCGCTACTTTCACCATTTCATTGGAGGTAATTTTCGGCTGGACGAAATGCAGGCGGCAATACTCGGGATTAAGCTTCCACATCTGGAAACATGGGCGGCCGCGCGCCGCGCAGCCGCGGATTTCTACGGGGCCGAACTCGCGCGCGCGGGGCTGACTGAAAAGATCGCTGTGCCCGCCGAACCCTACCGCGACCGTGGCCTAACTAATTATCACGTTTATCATCAATATGTCATCCGCACACCCATGCGCGATGCTTTACGCAAGCACCTGGGCAAACGCGAAATCGAGACAGCAATTTACTATCCACTCGGACTCCATGAGCAGAAGTGCTTTGCATATCTCGGCTACAAAAAAGGTGATTTTCCCGAGACCGAATGTGCCGCTCGCGAAACGCTCGCGCTACCCATTTATCCCGAGATTTCTCGCGAAGTGCAGCGGTATGTGGTCAGCGCGATTGCTGAATTCTTCAGCTGAAGCCGCGATCGTTGGCCAAACTACTTGCGAGCCGCAGAGTGCGAGCTATATCAACGCGGAAAGCTTTCGGGGTAATAACGGGTAGGTACCGAAGTGGCCAAACGGGGCAGACTGTAAATCTGCTGGCTTTACGCCTTCGCTGGTTCGAATCCAGCCCTGCCCAAAACTTTCGTCCAAACGTTGGTGCGATGTAGTCGCCTGTGCGTTGAGGCGTCTTGGGCGTAATCGGCCCTGGGCACGGGGCGACACCCCGCCACCAGGGAGAGCTTTGCCGGGCCTACAAGCGTAGCCGAGCGCCGTGTGC
>Ga0307305_10000856_pt1 | contig 11605 bp, 11 predicted proteins | sample ER_DNA_186_FD_194512 | JGI IMG/M metagenome (GOLD analysis project Ga0307305, IMG submission 194512) | Bulk soil microbial communities from the East River watershed near Crested Butte, Colorado, United States - ER_DNA_186 | ecosystem: Environmental > Terrestrial > Soil > Floodplain | place... | reverse complement strand
CGGCGCGTTTCTCGCTCAGTATTTGAGTCGCCTCCGCATAACCGGCCTCGACCAGCTTGCGAACCTCGGCGTCAATCGTCTGCGCGGTTGCTTCCGAAATATTCTGCTGGCGCGACACCTGGTAGCCGAGGAAAACTTCGTCCTGGTTCTCGCCGTAGGCAACGGTGCCAAGCTTGTCGGACAAGCCCCAGCGCGTCACCATCATGCGCGCAAGCTTGGTCGCCTGCTCGATGTCGGAGGCAGCGCCCGAGGTCACCTTCTCCCTGCCGAACACCATTTCTTCGGCAACGCGGCCGCCCATCATAATCGCGAGGCGCGACGTCATCTGCTCGCGGCTCATCGAGAGCTTGTCGCGTTCCGGCAATTGCATGACCATGCCGAGCGCGCGGCCGCGCGGGATAATTGTGGCCTTATGCACAGGATCGGTGGCTATGACGTTGAACGCGACGATAGCGTGACCACCCTCGTGATAGGCAGTCAGCATCTTTTCTTCGTCGGTCATCACGAGCGACTTGCGCTCGGCGCCCATCATCACTTTGTCTTTGGCGTCTTCGAATTCCGACTGGGTCACCATGCGCTTGTTGCGGCGTGCCGCCATCAGCGCGGCCTCGTTGACCAGATTCATCAGGTCGGCCCCCGAGAACCCGGGCGTGCCGCGCGCGATGGTCTTGAGGTTGACGTCGGGTGCCAACGGCACCTTGCGCACGTGCACTTTCAATATGCTTTCACGGCCGACCACATCGGGATTCGGCACGACCACCTGACGGTCGAATCGACCCGGACGCAACAGCGCGGGATCGAGCACGTCCGGACGGTTGGTCGCGGCAATGAGAATAATGCCCTCATTGGCTTCGAAGCCGTCCATCTCGACCAGCAACTGGTTGAGCGTTTGCTCGCGCTCGTCATTGCCGCCGCCGAGGCCGGCGCCGCGATGGCGACCGACTGCGTCGATTTCGTCGATGAAGATGATGCAGGGCGCGTTCTTCTTGGCCTGCTCGAACATGTCGCGCACTCGGCTCGCACCGACGCCGACAAACATCTCGACGAAGTCCGAGCCTGAAATGGTGAAGAACGGCACATTGGCTTCGCCAGCGACGGCGCGCGCGATCAATGTTTTGCCGGTGCCGGGCGGACCAACCAAGAGAACGCCGCGTGGAATGCGGCCACCCAGGCGCTGGAACTTTCCGGGGTCGCGCAGAAACTCGACGATTTCCTGCAGATCCTGCTTGGCCTCGTCGACGCCTGCGACGTCTTCAAAGGTAACACGGCCATGCGCCTCGGCCAGAAGCTTCGCGCGCGACTTGCCGAAGCCCAGCGCCTTGCCGCCCGCGCCTTGCATCTGACGCGACAGGAAGATCCACACGCCGATCAGCGCGATGAATGGCAGCCACGACACCAGCAGCGAGACAAACCACGGGACATTGTCCTGCGGCGGTCGCGCGGTGATTGTCACGCCTTTGGAATAGAGTTTCTGCACCAGGCCGGGGTCGTTCGGCGCATAAGTCTGGAAGCTGGTCCCGTTGGCGAAGGTGCCATGAATGTCAGGCCCTTGGATCACGACGTCGCGCACGCGGCCCTGATCGACCTCGGACAGCAATTGCGAGAACGAGATGTCCTGAGCGGTGGTGCGCTGGCCCGGATTCTGGAAGAGCGTAAACAGCGCCAAAAGCAACAGGACGATGATGACCCAAAGGGCGAAATTGCGAAGGTTAGCGTTCATCAGGCGTCCTGACCCCGCCGCGCGCTACCCCGCGGCCTTTTGATGTATGCATCCGGTTCGTGGCGACTTCACGTCAGACCCGAGTCTCCAATGTAGGCAGCACGGCCCCCCAAGAAAAGGCCTCAAAGCTTAATATCTAGCGTGTTTTCACATGACTTGGCCGCCGGTGTCGGCGATTGGTTAAGGCCTTGCGACCGCGTGCCGGCGCCCTTTCGATGATGAGTTGACGGTCGGTCAGCGTTACAACGGCTCCGGCCAAAGTGCGCCGAAAACGACCTTGGGCTGCGGTCTGGGCGCAATCCAGAGCCGATTTAAGCGATTCGAGCTTGCCGAGTTCTACAGGGCCCTCGTCGCCGGCTATGGCCACAGCGCGACCGAGCAGGCGCAGTGCGATTTCGGCGGGCAGTTCGGCAAAGCGGCGAGCCTCGATTGAAAGCGAGCCGGAAGGCGCCAATTCCACGGCCAATTCACCCATTGCGCGATCGACTGCAGCCTCGATCGCGCCTTCCGCGCGCTTGAGCCGGCGCGCAAGTTGCGCGAGACGGCTGGCGTCGAGGCCCTCCTCTGCAAGCGCACCCATGAGGCCGCGCAATCGCGCCCGCGCAAAGCGTGGGTTTCGGTTTGACGGATCATCCGCATACGGAATTTTTGCGACGTTGAGCGTTGCTATCAGCCGTGCTTTCGCAATGTCGAGCAGCGGGCGCACCAAAACGATCGTGCTCGTGCCGTCAGAAGGCAAGGGAGATGTTCGTGTCATCGCACCGAGGCCGGTCAGTCCACTGCCGCGGCTCATGCGGATCAGCACAGTCTCCGCCTGATCATCGAGCGTGTGCGCGGTGAGTATGTGCGCCGCACCCGCTTTGCGCGCTGCCTCGCCGAGCAATCGATAGCGCGCCGCGCGCGCTTTCTCCTGAACGCCAGTAGAGGGCTTGCGACCGGTCCAGCGCTGCGTGCGATGCGAAATATCTAGTTTGCGCGCGAGACGGGCAACGGCGGCGGCCTCGCCTTTGGATTCCTTGCGCAGACCATGATCGACCGTCACGGCAATGAGTTTTGGCTTCGTCCTGAGCGAATCGCGCCAGCGCGCAGCAAGCAGCATCAGTGCGGTCGAGTCGGGTCCGCCGGACACTGCGAGCGCGAGAACGGGAAAGGCCTGCAGATCCGAAAAAAGCGCCTTGGTTTCCGATAGCGCGATGGCCAGAGATTTTTGGTCAGGCATGATCGTTACCGAAAGCCGGTTCGCGCTCCTGGATCAAGTCCTGGAGCGTTCATCGCGATCATATCCTAGCAGTGTGCGCGCTTCTGCTCTTGCTCAACGCCGCGCTTTACGTTGGCTGAGGCCCGCGGGTACTTGCGCCCGATCTCGGCAAGCGTGGCGCAAGCGGCTTCCTTCTGGTTCATCGCTGCAAGCGACTGACCAAGGCGCAGAAGCGCATCAGGCGCCTTCGCCGAGCGTTCGAACTTGGTCGATACCACGAGGAAGGATTCCGCGGCATCGCGGTAGCGCTGTTGCTGGAACAGGCTTTCGCCGAGCCAGTATTGCGCCTCCGGCACCAGGCGTTCGTTGGGATATTTCTTCACATAATCGCGGAATGACTGTTCGGCCAACGCATAGTCTTTATGCAACACATACCCGTAGGCCATGTCATACTCGTCTTGCGCGGAGGCCGAAGGCGGCAGCGTCGCGAGCTGCTGGTTGTTGGGCGTCGCAGGAACAACGTTGCGTGCTTGCGGCGGCACTGAAGGCGTCGTCGCTTGCGGCGCCGACAGCGGTACAGATCCGGCCGATGCGACGGCGGCCGGTGGTGCGGGCCGTTGCGGCGGCGCCGAGTCAGTATTAGCCAGCGTCGAGAGGTCGAGCGGAGCACCCGCGCTGCGACCGCCCGGTGCACCGACCGGCGGTCCAGTGTCTCGACCCTGCTCGGGTGCGGCTATCACCGCTTCATTGCCAAGCATGCGCGGAGTCCCGGGCGCATTGGGGCGCTGCGCGGGGTCAAACACATCGGAGCGTCGACCGGGCGGCGCGATCGGCGCGTTCCCCGGACCGATCGGTGCCGCCTGCGCCGGTGGCACAGCCCCGCCCCGCGATCCCAATTGCTGAAAACGATACTCGGTATCGTCCTGCATGCGCTTGAGTTGCGCTTCCAGTTGCTGATTCCGGTACTGAAGCTGCTCGATCGTGCCGGTGAGCTGGCGTAACGCGCTTTCCATTCGGTCGAGCCGCACGGACAGATCGCCGGGATCGGATTGCTCCATGCGACCGGATTGCGACGGCTGACGCGCTTGTGCCGGCTCGCCGCGATTGAAAAGGTTGTCCAGAAAATTGCCGGAGCCGCGCTGGTCCTGCGCCAGTGCAGGACTGGCCAAAAGCAACACGGAAATTGCGGCAAGCGCCGCGGTTCGAGATGATGGTCGTAAACGCGTCATGTCTGATGAAACCGGCAGTAGCCGTTTGCCGAGAGAGGGTAACATAAGACGCGCTGCGTCGGAAATATGTATGGCCGAGCGAACCCGGCCATAGAAATTTCAGGAGCTGACCCCGAGAACGGTCACCGCGCGACGGTTCTGCGACCAGCAAGAGATATCATTGCAGACCGCGACAGGACGTTCCTTGCCAAAGGAGATCGTCCGCATGCGCTGTCCCTGGATACCACGCGAGACCAGATAATCACGCACCGCCTGTGCACGCCGCGCGCCGAGCGCGATGTTGTACTCGCGGGTGCCTCGCTCGTCAGCATGACCCTCGATGGTGAACTGGCCATATTGGCTGTATGTCGTCAGCCACTGCGCCTGCTTGTCGAGCGTCGCACGTGCCTGTGGTGTGAGTTCGGTTGAGTCGGTTTCGAAGAACACGCGGTCGCCGACGTTGACGACGAAGTCCTGCTGGCTGCCAGGCGACGCCTGGCCGGCGGCATTCGCCTGGGCATCCTCGCCCCTCTTGGCGCAGGCCGAGATTGCCACAGCCGCAGCGAGGACCGCCGCGAACCGGGCAGCAAACAGCATCTTCCTCATATCCATCATGCCGGTGCCTCCATTCACCCGTGTCGACAGGAGAGTGCGTATGGGTCTAGCAGGCGGTTCGTTAAGCGAACGTTCCATCAACCTTGATGGAACCTTGCCCCGCCTCACTAAATCTCCCGCCGTCCCTTAAACCGGTTCTAATGGTTAAGACAGTGTGAAAATAAGGCCGGTTTGCGACAATCAGGACAAAAGCGGTGACCAAGCCGGGTCGGAGGCGTACGCGGGTGTTGGAACCTTCAACTCGTTGCGTCCAGTAACGTCTATCGTAAAGAGCGCCGGCCCTTGGCCCACGTCACGGAAAAACATCAGCACACGCCCATTCGGCGCGAATGTTGGGCCTTCGTTGTGGAAACCTTCGGTCAGCAGTCGCTCGCCCGAGCCGTCAGGTTTGAGAATACCGATCGCAAAATTACCACGCGCCTGGCCGGTGAAGGCAATGTAGTCCCCCCGCGGCGACCAGACCGGCGTGGAATGATGCCCCTCGCCGAAGCTGATGCGCTGCGTCGGGCCGCCGGTCGCCGGCATGACGTAGATCTGCTGGCCGCCACCGCGATCGCTTTCGAAGCAGATGCGGGTACCATCGGGCGAGTAACATGGAGCAGTGTCGATCGCCGGCGTATCGGTGAGACGCGTGGTCTGCTTTGACCGCAGGTCCATTACGAACAGGTTGGCATTGCCTCCCTGCTGAAGACTCATGATGACGCGCTGACCGTCAGGGGAAAATCTTGGAGCGAAGGTCATGCCGGGAAAATTGCCGACGATTTCCCGTTGTCCGGTCTCGATGTTCAACAGATAGACGCGCGGATCGCCCTGCCCGTACGACATGTAAGTGATCTCTTGCGTCGACGGATTGAAGCGAGGTGTCAGCACCAGATCATCGCCGCGCGTCAGGTAACGTACGCCGGCGCCGTCCTGATCCATGATGGCGAGCCGCTTTACGCGGCGGTCCTTCGGACCGGTCTCGTCCACGAATACGATGCGGCTATCGAAATAGCCTTTGTCACCGGTAAGGCGCTCATAGATCGCATCCGAAATAATGTGGGCGATCCGCCGCCAGTTATCCGGTGTGGTAAAGTATTGCTTGCCGTCGAGTTGCTGCCCGGCGAACACATCCCAAAGGCGAAACTCCGCCTTGAGCCGCCCGTCACCCTGGCGTGTGATGCGCCCGGTAACCAACGCCTGGGCGTTGATCGTACGCCAGTCGGTAAATCGCGGCACGTTATCGCTGTTGGTAATTTTTTCGATGAACGCGGCCGGATTGATCGGCGCGAACAGACCGCTGCGCTGAAGATTGCCACTGATGACCGCGGTGACATTTCGTCCGATATCGCTTTCGGAGACGAAGTCGGGCAGCGCGATCGGCATCGGCTGCACGTTGCCTTGGGTGATATCGAGCCTGAGCACTGCACCGGCCGAGCGCGGCGCGAGGACAGCCAAAGCTCCGGCGCCAGCCAATAACCGGCGACGGGTCAGCGGAAGGGGAATGGATGGTCGGGTCATTTCGATTGGATCAATAGGGCACTTAATTTGACCGAAACATGTCTTTGGGATCGAAAGTCAACTCGATTTCTTTCCAGCTCTCATAATGCTCAGGTTTGAGCATGTCGAACGGCTGCCCGGTCAGCACCGCGCGCACCGCGCTGTCGCGCGAGGCCATTGCGGCAACACTTCTGCCATTGACCCGTGCAAATGGCGCCGCCGCCAGGCGGCCGTCTGGACGAAGCCGCACGGTGACATTGACGATCAACTCATTCGGGTCCTGCACACCGACCGGGGGACTCCACAGGGCCATCAAACGGGCACGAAGCGCATCGATTTCGGACTGCGACAGCCTCGCCGCCATACCGGAGGGCGTTCCCAGGGAAGGCACATTGCTCGGGTCCAATCCAGTCGCGGCATTCCGCGTCGGGTCGCGCTTGTCCAGCAGAGCCGCGATCTTGTCGGCATCGAATTTCGGCTGCGGCTTCTGCGGAGGCTTCTTCGGCGGCAGCGGTTGCTCGACCTTGGCCTGCTGTTTCGGTTCGTCCGGCTGTTTGAGCTTATCGGCAATCGGATCGGGCTTGGGCGGTTGCGGCTCGGGCGGTGACGCAACCTCCTTGGTAGCCTGGACTTCCTTTTTCTCGGTGATCTTGGCCTTCGAGTCCTCGACCGGCTTGGGCGGCTCCTCCGCTTTTTTCTCAACCAGCGGCTTGGGCGTCTCGACCTTTGGCGCGTCCTTCACGCCCTTGGTCATCTCGGAGAAATCCTTCTCGCTCACCAGATCGACCGGCAGCGAATCCGCCGGCGGAACGTCGAACATCTTTCCGGAAAACGAGAGCGTCGCCCACAGCAGCACCGCCGCGTGCAGGCCAGCCGAGATTGCTGTTGCCTTTCTCATCACCGCGCTTTCGCGCCCTGCTCAAACTCGGTAACCAAGGCTACACGATGAAAGCCAGCCGATGACAGCCGGCCCATCACCTTCATCATGGTTCCGTAGTCCACTTTCTTGTCGCCGCGCACGTAAACACGTGCCTCGAGCCCGCCGCGCGCTTCCGCTACCGCCTGCATCTTGGGAATCAGATCGTCAGCGGCAATTTCGCTATTTTGCAGGAAAATCTGGCCCTTATCGTTGACAGAAACGGTGAGTGGCTCCTTGTCCTGATCGAGGCTTTTGGCCTGACTTTGCGGCAGATCGATCGGCACGCCGACGGTCAGCAGCGGCGCCGACACCATGAAAATAATCAACAGCACAAGCATCACGTCGACCATCGGGGTCACGTTGATCTCGCTCATCACGCGTTGGCGATGATGCTTGCGCTTTCCGATGATCGGCGTGCCGGCATTGGCAGCCATGAAGCGATCCCCTACCCACGCTCGTCTATCTGCCGGGACAGAATTGCCGCGAACTCGTCGGCAAAGCCCTCCAGGCGCTGGGCTTGCTTGTTAACCTCGGCCGCGAACTTGTTATAGAAAATCGTCGCCGGTATGGCGGCGACAAGGCCGAGTGCAGTCGCAAAAAGCGCTTCGGCGATGCCGGGCGCTACGACCGCCAAGGACGTGTTTTTGGACGCGGCGATCGATTGGAAGCTCGTCATGATGCCCCAGACCGTGCCGAACAATCCGACAAATGGCCCGGCCGAACCGATGGTGGCGAGCACCAGTAGCCGCCGCTCAAGCCGCTCGACTTCCCGCGCGATCGTCACTTCCATAACCTTTTCAATGCGCATCTGCAAACCGCCGATCGTGCGCGCATTGCCCTCGAAGCTGCGTTTCCATTCGCGCATTGCAGCCACGAACAGCGCCGCCATCGAATGCGCGGGCCGCGAGGACAGCGCGCGATAGAGTTCGTCCAGAGACTGACCCGACCAGAACGCCTGCTCGAAACGATCCATGGCGCGGCGCGTACGGGTATAGAGTACCGTCTTGTCGATCGCGATTGCCCACACCCAGACCGAGCAGATCAGCAGCCCGACCATTACCGTCTTGACGACCCAATGCGCGTTCCAGAACAGCGTGAACAGCGAAAGATCGGAGGAGGTCAGCGGGAGCACCGACTGTGCCACGTCGGCAGGATTCATAGGCACGTCCTTTCCGCTCAATCCGGTCCCGTCGGTCGAACCGGCGCGGCGCAATATTCGAAGTCAACGGGCGCGCGCGAGGATGCCGCTCACGCGCCAAGCCGGACGTTTCGCGAAATTCGTTGGTCCCGTCCACCGGTAACCTACGAAATCCCCGCGAAACTTGGCCAAACTTGGGCGCGGAAGCGGGCTTACCTGCCCTAAACAGCGCTGATTGTAGTTAAGGAGTCGTTACCTCCCCACGCCCGAAAATGCGAGGCCGCCCTTTCGGGTGGCCCCCAGGTTCAGGAAATCATGGGAAAATCAGCTCTGTGGCTGATTGGCATCCGGCGACGGCCGGTTGCCGCGCTCGGCCATGAACTGGTCGAACTCGGTTTTGTCCTTCGCGAGGCGAAGACGCTCGAGGAACTCGCGGAACTCGCGCTGCTCTTCTTCCAGGCGCCGCAAAGTCTCGGCGCGATAGTCATCGAATGCCCGGTTGCCACTGGAGGGTGCATAGAAACTCCAGGGATTGCCGCCCATTCGCGACCGCACCCAATCCATCTTGCGTTGCATGCGATCCATTTTGTTGTGCCAGTGGTGCTGTCCGCATCCCATTCTTCCACTCCCGATGGTGAAGGCGAGGACGCTGAGCCCAAGCGGCCACCAGACCATGAAGCCAAAGACGATCAGTGCGATCCAGGCGGGTTTTCCAAAGGCGTCGAGTTGCGCGGTGATAGGCATTGTCGGCCTCGCGTGAATGTAAATAACATTTACATAATTAGGACTGTGCGAGGCGCCTGTCAAGCGGCGCGGAAATTAAATTGGTGAGCGCCATGGCATCGCGCCAGGCCTGCGTGAAAAAGTCGCTGGTTTTTACTGGCGCCGGGCCGCCGTGGCGTTCAGGCCGAGTCCACGCAGGTAAATGAGAACGGCCGCTTCGAGCAGTTCCTCGGGCGGCATCGGCAATGCGCGACGCGCCGCATCGCCGCGACCGAACAACGAGGCGATGCCGTGCGTCATCGACCACACATGAAGCGCCACCATCAGCGCCGGCGGACGCCCTTGCGACGGCATCAACGAAACCAGTTTCTCGGCGGCCGCGCGCAACACCGCAAATGCGTTCTCGCTTGCCTCGCGCAATTCACGATCGGTGTCGAGAGGAACACCCGCCTCGAACATCGCAGAGTAATAAGCTGGCTCACTTTTGGCGAAAGCGAGATAGGTCTTGCCGAGACGGTCGAACGCGGCCATCACCTCTGGCCTGCCTTCATCCCAGGCTTTGGCGAGCGCGATTGCAAATTCCTCGAAGCCGCGGCGTGCGACATCGGCAAGCAGTGCGTCTCGATCGCGAAAATGCCGATACGGCGCCGCCGGGCTGACGCCCGCCCAGCGCGCGGCATCGGCGAAGGTAAAACCGGCTGGCCCCTTCTCGGCAATCAGTTCAAGCGCAGCGCGCACCAGGGCTTCCTTGAGGTTGCCGTGATGGTAGCCGCGCGGTCCGGCACGCCTGCCCCATTTCATGTAAACGGGATTAACATGAGTCCGGCTGGCACGTCGACTTGGACGTTACGAGCGCCGCCCGCGTTTGGCGGCCAGCGGCAGGTGGTCAAACAATGTCGGACCGTTCGGCTGCGCCCCTTCGATGGTCAGCAGGCGCAGTTTGCTGACCACGCCTCCCGGTGCCGAGAAGCCGCCCGTCTTGCCACCTGCAGCGAGCACGCGATGACAGGGGACGATCAAGGGAATCGGATTTTGCCCGAGTGCCTGTCCGACGTCGCGCGCCAGTAATTTGTCGCCAAGGCGTTCTGCAATTTCTCCGTACGTCAATGTCGAGCCCGGCGGGATCGTGCGCGCGATGTCGTAGACCTTGCGATTGAACTCAGGCAAATCGCCGGTATCGATTGCAACATCGTTCAAATCTCGTTTCTCGCCGCGCAATAGTGCGACGATACCATCGATCGCCCGCCGCACCTGCGCGGGGGGCGCCGTTTCTTGTGCACCAGCAAAGCGCCGCAAGAGGCGCGCGCGCGTCGCACTTTCAGTCCCGTCGTGAATCTGCACGCCGGCGATGCCGCGCGCATTCCAAACGATTCCGCACGGGCCGATTGCGGTGTCGAATATCGCGAAACTATTGCTCATTCAGAGAAGATAGCACGCGCCGTCAGGCGGCGCCGCCCGATTCCTGATCAGCCTTCATGGCAATGCGAAGCGGTTTCGGGATAGGCTTTGCGCGTCCCACTGAGACGAAGGCCACCTGAACATGCGCCTCCACCAACAGATCGGGGCCACGCATGACCTTCTGATTGAGTGTCACAGAGGCGCCTTTCACTTCTTCCGGAGTGGTGACGATATCGAGCACGTCATCCATATGCGCCGGCTTTTTGAAATCGATGCTCATGTGACGCACCACAAAGGCAAATCCCGGCGCCTCCTTTTCGGCCTGCTCGAACAGCGCGCGGTGATCGGCGCCGATCAGCCGCAGATAGTTGGTGCGGCCGCGCTCCATGAAGCGCAGATAGCTCGCATGATAAACGATGCCAGAAAAATCCGTGTCCTCATAATAAACACGCACAGCCTGATGATGCCGGCCGTCGCGAATTTCGCCGTCGAGTGTATTTCCAGTCATCGCTCGCATTTCCGCTTCGATATCTCTGCGGCCATCAACCACGCGCACGATTAGAATCCGTTCCCGCTCCGCACGATAGAAGATCACATAGTTTTCGGCTACAACGCTCCGAAGTCCTCGGGCAAGAATGGAGCGCTCACGCCCGATGAAAGGAAAGCGAAAACCAAATTCTCGAATTTCTTATTGAAGAGGCCTGCCAGAGCAACCGCGGCGGCCTGATCCCGCGCGGCAAGGTAGTTCAGAATATGCAGTAAATCCGAATCAGCTTCCGCTGAGACAATGATTTTCATTCAGATTAGGATTTCGGCTCGCTGAGCTCCGCTCTCCGCAAGAAATCGGCGAAGTCCCTTTCTCGGACATGCCCCGCCTCAATATCAGCAAGACCTTTGTCAATATCTTTTTTGAGCACTCGAAACTTTTCGGCTTGCTCCAGAAGAAACGCGACAGCAGGTTCGCGCAGCTCCTCTGGGAGAAGATCCAGCGCCTCAGATTTCATGTGAGCAGCTTATCACATCGACGTTCATCGTAGAATAGCTCTACTCGCCTTACATCTCTCGCAGTGGGTGAACCCACGACAAGTCGATTTTACCAAAAAGCGACGCTCGGGGGGTGTTGGGGCTGCCGTCAGCCCTGTAGCCTCCACCAAACTTTTCGCCGCTAATGGAATCATAAACTGCCCCACATTACATTCTTAATGTA
>Ga0307305_10000853_pt1 | contig 11620 bp, 12 predicted proteins | sample ER_DNA_186_FD_194512 | JGI IMG/M metagenome (GOLD analysis project Ga0307305, IMG submission 194512) | Bulk soil microbial communities from the East River watershed near Crested Butte, Colorado, United States - ER_DNA_186 | ecosystem: Environmental > Terrestrial > Soil > Floodplain | place... | reverse complement strand
GTCACCGAGCCCCAGCCGACGTTCTCGGCCTGCTTTGGCGCCCCCTTCCTTCCGCAGCCACCGGCGGCGTACGCACACATGCTCGGCGAGCGGCTCGCTCGCCATGGCGCCAGTGTGTGGCTCGTCAACACGGGTTGGACGGGCGGCCCCTTCGGCGAGGGCGAGCGCATGCCGATCGCCGCGACGCGGGCGCTCCTCCGGGCGGCGTTGTCGGGGAACCTAGCCGAGGCCGAGTACACGACGGACCCCCTGTTCGGCTTCGAGGTGCCGACTAGCGTGCCGGGCGTGGAGGCGAGCCTGCTCGACCCGCGCTCGACCTGGCGCGACCCGGAGGCCTACGATCGCAAGGCGCGCGAGCTTGCCCAGATGTTCCGCGACAACTTCGAGCAGTTCGGCGACGACGCTGGACCGGGCGTCATCGCCGCCGGGCCTCGGGTCTAGCTCTCCCCAAACCCTACGACGCGTGTGTCGGCTGCCTCGCGGCCCTCGAGCAAGGCGTAGAGCGAGGCCAATGTTGGAGGCGAGGGAGCCGCGGAATCGACTCCGTGTCGTTCGAGCCACGCTTTCGCCTCTTCGCGCGTCAGCGGTGGGAACGCGATATTGGCCGCCGACCTTCCGGGGCGGGCAACGGCGGGATGCAGCGTCCCGATCTCCTCGTTCGTTGTCACGAGGACGAGAACGCGCAGTCCCTGGCCGATTAGCCCATCGACCACGTTCAGGAACCGGGACAGACCCCTGGCCGATAATCGATTTTGCGTCCGGGCGAAGCAACTCGCCCGTATCCTCGAGCACGAGCAGCCGCCATTGCGGAGCACGCCGACCGGCCCCGGCAGCTTCGTCGCCAGCGTCCTCATCTACGTCGAACTGGAACTCGTCGTTTTCCTCGAAGTCGATGTCGGCTCCGTACGCCATCATTCCGCGCGCCATCGCGGGATGGGAGGCCATGATCATCCCTACGTGCGCGCCAAGGCCGCCCGATTGCATGAGCACGCTCATCAGGTAGTCGGCATGCTCCCCGAAGAACGTGTCGGGATCGACCCAGGCAAGTGCGCGAAGCGCGAACGTCTTCCCAGTGCCGACGTCGCCGTGCCAGAGGATGAGCTGTCCGCCGTGTGCGGGCCGGAAGCCCTCCATCAGGTCATCGAGCGTCGCGCGCGCTGGAGCTGTGTAGTTCTCGCGAATCTCACCTCCATTCCGGGACCGAGATCTTTCGCATGCGGGCTGTACGTCCAGAACATGACCGGCACGTCCTGGGCGGCTGTCGGCTCCGGGGCCGGAAGCCGGTCGCGGATGCGATCGAGAGCGGCGTCGGCCGCCGCCGAATCATGCGCCGCGGCTTGCGCGTAGACGGAGCTGCTGCCGCCTACCGTCACGATGGTGAGGCTTTCGCCGATCTCCGCGACGATCGTTTCGCCGTTGGGCGTTGACGAATGGATCAACGGCGTACCGAGGCCTTCCAGGGAGCGCTCCGATGTAGCCCACTGACGGCTCCTCAGTTCGGTGTACCCATCATCGATGACGCGCGCAAGGAAGAACGCCTGCGACGGGTCGGGCTCGTGGAGTTCATGCGAGACGTGAAAGCGTCTGCTCAGTGGGTCGGACACGATCAGCCATTCTCTCGCTTGCAGTTCCCGTTGGCGCAACCGGTCTAGCCGCACCTGCAACGAAGCCCCGCCACAACCGCTTCCGATAGCGTCCGAGCAGGTGGAAGCGAAGCACGACGTGCTGATCGTCGGAGCCGGCTGCGCAGGGATGCGCGCCGCGATCGAGGCTTTCGACGCAGGTGCCGACGTCGCTCTCCTCTCCAAGATCCACCCGGTGCGCAGCCACTCCGGCGCGGCCGAGGGTGGCATCAACGCTGCGCTCGGCAACGCCTCCGAGGACGATCCCGAGAAGCACGCCTTCGACACGGTCAAGGGCTCGGACTACCTGGGCGACCAGGACGCGATCGAGGTGCTCTGCAACGAGGCGCCCGACGACGTCTATCAGCTCGAGCACTGGGGCGCCGTCTTTTCCAGGACGGAAGACGGACGGATCGCCCAGCGCCCCTTCGGCGCCGCCGGGGAGCCGCGCACCGCCTACGCGGCCGACATCACCGGCCACGTGCTCGTCCATGTCCTCTACGAGCAGGTGATGAAGCGAGACATCCCGACGTACGAGGAATACTTCGCCTGGCAGCTCGTGGTCGACGACGACCGGTGCCAGGGTGTGATCGCCTGGGACCTCCTCAACGGGGGCTTGAAGACGATCGGCGCCAAGACCGTGATCCTTGCGACGGGCGGCGCCGGGCGGCTCTACGTCGGAACCACGAACGCCTACGCGTGCACCGGGGACGGGATGACGATGGCGCTTCGCACCGGCGTTCCGCTCAAAGACATGGAGATGATGCAGTTCCATCCGACCACGCTGGCGCCGACCGGGATCCTGATCACCGAGGGGACCCGCGGCGAGGGCGCCTATCTGCTGAATTCAGAGGGCGAACGTTTCCTGAAGCGCTACGCGCCGAACGCGATGGAGCTCGCCTCGCGCGACGTGATCTCGCGCGCCGAGCAGACCGAGATCGACGAGGGGCGTGGCGCTGACGGCAACGTCTTGCTCGACATGCGCCACCTCGGCGCGGAAAAGATCATCGAGCGGCTGCACGGAACCCGCGAGCTGGCGATGACTTACGCCGGCGTCGATCCGATCCACGAGCCGATCCCGGTCCGCCCGGGCGCCCACTACCACATGGGCGGAGTCGACACCGACCTCGACGGGCGCACGGACCTCGAAGGCCTCTACGCGGCCGGGGAGTGCGCCTGCGTTTCCGTTCACGGCGCCAACCGCCTCGGCGGCAACGCTCTGATGGAGACGATCACGTACGGCAAGCGAGCCGGTCGCCACGCGGCCGACTGGGCGCTCACGCACACCACCATCGAGGTGCCGCCTTCTCTGGAGGCGGACGCCGAGCGCGAGCTGCGCCGGCTGCTCGACCGCACCGACGGGGAGCGCCCCTGGTCGATCCGCGACCAGCTGGCCGAAACGATGCACGAGAACTTCGGCGTCTTCCGCAGGGAGGACCAGATGCGTGAGCAGGGCGAGATCGTCGCCGGCCTGCGCGAGCGCTACGAGCGCGTCGTCGTCGAGGACAAGGGCGACGTCTTCAACAACGACCTGACCCAGGCGCTGGAGCTCGGCTTCCTGCTCGAGCTCGCCGAGAGCATGGTCGTCTGCGGACTCGCCCGCAAGGAGAGCCGCGGCGCCCACGCGCGCCCCTACGACTACCCGGACCGAGACGACGAGAACTACCTGAAGCACACGCTCGTCCGCTGGAGGGAGGGACCCGTGCTCGACTGGAAGCCGGTGAAGATGACGAAGTGGAAGCCGATGGAGCGGACCTACTGATGCATGTGGCTCTCAAAATCTGGCGCTACGACCCGGAAAGCGGTGAGCGCGAGCTGCGCGACTACGAGCTCGAAGCGCCCGAGTGGGCCTGTCTGCTCGACGTGCTGGACCTGATCAAGGACCAGCAGGACGGCAGCCTCGCCTACCGCAAGAGCTGCCGGATGATGATCTGCGGCTCCTGCGGGATGCGCATGGACGGCCGCGCGGTGCTCGCCTGCAAGGAGCGGATGAAGCCGATCGTCGACCGCGGCCACGTCCCGGTGATCTCGGCGATGGGAAACATGCCGATCGTCAAGGACCTCGTCGTCGACATGGATCCCTTCTGGAGCAAAATCCGCCGCATGAAGCCGTGGCTCGAGCCCGGCTACGACGAGGTGCTCGAGCAGGAGCGCATCGTCTCCCAGCAGGAGATGAACGTGATCCAGAAGGAGTCGCTCTGCATCATGTGCGGCTGCTGCGTTTCCGAGTGCAACTCGATGGAATCCGATCCCGAGTTCTTCGGGCCGGCGGCGCTCGCGAAGGGGTTCCGCTTCGTCGGCGACGTGCGCGACCAGGCCTCGGTCGAGCGGCTCGAGGACTACAACGACGAGCACGGGATCTGGGACTGCACCCGCTGCTACTTCTGCAACGAGCGGTGCCCGAAGGGGGTTGACCCGCGCGACGCGATTGCCAAGCTCGGGGCCGAGTCGATCAAGGAGGGAATCGACCGCGACATGGGCGCGAAGCACGCGAAGTGGTTCGTGAAGTCGGCGGAAACAACCGGCTGGTTGCGCGAGACAGAGCTCGTCCCCAAGACGCAGGGCATCGTCTCGGCCGTCAAGCAGACGAAGTTCGCTATCGGGCTCGCCAAGAAGGGCAAGGTGCCGCCGCCGATACCGCCGCACGTCGCCGCCGACGTGGGGGAGGCGCGGGCGCTCCACCAGCTCGTCCGCGAGCAGGGCCGCGCGGGCGCGCTCGGAATCGTCCAGGGCGAGCGCGCGCTGGCGCGGATCGAGCACACCGACGCGGGCGGCGCCCGGCGTGACGCGCCCGAGGTGACGCCGGGCGAAGAACCGCCGAAGGCCGAAGGATGACTAGCCGCGAAAAATGCTCCGCATTTTCCGCGGGGACCGTTTTGGACTTCGCTTCGCTCGTAGGACGGGCTGAATGAAAGTTGCCTATTACAAGGGTTGTCTCGCCTCGCTCTCGGCGAAAGAGCTCGACACCTCGACGCAGGCGCTTTCCCCGCTGCTCGGGCTCGAGCTCGACGAGCTGGAGTCGGTGACTTGCTGCGGCGCGGGCGACATCCACGAGGCCGAGCCGGACTACTACCTGCATCTGAACGCCCGCATCCTCGCCTACGGGGCGGCGACCGGGGCGGAGACTTTGATGACGATCTGCAACGTCTGCACCCTCAACCTCAGGCAGGCGAACTTCCAGCTGCTGAACGACCCCGAGCTGCGAGCGCGCGTCAACGAGAACCTCGCAACCGTCGGGGTGCCGCCGTACGAATCCGATATCGACGTCAAGCACCTGCTCTGGCTGATCGTCGAGGACGACGGCGCCAAGCGCCTCCGCGAGGTCGCCCACAAGGGGCTGAAGGGCCTGAAGATCGCGCCGTTCTACGGCTGTCAGATCCTGCGGCCGTCGAAGCTCCTCGGCTTCGAGGACCCTGACCGCCCCTGGTCGCTCGAGGCGATCATCGAGGCCTGCGGCGGCGAGGCCATCGACTATCCGGCCAAGATCAAGTGCTGCGGTTTCCCGATCATCCAGGCACGCGAAGAGGTCGCGATGGGCGAGCTGATCCAGCCGATCGAGCAGGCCTCCGAGGCCGGTGCCGACGCCATTGTGACACCGTGCCCGCTCTGCCATCTCTCACTCGACGCCTGGCAGTCGAAGCTCCGCGACGCGACCGGGCACGATTTCAAGATGCCGATTCTCCACCTCTCGCAGCTGGTCGGTGTCGCCGCGGGGCTGGAGGAATCGGAGCTCGCCTTCAAGCGCCACGTGGTCCCGGTCGACCCGGTGCTCGAGAAGCTCGAGATCTGAGTCCGCTCTAACCGCGCGAACCCAAATCTCGCAGCGTCTGCAGGATCAGGTCGACGTCGCCAGCGGTCGTCCGCCAGTTGACGAAGGCCGGGCGGAAGGCGACTTTGCCGCCCCAGCGGGTCGTGCCGACGTAGACGCGGCCGTCGGTCAACACGGCGTCGCCGATGCGTTCGTTCAGATCGTCCAGCTCCGACTCGGCGACTCCCGGCGGCCGGTAGCGCATGCAGACGACGTTCAGCGGCACCGGGGCCAGCGACTCGAAGTCTTCTGCCGCCTCGACCTGGTCCGCGAGCCGCGCGGCATTGTCGAGGCAGCGTTCGACGATCGCCCGGTAGCCACTGCGCCCGTAGGCGGCGAGCGTCGCCCAGACCGCGAGCGAGCGCGCCCGGCGGGAGAGCTCGGGCGAGCGGAAGGCGAAGATCGGGCGGTCGTCCGAGGCCTCCGGCAGGTAGGCCGCGCCAGCCGCAAACGTGCGCCCCAGCAGCTCCCGGTCTCGCACGAACGCGAAGCCGCAGTCGAAGGGAACGTTCAGCCACTTGTGGCCGTCCGAGATCACCGAGTGGGCGCGCTCGACGCCGGCCGCGAGCTCGGTCGTCCGGGGCGAGACGCGTGCGAACAACCCGAACGCGCCGTCGACGTGCAGCCAGGCGCCGAACTCGTCGCAAAGGTCGGCGATCCGCTCGAGCGGATCGAATAGGCCAGTGTTCACCTCGCCGGCGTTGCCGATCACGATCGCAGGCGCGCCGTCGAGCGCGCGAAGCTCGCGCTCGAGCGCGGCGATGTCCATGGCCCCGACGGGATCCGCGCAGAACGTCAGCTGGCCGCGCCCGAGCCCGAGCATCCCGAGGGCCTTCAGGCCCGTGACGTGGACGAATCCGCTGGTCAGCACCGGCGCCTGCGGTAAGCCGGCAAGCCCGTCGACGGAGACGTCGACGCCCTGGCGTTCGCCCCACCACTGCCGAGCGGCCGCCAGCCCCGTGAAGTTCGCCATCTGCCCGCCGGTGACGAGCACCCCGTCCCAGTCGGACGGAAGACCGAACAGCTCGCGCAGCCAGCGGAGCGAGAGGAGCTCGAGCCGGGAGGCGAGCGGGCTTGCGTCCCAGCCGCCGGCGTTCTGGTCGAGGAGCGACGTCAGCCAGTCGGCGCCGAGCGCCGCCGGTGTCGCTCCTCCCATCACCCAGTGGAAGAAGCGCGGCCCGGAGGAGCGCACGTGCGCGTCGAGCCCGCCATCAAGCAACTGGTTGAGAGCCGCGAGCGTGCCCAGCCCTTCTTCCGGAAGCGAACCGTCGAAGGCTTCCGCCGCCTGGTCGGAACGTGCAAGCCGGACCGGGTCTGTCGCAAGCGATGCGAGATACGCCTCGGCCGCGGCGGCGACCCGCTCGAGCGCCGCAATGCTGTCGGCGGGCTGTTCGAGCGGGTCGGACACGGGCTCGAATCTACAGTGTCGCGCGATGCGCACCGCGATCGCAATCGGTGCCGGTGCTGTCGCCGCCGGCGGATTGGCCTGGGGCCATTTCGAGGCCGGCTGGGCGCGGCTCGAAGAGCTCGAATGCCCGCTCGAGCGGTTGCCGCCCGAGCTGGCCGGAGTCCGAATCGCGCACCTCTCGGACTTCCACCTGGGCTTCCCCTCGCGTGGGGAGCAGGCCGTGCTCCGCGCGGTCGACTGGGTCTCTTCGCGTAGGCCGGACCTCGTGCTCATCTCCGGCGACCTGCTGTCCAGCCGCCGCGGTGAGCCGCTGCTGCGGGAACTGCTGCCGCAGCTTCCGAACTGCTACGTGGTGCTGGGAAACCACGACTTCGCCGAGACCAAGGACCCGTTCGCTACCCGCTCGCCGGTCGGCAACCTCGAGCCGGCGACCCTGCTGCTCGACGAGGAGAGGACGTTCGAGCTGCGAGGGCGCCGCGTCCAGATCGTTGGCGTCGACCCGCGCTCATACCGGCGCGGGCTTGCACAGCCGGCCCGGCTCGCCGACCCAGAGGCCGACCTGCGAATCCTGCTCTGCCACTTCCCGAACGTGATCGACCGGTTGCCGCCGGGTGTCTTCCACCTCGTGCTCGCCGGCCACCTCCACGCGGGCCAGATCACGTTGCCGCTCCCGGGCGGGCGGATCCCGCTGGCCCACCCGCGCTGGCGCTACTTCCACGGCCTCTACCGCCGCAACGGCGGCACGCTGCACGTCTCGGCCGGCCTCGGCACGACGTTCGTGCCCTTCCGGTTCCTGGCCCGGCCCGAAGCGACCGAGCTTCTGCTCCTACAATCGCCGTAGTGGAGGGCCAGGCGAGCATCTCGAGTGAGGTTCTCGCGCGCTACGCCGCCGACGCTGCCCGCGAGATCGAGGGGGTGCGCGGCCTCGTTGCGAGCCAGCTATACAGGCATCGCGGCGTACGGGTCATCGACGACGACGGAGCCGTTGTCATCGAGGTTCACCTCGACGTCGACTGGGGTGCCCGGCTCCCGGAGGTGGGACACGACGTACAGCGGCAGGTGCTCGAGTACCTCGAGCGGATGGCGGGTTCTCGCCCGGCTGCGGTCAACGTCGTCATCGACTCGATCGGGCCGGCACAGTGACGCCGACGCGGATCCGCGGGCTGACGAGGCTGACGCTGGAGGAGACGCCGATCGTGTGTCACAGCTGCGTCTGGTGGCAGTCGAAGACCGGGAGGCGGGCGAACAAGGATCGCTGGATCGAGCGCGCCGAGGGCGATTTCGGGCCCTGGGGGTCGCTCTACTGTGATGACGACGGCCGGGTGGTCGGCTCGATGCAGTACGGGCCGGCGCAGTTCTTCCCGCGGGCGTTCGAGCTTCCGGCAGGGCCGCCGTCAGACGATGCCGTCCTGGTTACGTGCGCGTACCTCCTCGACCGGACCAGTCCCTGGGTCCTGCAGTCGCTCTTCCTCGCTGCGATCGGCGAAGCCAGGGACAAGGGTGCGAAGGCGCTCGAGACGTTCGCGTATCGCTACCCGGAAGGGGAGTCGCAGTACGAGCGCTTCCAGGTGCACAAGACGATCTTCCCGCGCGACTTTCTCACCGACTTCGGCTTTCAGACAGTGCGGATCTCGGGGCCTGTGGAGCTCGTGCGGCTCGATTTCGGCGGGCTGATCCCGGTCGCCGAGGGGCGGCGGGCGAAGGTGCTCAGGCTCGTCCGCGAGGCGTTCTCGCCGGCGCCGGTGCCGCAGCGGCCCTAGTTCCCTAGGCGACGGACGGGGTACTGCGCCAGCTGTTGCGAATGCTCGAGGCTGCCGCGACCATGAGCACGATCGGGCAGCCGATCGCCGTCTGAAGCCGGGGGAGGAGTGTTTCGTCCGTGGGATCGGCGACCGCGATCACGAGGCCGCCTTCCGGCGTGAACCGCACGGGCAGCGCGGGCAGGGCCTCACCGAGGCTGCGCGGGAGAGTGCCGACGGCATAACGGTCAACCGGGTTGGCGTCGAGGTTGACGAACGGGACGCCGGCCTGTTCGGCGAGCGTGCGCGCAAGATCGCCCTCGAAGACGAATCCGAGGCGGACGAGCGTCTCGCCGAGGAGGCCGCCGTTGAGGCGGCGCTCGCTGAGCGCCTCGTCGAGCTGCGCCTCGGTGATCAGGCCCTTCTCGACCAGCAAGGAGCCAAGCTGGAGGCGGGGCTTTTGGCCGAAAGGAGCGAGATTTGAGTCGCCAAGCCGCATGAGGCACTCATCGACCGAAGCGCCGCGTTCCTTAAATTTGGAGCGGAATCCGCTGTTTGCCTACTATGCCGCGACGGGGCGACGGGCCCATAGGAGCTCGGCGATCTGGATCGCATTCAGCGCAGCGCCCTTGCGAAGGTTGTCGCACGAGAGAAAGAGCGTGATGCCGCGACCCTCCGCAGCTCGGTCGGGGCGGATCCGGCCGACGAGCACCGCGTCCTCCCCGGCCGCCTTGCGCGGTGTCGGAAAGTCCTCGACCCGCACGCTCGGCGCTCCCGCGAGCAGCCCCCGGGCCTGCTCGGCCGACAGCGGCTCTGTGGTCTCGATCCAGACCGACTCGGAATGGCCGACCATGACGGGAACGCGGACGCACGTCGCGCTGACCGGAAGCTCCGGTAACTCGAGAATCTTGCGCGTCTCTGCCCGCACCTTTGCTTCCTCGTCGAACTCCTCGCCGTCGAACTCCCAGTCCATCTCGAGGTCTCCCTCGGCCGGATCCTGAGCGCGGAGGCGCTCCATGCGCTCCGCCCCGGCTCCGGAAGCCGCCTGGTAGGTCGACACCCTGACGCGAGCGAGGCCCGCTGCGTCGTGCAAGGGCTTGAGGACGCACGTGAGCGGGATCGAAGAGCAGTTCGGGTTGGCGACGATGCCGTCGTGCTCCAGCGCTCGCTCGCCGTTGACCTCGGGGACGACGAGCGGGATCCCATCCTGCAGCCGGTACGCGGACGACTTGTCGATCGCGATCGCGCCCCCGCGAACGGCGTGGGGGACAAGCTCGAGGCTCGCCGCGGTGCCGACGGAGAACAGGCAGAGGTCGAGGTCTCCTGCGGACAGCGCGTCCGGCGTCGCCTCCTCGACGGTCAGTCCGTTCAGCTGCGTGCCGGCAGAACGGGCGCTCGCGAAGGGGCGCACGTTTCGGTAGCCGCGTTCGCCGAGCAGGCCGAGGGTGACTTGGCCGACAGCGCCGGTCGCGCCTACGACACCGATCGCCGCATCCCGTTCCACCCGGGGATTGTGCCTGCTGCGGTTACGTGCGCTCGTTGCGGACGAGGTCGTCATAGGTGCCTCGTTCGCGGCTCACGCGCCAGCTTCCTTGCTCGAGCACGACCTCGGCGCAGAGCGGCCGGGCGTTGTAGGTGGAAGACATGACGCGGCCGTAGGCGCCGGCGAGCTCGACCGCGATCAGGTCGCCGCGCCGCGGAAGGGGCAGCGTTCGTCCGAGGGCGAGGAAGTCGCTGCTCTCGCAGAGCGGGCCGACGACATCGACCGGGGTCGGCTCGCGTTCTTCGCCCGCGAAGACGGTGATGGGGTGCTCCGCCCCGTACAGAACGGGCCGGAGCAGATCGTTGCTGCCGCCGTCGCAGACGACGAGCGTCCTGCCGCCGGCCTCCTTCACGCGCAGCACACGCGTGACGAACGTGCCGACCGGCCCGACGAGGTGACGTCCCGGTTCCATGATCAGCGTCGCGTCGAGGCCAGCTGCAATCTCGCCGAGCGTGGCGGTGTAGGCACCCACGTCGGGCTCGGGGCCGCCGTCGTAGGCGATGCCGAGGCCCCCGCCGGCATCGAAGTCGCGGAGCTGAACGGCTGCTCCCGCGAGCTCGCGCCAGAGCTCCGCCGCGCGCGCAGCGGCGACCAGTATCGGCTCGGTGTCGAGGAGTTGCGAGCCGACGTGGAACGAGATTCCGACCGGCTCGAGCGCCTCGTCCGCCGCTGCTCGCCGGAGCGCCTCCGCAGCCTCGGCTCGTTCGAGGCCGAACTTGCTCGCCGCCCCTCCGGTCGCGAGGTATTCATGCCCACCGCCTGCTACGTCCGGGTTCAGCCGGACTGAGATCGGAGCTACGCGTCCGAGTCGGCGTGCGGCGCCGGCGATCTCCTCGAGCTCGTCGAGAGACTCGACGTTGAGCGAGCGGATCCCGGCCGCGACGGCCGCCTGGATCTCGTCCTGACGCTTGCCGACGCCAGAGAAGACGATTCTCTCCGGGGCAATGCCCGCCCTCCGGCACTCGGCGAGCTCGCCACCCGAGACGACGTCGGCCCCGAGCCCTTCGGCCGCGACCACTTTGAGCAGCGCCAGGGCATCGTTGGCCTTGGCCGCGTAGCACGTCAGGTGAGGGACGGCGACCAGGGCTTCTTCGAACGCCCGGATCCGCTCCCGGAAGCGGTCGAGGTCGTACGCGTAGAACGGCGTTCCGACCTCTGCTGCGATCGCGTCGAGGTTGATCAGAGCTCAGACATGCTCTCGCTCGCCTCCGGCGGAGGCGAGGTCGAACGCTTCGTGCAGCGCGAGCACGGTCCGTTCGGCGTCCGCTCGCGCGACGAAGAAGGAGATCTTGATCGGCGAGGTGACGATGAAGCGGGCCTCGGTGCCGATCTCGCGAAGCGTCGCGAATGTACGCGCCGCGACGCCGGGATGGCTCTTCATGCCTGCGCCGATCAGGCTGATCTTCGCGAGCCCTTCGATGCAGTCGCAGTCCGCCGAGGCGCGTTGCAGCGCCGCCTCTGCGTCGCCCCGGTCGGCGAGCGGTGCCGAGAAGACGATCT
>Ga0307305_10000852_pt1 | contig 11621 bp, 8 predicted proteins | sample ER_DNA_186_FD_194512 | JGI IMG/M metagenome (GOLD analysis project Ga0307305, IMG submission 194512) | Bulk soil microbial communities from the East River watershed near Crested Butte, Colorado, United States - ER_DNA_186 | ecosystem: Environmental > Terrestrial > Soil > Floodplain | place: USA... | reverse complement strand
GATCCGCCCGGGGCGTGGGACATGCGTTGACGGCGCCACGGGGCCCGACCATCCTCCTCGCGAGCCGCACCGTCACCTGAGGAACCCGTGCCGAGCCTGTTCATCTACGGCCAGTGGGTCTCGCCCGAGTCCGGCGCGACGAGCGACATCGTCAACCCGTCCGACGCGACGATCGTCGCGACCGTCGATGTCGCCGACGACGCCGACGTGCAGCGGGCCATCGCGGCCGCCCGGCACGCCTTCGACGCGACCGACTGGCCGCGGACGCCCGCGGCGCATCGATCCGACCTCCTGACCCGAACCGCGGATCTCATTGAGCGCGAACGGGACCGTATCGCCCTGGCCGAGACGCTCAACACCGGCAAGGCGCTCCGCGAGAGCGGATACGACGTCGACGACGTCATCAGGGTCTTCCGCTACTACTCCCGTCTCGCCTGCGCCGACCCGAGCCGCGTCGTCGACCTCGGCCACCCGGGCGTCGTCTCGCGGATCGTCCACGAACCGCTAGGGGTGTGTGGGCTCATCGGGCCGTGGAACTACCCACTCCTCCAGATGAGCTGGAAGGTCGCCCCCGCGATCGCCGCCGGCGACACGATGGTGCTCAAGCCGGCCTCGCTGACGCCGCTGACCACGATCATCCTCGTCGAGCTGCTCGAGGAGGCCGCGGCGCCCGCCGGTGTCGTCAACCTCGTGCTCGGGCCGGGCGGTCGGGTCGGCGAGGCGCTCGCGGCGAGCCCGGATGTCGACATGGTTTCGCTGACCGGCGGGCTGGAAGCCGGGCGGCGGATCCTCGCGGCGTCGGCCGTCAACGTCAAACGGGTCGCCCTCGAGCTCGGCGGCAAGAGCCCCAACATCGTCTTCGCCGACGCCGACTTCGAGACCGCGGTGGACAACGCCCTGACAGGGGCGTTCGTCCACAGCGGCCAGGTCTGCTCGGCCGGCTGCCGGCTCATCGTCGAGGACTCGATCCACGACCGGTTCGTCGAGGAGCTCGGCCGGCGGGCCGATCGTATCCGCGTCGGACCGGGTCTCGACGAGCGGACCGAGACCGGCGCCCTCATCTCGGCCGAACACCGTGCCAAGGTCGAGCGCTACATCCGGACGGGGATCGATGAGGGCGCCCGACTGGTCGCCGGCGGCGGCCGACCGATCGAGCCCGACCTCGAGGCCGGCTTCTACGTCCGGCCGACCGTCTTCGCCAATTGCACCGCCGACATGACGATCGTCCGCGAGGAGATCTTCGGGCCTGTCGTTACCGTCGAGCGCTTCACGACCGAGGACGAGGCGATCCGCCTCGGCAACGACACGACCTACGGGCTGTCGGGCGCGGTATGGACGGCCGATCCCGCCCGAGCCCAGCGCGTTGCCGCCGCGTTGCGCCACGGGACGGTCTGGATCAATGACTACAACACCTACTTCCCGGAGGCGGAGTGGGGCGGGTTCAAGCAGTCCGGGATCGGGCGCGAGCTCGGCCCGACCGGTCTCGACGAGTACCGCGAGATCAAGCACGTGTACGAGAACACGAAGCCGGGGCCGAGCGGCTGGTTCGGCAGCTGAGGGCGGGGCTACAAGGATCTTTCGGAGGACGCGCGGGTGGTGTACCGTCGCCCGCACGCGTCGCCGTCACCGAGCAGGGAGCCGTGCCGTGACCGTCACCGTCGATCCGCCCGCCGCAAACGCGATCCAGGCCGCACCTGGTGCCCGGCCGACGATCGCGGTCCGGAACCTGTGGAAGGCCTTCGGCCCGGCCGAGCACAAGATCGTCGGGACCCCGAACGCGGATCTCCCGAACGCCGATCTTCGGGCGAAGCTCGGGACGACCGTCGCAGTTCGCGACGTCTCCTTCGATGTTCAGCCGGGCGAGATCTTCGTCGTCATGGGCCTCTCGGGCAGCGGCAAATCGACGCTGATTCGCTGCCTGACGCGCCTCATCGAACCGACCGCCGGCGAGATCCTCCTCGACGGCGAGGACATCCGCAAGGCCGACCAGGCGCGGCTCCGCGAGCTGCGCCGGCACCGCTTCGCGATGGTCTTCCAGCACTTCGGGTTGTTGCCGCACCGGCGGGTGATCGACAACGTGGCATTCGGGCTGGAGATCCGCGGCGACGCGAAGGCCGCCCGCCTCGAGCGCGCCCGCCAGATGTGCGAACTCGTCGGTCTCGGGGCGCTCGGCGAGAGCTACCCCGACCAGCTGTCCGGTGGCCAGCAGCAGCGGGTCGGTCTCGCCAGGGCCCTGGCCGTTGACCCGGAGGTTATGTTCTACGACGAGCCGTTCAGCGCGCTCGATCCGCTGATCCGGCGCGACATGCAGGACGAGGTGATCCGGCTTCATCAGGAGGTCGGCAAGACGATGATCTTCATCACCCATGACCTTGCCGAGGCCCTCAAGCTCGGCGACCACATCCTGATCATGCGCGACGGTGCCATCGTCCAGTCCGGCCGGCCCGAAGAGGTCGTCGGAGCTCCGGCAGATGACTACGTGGCCGATTTCATCCACGATGTTCCGAAGGCGAACATCCTGACGCTTCGCTGGGTCATGCGGCCGGTCCAGCCGGGCGATCCCATGGATGGCCCGGAATTCCCCGCAGCGACCGTGATCCGCGACACGCTCCATGTGGCGGCGGCGACCGACAAACCGATCCGCGTCGTCGATGGCGGCACGCTCCTCGGTGTCGTCGACCGCGCCGCGATCCTCGAATCGATCGCCGGAGTGGGCGCCGGGTGACGGCGGTTCGTTGGTCCACGGCGGCGACGGCCGATCCGGCGGCGGCCCGGCGCGCCCTGATCGTCGTGCTCGGTATCGCGGCCGCGATCGCTTATCTCGTGTTTCGGAACCAGTGGACGCTCCCCCACAACGACGACGAGCCGCTGTTCAGGACGCTGAACGGCGTCCGCGACACGGTCGGGGACAACCGATCGATCCTCGAGCCGATCCGCGCGACGGTCGCCGCCCTCATCGATGTCTTCAACAACATCCTCGCGTCGCTCGGCTGGCCGGGGGTCATCGGATTGGCAGGCGCGCTCGGCCTCGCGTTCGGCGGGGTCCGGCTGGCCCTCCTGGCGGCCACCGGCTTTGCCTCGCTCGGCGTCCTCGGCTTGTGGGACCAGAGCATGGCGACGCTCGGCATGATGCTCGCAGCGGTCGTCATTGCGGTCGGGATCGGGCTCCCGCTCGGGACGATCGCCGGCCGCAGCGATCGGGTCAGCGCAATCCTGTCGCCAATTCTCGATGTCATGCAGATCATGCCGACGCTCGCCTACCTGACGCCGATCACGCTCCTGTTCCTGATCGGTGCGACGCCCTCGACGATCGCGACCCTGATCTTCGCGATCCCGCCGGCCATCCGGATCACGGCCCTTGGCATCCGCGGCGTTCCCGGCGCGAGCGTCGAGGCGGCTCGCTCTCTCGGCTCCACCAGCGGCCAGATCCTGACCAAGGTCCAGCTGCCGCTCGCACGCCGGGCGATCGCGCTGGCGATCAACCAGACGATCATGCTGGGGCTGTCGATGATTGTCATCACCGGGCTCATCGGCGCACCGGGACTCGGCGAGTCACTTACCCAGGCGCTCAGCAAGCACGATGTGGGGTCGGCGTTCGACTCCGGCATCGCGATCGTGATCCTGGCGATCCTGCTCGACCGGCTGACGTTCGCGGCCGGCGAGGCCCTCGATCCGCGCTCCCGCCTGTCCCAAACCCGGCGTGGCGGCCGGTGGGTCAGCCTTGGCGCGCCGCTCGCCATCCTCGGGATCGGCCTGGCCGCCCCGTTCGCCGTTGACGCAACGGCGTTTCCCGACGCGATCGGCTTCTCGTTCCGGACTCCCGTCAACCAGCTCGTCAGCTGGATCACCGACACGTTCCAGGGCATCACGCTGACGATCAAGGACGTCCTGACCAGCCTCGTGATCAACCCGCTCGAGGGCTTCCTGACATCGGCCCCGTGGTGGCTGATCATCGCGATCATCGCCCTGATTGCATGGGCGGTGTCCGGCAGACGCCCGGCGATCGTCGCGGCGGTCTGCCTCGGGTTCATCATCCTGCTCGGCCTGTGGAACCACGCGATGCAGACGCTCGCCAATGTCGTCGTTGGAACCCTCCTGACGCTCATCATCGGGATCGCGATCGGCATCCAGACGGCTCGCAACGACCGCCTCCGGGTGATCCTCCGGCCGTTGCTGGACGCCGCTCAGACCCTGCCGGCATTCGTGTATCTCATCCCGGCTCTGGCCCTGTTCAGCCCAACCCGATTCACCGCGATCGTCGCCGCGATCATCTACGCAGCGCCACCAGTGATCCGGCTCGTCGAGGTCGGCATTCGTGCCGTTCCCGCGACGGTCATGGAAGCGGCGATGGCCTCCGGCGCCACTCGCCGCCAGTTGCTGTGGAAGGTCCAGCTGCCAATGGCCAGGCACGCGTTGCTGCTCGCCGCGAACCAGGGCATCGTCATGGTCCTCTCGATGGTCGTGATCGGGGGACTCGTCGGCGCCGGCGCGCTAGGCTTCGACGTCATCACCGGGTTCGCTCGGGGAGAGCAGTTCGGCAAGGGTCTCGCGGCCGGGGTCGCGATCGTCCTGCTCGGCATCATGCTTGATCGGATCACCCAGGGGGCGGGAACCCGACGGCGAACGACCGTCGCGAGGGCCGGCTGAACCGGCAAGAGGAGGAGCGAACAGTCATGCAGGGCAATTCTTGGGGTCGCCGGCTCGCCGGCATCGTGGTGGTCAGCCTGATCGTGATGGGCTGTGCCAAGTCGTCCGGTGGCTCGCCGGCACCGACCACGGCACAGGCCAGCAGTGGACCGGTCGCATCCGGGAGCGCCGCGCCCGCAGGAAGCGCCCCAGCGGCCGCCGCGACGTGCAAGGGCGACGGCACCAAGGGCGAAGTCAAGATGATGATCAACCAGTGGGTCGGCGCGGCTGCGAACGTCGCCGTCGCCCAGTGCCTGCTCCAGCAGATGAACTTCAAGGTCACCACGAGCACGCTCGCGGAGGAGGTCGCCTGGCAGGGCTTCCAGACCGGCGAGGTCGACGTGATCCTCGAGAACTGGGGCCATCCCGATCTGGAGAAGAAGTACATCGCCACCGACAAGCTCGCCCAGGACGCCGGTCCGAACGGCGTCACCGGCATCATCGGCTGGTACGTGCCGGGCTGGATGATCGACAAGTACCCGGATCTGGCGGACTGGCACAACCTCAACAAGTACGCCGACCTGTTCAAGACCTCGGAATCGGGCGACAAGGGCCAGTTCCTCGGTAGCGACCCGACATTCGTCCAGTACGACGAGGCCCTGATCACCAACCTCGGCCTGAATTACAAGGACGTGTTCTCCGGCAGCGAGGCGGCCACGATCACCGCGTTCCAGCAGGCCGACAAGAACAAGACCCCGCTCATCGGCTATTTCTACGACCCGCAGTGGCTGCTTTCGGAGATCAAGCTCGTCCAGATCCATCTCCCCGCATACACAACAGGCTGCGACGCGGACCTCAAGAAGGTCGCTTGCGACTACCCGCCGTACATCCTCAACAAGATCGTCCGGACGAAGTTCATGGATACCGGCGGCGACGCGGCCACGTTCATCAAGAACTTCAAATGGGCCAACCAGGACCAGAACTCGGTCGCCGATGCGATCACGAACAAGAACATGACTCCCGAGGACGCGGCCAAGCAGTGGATCGACGCAAACACGGCCAAGTGGCAGTCGTGGATGCCCTGATCCGTTACAGCGTCTGAATCGGAGCGACGGCCGGCGGAGCGCCCGCCGGCCGTGCGCCCTGCGTCCGTTCTTGCCTAATGCCTCCTGCCGGGAACACTAAGCAGCGCTCGATCGCCTGCGCGGCTGGACGATGTCTATCGGAGCCCGATTCGGGCCGAATCGTCGTCGAATGCTTCCCGTCAGCGGCGTTGGACGAGGATTGAACGGCGCGAGCGACCGCTGGTCGAATAGCGCCACCCAGCGAAGCATTAGGCAGGAATCCGGGGCTACGTGCGTGAACGAGTGCGCGGAGACGGCACCGCCGGCCCAAGCCGCAAGCCACGGGCGTGCACGAATCGCTGACAGATCGTTGATATGTCAGTCACACTCTTGACGCACCGTCGCGCGGGGGGTGAAATGCCCACGACCGGAACGCCGGTCCGGAGGAACGTCACCCGCTGCCGCCGAGAGCCCGCGCGATCGCCATAGGAGGAGGAGTCGGATCGCGCCGGAGTCCGCCGGCCCGGAGTCCATCGATTCACCGTCAAGTGGAGAACCGACTTTGATCACCAAGCATTCCCTGCTGCGATCCGTCACCCCGTTGGCGATCTTCGCCCTCGTCGTGGCGGCCTGTTCGAGCCCGGGGGCGTCGAGCGCGCCGAGCACCGCGGCCAGCGCGCCTGCGCCAACTGCCGCCGGTTCCGCGCCCGCCGGTAGCTCACCGGCGGCTTCCGGCGCTGACCTCACCGCGCTCATCGCCGCCGCCAAAGCCGAGGGCACCGTCTCCGTCATCGCCCTGCCCCACGACTGGTGCAATTACGGCGATGTCATCAACGGCTTCAAGGCCAAGTACGGCCTCGCCGTCAACGAGCTCAACCCGGACGCCGGGTCGGGCGACGAGATCGAGGCAATCAAGGCCAACAAGGACAACCCGGGCCCGCAGGCTCCGGACGTCATCGACGTGGCCAGCTTCTTCGGCGATTCGTCAAAGACCGACAAGCTGATCCAGCCCTACAAGGTCTCGGTCTGGGACACGATCGATCCCAAGTTCAAGGACCCCGACGGTTACTGGTACGGCGACTACTACAGCATCATGACCTTCGAGATCAACAAGGCCGCCGTTGCGAACAGCCCCGCGGACTGGAGCGATCTGCTCAAGCCTGAGTACAAGAACCAGGTCGCCCTCGCGGGTGACCCGCGGGCCTCAGGCCAGGCCATCAGCGCCGTCTACGCGGCCGCCCTGGCCAATGGCGGCTCCCTCGACGACGCCCAGAAGGGGCTCGACTTCTTCAAGCAGCTCAAGGACGCCGGCAACTTCGTGCCGACGATCGCCAAGCCTGGCACGATCGACACGGGCGCCACAGCCATTGCACTCCGCTGGGCCTACAACGCCCTGGCCCACAAGGACCTCGCCGCCGGCAATCCGGAGATTGACGTCGTGGTCCCGAAGGCCGGCCGGTTCCTCGGCGTCTACGCCCAGGCGATCAGCGCCTACGCCCCACATCCGAACGCGGCCAAGCTCTGGGAGGAGTACCTCTACTCCGACGAGGGTCAAGCCGGCTGGCTGAAGGGCTACTGCCATACGACCCGCCTCGACGACCTCAAGGCCCGCGGCGTTTCGAGCGACCTCATCGCGAAGTTGCCCGACATCGCCGGGGCGATCTATCCGACCCCGGCCCAGTACGACAAGGCGAAGGCCCTCATCACCGGTTCGTGGGACGCGGTGGTCGGCGCGGACGTCAAGTAACCCACCGCTGAACTTGCGATCGTGAGCGACTCCGCCACGGTCATGATCGAGCGGGATGCGCCACCGGCGCGTCCCGCTCGGCGCCTGTCGTTTTCGTGGGCGGGGCTCGTCCCGTTCTTTCTGTTCTCCGCACTGTTCCTCGGCCTGCCGCTCGCGTTCCTGGCCCTCGGCAGCATCGCCGACAACAAGACCGGCGCCCCGACCCTCGCAAACTACGGGGCGCTGACCACCCCGACCGTCGCGACGGCGTTCCGCAACAGCATCGAGGTCAGCCTCGTTACCGCCATCGTCGGCGGGATCTTCGGCTTCCTGCTTGCCGTCGCCGTGATCCTGGGCCGGTTGCCGCGGATCCTGCGGAGCGCCCTGATGACGTTTTCCGGCGTCGCCTCCAACTTCGCCGGGATCCCGCTCGCCCTCGCCTTCACGTACGCCCTGAGCGCTCAGGGCATCGTTACGCTCCTGATCAAGGGAATCGGAATCAACATCTACGCGGGCGGCTTCACGATCTTCTCGAAGCTCGGCATCGAGATCGTCTACCTCTACTTCCAGTTCCCTCTGATGGTCCTGATCATTGCTCCGGCGATCGACGGCCTGAAACCCGAGTGGCGTGAGGCGGCCGAGAACATGGGCGCCACGGGCTTCCAGTACTGGCGTCGGATCGCCCTGCCGATCCTCACCCCGACCCTGCTCGGCAGCATGATCCTGCTCTTCGGAAACTCGTTCGGGGCGCAGGCCACGGCGTACCAGCTGACCGCTGGTCAAGTCGCCCTCGTCCCGCTCGCCATCGGCAACCAGATCAGCGGCGACGTCCTGCACAACGTCGGGCTGGGTTACGCGATGGCCATGGGAATGGTCGCCGTGATGGGCATCTCGATCGTCGGCTACACCTTGCTCCAGCGGCGCTCGGAAAGGTGGCTGCGATGAGTGGCGGCGGACCCGCCATCGGCTCCCGAGCCCCGGGAGCGCTCGAATCGGTCGCCACCTCGTCGGTCGCGGAGGATCGTCCGCGCCGGAATTGGGGCTCGCCTTGGGCCTGGATCATCTTCCTGATCGGGGTGCTCTACTTCACTGTGCCGTTGATCGCGACCTTCATCATCTCGATGCGGGCGAAGCCGTTGTTCGCGGGGTATACGAACTCGTTCGCCGACTCCCGCTTCCTGTCGAGCCTCACCTACTCGTTCGTCATCGGACTGATCACCGTCGTGCTGAGCATCGCGCTCGTCGTTCCCACCGCCTACTGGGTCCGCCTCCGCGCCCCGCGGCTGCGGCCGTTCGTCGAGTTCGTCACCCTCCTGCCGTTCGTCATTCCGCCGGTGGTCCTCGTCTTCGGCCTGATCCGTGCGTACAGCCGGCCGCCGCTGCCCTTCACGAACACGGATATCGGCAGCAGCGCGCTGCTGGTCTTCGCCTACATCGTGCTGTCACTGCCGTACATGTACCGATCGGTCGACTCCGGGCTGCGCGCGATCGACATCCGGACGCTCACCGAGGCTGCCCAGAGCATGGGCGCCGGCTGGTTCACGATCCTCGTCCGGATCATCCTGCCCAACCTGCGGGTCGCCCTGCTCTCGGGGGCCTTCCTCAGCCTCGCCATCGTCATCGGTGAGTTCACGATGGCCGTCTATCTTGCTCGGCCGGCGTTCGGGCCATACCTTGCGCTGCTCGGCGCGAACCGAACCTACGAGCCGGCCGCGGTGTCGTTGATCAGCTTCGGCGTGACCTGGCTGGCGATGATCGCCATCGCGCTCATCGGTCGCGGGTCGCGGACACGCATCCAGGTCGGCGGGGCCCACTGAGCCATGGAGGCCTTCGGTTCATGACGTTCCTCGAGCTGACAGGTGTCCAGAAGCGGTTCGGCGACGTCAACGCCGTCGAAGACTTCAACCTCGCCGCCCAGCGCGGCGAATTCGTCTCGTTCCTGGGTCCGTCTGGCTGCGGCAAGACCACCACGCTGAGGATGATCGCCGGGTTCGAGCTGCCGACCCGTGGCGCGATCGTGATCGACGACGTGGACGTGACCCATCGTCCACCGAACCAGCGCAACGTCGGGATGGTCTTCCAGTCATATGCCCTCTTCCCGAACATGACCGTCGCCGGCAACATCGGTTTCGGGCTGAAAGTGCGAAAGCGCCCGAAGGCGCAGATCGACAAGCGAGTCAAGGAATTGCTCGCCCTGATCCACCTCGAGGATCGCGGCAACCGCTTCCCGTACCAGCTGTCCGGTGGCCAGCAGCAGCGAGTTGCGCTCGCCCGCGCGCTGGCCTTCGAACCGCAGGTCCTCCTTCTCGACGAGCCGCTATCCGCGCTGGACGCCAAGATCCGCATCGTCTTGCGCAAGGAGATCCGGACGATCCAGCGCCAGCTCGGGATCACGACCGTCTACGTGACCCACGACCAGGAGGAGGCGCTGTCACTGTCCGACCGGGTCGTGGTCATGAGCGAGGGACGTGTCGAGCAGATCGGTGCGCCCGCCGACATCTACAACTTCCCGGCGACGCCGTTCGTCGCCTCGTTCGTCGGGACGCTGAACCTCCTTGCCGCGAAGGTCATCGACAGCGGCGAGGGGCGCATCTCCGTCGACGGCCAGGAGATCCGGAGCGCCAAGCCGATCACCGACGCGCACGACGGTTCGACGGTCACGATCGCCCTGCGTCCCGAAAGCATCGAGCTGGGCGAGGGTGGCGGCGTCAACCGGCTGCGAGGCGTGGTCGAGGACGCGAGCTTCCTCGGTTCGATCGTCCGGATCCGGGTCCACCTGCCGGAAAGCCAGACGACGCTATCGCTCGACACCTTCAACGATCCGAACCTCGACCCACCGGCGATCGACGAGACGGTCACCCTCTCCTTCCCGCGCGAGGCCTGTCTCGTGATCGGCTCCGGGCCGGCGCCCGTCGTCGACGTCGTCGCGGGAGCCTAGGTCGCAGGAGCTGGGTCGCGGGACTAGAGACACCGGCACCCGGCTGGCGCACAATCGCCGTACGACGCACGACCGTTGCGTCATGCCCACCAAGGAGCCGAGTCGTTTCGACGACGACAAACCTGCCCGGTAAGTACCGGCGACCCGGCGCCCGAGCGACGGCCCACCCGATGGCACGCGGCGTGGCAGCCGCGGCAGCGATGGCCGCTCTCCTCGTCGCCTGCGTGCCTGCCCAAACGAGCAGCACATCGCCATCGGCACCCTCGTCCTCGTTCGATGACGGCTCGAACAATCCCTCGGAGCCGCCGCTTCCCGGTGCCGATGATGACCTCGTGAAGGCGGCCCAGGGCGAGGGCAGCCTGACTGTCATCGGCCTCGCCCGGGACCGTTGTAACTACGCGATGATCATCGACACCTTCAGCCACAAGTACGAGCTGACGGTAAGCGAGCTCAAGCCAAGCGCGTCGCCCGCGGATCAGCTCGAGGCAATCGCGGGCGTTGACGGTGCGGCGGCGCCCGATGTCGTCGACCTCTCCATTGCGGCCGCCGAGACCGCCACCGCCGGGCTGCTCGAGCCCTTCAAGGTGTCGACGTGGGGCTCGATCCCGGATGCAGTCAAGGCCCCCGACGGCGCCTGGACAGGCAACTATTACGGGGTGCTGTCCTTCGAGATCAACACGACGGTGGTCCCGGCCGTTCCCCAGGCGTGGGCGGACCTGCTGGGCGCGCGATACAAGGGTAAGGTCGCCCTCGCCGGCGATCCCCGGACGTCCGGCGCTGGGGCATATGCCGTCTATTCCGCCGCCCTGGCCAATGGCGGCTCCCTCGACGACGCGCGAAAGGGACTCGACTTCTTCAAGGCGCTCGAAACGGCCGGGAACCTGGAGCCTCAGGTGGCGACGTCAGCCGCGATCGACGACGGTCAAACACCGGTGACGATGCGCTGGACGTACGAGTCCCTGGCCCATCGTGACGCGCCGGCCGGAGGCGCCCAGATCGAGGTGGCCATCCCAGCGGTGGGGCGCCTCGCCGTGGCGAACGCCCAGGCGATCAGCGCCCATGCCCCCCATCCGAACGCCGCCCGGCTGTGGCTCGAATTCCTCTACAGCGACCAGGGCCAGAACCTTTTGCTCGACGGGTACTGCCATCCCGTCCGGTTCGACGATCTGGCCGCGCGCGACGCGATCCCCGTCGAGACACTCGCGAAGCTGCCCGACACGTCCCCAGTCGTCTTTCCGACCGTGGCCCAGCAGGCAAAGGCAACCGA
>Ga0307305_10000851_pt1 | contig 11636 bp, 9 predicted proteins | sample ER_DNA_186_FD_194512 | JGI IMG/M metagenome (GOLD analysis project Ga0307305, IMG submission 194512) | Bulk soil microbial communities from the East River watershed near Crested Butte, Colorado, United States - ER_DNA_186 | ecosystem: Environmental > Terrestrial > Soil > Floodplain | place: USA... | reverse complement strand
GCTGCAAACATCTTGTTGTCGCCAACCTTGAAAACCGGATGTCCCCAAGGCGCGTCCTCATATGTCTCCGGAAACGACAATGCAAGATCGCGGATACGTTGTCCGTACGACATGTGTTGTATTTTCATCGTTTCGTAGGGAATCGTGCGGGGTACGCAACGTGCGATTCAAACTGCTAGGAGGAGAGATGCCTCAAAACATACGAGACGTCATGACCTCGAATCCGTGCACCATCGACGCAGAGAAGTCCGTTGCGTACGACGCGAAGATGATGCAGGAGGAGGATGTCGTCCTCGCACGATCGTGGAGGGCGACAGGTTGATCGGGAGGCTGACCGACCGCGAGATCGCGACGCGGGTCACAGCAGAGGGGAGAGACCCCGATCACGTGAAGGTTCGCGACGTGGCGTCGAAGCAGCGCATCACCCTCGGTTCACGGCAGGATCTGGACGAGGCGCTGCGAATGATTGCCCAGTGTCAAGCACGCAGCTCGTAGAGGAAATCTCCGAACAGGAGGGCAGATGTCAGGTTACGAAGTGCAGTTTCCGAGGCAGGTGGAGGACGAACAGCCGCAGCAGAGCCTGGTGGGCCAGGAGCCCCAGGTAGAAGAGCAACAGCAGGAAGAGGAAAGCATCTCCAAGGTGCAGTCTTCGAGCCGCGGACGCCGCAAGCGCAAGACGGCGGCCAAGAAGGCCACGGGGACCCGCAAGCGTAAGACCGCTTCGCGGAAGCGGAGCACAGCGAAGCGGGCGACGACCAAGAAGCGCAGCACCGCGAAGAAGCGCAGCACTACCAAAAAGCGCAGCACGGCAAAGAAGCGCGGCACAACCAAGAAGCGCAGCACCGCAAAGAAGCGGGGCACGGCGAAGAAGCGCAGCACCGCCAAGCGCCGCAGCACCGCGAAGAAGCGCGGCACGACGAAGAAGCGCAGCACCGCGAAGAAGCGTGGCACGGCCAAGAAGCGGAGCACCGCAAAGAAGCGCGGCACAACCAAGAAGCGCAGCACCGCAAAGAAGCGGAGCACCGCAAAGAAGCGTGGCACGACCAAGAAGCGCAGCACGGCGAAGAAGCGTGGCGCAGCGAAGAAGCGCACCGCCACCAAACGCCGGAGCACCGCTCGCCGCTCGACGGCGACGCGCAAGACCGGCACCCGCCGGCGCACCACGCGCCGCAAAACGCGGTAGCTCGAAGCTCAGCGGAACAAAAAAGGCCCCGCACGAGCGGGGCCTTTTTTCTTGCCGTATCTCCTTGGACGCTAGGGCCGGGCCAGCGTGATCGGCGGAGTGGTGAAGGTCTCCCAGTCGGCCGAGGTGCTCGCATTGCCGAGGGCCTTGAGGACGCTCAGCTTGAGGATGTACCGCCCGTTCGGGACGACCTTGCGATGGTCGCCGTTCCCACCGCCGTCGTCGTGAGATCGGGTGCCGTCCCAGTCGAACTCGAAGAAGCTCGTCGCTGTCGAGTTACGACCGAGGAACTCCTGCTGCGTGACGTAGTTGAACACAGGGTGAACGGCCGAGCCGTCGGCCTTGAAGACCTGGATGTTCAACCTCCGCACCTGGTGGTTCAGATGGAAGAGGAGGATCGGGAAATCACTCCCTCGCAGCGTGAAGGTGGCGCCGGTAGCACCGAGGCGCGAGATCCCGGCTCCGAGGCACGCGTCTCCGGACCCGGCCCGGACCTGGAACACGGCCGGCAGGCCGCAGTTGGCCGCGGTCAGGACGGGGAGCGACTGGTAGTCGCCGAAGAACCCGACGTAAGGGACGCGTAGCGTCACGCTGCCGTCTCGCGGGGTCAGGACGACATAGCCTCCGTAGAGGCTCTTGTCGCGCCAGGCGCCCGCCTGAATGTTCACGTTGACCGCCGCACTTCCGCCCGCGGGGACCGTGACGCTCGGCGAGCTGAACGTCGCCGTGTTGGCCCCGCCCAGGTACGAGAAGTTGAACGGGTACACCGTTCCGGCCGCGGTCGACGGTCCGGTGCCGATCGTCGTGACCTCGGAGAGGTCGTACGTGACCGGTACGTTCCCGCCGTTGGTGACCGTGAGCTGCGACGCTCCGCCGGTTCCCTCACCGAGGGAGATCTTGGACGGGCTGACCCACGCAGGCGTGGTGACCGCGTTGACGATCTGCGCGAGGCCGGCGCCTTGACGCCAGGTGGGCTCGAGCCCGGCTGCCGGCGCGAAGTTCACTCCCTTGGGCATCGCGGTGTTCATGAGCAGCGTCCGCACCATTCCCGGGCCGATGCTCTTGTTCTTCGCCTGGAGGATCAGCGCCGCGAGACCAGCGACGTGCGGCGACGCCATCGACGTGCCGCCGATCGTGTTGTGGCCGCCGAACTGCTGGTGCGGCCAAGTGGAGTAGATCTGTCCGCCGGGCCCGCCGATGTCCGGCTTGAGAGCGAGCTCGGCATCGGTCCCGAACGAGCTGAAGTCCGAGATGAGGCCGGCAGTCGCAAGGGGCGTCTCGAGGACTTCGTCAGTCCACGTGAGAGTGTGATCGGCTGCCAGTCCACTGAAGATCGACACGCCGTCCGCCGCCGTGATCGCGACGACCGGAATCGAGACCGGCTCTGCGCCGGGCGGAACCGGAGCGACCGTCGGGCTGAGCGCGCCCGCGACGTTGTTGTAGATCACAACGCCGACCGCGCCTGCGCGCTGCGCGTTGATGGCCTTGTTGTAGAAGCCGCAAGCAGGCGCCGGAGCCGCCGGACCGCCGCGCCGGATGAGGGCGATCTTGCCCGACAGCGTTCCGGCGGCCGGTGCGTTGACGCAGCCGTCTCCGACCGTGGCCGGTGTGCCGGTGGCAACGATCTCTGCGCTGCCCGACTGCGGGACTGTGGCGAGCGAGCCCGCCGCGCGGTTGTACGTGTACTTCCTGGTGCCGACCTGGAACGCGGGCAGCGTCGACTTCGTGTTGTCGAACGAAGCCACACCGATGACTTTGCGACCCACGCCAGGCGCGCCGGCCGACCACAGCTGGCCACCATTCGCGCCGCTGTTGCCGATCGACGCGACCACGGTGACGCCCGCGTCGACGAGGTTGTCCGCGGCGACGGCCGTCGGATACTGCGGCCAGTTGGTGAAGGCCGCGCCGATGCTCATGTTGAGGATGTCGGCGTGATCGGCGAGCGCCAGCTCCATCGCATGGATCATCACGTCTGTGTCCGTGCCGCCGTTGCAACCGAAGACCCTGTAGGCCAGCAGCTTGGCGCCCGGAGCGACTCCCACGACCTGGCCGTCGGCTGTGTGCCCACGCCCGTCGGCGGCTGCGATGCCCGCGACGTGCGTGCCGTGGGCTGCGTCGGAGGTGCCGGCGCCAAGAACCTCGGCGCGGTCGGCGTCGTCGGGGTTGCAAGGAAGAGGATCTCCGTCCGGGTGCGGAACCGGCTGGAAGGCGGGGCTCGTGTCGGTGGCGTTGTAGGTGTCGCCGACGAGGTCGAACCCACCGCGCACCTTGCAGCCTGGGCCGAAGCAGCCGCCAAACTCGGGAAGGGTGTAGTCGAGGCCGCTGTCCATGATCGCGATCGTCACGCCGGATCCGTCGAGGCCGAGCTCGTCCTGCGCGATGTCCGCGCCGGTCAGGCCGACCGCGTTCTTCAAATCGATGTCAGAGCCGCCGCCGTTCTCCGAGACGAGATCGGGCAGAGACACCGTCTCTACCGGGTAGACGGCCTTGACACCGGAAACCGAGCGCAAAGTGGCGACCTGCGCTGGCGCCACCGACACGGAGACGCCGTTCCAGAGGGTGTCGTACGAGAAGCGCTCGGTGAGCTTGAGGCCGTCGGCCGCCGCATTCGCCTTGAACGCGTCGCGCTCGGCCTTGAGGGTCGCCTTGCTCGTGCCCTTCGACGCGGGGGGACTCGCGAGCTCGACGAACCAGGTAGTAGCCGTCTCGTTCGCCGCACCACCGATTTTGTCGGAGCCGGATCCATCCCCGGCAGCCGCAGGTGCGACCGCAAGACAGGTGATGCAAAGAAGCGTGACCGCGAGCCGCAGAGTCCTACTCAAACTTCCCTCCCAAATCCGTTCCATCGGTGTCAGAGCCTTATGGAAACCCTGGGAGATATCCAAACTCATGTCAAGAAACGCTCTACCCCTTTCGGGGCAGAAAAGGGAGGCGTCCCCGGCCCGAAGTCACGAACTATGCTCGCGCGATGGCAGCGAGTGCGGTAGGCGTCGTCGGCTACGGAAAGTGGGGTCGAAACATCGTCCGGGATCTCATTGCGCTCGGGGCGGCTGTCACTGTCGTCGCGCGCGATGAGACGAACCGGCGGGCCGCGCTCGAGGCAGGTGCGGCACGTGCCGTCGACGCGATCGACAACGTGCCGGACGACCTCGAGGGGCTCGTCGTCGCGACGCCCACCGTGACGCACGCTGAGGTCACGGAGCAACTGATTCCGTACGGAGTCCCGATCTACGTCGAGAAGCCGCTCACCTGCGACGCCGCCGCTGCGAGGCACCTGGCGGAGCTCGCGCCCGACCGGCTCTTCGTCATGCACAAGTGGCGATACCACCCGGGGATCGAGCTGCTCGGCGAGATCGCACGCTCGGGGGAGCTCGGGCCGGTGGTCGGCCTCCACACGGTGCGCGTCGGTTGGGGTAATCCCCATCCCGACGTCGACGGAGTCTGGATCCTCGTCCCGCACGACCTGTCGATAGCACTCGAAGTCCTCGGTGAGATCCCAGAGCCTCGCAGCGCCGTCGCGGAAGCTGTCGGCGGGAAGTGGACGGGCATCGTCGGCCTGCTCGGAGACGAGCCGTGGTTCGCGCTCGAGTCATCCACGGCTCATCCCCTTCGCAGGCGTGAGATCAGGCTCGTCTGCCGCGAGGGCGTCGCCATGGTGCACGACCCTTACGCCGACCACATCCTCGTCACACGAGGCGAACCGAACGAGGGCACACGCGACGAGGAGGAGCGACCGATCTCGACCGAGCTTCCGTTGCTGCGCGAGCTGAGGGCGTTCCTCGAGCACCTCGACGGCGGGCCGCCGCCGAAGAGCAACGCAGAGGAAGCTGTCGCCGACGTCGCCACGGTCGAACGGCTCCGCGAGCTCGCGTCGCTCGAACCTGTGGCATGAGCGTCGCCGCAACCGTGATCGTGCCCACACACGATCACGGGCCGACGCTGCACTCCTCGCTGGGAAGCGCGCTCGCCCAGACGGTCGCGGACATCGAGGTGTTCGTGATCGGGGACGGCGTCCCGGACGTCACGCGCGAGATCGTCGGCGAGCTCTCACGCGCCGACGAGCGCGTGCGGTTCTTCGACCATCCCAAGGGCCGGCGGCACGGAGAGCTCTACCGGCACGAAGCACTTGCGCATGCTCGCGGGGAGATCGTCTGCTACCTCTCCGACGACGACGTCTGGTGCCCCGAGCACATCGAGACGATGCGGGAAGCGCTCACCGACTCGGATTTCGTCGGCGCCCATTCGGTGCACGTGACGCCGGCGGGAGAGCTCTTGACCTGGCCGTCCGATTTGAGCCTGCCCTGGTTCCGTGAGCGCATGCTCGCCGGGGACGCGAACTTCGTTCCGCTCTCGTGCGCCGCGCACACCCTGGAGATGTACCGCCGACTCCCCGAGGGCTGGAGTCCGGCCCCCCTCTCCTCACCGACGGACCTCTTCATGTGGCGCAAGCTGCTGAGCCTGCCCGGTCTTCGTGCGCGAAGCACGACGCTCCCGACGGTGGTTCACCTTCCCAGCACACTTCGGCGCGGCTGGACGGTGGAGGCTCGCGTTGCGGAACTGGAGCCGTGGGCGCGGCGAGTTGCCGATCCGGAGTGGCGCAGAGAATTTCGCGCCGAGGTCTTCGACATAGTCCGGCGTCAGGCGGCTGCAGCCGAAGCCGCGGCGGGCGCGGTCATGGACACGCGAACGTGGCGCTTCAGGAGCTGGCTACTAGGGGCGCCGGTTCTCGGAGCGGCTGCAAAGGCTCTAGCTCGTCGAGAAGCTCGGCGAGCGACTGAGCCGTAGCGTCGCGCTCCGAGACAATCGTCGGCTCGGCCGGCCAGGAAATCCCGAGGTCGGGATCGGCCCAGTGGCAGGCGAGCTCGTCATCGACGTCCCAGTACTTCGTCACAGCGTAGAGATGTAGCGAGGGCTCGGGAAAGTAGAAGCCGTGCGCAACACCGTGGGGAATGAGGAGTGCAGCCAACGGATCCTCGGTGAGCTCGACGAGCACGCTCAGCCCCTCGGTCGGGGATCCGCGGCGGAGATCTCGCAAACCGACGCAAGCCCGGCCTTTGAGAGTGGTCAGGTAGTCGTCGTGCCGAATGTGCAGGTGCACCCCACGCAGCGTTCCCGGCTCGGAGCTGACGGCGTTCCATTGCACCGGCGAAAGGCCGGTCTCCCACTCGTCGCGAAAGAGCTCCGTGAAGGAGCCCCGTGAGTCGCGATTCATCGTCAGGGGGCGCATCGCCACACCGTCAGGCAAGTTCATCGAGCAATTCTCGCATGAGCCGGGGACGGACGGAGTTGACCCCTCCTCGCACGTATCTGTCCGATCTCGGGGAAAGGATCTGACTGGCGTTGACGGCTGGCAGGCTGACGATGTCGATTCCCGATCGGCAAGCTCACATCTAGCGGACGCCTGCAACAACACCCAACCCCGCCGGCGTAGCGCCGCGGCGTGCCTTCCGAGCGGGGCCTGGCGCTGCGCGCCATTCCGAGTGATTTGGGGCGAACAACAAGCAACGATCGTCCGCCGCGCCGATGCCGGCTCCGCCGGCGTCAGCCACCGGGCGCCGAGATCAAAGGCGAACGTCGCGAAGTCATCATGGCTCCGAGCAGCGGAGCCGGACTTCGCGACGGAGTGGGCGGTACTGGGCTCGAACCAGTGACCCCCAGCTTGTCGAGCTGGTGCTCTCCCAACTGAGCTAACCGCCCTTGGAATCGGCAGTCTAGCCAACGCTCCTGCCGGAATCTCTCGCCGCCGGGGCCGGCTTTGCCGGCGTCGGCTGCCCAGGACCCGGATCGAGTCCCTTCCCCCGGAGAGGCGGATCGAGACAGCATGCCGATCGAAATCATCATGGCCTGGCAAAGCAGGCCGGATTTCGATCGGACTTAGAAGATCTCGGGGCACCACGGCTGGCGGTCCCAGCGAAAGAGCGCGTCCGCCCGTTCGATCGCACCGGCTTTCAGCTCGATCACCCGCCCCGCGCGCCGCAGCGCGGCGAACGACACGCCTCCGAGCAGCGCGGAGCCGAGTGACTGCACGGGAACCGACAGCTCGGCTTCGTCGTTGCTCCGCTCGGCGCAGCCTCCGCTCAGTTTCCACCGTCCCTCGTTCCACGGGCAGAACTCGTCCGCGACGTCGAAGACGATCGTTCCGTCGCCCGAGTAGGTCCGGCCGGAGAGCGCCGCGCCGACGTCGACGAGCCGGACCCAGATTCCGTCGCCCATCCGGTAGCGCAACCGTCGCGGCGTCGACAGCAACAGAAACAGTGGATGGTCGGGTGGCAGCAGATAGGACTTGACGATCGCGACCCAGTCGACGGCGAGCAGGTAGGCCCAGAGATCGCGCAGCGCTTCGGGTGACGTGCCCAGGGCTTCGATGACCCGCAGCTCCGCGCTCGTCGTGCCTGCTTCGAAGCCCGGTTTGTGGCGATACACCGCGTAGCCCTCGATCGACCCGTCGCGTTCGTAGGCGACCCAACGCTTCGGGCCCGCACCGTCACGCCGTTCTTCGGGATCGGCGATGACGCGGTTCTCCCACCAGGCGCCGTTCCGCGAGAACATTCCGGGCCACTCGGGCCGGATGCGCTCGAAGACCGGCGGGATCGCTTCCTGCGCCTCGTCGGCCTCGATCAGCCGCACAGTCCCCTGCGGCTCGAACGGGTGCGCGAACGCGGTGTACTCGTGCGCGAGCGTGATCTCACCGCAGAACGATGCGAGCCCGTACCCGAAGCGGCCGTAGATCGACTCCTCGGACGCCCACAACGCTGCCAGCGGCTCACCTCGCTCGTGTGCATCGTCGAGCTGCGAGCGCATCAGCGCGCGCAGGACGCCACGCCGCCTGTGCGTAGGCAGCACACCGACGACGCTGACCCCTGCGGTCCGCAGCTCGCCTCCCGGCACCGTCAGGCCGAATGCGAACGCTCCTGCGCCACCGGCGATCGCTCCGTTCGACCACGCCCCATGCATCCGCTCGAACGGCAGGAGGCTCGTGAAACGCTGCATGCGCTCCTCGTTCGGGACCATGCCGAAGTACTGGCCGATCGCGAGGACGGCGCTCGTGAACTCGTCGAGGTTCTCGACCTTGCGGACCTCGAGTGCCGTCAGAAGTCCTCCGGACAGTACGGCGGACGGGTCGTGCGGAAGAGATCACTCGCGCGTTGGAGCGCGCCGGGCTTCAGCTCGCGGACGCGATCGGCCGCACCGAGCTCGTTGAAGTCGAAAGCGCCGAGATAGGCGGACGCGAGGTCGGCGGTGTCGAGCTCGAGGTCGGCTTCGTCATCGGTCCGCTCCACCGTCTTGCCGATTCGCCAGCGCCCGGCGTTCCAGGGGCAGAACGCATCTCGCACGTCGACGACCACGACATCGTCGCCGGCATACGCGCGCCCGGCGAGTGCCGCCTCGAGATCGACGAAACGAAGCCAGAGGCCCTCGGAGACTTTTAGGTGGAGGCTGCGCGGGTCGGTCACCATCAGGAAGAGCGGTGAGCCGGGGTCGTATCCCGCCTGCACGCGGACGACGAGGTCGATTCCGTAGACGAAGCGGTAGAGCTCGCGTGTCGCATCCGGAGTCGTTGCGATCGCCTCGACCAGCCGGACCTGGCTCTGCGAATACCCTTCCTGCCAGTCGGACTTGATGCGGTAGATGGCATAACCCACCGGCTTCCCGTCGAACTCGATTACGGCAAAGAACTTCGGGCCCGCGCCGCGGCGCCAGTGCTCCGGATCCGCGAGCCGCGTCAGCTTCCACACATCGGTATCCCGGGCGACGAAGCCCGGGACGTCGCGGCGGGCGGTGTCGTAGACCGGCGGCAGGACGCGCAGCGCTTCCTCGGCGTCGACGATGCGGACCGCTCCGGTAGGCCCGGGATCATCGCGGTAGGAGAACTTCGCCGTCTCGCCGTCCATCTCGACCGCGGGCGCGGCGACTCCGTAGCCGAAGCGCCCGTAGATGGGAGGCTCGGACGAATAGAGGATCGCGAGCGGTTCGCCGCGGTTGCGCAGGTCCTCGAGTTGCTGCTTCATCAGTTCCCTGAGGATGCCGCGGCGCCGGTGGCTCGGAAGGACTCCCACCCAGGTGACGCCTCCTGCGGCCAATTCGCCTCCGGGGACGGTCAGGCGGAACGGGAGTGAGGCAGCGGTCCCGACGGGCTGAGCGCCGTCATAGGCGGCGAACCAGCGGTCGCGCGGGATCAACTTGCTGAACCGCTCGAACTCGCTTTCGCGGTGCTCCCCGCCGAACGCCGTCTCGCCGGCCTGCATGGCCGCGCGCAGTTCGTCCTCGCCTGGGTTCCTGATCTCGATCGACACGGTTTCTTTTGTTATCACGTCAGACTCGTTCCGTGCCGCTCCTCACCCTCTTCACCGTGCCCAAGGGATTCGTCGGCGACACCGGCGTGATCCAGCGCAACGCGATCGAGAGCTGGACGCAGCTCGGGTCCGAGGTAGAGGTCATTCTCTGCGGCGACGACGAGGGTACAGCGCAGGCTGCCGCGGATCTGGGAGTCCGGCACGTGCCGGACGTTCGCCGGAACGAACACGGCACACCGTTGCTCGACTCGGTGTTCGAAGCGGCGAGAAATGCATCGCAGTCCCCGCTGCTCGCGTATGTGAACGCCGACATGATTCTCTTCGATGACTTTCTGAACGCTGTCAAGCGACTCCCCGCGACGCATCTCATGACCGGGAGCCGTTGGGACGTCGATCTCCCCGAACGGCTCGAATTCGGCGAGGGCTGGCAGCAATCGCTCCGCGCACAGGTCGCAGCGCACGGCGTCCGCGCAGAGCCGATCTGGCTCGACTACTTCGTCTTCTCGCGCACCAGTCCGCTCGTCGACTTGCCTCCGTTCGCGGTCGGCCGGCCGCGGTGGGACAACTGGATGATCTTTCGCGCCCGCTCGCTCGGGATTCGCGTGACCGACGCCACCGAGCAAGTCCTCGCCGTCCATCAGAACCACGGCTATGGACACGTTCCCGCTGCAACGGGCGAGCTCTGGTACGGCCCGGAGGCGGATGCGAACCATGCTCTCGCCGGCAAGACGCCGATGCTGTCGGCGCTGCACGCGACGCACGTCATGACGTCCCGCGGGTCACTGCCTGCACTCCGGCCGCGGTACCTCCGGACACGGTGGAAAACCCGGGAGCTCGTCGACGGGCGACTCGAGCGTCTGGCACGACGGGCAGCGAGGGTTTACGGAATGCGCTCGAGGGGCGCGTAGTCGAGCATCAAGCGGCGCTCGCTTCCGTCCGCGAAGCGCACGGTGACGACGCCGCCCGCCTCGATCTGCGTCACGACGCCCTCGCCGAGCGTGCCGTGACGGACTGAGTCTCCGGTGGAGAGCGAGGGAACATCCTCGCGCGGCGCGACGCCTTGCGCGCCGTAGGAAGACCAGGATGCAGGCCGCAGACGTTCGCGTTCGACCGAGCTCGGCAGCTCGTCGAGGAAACGCGAAGGAAGGTTGTAGCCACGCGAGCCCCAGAGCGAGCGCGACGAGGCGTGCGTGAGCGTGAGCTGCTCCCGCGCCCGCGTCATCCCAACGTACGCGAGCCGGCGTTCCTCCTCGATCCCCTGCTCCTCGATCGACCTGCTGTGCGGGAAGATTCCCTCTTCCATCCCGATCAGGTAGACGGCGCGAAACTCGAGCCCCTTGGCGTTGTGGAGGGTCATCAGCGTGACGAGGCTCTCCTCCCCGCGGATCGCATCCTGGTCGGAGTAGAGCGAGATCTCCTGCAGGAAGTGGGACAGCGAGGGTTCCTGCTCCCTCTCCTGGTACTCGCGCGCGACGCCGACCAACTCCTGCAGGTTCTCGAGGCGTCCCAGCGCTTCGATCGTGCGCTCCGCCTCCAGTGCCTCGAGGTAACCGCTGCGTTCGAGCGTGCGCTCGAGGAGCTCGGAGACGGGAAGCTCGAGGGCGCCGGACTGCAGGGACTGCATCAGTGTTCGGAATCCCTGCACCGCTCTGAGCGGAGCCGCGCCGACTCCGGCCTCCTCCGCGAACTCCGTCGCCTCCCACAGCGAGCGTCCCTGCGCGTCGGCCCAGGTCTGCAGGCGGGCGAGGCTCGAGTCGCCGATACCGCGCCGCGGCCTGTTCGCGATCCGCTGCAGCGAGACCGCGTCGTAGGGGTTGTCGATCACCTGGAGATAGGCGATCGCGTCCTTGATCTCGGCGCGCTCGTAGAAGCGCGGGCCGCCGATCACCTGGTACGCGACGCCCTGACGAACGAGAACGTCCTCGAGAACACGCGACTGCGCGTTCGTTCGGTAGAAGATCGCGACCTCGTCCCCGGAAAAGCCCTCCTCGACGAGCGCCGCGATGCCTGCGGCGACGAACCGCGCCTCGGCGTGCTCGTCCTCCACCTCCAGCACGCGGACGGGCTCACCGTCGCCGAGCTCGGACCAGAGCTCCTTCGGCTTGCGCTCCCGGTTGTTGGAGATGACGTTGTTGGCCGCGTTGAGGATGAGGTTTGTA
>Ga0307305_10000850_pt1 | contig 11637 bp, 13 predicted proteins | sample ER_DNA_186_FD_194512 | JGI IMG/M metagenome (GOLD analysis project Ga0307305, IMG submission 194512) | Bulk soil microbial communities from the East River watershed near Crested Butte, Colorado, United States - ER_DNA_186 | ecosystem: Environmental > Terrestrial > Soil > Floodplain | place... | reverse complement strand
GATTGCCCTGAGTATAGAATTCAGGCGGCCGCGGCTTTCGGCTTCACTTCCGCTGTGTAGTCATCCATCAGCGTCTTCGTGATGCCGCCGGGATTGAAATTCCAGTGGGCGATCTCCGCCACGGCGGTCACTTCCGCTGCAGAACCGGTGATGAAGCATTCGGAAAACTGCGTCAGTTCGTCGGGCATGATCCGGCGTTCGATCACTTCAAGACCGCGCTTGCGCGCAAGGCCGATGACGGTTTGTCGGGTGATGCCGTCGAGGAAGCAATCGGCGATGGGCGTGTGAATCTTGCCGTCCCTGACGAAAAAAATATTGGCGCCGGTGCATTCTGCCACGCGACCTTCCCAGTCGAGCATCATGGCATCGGCGTAGCCTTTGCGCTCGGCCCTGTGTTTGGAGATCGTGCAGATCATATAGAGGCCTGCGGCCTTGGCACGGCATGGCGCGGTTTTTGGATCGGGTCTGCGATATTCAGCGAGATCGAGTCTGATTCCCTTGAGCCGTTGTTCAGGGTCGAAGTAGCTTGGCCACTCCCAGCTCGCGATGGCGAGATGGATGGTATTGTTTTGCGCTGAAACCCCCATCATTTCGGATCCGCGCCAGGCGACCGGGCGGACGTACGCTTCCTTCTTGCCGTTCTTGTCGACGACAAGCTGTTTGGCCGCATCGATTTCGGTGACAGAATAGGGAATTTCGAAGTCGAGGATGTTGGCCGAGCGCTTCAGGCGTTCGGAGTGCTCGGTGCTCTTGAATATCTTGCTGGCGTAGGCGCGCTCACCCTCGAACACGCAACTCGCATAGTGCAGGCCGTGGCTCAGCACATGGAGGTTGGCCTCGTTCCACGGAACGAGCTTTCCGTCGTACCAGATGACGCCTTCCAGGCGGTCATAGGATTGAGCAGCCATAGTACCTCCTCACCATGCCGGCCGTGATGGCGCATTTTTCGCGCCGATGCCAACACTTTACGTCCAAGGGCAATACCCGGTATGAATAGGGCCGAAACGGACCTATCGGGTCCCTCCAGCACACCGCGGACAAAGGGCAATTCCGGTACGATCCTTTCGTCTGCAGCACTGTTTTTGTCACATAAATCCAAAATATGTCAACATGGCTGACGTAAATTTGAGCGCCAAGACCGTAACTGCCGAGAGTAGCCTGGCTCAGCGCGTTGGCGTCATGGGCGGATCAGCTGAACCCATCTGGGACATCATCGAACTTTTGTTTTTTGCCTACCGCGATTTCGTCGGCGATCCGGATGAGGTGCTCCTCAAGTTGGGCTTCGGTCGCGCGCACCATCGGGTGCTCCATTTCGTCAACCGCAACCCGGGCATAAAAGTTGCCGACCTGCTTGAGATCCTCAACATCACAAAACAATCGCTCGGTCGCGTGCTCAAGCAGTTGATCGACCAAGGATACGTTTCGCAGAAAGAGGGCGCGGAAGACCGCCGACAGCGTCTGCTTTATGCGACGGCGAAAGGCGAGACTCTGGCTCTCAAGCTCGCAACTCTGCAAACGCAGAGAATAAGCCGCGCATTTGGCGAGCTCGGTCCCAACGCGCACGAGGCTGCTCGCCGGTTTCTTACCTCGATGATCGATGTCGACAACCGTGATGGCGTGCTCCGCTTGATTGCGCGGGCCGATCGCGCGTCGAAAGCTCGGGATTGAGGAGAGGAAGGGGAGAAGCCTTGGCGATAACGCTACCCGCTGCACTTCCCGACGATGCGCCGCATCTGCTGGTGGTCGATGATGACCGGCGAATACGTGACTTGCTTTCGCGGTTTCTGGCCGGCGAAGGCTACCGGGTAACAACAGCGGAAACCGCCTTGGATGCTCGCGCGAAGCTGAAAGGCCTGAGCTTCGATCTGCTTATCCTCGATGTGATGATGCCGGGGGAATCCGGGTTCGATCTTGCCAAGGCAATTCGCGGTGACTCAACCGTTCCAATTCTGATGTTGACAGCACGCGACGCAACCGAAAGCCGCATCAGGGGTCTGGAGATCGGTGCTGATGACTATCTTTCGAAGCCTTTCGAGCCGCGCGAACTGTCGCTGCGCATCGCCAACATCCTCAAGCGTGCGCAACCCGCGACCTCGCCACCGGTCGAATCGGTTCGTTTCGGTCCGTTCGTGTATCATCTGGTGCGTGGCGAACTGAGGAAAGGCGAGGAGACCATCCGGCTGACCGACCGCGAGCGTGAAATGCTGCGGATTCTTGCGCACGCTCCCGGCGAAACCGTACCGCGCTTGTCGCTTGCCGGAAATGGCGGGTCAATAAGCGAACGCGCGGTGGATGTGCAGGTCAATCGCCTGCGACGCAAGATCGAGCACAATCCGGCAAATCCGCTTTTTGTTCAGACGGTGCGTGGTATCGGCTACCGGCTGGTGATCACCTCATGACAAGCTTGGACATCACGAACGGTGTTCGTACCGCGCTTACGCGTCTTCGCGAAGCCTGGGAGTGGTACGATTCGATCCCGCCTGTACGGAAAATTCACAGTGCACTCAGCCAGGTTGCCGATGGTTGGCGCCGGGTCAGCCGTTGGATCAACAGCGGCATGCCAAAGGGGCTCTATGCGCGAGCGCTGCTGATCATCATTGCACCTATGGTGATCCTGCAGTCTGTGATCGCTTTTGTGTTTATGGAGCGGCACTGGAACGTGGTCACCCAGCGGCTGTCTGCCAGTGTCGTGCAGGATATCGCTGCGCTGATCGACATCTATCGTGGCTATCCGCAGGATGCCGATCAGACGCAAATCCGGCGTATCGCGCAGGAACGCCTCGGCCTGGTGGTTGATTTTCTGCCATCGGCAGATATGCCGCCGCCCGGTCCCAAGCCGTTTTTTTCGTTGCTGGATCAGGCACTTTCGGACGAGCTCCGAAAGCAAATCGGTCGGCCTTATTGGATCGATACCGTCGGCAAGTCGGCGCTGCTTGAAATCCGGGTCCAGCTCGACAACACAGTCATGCGCGTGTTTGCGCGTCGAAGCGCCGCCTACGTCTCAAACTCCGAAATCTTCCTGCTGTGGATGGTGGGCACCTCGACGGTGCTGCTGATTGTTGCGATCATTTTCCTGCGCAATCAGATCAAACCGATTCTCCGGCTTGCCGATGCTGCAGAAAGCTTCGGTAAGGGGCGGGAGGCGCCCAATTTCCGACCGCGTGGCGCGCGAGAGGTGCGGCGCGCGGCCGCTGCATTTATCGAGATGAAGACGCGCATCGAACGTGCGATGGAGCAGCGCACGGCCATGCTGGCAGGGGTGTCACACGATCTCCGGACCATCCTCACGCGGTTCAAGCTTGAACTGGCGTTGATCAAAGACTCGCCGGAGGTGGACGCGATGAAAAAGGACATCGACGAGATGGCCCGCATGCTGGAAGCCTATCTCGCTTTCGCGCGCGGCGACAGCGGCGAGACTTCGGCCCCAACCGATATGGCGGAATTCCTGGAAGAGCTACGGGTCGACGCCGAGCGTCACGGCCACAAGACGAGTGTTGTTTTTCACGGGCCGCCGATCGTCACTGTTCGCCCGGCAGCCTTCAAGCGCTGCCTTAGCAATCTCGTATCAAACGCGGCGCGCTTTGCGGCGTCGATCGCTATCGTCGGTCACCGCGACCATCGATATCTTACTGTCACGGTCGACGACGACGGCCCCGGCATCGCGGCGAATTTGCGCGAGGAAGTGTTCAAGCCGTTTCTCCGGCTCGACGATGCGCGAAATCAGGACGAGGGAGGGACTGGCCTCGGGTTGGCGATTGCGCGCGATATAGCGCGCTCGCACGGCGGCGATATTACGCTAGGCGATAGTCTACTTGGCGGTCTGCGGGCGACGGTTCGGGTGCCCGTTTAGGCAGCCTCTGCTTTCTCATCGCGCATACGACGACGTCGGCGTCGCGGCCCGCGCAGCATGCAGGGAAAGGCGCAAAGATCGTCGAGAAAGCCGGCCCAACGTTCGGCGCTATTTAGTCCGCGATCGAGTGCCGCCATCGTCTGGTCGAGGCCGTGCTCCTCGTCATCAACCCAAACGGACAGGACCCGCGCGAACATGAGCGCGGCACCTTGTGCGCGCAGCGCGCCTCGGGGGCCGGACGCGCGTATACCGGCCGCCTCAAGCATCCAGTGTTGAGATCGCACCGCCATCGCGTTCAAAGCAAAGGCCAGTCCCGGGCTTCGCCGTGCCGAGTGCATGATTGAGCGAATTGCTTCTTTGTAGGGAGCGAGAGCTTCCAGCCGCCGCATCAACACGTCGAAGAGCCGTTCGCGCGCCGGCTCCTCGGCCATGTCCACGTCTCCGCCCGCTAGGACAGTGCGGTCGATTTCCTTTATGTGCGCGGCAAGGATCGCGAGCGTCGAGCCGAACTCGGTGCGCAATTGCGAAAGCTTGATCCCGGCCCGACCGGCGACCTCTGCAAGGCCGATTTGTTCAAAACGGCTTTCAGCAAGAAGCGCCATTAGCGCCTCGATTGCTTTGTCACGATCGCTGGAGCTACGGGCCGGCGATGGTGGCGCGGCAGCCTTACGGTGACGCTTGGATCTGCGAGCCATGACGGCCTCCCGTGGGCGTTCGACACCCCTAGATGTAAGTCTGCAATGATGACCGTGCTAGGGCGGAACCTTAGCCCGCGAGATCCCGCGAACGCCGGGCAGCGGCGGCGATGGCCTGCGTCAATAGGTGGTCGAAGCCACCAGGCCCCATTAGAACTTCGAGGGCGGCTGCGGTTGTGCCGCCCGGGGATGTTACATTCTGCCGCAGCGTTGCTGCATCGAGATCCGAGCGGTGCAGCAGCTCTGCAGAGCCGGCGACGGTTTCACAGGCGAGACGTGTCGCGAGTTCCGGCGGCAAGCCGGCGGCAACGCCCGCGCGGGCCATGCATTCTGCCAGCAAAAAGACATAGGCGGGTCCCGAACCAGACAGCGCTGTTACCGCGTCCATAAGGGCTTCGTCGACGACCCACTCGACCTTTCCGATTGCTGCGAGGAGCTCGGACGCTTGATTGCGTTGACGCTTCGAAATCTTTGCATTGGCCACCGCGACGCTGATGCCTCGACCGATCGCCGCGGGGGTGTTTGGCATTGCGCGAACGATTGCCGTCCCTGCCGGTAGTGACTTCTCGATGAAGCCGATTGTTCGGCCGGCCATAATGGACATGACCAGCGTCGCTTTTTCGATGTACTGGGCAAGTGGCGGCAAGGCCTCTGGTGCACTTTGTGGCTTTACAGCGATCACGATCGCGCTGGCGACACCCACTTTGCCTTTCGGATTGAGCTTGAGTCCCCGTCGCGCCAGCGTCTTCACCGCTTTAGCTGGTTGCGGCTCGACGACAGTTATTTTCTTTGGATCCAGCCCGCGCGCGAGCCAGCCATCGAGCATGGCACTGCCCATCTTTCCCGCGCCAACGAGAACGAGCGTACCGCGAAATTCGCCTAGTCGTTTGACATTACGGATGGCCATGGCCGGTCACCGGCCTTACGCCTCGCCCGAGGTCTCGAACATGGCGGCTTCGAGCGCCTCGCGAGCACCTTTGCCGGCCCAGACCACGAATTGAAAAGCAGTGAAGTAGCGCTCGCAAGCCTCAAGCGCGGTGCCGAGCAGCGCCTCACATTGCTTGCCGGAGGCCTCGGTTCCACCGGCCAATACCAGTGCATGGCGAAACATCATGATGCCTTCGGAATTCCAATGGTCGAAATGCCCAACCCAAAGTCGTTCATTGATCAGAGAGATCAATGCCTGGACATCGGCTCTTCGTCGTTCGGGCACCCGCAAATCAAACGCACACGCCAGATGTAGAGCTTCGATATCGCTCATCCAAGTATAGGAGAGCTGATAATCGGTCCAACGCCCGGTGACCAGAATAGTGATTTCATCGTCGCTGGCACGCTCGAATGACCAGTCATTGCCTGTGGCCAGGCGCTCCACGACGTCGAGGGGATTAATACGGGGCTCTTCCGCGTAGTCGGTCAGGGACATTACGTCTCCGCTTTGCTGAATTGAGCGAGAGGAAACGCACGCCACCGCACATCGCGGGAGACCCGAGATGGGGGCTCGGTCCGCAGCTTGACGCAGGAGTTTACGGGCTGCCTTGACGGCAAAAGCGAATCACCAAGCGATTCGACTATAACCCGGCTGATTCCGCCCGCCAAAGACATCGTCAAGTGTCATGAGCCGTGATTTGCCAGTCATAGGCAACCGTGCGGAATCGACTCTCCACAGCGAATGCTACGGCGAAATGACTCTGTGGTGGATAACCCTGCGGAAGGTACCGCACTCTGGCGTGGCTGTCAGTCAAACAGGCTCGAGACCGACTCCTCGGCGGCTGTGCGCCCGATGGCTTCACCGATCAGCGACGCGATTTCCAGTATACGAATATTACCTGCGGCCAGAACTTCTTTTGTCGGCTGGATCGAGTCGGTAATCACCAACTCTTTCAATCGCGAACTTGCGATGCGCCTGGCAGCGCCGCCAGACAGAACGCCATGGCTGATGTAGGCGTAAACTGCTTTGGCCTTGTTCTCAAGCAGTGCGTCGGCAGCGTTTACGAGAGTGCCACCGGAATCGACAATGTCATCGACAAGAACACAAGTGTAACCACTGACGTCGCCGATGACGTTCATGACCTCGGACTCGCCAGCGCGCTCGCGTCGCTTGTCGATAATGGCGAGTGGGGCGTTGATGCGCTTCGCCAACCCGCGCGCACGCACGACGCCGCCAACGTCAGGTGATACCACCATGACGTTGTCGAGCTTGAACCTCTCGCGAATGTCGCGGACCATCACGGGCGACGCGTAGAGATTATCGGTCGGGATATCGAAAAATCCTTGAATCTGTCCCGCATGCAGGTCAAGCGTCATGACACGGTCCGTGCCCGCACGGGTGATCAGATTTGCGACCAACTTTGCCGAGATGGGAGTCCGCGGGCCGGGCTTGCGGTCCTGACGGGCATAGCCGAAATAAGGGATCACCGCGGTAATGCGTCGCGCGGAAGAGCGGCGCAACGCATCGATGATGATCAATAGCTCCATGAGATGATCATTGGTGGGGAACGAGGTCGACTGAATCACGAATACGTCCGCGCCGCGAACGTTCTCCTGAATCTCAACAAAGATCTCCATGTCGGCGAAGCGACGCACGACCGCCTTGGCCAGCGGAAGCTTGAGGTAGTCAGAGATTCCACGTGCCAGCGCAGGATTGGAATTGCCGGCGACGAGCTTGATCGCTCCGTTCTTGCCCGACATCTTGACTCCTCGCCCTTACTCCCGCGCCACAGGCGGCGTGGTCATAACAAGGCAGGCACGGCGCGGCAATACGGCTGAAAGTCGTTGTCCCTCGCCATTTAACGCGATCGGTTTTAGCGGGCGGACGCGGTGTCGGCGTCGTCGACGACGTCGACGGCGGCGGCGATGGAGGTGAGGGAGGCGGCGGCGACGGAGGCGACGGACGGCTGTATCGGATCAGGGCGGGATATGCGGACTATGCCGGCCGCTTCAGGCGAGGACGGGGCTGCCATCGCCGCCTGTGGCTCGATCCCCGAAGGCGCCGTCCCCGGCGCCACCTCGGGCGCGATCAGGAAGGCGGCCAGTTGCTCCATGCTGGTATTGGCGATCCGACGCAGCATCCCGTCGTCTGCGGCAGCCCACGCATCGCGCTGTCGGACTTTCGCAATTTCCTCCCCGCTGATGCGCAGCACCCGTTGTTCGCTCTGGTCGAACACGTCCCATACCCATGAGACCGCGGTCTGACGCTTCGTCACCCTGACGGCGAGATAGCCACGCACGCGATAGGCCGAAGGTTGTTCGCGCGAAATAACCGCGAGACGACGTGAGTGCGCCTCCTCGTTGAGATTGCCGACGATCTTCTGAAATTGTCCGGGTGGCAATCCGTCGAGAGAATCGAAGGCAACAGTTGCGCCGCGCGGTTGTGCGGCAGAAAGCCCCTGGTTATCGGGATTGCATCCGGCCAACGCCAGTGCGCAGACGACGGTCAATAAACTGCCGAGGCACCCAACGCGCCGGACCCTGCCGGTCGTGCGGCGAACCGAACCCCACTCCATCGACAACCCCGCCGGCCTGATCCTTGTGCTTGGTCTCTTCGGCCGAGCCAAAGCCTAGCGGCAAGCGCGCAGGCGAGTCCAGTCGCAAAACATCATTCGGCGAGCACGATCGCGTTGACATGCCGGCCATAGTCGGGCTCGCCACTAAGCGTCGTGCGCCGGTAGCTGAAGAAGCGCGCTGGCTCGGCATATGTGCACAGGCCGAGATCCTCGAACTGGGCGATGCCGGCCTCTTGAACGCGTCCTGCGATATAGCTTGTGAGATCGAACATCGCATGGCCATCGCGTTGCGATGGCGCAAAGAAGCGTGCATTCGCCCGATCGGCAGTCAGGAAGCGCTCAACGAACTCCGGACCGACCTCATAGTTTTGCTGGCGAATGGTCGGTCCGAGTGCGCCACTGATGCGGCTTCGGTTGGCACCCAGTCGTTCCATTGCGGCGATCGTTGCTCCAATCACGCCTGTGAGCGCGCCGCGCCAACCTGCGTGCGTAGCGCCGATCACGCCGGCCTCGCTGTCCGCGAACAGTAACGGTCCACAGTCGGCAGTCGATACGCCGATCGCCAGTTGCGGAACGCGCGTGACAATTGCGTCCGCCCGGGGCCGTTTATCAGTTGTCCAGGGTTCATCCGCGACCACAACGTCCGGCGAGTGAATTTGATAAGCCGTGAGCAGGCGATCCGGGGTCACTCCCAATACCGCCGCCATGCGCGCGCGGTTCTCGGCAATCTTGTCGGGCGCATCGCTGGAGCCGACACCGCCATTGAGCGAAGCATAGACACCTTGCGACACTCCGCCGGAGCGCGTGAAAAACGCGTGGCGAATGCGCTCGAGCGTGGCAAGTGTTGCGGCCTGGAGCATGTCGTTCGGATACCTGTAGAGCAATCCAATAGATAGTGCGCGCAACGGCGCGCGACCAGCAATTCAGGTCTCAAAGCCGGGCGGTACGCCCACCGAGGGATGGGCGAAAGCGGCGACCTTGAACAGTTCGCCCATCGCATTCCGATTGCGGCCGATCAAACGTTCGAGCGCCTGGTCGATGTCGGCGGCCCGTGCGGCCTTTGCTTTCAGCGCGGCTGCCCGTCGTTCGATGCCGAGCCGCCGCAAGAATTGCGATTGGTCGATCGGCCCGAAGCCGGTTGCCCCCATGGCCTCGACGGCGCGCGCCAACGACTGGAAGTCCACGTGCGCGGTGAGGTCGAGATCACCGGGAGACGCGAGGGGGTCGGCATAGGCGTGCTGGCCGACAGCCTGCAAGGTTTCGCAAAGCGCGGTCTCGGTGTGTCCGTAGTCGATCACCAGGGCGGCGCCTTTGTTGTGGGCCACGCACCGGCCGACCTCTATGGCTGCGGTGTCGGCGCGCCATTCGAAAACCGCGCCTGCGCGCGGCGCACGCAATGCCGGCGGCAGCAGGTTCTGGAAGAAGGGCATCGGCTCGGGCGCGATCGTAAAGGCCAGTTGGCCGGACGAATCGATCTGGATCCGCCGTTCGTGCCAGCCGCGCTCGGTCTTTATCGCCTGATTGATCGGCAGAGCGTCGAAGAACTCGTTCGCGAAGATGATCGCTGGTCCATTCGGCACTTCGACAAGCGAGGTGTGCCAGACGACCGGAACGCCCGTTCCTTCCAGAGTTTTTTCCTGTTGCGCTCGCAGAGCGGGGCTGATCTCGACGAGATGCACAACAACCGCCGCGCGGAACTCCGGTATGATTTGCACCGCGCGCAGCGCATCTTTCATCATCGTGCCGCGACCCGGACCGAGCTCGATCAACCGTACGTTCTCGGGGGCGCCCATCTGTTTCCACACGGCAGATGCCCAAATGCCGATGAGCTCACCAAACATCTGGCTTGTCTCGGGCGCGGTGATGAAATCGCCACGCGCACCGAACGGGTCATGAGTCGTGTAGTAGCCGTGCGTTGGATCGAGCAGACAAAGCGCCATGTACTCGGCAACCGGCATCGGTCCGCCCAATGTGATCCGGCGGCGGATTTCGGCCTCCAGCGCGGAGTGTCCCTCCACTAGCGTCTCCGAAGCGGTGCGTGCTTCAGCGCGTAGACGATGAAACAGAGACCGGCGAGAAACAGCGGCACCGACAGCAACTGGCCCATTGTTGCTTCACCCCATAAAAAACCAAGCTGGGCATCGGGTTCGCGGAAAAACTCACAGAATGTGCGTGCGAGAGCGTAACCGACAGCGAAGCTTCCAATGATCAGGCCGGGCCGCTTGAGAGCGCCGCCGCGCACCAGGAGTGCGAGAACAGCGAGAAGCAACAAACCTTCGAGCGCGGCCTCGTAGAGCTGACTCGGATGTCGCGGTATCGGTCCGCCGCTCGGAAATATCATGGCCCAGGGCACGTCCGTAGGACGGCCCCACAATTCCCCGTTTATGAAATTGGCTAGCCGGCCGAGGAACAACCCGATGGGTCCAACTGCGCAGGTGATGTCACCAAGGGAAAGAACGGAAATCCCGCGCGTGTATCCAAACAACAAAACCGCCAACACGCAGCCGATGAAGCCGCCATGAAATGACATGCCGCCATTCCACAGTTGCACGATCTCGATCGGATGCTCGATGAAGTAGGGCAGATTGTAAAACAGCACATAACCGATACGGCCACCGAGAATGATGCCGATTGTCACCCAGAGCACAAAATCATCGAAGTCGGTGACGGTCATCGGCGCCTTGCGGCCCCACAATTTAGTCGAGCGAATGAGGAGCCGCGCGTAAGCCCATCCGATCAGGATGCCGAAGATATAGGCGAGGGCGTACCAACGGATGGCGAACGGTCCGAGCTGTAGCAGCACCGGATCGAAGGTCGGATAGGGGATGACAAGCACAGGCATCGCGAGATCCGAATCTGCGGAGCGCACGCCCCGCCAGTAAGTGCTAGCACGCCGGGTCTTGCGGCGGCACGACCGGATCGCCATTGTGTGGCAATCCGGTGCCGGAGACGAAATATGACCCAGACCAGCAACCGCTTTTTCGACGAGATGGCGCGCTTGATGAACGATGCCGCGGGCGTCGCGCAAGGGGTGCGGCGCGAATTCGATACTTTGTTGCGCAGTCAGGCTGAACGGATTTTGCGCGATCTCGACGTGGTCAAACGTGAGGAGTTCGAGGCGGTCAAGGAGATGGCGTGTCTGGCTCGAGAGGAGAACGAGGCCCTGAAGGCGCGTATCGCGGCTCTGGAGGCCAAGAGCGAAAAGGCCAGCAAGAAATCCAAGGGCTCGCCCGAAGAGACCCGCTGAGAGCGGACTGCGCGGTTTTCTTGCCCTTTTGGGATGCCGCCGCTATAACCCCGCCCCGTCCGCGGCCCCCGGCACCCCTGGAGGCTTGCCGCGTACGCAGGCGGCAAAAAAAGCCGCCTTTTCCATTGACTTAGATGAGGGATCAACATGGCGACCGTCCACGAAATGAAAGCGACGGCACGTCCGAAAGGCGGCAAGGGGACCGCCCGGGCTGCGCGTCGGACCGGCAAAGTGCCGGGCGTGATCTACGGAGAGAACAAGCCCCCGATCATGGTCCTGGTCGATCATGATGATTTGCGCCAGCGTATCTATGCCGGGCGCTTCCTGACCACGCTCTACAAT
>Ga0307305_10000849_pt1 | contig 11665 bp, 10 predicted proteins | sample ER_DNA_186_FD_194512 | JGI IMG/M metagenome (GOLD analysis project Ga0307305, IMG submission 194512) | Bulk soil microbial communities from the East River watershed near Crested Butte, Colorado, United States - ER_DNA_186 | ecosystem: Environmental > Terrestrial > Soil > Floodplain | place... | reverse complement strand
ATGAGCCGCAAGCTCGTCCCGAACCTGGGCGGCGGTGATCGCCTGCCCGACGCCGGCGCTGAAGCTGTGCACCCGCAGCCCGTTGGCCGTGGCAACCTCGGCCATGCGATCCCCAAAAAGGCCGTTGGTCGGGATCAGCACCTCGTCACCGGGTGAGAGCACGCTGGCGATGCACATCTCCACACCGGCCATGCCCGACCCGAAGACCAGGTGGACTTCGCCTTCCGTCTTGAACACATCACGCATCCCCGCGACGGCGTGCTTGTAGAGCTCGGTCCACCTGTCGCCGTAATGTGCCTGGACCGGACGCGCCAGAGCTTCGAGGATCTCGTCCTCGACCGACACTGGACCGGGGATCATCAGGAAGTCTCGATCTTCGATTGCTAGTACTCCTTGGTCATCCCGCTTCCGCCAGCCATGCCCGCTGCGATGCCAGACCCGCCCCAGACCCCCTCGGGGGCGACGTCCCCGCGCTCGAAGCGCTCGAGTCTATAGATGTCGAGCGAAAGCTCGGCGCTATTTCCGCGAAGCTCGCGGGCGACGTGCGGCGCGAGACCGGGTGACAGGGACATCCCGTGGCCGCTGAAGCCGGCCATCGTGTACAGGTTGTCGAAGTGGGTCCAACCCACCACCGGGTTGTCATCCGGTGTGGTTTCGATGAAACCCGCCCAGCCATGCGTCACCTGCGCCACGTCGAGCATCGGCAGCCGGTGCACGAGCCGCTCCACGAGCAATGGCAGCACATCCCAATCCGCCCCCACACTCTCGGGGGGATTGACGACGCTGAACGACTCAGCGGGTCCCGCGACGAGGCCGTCTCCTTCCGAATGCAGGTAGAGGCCGGTGATCAGGTCGATCGTCAACGGCAGGAACCGCCCTCGGGCCGGCGAGCGGTCGAGGGCGAAGATGTCGTTCCGGCGGGCGGTGATCGGTAGGGAGCCACCGTACATGGCGGCGATCCCGGGCGCCCACGCGCCCGCAGCGTTCAACACGATGTCGGGCGCGATCGCGCCTGAGGAGGTCTTGACCCCCGACACTCTGGTGCCGCGCGTCTCGATCGCGGTGACCGGGCTCTCCTGGAGGATCACCGCGCCATGTGCCCGCGCGCCGGCTGCGAAGCCCGCCACCATGGAGTTAGGATCGACGTAGCCGTCGGTCGGGTTGTGGGCCGCCCCGGCGACGTCACTCACGTTGATGCCCGGCACCAGGCGGGCCACCTCATCGGGACCCACGAGCCTGGTCGCCGCTCCGCAAGCGTTCTGGACGCGGACCGCGCGCTCGAGCGTGCGCATGCTGTCGCCACCGTCGTGAAGGAACAGGTACCCAGCCTGGCGGAACACCGGGTCGATGCCGAACTCCTCCTCGAACGTGGCCAGGCGGCGAAGCGTCTCCATCCCCGCGCGCACAGAGGTCTCCTGGCTGAACTGCTGCCGGATCCCTCCGGCGTTGACTCCGCTGGAGCCTGAGCACACCGCGCCCCGCTCCGCGACCACCACGCGCGCGCCGGCGCCCGCCAGCTCGCAGGCGACAGTGCATCCGGCGATGCCGGCGCCGATGACCATGACGTCACATGTGGTCACGTCCATGCCTCAGGCCTGCGCCAGAACTTCGCGCGCCACCCGGTAGCCCGACTTGATGGCGCCTTCCATACCGCCCGGCCCCACGCGATTGTCCGTGTGCTCGCCCGCGAAAAACACGCGTCCCTGGAGTGGCGCAGCGATGAGCGGGAGCACCGAGTCGCGCTGGTCGCCAATTGGCGCTCTCACCACGGCACGCGACCATGGATCGTGCGTCCAACTTTTCACGTACCCGAAGATGCGCTTGATCGGCCGGCCGACCACCGCACTCATGGTGGCGTCGACCTCGTCGAGGATCTGCGTGTCGGTCATCCCCGATGGCTCGACGTCGCCCGCGGCCAGGCCGGCGACGATGATGTGCTCGCCTCGCTGGTGCACCGTCTGCTCCATGATGAATCCAGGCATGCGGTCGGTAAAACAGCCCGACCCGATCGCCTGCTTGATCAGGTCGCGCTCTTTGTACTGCATCACCAGTCGCGTCGCATTGCCGTAGCGAAGCTGGAGCAGCGCCCGAACTTTCTCGTCTGGCAGGGCCGGCATGAAGCCAAGTTCGAAGGTCAATGGCCCCGGAACCGCGACCACGACCCGGTCCGCATGGAATGTCTCGCGCTCGGTCTCGACACCCATCTGGGCGTGACCCCAATCCACCACCCGCACCGCCTGGTTCAATCGAACATCCAGCCTCGTGGCCATCGCCCGTGGCAGCGTGTCGTTGCCGCCCTTGATCTTGCGGTACGCCTCGCCCCACGAAAGCTCGACGTTCAGCTCCTGCGCATCCGCGACGCGAAGCGGCGCGGCCGGTGTCGACTGCGCGATGGCGGTCAGCAGCAGCTCGGCCTGGTGCGAGACCCGCGCCCGCCGCAGCCACTGGGCGACCGACTCGTAATACGCAGGCTTCGTGAGCTTGATGTCTTCGCGAAGCTCGTTCACGATCTCGGCTGCGGCGTCGCGGTCGAGGCGCTGGCCGCCGAAGATCAGGTCGGGCACGTCGGTGCCGAGGCTGAACTCGTCGCTGAGCTCGACGCCCTGTTTCGCGCAAAGCTCGGCGATGTTGTTCTGGCCGTGGTAGATGATCTCGGCGCCGATGTCCGCGAACTGACCTTCGGCGAATCCTTCGCGAATCGTGAAGACTCGCCCGCCGACGCGATCCCGCGCCTCGAGCACGATCACCTCGTGGCCGGCGGCCTGGATCTCGGTGGCGGCCACCAGGCCTGAGAGTCCCGCGCCGACCACCAGCACTTTCACGCGCGACTCCCACGCACCTTGTGCGCAAATCGCTGGGGCGAAAACGGCTCGATCGAACGCGACGTCGTGCCCTCCAGAGCGAGGTCGGCCGCGATATCGCCGATCACCGGCGCAAATTTGAACCCGTGACCGGAAAAGCCCGCGAGCACGGTGATGCCGGGCGCCACCGCGCCGACCACGAAGTGGCGATCGGGCGAGTTCTCCTGGAGGCACACGACCGCACGGACCGGCGTCGGGTCGAGGTCGGGCAAAGCAGTCCGCACGTACCCCGCCGCCGTGTCGAGATCCGCCTTATTGATGGCCCGGTCGATCGTGTCCGGGTTCTGCGGCGCGGTCCGGGCGGAGACCCCGACCTTGACCGTCTCGCCGTCGACGGACGGAAACCCATAGCCGAACAGGGCCGGCGAGCCGCCGATGTCGTGCACGAACACCGGGGCCGCCTCGGGTGAGTGGAGCGCCGGCGTACGCGGGCGGAACCAGACCATGCACTGCCTGGTCACCTCCAGCTTCATGTCCAGACCGTCAACCAGTCCGGCGCTGTTCCACGCGCCTGCGCACACGACCGCATGGCGACCCCGCCACGTCCTGCCGGCGGCGCGCACCTGCACTCCGCCCGCTATCGGTTCGACGTGTTCGACAGGTAGGCCCGTCACGATGCCGGCGCCGAGTGCTCGAGCTCGGCCGAGGGCCGCGGCGATCCCCGCCTCGGGGCGGACGAAGCCGGCTGCCTCCTCATAGACCGCAACCTCGTCGTCGACGAGGCGGTGGCGCGCAAACCGTCGCCCGACCTGGGTGCCGTCGAGGACCTCGTGCTCAAGTCCGTGCTCTTTGGCGCTGGCCAGCGCGCCGGCCACCACGTCTGAGCTCGGGCTGCCGATCATCAGCGCGCCAGTCATCGTCAGGATCGTGTCGCCCGACTCGGCCTCGAGCTCGCGCCATAGGCCGAACGCCTCGCGCACCAGCGGCACATAGCCCGGACCTTCGTAATAGGCGGTCCTGATGATCCGCGACTCGCCGTGGGACGAGCCCAGTGCGTGCGGCGGCTCGAAACGATCAAAGCCCACGACTCTGGCACCACGCCGGGCGAGCCGCCACAGCGCCATGCTGCCCATCGCCCCCAACCCGACGACCAGGACGTCGGCGTCGAAGCTCCCATCCATGTTCGGCGGGACCTGCATGCTCACATGATCCGCCCGCCGTCGAGCAGGACGACGATCCCGGAAGCGTCGGGCCAGGAGCTGATGTCGAGGCCGGCTCGAGCGATGTCCTCCGGTTGGGCGATCCGCTTCAGCGGCATCTCATGCTCCATCACGCGCTCCTGGACTGCCGGGTCGATGGCTGCCCACATGTCTGTCGCCACCGGACCGGGCGCGATCGCGTTGACTCGAACGTGCGGAGCCAGCTCGCGCGCGAGCGTTTTCGTCAGGCCGATGAGCCCGGCCTTGGTCGCGCCGTACGGCGCCCCGTGCAGCGACCCGGCGACACCTCCGTCGCTGCTCACATTGAGGATCGCGCCGCGCATGGCAACGAGATCCGCGCGCAGCTCCTTGGCCAGGAAGGTCGGGGCGGTCAGGTTGATCGCCACCGCGCGCTCCCACCCCTCACGGGTCAGCTGCTCGAGGGTGTACTCCTCGCCGATTCCCGCGTTGTTGACGAGCAGGCTCACCTGGCCCTGGGCGTGGGCTGCGGCGGCCACAGCTTTCACATCTTCGAACACTCCGAGGTCGGCCTTGACGCTCACGGCCTCGCCTCCCATTGCAGTGGCCTGCTCTACCGTATCGACCGCCTGCGCCTCCTGCGTTCGATAGCTGAAGACGACGCGATAACCGCGCCGGACTGCTTCGAGGACGAACGCGCGTCCGATCCCGCGCGAACCACCGGTGACCACGGCCAGAGGCCGTGCAGCGGTCATCGATCAGTCTTTGACAAAGAGCTGACGAGGGAAGTCGGCGAGGACCTCATGCCCTGTGTCGGTGACGCGGAACGTGTCGCTGAGCTCGAATCCCCAGCCCTCCATCCACATGCCAAGCATGAGGTGAAAGGTCATATTCGGCTCGAGCACCGTCATGTCACCCTCGCGAATGCTGGCGGTGTGGTCGGCCCAGTTCGGCGGATAGTTCACGCCGATCGAGTAACCGATCCGCGATGGCTTGTTGAAGCCCGCGCGGTTGATCGTCTGCTGCCACGCTGACGCGATGTCCTGACACAGGGCGCCGGGCTTGACGGTCGCGAGCGCGGCCTGCATGCCCTCGGCCGTGGCCGCGGCCAGCCGGTTCATCTCGTCGGGCGGCTTGCCGAGGTACACGGTTCTAGACATCGCGCAGTGGTAGCGAAGGCGGCAACCGCTCAGCTCGAGGCACGTTGCGGTATCGCTGCGAAAAGGCTTGTCCGACCATGAGGCATGTGGCGTCGCGGCATTCTCCGCGCTCAGAATCGAAGGCGGGTTGGCGGGCGCGTCACCGCCAAACTCGTTGGTGCCCCGGATCTGGGCCTCCGAGATGAGCGCCGCGGCATCGCACTGCCGAGTGCCGGTGGACACCGCTTCGATAGCAACGCGCATCACGCTCTCGACGATGCGCGCCGCCTGACGCATGACCTCGATCTCGCGTGGCGACTTCACGGTCCGGACCCAGTTGACGAGCAGGTCCGCGTCGACGAATCGGGCCGTAGACAGCGATTCTGTGAGCACCTGCAGGTTTCGAGCCGTGAAGAAGTACGCGTTGCCCTCGTAACCGATGCGAGCACGCGCGAATCCACGCTCTTCGAGCACGCCGGCGACGTGCTGCATCGCGTGCTTGACGGGCGACTCGATGTAGTCGTCGGCGTAGCTGAGAATGCTGTCCTTCGGCAGGTTGGTGGTCAGGATCGCGCTCTGGGCGTCCATGCCTCGCCCAACCCAGATGGGCGCCTCGGCTTTCAGCGGCACGATCACCGCCTGGGGCACATAGAACGACCAGGCGTCATAACCGGTCAGGTAGTTCATGTTCGCCGGGTCGGTCACGAGGAGAACGTCTAAAGAGGCCTCCGCCATACGCACCCGCGTCTTCGCCAGTCTCTGCGCGTACTCGTCATCGGGGAACGCTGCCATCCATCACCTCCACTGCCTGTTCTCGGCCGAGCAACAGCCGCTCGAAAACGCGTTGGGCGACCTCGAGGTCCTTGAGGTCGATCCACTCGTCGGGCCGGTGCGCCCCCTGCTCGATATCCCCCGGACCGAACAGAACGCATGGTATCCCGGCCGTATGCACGAGGAAGCCCGCGTCGCTGGCGGCCCGCCAGGCAGAGATGTGTCGCGGGACCTGGGCAGCGCCCATCGCCGCGGTCATCGAACGGACCAGATCGTGCTCCTCGGATATCTCGAAAGCCAGGTAGTCCGGACCCACCTCCAGCTCGACCTCGAGCCACGGCACCTGCGCTCGTGTCCTCGCGATCGCCTCCTGCAGCTCGGCGACGACATGTTCGCGGGTCTCGCCGGGGTTGACACGACGATCCACCTCGACCTCGCACCGATCAGGCACGACGTAGGGTCGTGTGCCGCCATGGATGGTGCCAACCGTGAGATTCGGCGGACCGAACAGGTGGTGGTGCCGGTTCGCCAGCCCATCGCCGAGAGCCTCCAGCTCGAGCACGAGCCGGGCCGCAGCCGTCACGGCGTTGTGCCCCAGCTCGGGCGATGAGGCGTGTACCGAGGAGCCCTTCACGACCAACCGGTAGTTCATCAGCCCCCGGTTGGCCACCACCAGGGCCATCGCGGTGGGCTCCGCCAGCACCGCCCAATCCGCCTCGATACCTCGCGCTATGAGCGCACGCGTGCCGGCCGAATCCTCCTCCTCGCCCACGACCGCGGCGAGAACGACGTCGCCTGCGGGTTCAGCGCCGCGAGCGCGCAGGTCGACGATCGCCCCGAGCATCGCCGCCAGGCCGCCTTTCATATCGCACGCGCCGCGGCCGTAGAGGCGGCCACCCGCGACCTCGGCGCCGAAGGGATCGCGCGACCAGCCCTCCCCCACCGGGACGGTGTCCAGGTGACCTGTGAGCAGCAGCCGCGGGGCGCGGCCGACCGTCCATCGAGCGATCACGTTGGGCCGACCGGGCTCGACTTCTTGCATCTCCACCTCGAGGCCGGCCGCCTCGCACCGGCCGGCGAACGCTTGCGCGACCGCCTGCTCGTGGCCGGTGGCGGACGGAATTCGAACGAGGAGCTCGACGATCGATTGCGCTGAACCCGGCATCTCCTGCCGAGAGTGACACAAGCCTGTGCTTCGAAGCGCAGGCGGCGTTAACGTCAGCGCATGCGCGTGCTGATCCTCAGCCAGGCCGACGTGCTCGAGCTGCTCGACCTGGGCCGGCTGTTGGACGCTCTCGAGCAGGGCTTTCGCGCGCTGAGCTCCGGGGGCGTCGAGGTGCCGCCTCGAACCTCGGTCACCGCCGAGCGTGAGGGTTGGCTGGCTTCGATGCCGGGGTACGGAGCCGGCCTCGGTCTAGGCGTCAAGCTCGTGTCAGTTTTTCCGCAGAACCACTCGGCGGGATTGCCATCGCACCAAGCGCTCATCACGCTTTTCGACCCGGCCACCGGGTCGCCCATCGCCGTGATGGACGGCACACGCATCACTGCGATCCGCACTGCCGGCACCGCCGCGGTCTCAGTCAGGCACCTGGCCAGGGAGAAAGCCAGTGTCCTCGCGATCCTCGGCGCCGGGGTGCAGGGCCACGCTCACCTCGAGATCCTGCCTCTGGTCCGCAACTTCGAGGAGATCCGCATCGTCTCGCGGACGATGGAGAGCGCCCAGCGCCTGGCCGAGCACAACCCGAAAGCCCACGCCGTCGAAAGTTACGAAGCCGCGGTGCGCGGCGCCGATGTGGTGGCCATGTGCACCCACTCGGGCACGCCGGTGATCAAGCGTGAGTGGGTGGGGCCGGGAACGCACGTCTCGTCGGTCGGATTCTCGGCACCCGAGGGCGAGCTCGACCGCGGACTGGCCGCGGCGGCCAACCTTTTCGTCGAGTCGAGGGCGGCGGCCTTCCAGCCGCCTCCGGTCGGCTGCATGGAGCTGGTGGGGATGGATCCCGTTCGAGCGACGGAGATGGGCGAGGTGCTCTTGGGGGCCAGGCCGGGACGCCAGTCAGCCGAGGAGATCACCGTCTACAAGTCGATGGGCCACGCCGTCGAGGACCTTGCCGCGTCGGGCCTGGTCTACAGGGAGGCCCTGTCAAAAGGAGCTGGGACGTTCGTCGAGCTCTGAGCTTTTTTACTGCAGCGTCTTGCGAACGGCATCAATGACCCTCTGCATAGAGGGCAGGTAATAGTCCTCCAGGGAGGCGGCTGGAAACGGCACGTCGAAAGCCCCGACCCTGGCCACCGGCGCGTCCAGGTCATAAAAGATCTGCTCCATCAGGGTCGCGGAGACTTCGGCGCCGAAGCCCGCTGAAAGCGGCGCCTCGTGGACGATCACGCAGCGACCAGTCTTCGCCACCTGGTTGCATAGGGTCTCGATATCAAGCGGCACCAGAGTTCGCAGGTCGACCACGGTCGCCGACACCCCTTCCTCGGCCAGCTTGTCCGCCGCCCGGAGGCAGAGCTCGACCGCGGCGCTCCAGGCGACCAGAGTGATGTGCTCACCCTCCCGAACCACCGCCGCTTTTCCGAACGGAACGGTGTAGGCACCGTCGGGAACCTCAGCCCTCCCCGACCGGTACAGACGGTCTGGCTCGCAGAAAAGAACCGGGTCAGGATCCCGGATCGCCTCAATGAGGAGGCCTTTGGCGTCGTAAGGATTGGAGGGCATGACGATCTTGATGCCGGGGGTCTGCACGAACTGCGCCTCGATCGCGTCGGAATGGAACTCGGGGCTGCGAATGCCTCCCCCGAAGGGCGCCCGGATGGTGACCTGGCAGTGGTATCGCCCGCGCGATCGCTGGCGGAACTTCCCGAGCTGAGGACCGATCTGATGGAAACCCTGGGCGGTGAAGCCAAGGAATTGAATCTCGGCCACCGGCACCATGCCCGCCAGGGCAAGGCCGAGTGAAGCGCCGATGATGCTGGCCTCGGCAAGCGGCGTATCGACCACACGCTCGGCCCCGAAGCGCTCGACCAGCCCGCTCGTGGTCCGGAATACGCCGCCCAACTTGCCGACATCCAACCCGAGCAGCATCACCCGAGGATCGCTCTCCATCTCCTCGGCGAGGGCGTTGTTGATCGACTCGACGATCGTGCGCTGCGGCAACTCAGTCGCGCCTTCCGTCAAGCAGCTCTGCTTTTTGCTGCACGACGCGCTCGGGCGGGTGCTCGTAGACGTTGGCGAAGACATCCGCCGGCGTCGGCGCCGGCGCCGCGAAGGCGTGCTGCAGCGCCGCTTCGTTCTCCTGGGTCAGCTCTTCCGTGAGCGCCGCCTCGCGCTTCTTGTCCCAGAGCCCGAGACCGGCCAGATAGTTCTGCACGCGCTCGATCGGGTCTCGCGTCCGCGCCTCCTCATGCTCCTTCGGGTCCTCATATCGCGAAGGGTTGTCGGTCGTGTTATGGAAGCTCATGCGATAAGTCACCGATTCGATGAGAGTGGGACCTTCGCCCTTTCGCGCCCGCTCCACTGCGGCGGCCGCAACGTCGTGGACGGCCATCACGTCGTTGCCATCGACCTGGACACCGGGAAATCCGTATCCGGCCGCTCGAAACGCAAAGCTTGAAGTTGCCGACTGAACGCGTCGCGATGTCGAGATCGCCCATTGATTGTTTTGCAAGAAGAAAACGATCGGCGATCTGGTGACGCCGGCCAGGTTGAGGGCCTCATGAAAATCACCCTCGGACGAGCCGCCTTCGCCGATGTAGGCCATCACGACCCCGTCCTCGCCTCGGAGGCGCAGTCCCCATGCGAGCCCCGTGGCCTGGGGCAGCTGGGCCGCAATCGAGACCTGCGTCGGCAGCACCCTGATGCCGTCAGGTATGCGAGCGGGTGCGATCTTGCCCAGGTACTGCGCGGTGATGACCTCGAGCGGCAGGCCGTGATGGACGGTCGCCATCAGCTCGCGGTACTGAGGCACGATCCAATCTCGCGTTGGATCCAGGGCCATGGCGGAGCCCACGATCGAAGCCTCCTGCCCCGTGCCGGGAGAGAAAACACCGAACTGGCCCTGACGCTGAAGCGAGATGACCCTCGTGTCGTAAAGGCGGGACTTCATCATCCAACGCAGCGCTTCCAGGAGGAACTCCTCCTCCATGGGCTTTGCGCCGGCGGCGATGGTCCCGTCGGCCTGGAGAATGGAGTGACGTTCCTGCACAGCCTTATTCTTGCTCAGCGCAAAAGCCTGTCTCTGCTGCCCGCTCACGCGAACGCGAGGCGCGCCTGAGCCGCCGCACGCTCTCCGCTCAGCGCGGCGCCCTCCATGTTCGAGGCGAAGCTGTAGTCGCCGCAGAAGTAGATACCTCCGACCGGCTCCGCCAGCTGGTCGAAACTCTTCATTCGCCCGACGCTGTACAGGGGCATGCCCAGCGGCCAGCGCTGAACTTCCACTCGGACTACCCGATCGCGATACTCAGGGTGGAGGCGAAAAAGGGCGCGCAGCGTGCCGGTCTTGATGGTGTGGTCCGGATCGTCCCAGACCACCCGGGCGGTCGGGTCGCCGACGATATTGTGAAAGCAGCCGCCAAGCTCGTCGAAGTCGCCGGGCGTCCTGATCACGAAGGCGTCCAGGTTGTACATGACGTCCGACCTGGCGCCGGTGAGCGGGTAATGGCTGGGCTGGGAGTCCTTCGGGCTGACGACGATGTTCGTCGTCATAAAGCGGCCATAGCGGACAGCCCCAAGCGCCTGTTGCTTCCAACCCGGGAGGTCTTCGATGACCCCTGCCGCCTGCGGCGCGGGCAGAGCCGAAATCACCCGCCGCGCCCAGACGCGGCGGCGACCACCATCGTCTTCGACCTCGACCTCGTAGCCGTCCTGAGCGGGACGAACTGACACCACCCGAGAGCGAAGTGACAGCCGGTCGCCGATCGCGCGGGCGAGCGCCTTGGTGAACTCGTTGGTGCCGCCGTCGAAGACACAATCGCCTCTGTCGTGCCGCTGCACCGGCAGGTCGGTCCATGGAGTGCTTCTCTGGTCGCCCCACAGCCAGAGCGCCCCATAGAGCGAGATCTCGACCGCCGAGCCCGAGTTCATGATCTGGCACCAGCGGTCGAAGAACTGATGTGTGTCCCCAGACACGTCCCCCAGCCACTGATCGAAAGGTTGGTCGTCGAGCTCTGGGAGCGTCGCAGGCCGGCGGTGCATCTGCTCGGATGTAATCCTCTCGATGCAGGACTCGATCTCGGTTCGGCTGTCGGGGTGGTCCGGATACAGACCGCGCCAGTACTCCCCCAGGTTGTCGTCACGAAGGAGCCTGGCGCCGACGGCATCCGCCAGCTCGACCACCTTCACGCGGTCGGTGGACACGTACTGAGCGCCGGTGTTGAGCCAGATGCCATTTGACTGCTGGAGGGAGCGAGTCCGCCCTCCTATGTGGTCGGCGGAGTCGAATACCTGCAGGTCCAGATCACGAAGGAGATATGCGGCGGACAGGCCGGCCACCCCGCCGCCCAGAACCGCCAGATCGAGCCGCTCCATCAGCTACCCCTCCCCTCTGAATCGCAGTGGCATCCACGTTTTCGCTGTGTATGTGCAGCCCTGGAGGCCACCTGTACGATACCCGCATCCGGGCGGTGGGTTGGGCCTGGATGGAGCGACAATCACGTGCTCGTTCATCCAAGGGAAGGGGTGGCAAGAAAGGGATGGGAGAGTTTCTCCAGTACACGGTGATCGGGCTCACAGTTGGGTCCTTCTATGCCCTCGTGGCGCTCGGATACACGATCGTCT
>Ga0307305_10000848_pt1 | contig 11667 bp, 10 predicted proteins | sample ER_DNA_186_FD_194512 | JGI IMG/M metagenome (GOLD analysis project Ga0307305, IMG submission 194512) | Bulk soil microbial communities from the East River watershed near Crested Butte, Colorado, United States - ER_DNA_186 | ecosystem: Environmental > Terrestrial > Soil > Floodplain | place... | reverse complement strand
CGGCCCCGCCCAGCTTTGCTGGCCGGGGCCGAACCTTATTCAAAGGCCCGGGGCCGTGCCCTAATTAACGGAACGCGAACGGCAGTTCGCGGGTAATGGAACAAAGGAACGCCATGGCACCGTTCTTGGGGTGTTTCCGGGTGGAGGTCTTTTGTGGCCGTTCGTGCTGAGCTTTACTGCTATTTCTGTGGACATGGGCTTGGGGAGGTCCTCGTACCGACCGCTGCCCGTCGTCCCTCATTGGCGCAACTGCGGACTGCCTACGCGACCGTCGGCGGTGAGGCCCCGGTCTGGGACGAGTCCGATCAGCCGCTTTGCCCGCGCTGCGGTGGGCAGCTCTTCCTCGAGCGTTTCGAGCACGAGGTGATCCGTTCCCACGAGCGTCGCACGCTGAAGCGCGCGAGCTGATCTAGACCGGCCGCGCAAGCCGCGGCCGCTCGTTCCTGCGTGGATGTCCGCGGACCTGCCTGGCTCGCATTCGGCGCGCTCGTCGGTTGGTCGTTGTCGCGTAGGGTCCTCTTAGATCGCTCGCGAGCCGACTTCGCGCTCACCGACCGCCAGATCGAGATCCTCTGGCTTGTCGCGCGAGGGCTTACGACGAAAGAGATCGCGCGCCACGAGGGCATCAGCCCGCACTCCGTGAGCACACACATCCGTCGCGCGTGCCGGACGCTCGGTGTCCCGACGCGCGCCGCCGCCGCGGCGATCGTGTGGCGCGGGACCGATCAACTCTCGGTGCCGGCGAGACCGAGCCGATCGGCGACGTCGCTCATCGCGACGATCACCTCGCTCGTGAGCTCCTCGAACGGGATCGCCATGTCCTCCGCGCCCTTGAGCATCATCTCGCGGCTCACCGCGCGCGCGAAGGCCTTGTCCTTCATCTTCTTGCGCACCGATCCGGCGTCGACATCACGCACGGCCTTGGATGGGCGCACCAGCGTCACGGCGGTGACGAACCCGCAGAGCTCGTCGACCGCGTAGAGAGTCTTCTCCATCGGCGTCACGCGCGGGACGCCGGTGTGGTCGCCGTGCGACTGGATCGCATGCACGATCGGCCCGGGCACGCCGGCCTGTTCGAGGATCGGCTTGCCGTTCTGCGGATGGCCGGTGGGATCGCGTTCGTAATCGAAGTCGTGGAGCAGACCGGTGATGGCCCAGGTCTCCTCGTTCTCGTCGAGCTTGCGCGCGAAGTGGCGCATCGCCGCCTCGACCGCAAGTCCGTGCTTCCGCAGGCTGTCGCCTTTGGTGTACTCGCAGAGCAGCTCCCAGGCTTCATCGCGGGTCATCAGCGCACCTCCCCGGTCTTAGCACTTAGCGATGCTAGGCTCGGTCACGCGTGACCGGTTGCGGGTGCCTGCTCCTCATCGCGGCGCTCGTCGGGCTCATCGTTTTCATGATCTTCGGCTCGACTGATTCGGGCGAGCCCATCGAGAGCGCGGTCGCGCTCTTCCTTCTGCTCTGGCTAGCTCAGCGGCAGCCGCTCGTGCCACGGCGTCGCGCGCTCGTACGCTCGCGCGACACGTAGGAGAAGCGCCTCGCGCCACGGGCCTGCCGCAAGCTGAAGCCCGATGGGCAGGCCCGATTGCGTGAAACCGCACGGGATCGAGATCGCCGGAAGACCCGTCAGGTTGAACGGCGCGGTATTCGCCGTCAGGCGCTGGGCGGCGGCGACCGCGTCCTGGCCATCGCGTGGCGGGGCGGCGATCAACGTCGTCGGCGACAGGATCACGTCGTGCTCACCTAGAACGCCGAGCCATTCGCGCCGCAGCTCCTCACGGTCACGTCGCGCCTGCGCGTAGTCCACTCCGGTGAAGGTCTGGCCGGTGCGGAGGCGGGTGAGCACGTCCACTCCGATGTCCGCGGCGCGCTCGCGCAGGTGCTCGCGGTGAACCGCGGCGGCATCGGTGAGCAGGATGGCTCGCTGCGCGGCAAGAAGATCGACACGCGGGAGCGCCGTCTCGGTCACGGACGCGCCGACGGACGTGAGCACGCGAGCGGCCTCGCGTACCGCCGCGTCGACCTCGGGATCGACGTCATCGAAGAAATGATTCGTTGGGATGACGACGCGCACGCCTGTCGCGCCGTCCTCGATGCTCGCCGCGTAGTCCTCGGTCGGGACATCCGCCGACGACGGATCGAGCGGATCGTGCCCGGCGACCGCGTTCAGCGCGAGCGCGAGGTCACCGACCGTGCGCGCGAGCGGTCCCGAGTGATCGAGCGTCCACGCCAGCGGGATCACGCCGCGAAGGCTCACCCGGCCGTATGTCGGCTTCAGTCCGGCGACACCGCAGAGGGACGCGGGGATACGGATCGAGCCGCCGGTGTCACTACCCGGCGAGACGTAGCAGAAGCCCGACGCGACGGCGATCGCACTGCCACCGCTGGAGCCACCCGGGATCCGCGTGGTGTCCCAGGGATTGGATGCCGGACCGAAGTGCGGGTTCTGATTCGTCACGCCGAGCGCCCACTCGTGAAGGTTGAGCTTGCCGAGGAACACCGCACCCGCTGCTCGCAGCTTTTCGACGACGGCGCAATCGCGCTCGGGCACGCGGTCTCCGAAGATGCGCGATCCACCCGTGGTGCGCACACCGGCTGTGTCGTAAAGATCCTTTAGCGCGACGGGGATCCCGTGAAGCGGGCCGCGATCGACGCCGTTGGCAAGGTCCGCATCGGCGCGCTTCGCCTCCGCGAGCGCGCTCTCGGCGGTGAGGGTGATGAAGGCGCCGAGCTCGCGGTCGTGGCCAGCGATGCGATCGAGGCAGGCGCGCACGAGATCGACGGATGAAGCTCGACGTGAATGGACGAGTGCCGAGGCGGCCTGCAGCGGCAACAGCGCGACATCGCTCACGGCGCTGAATGGTATGAGCGCCGTCACCGTATCGTGCTTGTGGTGGACGACCGCTCCTTCGTGCGCTTTGGCGGACTCGCTGCGATCCTCCTGGCGCTGACGTCGTGGGCAGCGGTGCTCGCGTACGCGACCCTCGTCCAGCCGGGCGATTCGGCCGTGGGCCTACAGATCTTCCAATTCCTCTACGCACTCGTCGCCTTTTGGGCGCTCTTCGCGATCGTGGCCGTCTACTACCGCGTGCGCGTCGTGGGAGAAGCGTGGGCGTTCTTCGCGACGCTCATTGGGGTCGCAGCGTCCGTCGGCACGATGGTCGCCGCGATGTACGTCGTCGCGAACATGCGGCTCAACCCGCCGCTCGCGAGCGTTTCGCCGGCGAATCCTCTGGGCGTGATGTCGTTCGGCCTCACCGGGCTGTGGTTCCTCATCGCGAACCTGCTGCTATGGCGGACGGCCACGCCGCGCATCCTCGTCCTGCTGGGCTTCGTCACGACGGTGGATCTGTTCGCGGCATTCGTCGCGGGACTGTCGGAGAACGCGGGTGTCGTCTACCTCGCCTCGCTCATAGCCGGGGCGATCGGCGGTCCTATCTACTGGCTCTGGCTCGGGCGACTCCTTCGCCGCGACGCGTAGAGCGTGAGGTCAGCCGTGCGCATCGCGTTCCTCGCCGCCGGGATCGTCGTCGCCTTCCTGCTCACGCGAGACTGCGTGCCGTCCCGCGTCGTCTTCCCGTCTCCGACCGCGACCGTCGCTGTGCGCAGCGCGTCGCCGACCCGTTCCGCAACGCCGACGCCCTCCGCGACGCCAACCGCCACGGCCACGCCGTCGTCGGCATTCACCCTGACCGTGACGGATGCCGACCTGACGAAGGCCGCGGCGTCTTCGTTCCCGCAGACCGTGAACGGCGTCACCGTGCGCGATCCCGTTGTGAGGACGACGACGAGCGGGGTCCGTTTGACCGCCACTGCGAACGTCGTGTTCTTCGGCGCGGTGCCCTTCGTGATGACCGGCGCGCCGTATGCGAGTGCGGGGCGTGTCGCGGTGCGTGTGGACTCGGTCACCCTGGGCGGTGTCGCGCTCCCCGACTCGGTGCGGACGTCGACGGCGACCGCCGTGGAGGGCGCGATCGCCCGACTCGTCCCGTCCTCGGTCAACGTGCAGCGGGTGTCGCTTGGGGATGGGACGGTGACGATCGAAGGCATCACGCAGCGCTAGCGCGCGAGCGGGTCGACCAGCTTTCCGAACAGCTTCGCTTCCCAGTGGACATGCGGACCTGTCGTCACGCCCGTCATGCCGATGAGCGCGATCGGCTGGCCGCGCACCACGCGCTGCCCGACGTTCACAAGCGCACTCGACGTGTGGTAGTAGCAGCTCTCGAGACCGCCGCCGTGCGCGACGCAGACGCCGTTGCCGCCGAAGCTCTCCCATCCGACCTTGGTCACGGTCCCGCCATCGGACGCGACCACGATCGAGCCGACCGGTGCGGCGACATCGATCCCGGTGTGCGAGTACTGCAGGAACTGCGCGACGTCTCCCGCGACCGGACGGAGGAATCGCAGCTCGTCGTTCTCGAGGCGACCGAGTCGTGACTCGGCATCCGGATCGCCGCGGAGATTCCATTCTTCGTCTGACCAGGTGCCACACCGGTAGAGCTCGAGACGTGTCGTGTCGAGTCGCTCGCGGCTCACGCCGGTGAAGTAGCGTCCGTCCGGACTGAAAACGCGCGCGCCGACGAGATTGGGGAGCGTCGCGGTGGCTCGCTCCTGCTGCGCGCCCCAGACCGTGAACTTCTCGAACCGATCGCCGGCCGGGACCGTCGACGACAACCGTCCGACGAGAAGCGAGCGGCCGTCCGCCGTCCACGACGCGATCGGGCCGCTGAAGCGGCTGAGCGGCGTGCTCTCCTTGCCGCCATCGGGGCCGAGGAGCTCGAGCCTGTTCGGGTACCGCACCAGGAGCGTGCTGCCCGTCGGCGACCACTCCGTGTAGGTCGCGCCCGGTGCGTCGATCTCATCGAGCTCGGCGGTCGCGGTCTTTCCGATGTAGCGCTCGATCTTCCCGTCGTACGAATAGCGCGTCAGCGTGAAGCGGGTGCCGTCGGCGCTGAAGTAGACGTCGTCGAGCGGATACGCGGGCTCGAAGTCCTTGTCGAACCGCGCGACGTTACGCGTCTCGCCATTCGCCCACTCGCGGATGTCACGCTTGTAGATGTATAGGAGCTTGTCGCCGACCCAACGCACCTCGGGGATCGACATGAGGAGCTTCGCCTCGACCTTTCCGGCGTGGATCACGCGCAGGTCCTCATCGCGCGGCCAGTAGGAAAGGTATTTGCCAGTGCCGGACCACTCGGGTCGTATGCCGAAGCCGACCGGGGACAGCGCGCCGGTGCGGATGTCGACGGTGTAGATGAGCTCGTCTTCCTTCCAGCCCACCGGAGACGTGGTCGAGGGAGTGCGCTGGCCAGCCGTGACCGCGAGCGTCTTGCTGTCGGGCGACCACTTCGCTTCGATCACGTTCTGGATGAGCGGGAGATCGACTCGACCGGTGCAGTTCAGGCCGGCGTCCCATCCGGCGGTCTGATCGTCGGGCACCTGCGCGGCCGAACGCGGCTCGGCGGGCATCCAGGCGCCCAGAACGAGTGAAAGGACCGCGAGGGCCAGCTTCGCTCTCATCGTTTGAAATTCTAGGAGTGGGTCAGCACGCGCCGAGCGTACTCTCGGCCAATGCAACGACATCGAGACGGAGAGCTCGACGATCTCGTTCGCAACACCGTCATCTGGATCGCAGTCGTGCTCTGGCTTGCTTGGGGTTACTTCGTTCAGGAGCCACCGGGCGATGCGTATACGGATACGGTGCGGGACGCGTTCACGATCGTCCTCGCGATCGTGATCCCATTGATTTCCCTGATCGTCGTCATTGCATGGGTGAGCGCCCTGAAGAATCGTCAAGAACGTTGAACAGCTGAGCGACGGGCAATGGAGCGGGGCGCAGGGCGGCATCGCGAACGAGAGTTGAGCCCGCGGCGAAGACGCCCTCGACCATGAGCGACCCGAGCGGGCGAGTTTCGAGAGAGCGATGCCGCCCTGACGCCCCGTGGCCGGCCGTGCACGTCGCGGAGAGGTATCAACGAAATCGACGATCCGGTCAGGGCGCGAGGTTTTCGCCCGCTTTCGGAACAGCACCCTGAGAGCCGACGCGCTCTGCGTGCGTAAGAGCACGCTTGGTCGTCACACAGTCATGCGTCCGGTGTGCGTGTTGCTCGTACACGCGCGCTATTGCGCTGTACCGCTTATCGCGTGCAATCTTCGCGGAGGTGGGGAAGAGATCGTTCGTCTGGATCACCTTCGGAGCGCTCGTTATTGCCGCGTTCGTCCCGATCGATAACGGTCCCTCCGCGGTCGCGCGCACAAGCTCCGGGCTCGAAGCAGCAGCGGTCCGTGCAAGCGCGGTCGCGCGCGGCGAATCACTGGGCGCCAGCACCGATCCATCGACGACGATCGAGACGAGCTCCACTGTTTCGTACATCGGCTACCCGAGCGGTCCTGCGCGTCCCGGCGAGACCGTCACGATCCCGGTCGCACTCCGTAATCGCGATGTCGTCGGCTGGCCGGCGGCAGGCGAGGAGGCCGTAAAGCTCTCGTATCACCTCTACGACTCCGCTGGGCGCGTCGTCGCGTGGGATGGTCTGCGTTCGGCCCTGAGTGAAGACCTTCCGTCGGGCGGCGCCGATGTCATTCCGATGATCCTCGCAGCGCCCGCGCTCACCGGTACGTACACGGTCAAGCCCGATCTGGTGCGCGACGGACGCGGTTGGTTCTCATCCGGCGGCGCCGCACCGGGCTCATTCGCGCTCAAGGTCACGACCGATCTCGACGCGGGTTACGGAACGACGACCGCGCCCGAGGCGATCGTCCCCGGTGGCGTCGTACCCATCGAGGTGCACGTGACGAACACGGGCCTCAAGAGCTGGTCCGCCGGCGGCGAGACTCCGGTGCGCCTCGGCTACCACTGGCTCGATGGGAACGGCAAGGCTGTGGTGTGGGACGGTGCGCGCCTTCCCCTCGCGCGTGATGTCGCGCCGGGTGGGGATGCCTCGTTCAGTGTTGACGTGCGCGCGCCAGATCACGACGGCGACTACGTGCTCGTGTGGGACATGGTCCAGGACGGCGGCATCGGTTGGTTCTCGGGGCACGCGGTCCCTGCGAAACGAGAAGTTATCTCGGTGTCGGACGGCGTCACGTTCTACGGCAAGGGCTGGGGCCACGGTATCGGCCTCTCGCAGTGGGGCGCGCAGGGGTGGGCCGAAGGCGCGGTCGGGCCGCGGCTCACCGGTGAGGAGATCGTCGCGAAGTACTTCCCAGGAACACGGCTCTCCACCCAGCCGATCACGCAGCCATTCCGCGTGCTGCTCTCCGCTCCCTCGACGGGTTGCGTGGGCCGGACGATCGCGAACGTCGCGCGCATGCAGTCCGAGGGCGGCATGCGACTCGTGAACAACGCGGATCCGAGTGTCGTCTACATCGAAACAGCGCCGAACCAGCCGCTGCGATTCTGGAACGATGGCGGCTCGCTCGTCGTGCGCGACGAGTGGTCGCGCGAGATCGTCTTCTCCGCCCCGGACACGCTGATGCTCATGCCGAGGCAGTTCTGGGATCCCATCTATGTCGACCAGAAGGGTCTCGGGTACAGCGGCAATCTGCAGGTCGGCCTGCGTGAGGAAGGCAACCTGCGCGTCGTGAACTTCGTGTCGTCCGACGACTACATGCGTGGCGCGCTGCCGGGAGAGATGCCGTCGCACTGGGAGTTCGAGGCGCTCCGGGCGCAGGCGATCGCCGCCCGCACGTATGCCGCGTGGCGGCAGTCGACCGCAGGCGATCGGACCTGGGACGTACGCGACGACACGGCGGACCAGTGCTACGGCGGCGACGGCTTCGAGAGCCCGCGGACCAGCGCCGCGGTGGCCGCGACCGCGTCGCTCATCCTCACGTACGACGGAAAGCCCATCCGCGCGCTGTACTCATCGGCGAGCGGCGGCATCAGCGAGAACGTCGGATGCGTCCTCGACGCTCAGAAGGTCAACGGCACATGGCAGTGCACGCAGGGTTGGCCGTATCTGCAGGTCACCGAGGACCCGGCCGAGGCCGCTGCTTACGACAAGCGTGGTGGGATGCCGCACACGCTGTGGTCGCAGTGGTTCAGCGGCGCTGAGATCCGCAAGCAGATCATCGAGGACTACGGCGTGGACATCGGCCGTTTCGTGTCGATCCAATTCCACGAGAGCCCCGGCGGTCGTCCCGTCTCCGTGCTCGTGCGCGGCACCTCTGCGGATGTCGACCTGAAGGGCGATCGGTTCCTGCGCACGACGCTCGGCCTGAAGAGCACGCTGGTCCATACAACGCCGTTCTGATCGCAGCCCGCGGTCGGCGTGGGCGCTTGGTTGCCCGCCGGGTTCCTTAAGAAGTGGCTAAGAATGCAATCCCCGGACCGCATACTCGGTATTAGTCGTATGACGAACTCTGCGCGCCGCGGTCCGGTGCTGGCGCTCGCGACGGCGCTGGTCTTTGCCGCATGCGGAGTGATCGGTGGTTCAGGCGCGAACGCGACGCTGTGCCCGCCCGCTGCCCTCGAGTCGGTGACGGTCGACGCCAAGACGAGCACACCGATCACCTACGCCGTCCTCATCGACCGTGCGTACACCGGCGATTCGAAGAGGTCGCCGTCCTATCCGTGGCCGCAGCTGCCGCGCACCGCCCTCGAGACCGTCGCCGCCGCGTTGCCGAAGCTCGACCTGCGCCCCGGTGACGCCCTCGTCGGTGCGTGGATCAGCCACAACTCGAACGACACGAGCGAGATCTTCCTGCCGTTCAGCCAGGTGAACCGAGCGCCGACTCCCGAGCTGCCGGCCGCACCGACGGCGCCGAAGCTCCCGGTGAACAAGCTGGAGTGCAACGAGCACGCGGCCAACGTGAAGACGTTCAACGAGGCCGCGAAGATGTGGCGGGCGAAGGTCACCGAGCTGCAGCAGCGCGCGACCCTGGAGGATCAGCGGAACGTCGCGTCCTTCATCACCGCGACGACCGCGGCGATCCGTGGCGCCGCGCCCGCCCAGGATCCCGTTGGTACCGACATCTACGGCAGCCTCGCTGTGGCGTCCGGCGTCTTCAAGGCGAATCCCGGCGCGCACAAGCTCCTTCTGTTCTCGGACATGACAGACACGATCGGCAACCCGGTCCGTCCGGATCTCGCGCAAAGCGATGTCGTGATCGCGCTCTATCACCGCGATGACGCAAGCGATCAGGGCAAGGGACAGAAGGACTGGGAGGCCACGTTCAACACGCTTGGCGCTCGCGCTCCGGTCTTCCTCGCGTGGGCCGCAACGACGGCGGACAAGCTCGCGGAGCAGTTGAAGGGAAGTGCGCGATGACGCTCACCGACGTACTCGACCTGTTGCAGCCGATCCTCGATCGCTGGCAGCTGGTGCTGCTGGCGCTGGTCCTGGTGACCCTTCTCGGCAACCCCGCGAGGAATCTCGTCGGCGCCCTCGCCGTCGTGCTGCGCGTGCCGGCGCAGTTCACGCGAACGGATGTCGAACCCGCGCTGCGCCGTGTCGCGCCTTCCGCACCGAACCGTTTCCTTCGGAACCTGCGCGGCTACTTCGGGCCGGTGCTCGACCGCCCGGCGCGCGCGCTCGGCCACGCGATCGTCGGACTCTTCCGGACCGCGACGAACGCTCCGCGCTGGCCTGTCGCGCCGATCACCGACGCGATCGTCGGTCTCGTGAGCCCGCTCGTGGATCAAGCCGCGACGCACGCGGAGAACGGGAGCGACCGTCTCGCGACGCAGTCGCGCTCCGCGGCGGGCGAGCTACGGGGACGGTCAGGGCGTTGGGCGGGGTGGCGCGTCATCGGTGGATTCCTCTTCTTCGGCGGCCTGTGCCTCTTCCTGTACGCGGATGCCGCGCTGTCGATCGCGAGCCACGAGAAGGCGATCGGCGCGCCGGTGGCGTTCCTTCCGGATTGGTTCAGAGAGGTGACCCTGGCCTACTCGATCGCATCGTTCGTCGGAGCGCTGGTACTCGGACTTGTCTTCTTCGATCTCCTCGGCATGACGCACCTCGGACCATGGGACGACCTCGAAGAGCGACCGCGGGTCTGGCTCACGCGCATCGCCGCGGCGTTGGCGATCTCGTTCCTGCTGCTCGCGCTGTTCCTCGCCTTGTGGCGCGCGTCCGTGATCGTGCCGTCGTTCATGTCTCCTGACGTCGCGGACAAGCTGCTCGGTATCGCGTTGACCGCGCCGGTGCCGCTGATGCTGCTCGCGACCGCCCTCATCGCGTGGGGCGCGATCGCGATGCCGTGGCTCGCGTGGATCCTCGTCGTCGGCGCCCTCGCCCTCGCGATGCTGCTCCTCGCCCTCGTCCTGCGGGCCATCAGCCGCGCGCTCCCACCGGCGGCCGTGCTTCTCGGCGGACTGCTGCGGATCGTGGGTGTCATCGCACTCGGTGCGGTGATCGGGTTCCTCGGCGTTGCCGCTATCGCGTACTTCGGAGTCAGCGTCATTGCAGTCGGTACGGTCCTGGTGCTCGGTGCGGTCGGTCTCGCGCTGTGGAGCGTCGGCTGGATCCTGGCGGAAGCCGTGGTCTACGCGGTGCGATTCATCGCTCGTCTCACCGACGGTGTGGCGATCGTGCTCCAACGCGTGATCGACGTGCTGATGACTCCGGGGAAGACCGTCTGGAACTGGCTCGCGAGCTTCGACCGAGCGCGCGCACTGCGGCTCCAGCCCATCGCGCAGCCCGAGCCGCGCGTCATTCGGATGGCACCCGGCGAGGTCGACGAGCTCGAGGAAGCCGCCGTTCGCTAACAAATCTATGCTGGTCTCCCCCAGCCACCGGCGTGAGCCTGTAACGCTGGCGGTGTGGAGGAGTCGTTGCGAGATCCCAGAACGACGAAGTCGTTCCGCGATGCGGGCGAGCGCATCGTTCGCCAGGAGTCGGCCACGTCTTCATCGATCAGCCAGCTGCTCGGAGCGCCCGCGCTCTCGGCGCGTCGAGCTACGTCCGATGCCGAAGCTTGGGACGTGCGGCTCGCCGCTCTGGCGACGCTCGCCCAGTACGACGGGCTCACCTTCGTCACCCTGGGAAGCTCGAACACGCCGGCCGCGTACAACCTGGTCGAGGGCCTGACCACGGAGCCGGCGGTCCGCGGCGCGGTCGAGGAAGTTGCGAACGCCGGTGTGACGGTCCAGCTGCGCGTTTCGGTGCCGCTAGCCGACGGGCGCGTCGCGGGCGCTGCCCTCGTAACACCGCTTGCGCCGAACGATGTATTTACAGGAGCGTTGGTCGCGTTGCGCGTTGGCCGCCCATTCGCGGCGGTGGACACTTACACCGCGGTCGGCATCGCCGAGATAATGTCGCTCGAGCTTGCGCGCTCGATCAATGCGAGCCGTGAGGCGACCGAACGCCGACAAGCGCTCGCGCTCTACGAGATCGCGCGTCACGCGCTGTTCACTGAGGATCTCGACGAGACGCTCCACAGCATCGCGATGGTCCTGGCGAGCGCGCTCGACCATGACGCCGCACATATCTGGCTGCGTCATCCCGATCGGTCGCTCCATCGCCACGCCGCCTATCCGCTCGATCCGTTGAACGCGGAGATCATCTGGGAGAACGATCACGGCGCGCTCTCGGGTGCGCTGCGTGAGCGTCGGTTGGTCCGCATGAGCGGGGATGCCGTCTGGATGCCCGCGAATATGCGGGAAGGCCTCGTCGTTCCGCTGCGGGCCGACCCGCGGCCGCTCGGGATCCTGGTGCTCGCTCGTGC
>Ga0307305_10000845_pt1 | contig 11678 bp, 10 predicted proteins | sample ER_DNA_186_FD_194512 | JGI IMG/M metagenome (GOLD analysis project Ga0307305, IMG submission 194512) | Bulk soil microbial communities from the East River watershed near Crested Butte, Colorado, United States - ER_DNA_186 | ecosystem: Environmental > Terrestrial > Soil > Floodplain | place... | reverse complement strand
GTACAGCCGCCCGATCGACATCCGTAAGTACGGGATCATCTACGCCGGGGCGCAGAAGAACCTCGGGCCATCGGGCGTGGTGCTGGTGATCATCCGGGACGATCTGGTCGAGGCCGGCTCGAAGACGGTCCCGACGATGTTGCAGTACCGCACTCACGCCGGTGAGAGCTCGCTCTACAACACGCCGCCCACGTTCGCCATCTACGTGATGGGCGAGGTCTTCAAGTGGATTCTGGCGGAGGGCGGTCTTGCCGGCATGGCCGAGCACAACGAAGCGAAGGCCCGGCTGCTCTACGAGTTCATCGACAACAGCGATTTCTTCCGGGGTACCGTTCAGCCCGACAGCCGCTCGCGGATGAATGTCTGTTTCCGCGCTCCCACCGAGGAGCTGGAGGCAAAGTTCATTTCCGAGGCCACCAAGCGCGGCCTGGACGGGCTGAAAGGACACCGCTCGGCGGGCGGGATGCGAGCCAGCATCTACAATGCATGTCCCCGGGGTGCGGTCGAGGCGCTGGTGGCGTTCATGAAGGAGTTCGAGCGGGCCAACCGGGGAGTCGGGGCCGCTAGGCAGCCAGCGACCTAATCAGCTCGGCGTTGGTCTTGTTGCGGCGGAGGTCGGTCAGCAGGTCGTTCATCGCATTGATCGGCGTCATGCCGGCAAACCGCTCGCGCAGCACTCTCGATGCGGCCAGCGCCTCGTCGGCAAGAAGCAGCTCCTCCCTCCGGGTGGAGCTCGCCACCAGGTCGATGGCAGGATAGACCCGACGTTCGGCCAACTCCCGGCTCAGCACCAGCTCGCTGTTCCCGGTCCCCTTGAACTCCTCGAAGATCACCTGATCCATCTTGCTTCCGGTGTCCACCAGGGCGGTAGCAATGATGGTGAGCGATCCGCCGCCTTGGGCCGGGTCGATCCGCCGGGCACTCCCGAGAAACCGCTTCGGCTTCTCCAGCGATTGTGCATCCAGGCCACCGGAGAGCGTGCGGCCGGTGCCCTTCTCGACCGTATTGTACGCTCGGGCCAGCCGGGTGAGCGAATCCACGATGAGCACGACGTCATCACCCAGCTCCACCTTCCGGCGGGCCCGCTCCAGCGTCAGCTCGGCCAGAGCCACATGTCGCTGGGCCGGGTTGTCGAAGCTCGAGGCCACCACCTCACCGACTCCCGCCGCCTCCATCTCGAATACCTCTTCCGGGCGCTCGTCCACCAGCAGGATAAAGAGGTCGGCTTTCGGGTAGTTCGCGCTGATCCCCTCGGCGATGGCGGTGAGTACCATCGTCTTTCCCGCCTTGGCCGGGGCGACGATGAGCGCGCGCTGGCCTTTTCCGAGAGGACAGAGCAGGTCGATGACCCGATTGGTGAAGTCCGGCTGTCCGGCACGCGAGCCTCCTGCCTCGAGCAGCAGCTGCTCGTTCGGGTGCACCGCGCCCAGCCGGCTGAATTCCGGCCGCTCTCCCAGGGTTTCCGGCCGCCTGCCGTGTACCGCCGTGATCGTCTCCAGGGACGGGCCTCTGCCCTTGGATCCCTGGCGGACAGCGCCGTCAATCTCATCTCCGGTGCGGAGGCCGAACTGCCGTAGGAGTCGCTCACCCACATGCACGTCCCCCTGCGACGGCAGATAACTCGCCTCGCGCCGGCGCAGGAAGCCACTCCCCTTCCCGGCAGTCTCAAGGACGCCGAGCATCAGGCTGCGGCCGTAGCGACCGAGCGCTTTATCCGGTTCAGGATGGCGGTGAGTCCCTGCGTGCGGGTCATGCCGAGCGTCTCACTGAGGCCGAGCTGGTCAAGGAGGTCGTCGGGCAGCTGCGCCACGGCTTCGGGAGTCTGATTGTCGAGACTTCGTGCGAGGAGAGAAATGAAGCCGCGGACCGTGGGTGATTCGCGGGGGACGTCGGCGTGGATATGCACCCGGCCCTGGTCCACCTCGACCCAGAGATAGACCGGGGTCTGGCACTCATGCACCCGGTTGTGGCCCTGCTGTTTCTCGGCTTCGTACCGCTCCGGGAGTGGAGGAAGCCTCTTGGAGTAGTCCAGCAGCGTCTCGAGCCGGGTTTGGCGATCGGCTGCCTTGAAGCGCGGTATGAGGGTGTCCAGGGACGGCATGGGGCAGACGCTCGAAGTAGGGCCTCCTAGGAAGCTGTCATGCCGGCGCCTTCGTGGCTATCCCTCGCGCTCCGTTCCTGCTCGAGAACCCGGCGCTTCCGCTCCACCCCCCATCGATATCCACCCAGCTCTCCGTTCTCCCGCACTGCTCGGTGACAGGGGATCACGAGGGCAAGACGGTTGCTGGCGCAGGCGCGCGCCACTGCTCGCGCAGCGGTGGGGCGCCCCAGTTCCTGGGCAATAGCCAGGTATGAGCGGGTCTCGCCAACCGGGATCCGCCGCAGCGCATCCCACACCTGCCACTGGAAGACAGACCCAGCGACATCGAGTGGAAGTGCGACCTGATTGACCGCACCGCCGAGCCGCTCCACCACGTTCTGGGTGTATTCTCGGAGCTCGTCGTCGTCCCGCTCGAAGGCGGCGGCCGGGTACTCGCGGCGGAGGGCGGACTCGAGCGGTTCGGGGCCGTCGCCCAGCATGACGGCGCACAGACCGCGGTCGGTGGCGGCGGCCAGCAGATGCCCCGCCTCGGTCGGTACGATGGTATACCGGACCCGCATTCCCCGGCCGCCGTTTCGGTAGGCGCCCGGCGTCATTCCCATGCCTGACCGAGCCTGCTCGTAGGCGCGGCTGCCGGACCCGTAGCCAGCCTCGTAGGTCGCTCTACTCACCGTGTCTCCTTCCCTGAGTCGCGATTTCATTCGTTCCATTCGCCGGGCGCTCGCATAGGCCTTGGGTGTCACACCGAGCACCCGCTTGAACGTGCGCTGGAGGTGGTAAGGGCTCATCTGGACGACCCGGCCGAGCTGGTCCAGTGTAACAGTCTGGTCCCAGTGCTCATCGAGATACGCACGGGCACGTTGTACTTGCCGATCGGAGGTGCGCCGGCCGCTGCGTGGCTCGCAACGGCGGCATGCTCGATATCCCGCGGCCTCGGCCGCGTCCGGGGTGGGGAAGAAGCTCACCCGGCGCTGGGCAGGCCGGCGTGACGGGCAGGAAGGCCGGCAGTAGATGTGGGTGGAAGCCACCCCGTAGACGAACTTTCCGTCCTGGCCGGGATCTCTCCCCAGCACCGCTTCCCATCGTCTCTGATCGGCCGTTGAGGCCGGGTGGTGTTCCGTCACAGACATGGCTCCTCCCTCGTACCATGATGGTACTATGAGGCGCCGCTTCTAACTACCCGATTCTTGCGCTGGAACTTCCTGAGCCAGACGGTCGTTACAGGTGACTAGCACCGCCTCGCGCTAACTCGCGGACCTGCTGGAACCGCCGTATCATAGGGAAAGGCCTCTCGAGGGCCGAGCCGGACAGCCCCCGGAGACTCCATGACTGCAATTGCCACCCCCAGCATCGACCCTCGCCTTATAGCCGACCAGCTCCTCGAAGCACGCGCCCGGACGTTGCTCCTCCTGGCGCCGCTCACCGACGAGGAGCTTCGGGCGCAACACGACCCCCTGATGAGCCCGATCCTATGGGACCTGGGGCATATCGCTTATTTCGAGGAGCTGTGGCTCACTCGTAACCTTCAGGGCCCCATAGAGTTCGTCGAGATGCCCGGGCTCTTCAATCCCTTCGAGCACCCCCGGAGCGAGCGGGGAAAGCTGGCCCTCCCAGGGTTGGCTCATTGTCGCGAGATCATGGACGAGATCCGGGGCCGGGTGCTCGGCCGCCTGGCCATCACCGACTTCGGTTCAACCAATCCTCTGCTACGGGATGGGTACGTCTACCAGATGGTGCTCCAGCACGAGTATCAGCACAACGAGACCATCCTCCAGACACTCCAGCTCAAGCAGGGTCGGTCGTACTCGCCGGCGCTACGCTATGACGTCCCGGTCGATGGGCAGGAACCAGGATCTCCCGGGATGACTCGCTTTCCGGGCGGTGCGGTCGAGATCGGCGCGGACGATCGCGCTTCGGCGTACGACAACGAACGGAGCAGGCACAGTGTTCGGCTGGCTCCGTTCTGGATCGACGTGCACCCGGTCACCAACCGTGAGTTCGAGGGCTTCGTCGAGGCCGGCGGGTATTCGAACCGTGAGTACTGGTCGGATGCAGGATGGGATTGGCTGCAATCATCGGCCGTTACCGCTCCGAAATACTGGACCAAGGCAGACCATGCCTGGGCGACCCGATCCATGGACCGGGCCGGCCCAGTGCCGGCGTCTCACCCAGTCTGTCACGTCTGCTACCATGAGGCCGAAGCCTTCGCGAGATACGCGGGCAAGCGGCTTCCGACCGAGCAGGAGTGGGAGGCCGCCGCGTCCTGGAACCCCGAGACCGGTACCAAGCAGGCCTTCCCCTGGGGAGACCAACCCGCCTCGAAGGATCTGGCGAACATCGATCAGTTGTCGTTCGGCACAGCACCCGTGGGGAGCTATCCGAAGAACCTGTCGCCCATCGGGTGTTCCGGCATGATCGGCGATGTCTGGGAGTGGACCTCGAGTGATTTTCAGCCGTATCCGGGCTTCGAGAGCTTTCCTTACAAAGAGTACTCCGAGGCGTTCTTCGGCAGCGAATACAAAGTGCTCCGCGGTGGCTCGTGGGCCACGCGGCCGGGCGCTATCCGGAACACCTTTCGGAACTGGGATTACCCTATCCGCCGCCAGATCTTCAGCGGCTTCCGGTGTGCTCGCGATGAGTAGCTCGATCCAACCCAAGTGGGGCCGCACAGTAGTCCGGGCACAGCGGCACCCGAATCCCCGCATGCTGGCCGAAGTCGCTGCGGGGCTGGCGGCTCCGCAGAAAGAGCTTCCACCCAAGTACTTCTACGACCACCGTGGCTCCGAGCTGTTCGAGGAGATCACCCGGTTGCCCGAGTACTATCCCACACGCACCGAGCGGTCGCTGCTCGAAAGCTGGATGCCTGCGCTCATATCCGACCTCGGTACCCGGACACTGGTCGAGCTCGGTGCCGGAAGCGCGGAGAAGAGCCGCATCATCCTCAGTGCGATGCGAGCGGCTGGCACGGCCGGTCTGTACGTGCCGATCGACGTCAGCGCGAGCTTTCTGGAACAGACGGCCGGCCGGCTTCGCCGTGAGTATCCGGGCTTGAGGGTGGAGCCTGCAGTGGCTGATATCGCCGAGGAGTTCGACCTCTCCCGGGCGGTTCCTCATCCTGCCCTCTACGCCTTTCTCGGCGGCACCATCGGCAACTTTTATCCACCAGCGGCAATCCGGCTGCTCCGACGCGTGCGTTCCGCGATGGACCCCGCCGACCGCTTCCTCATGGGGGTGGATCTCCGGAAGGACGTGCGGCTGATCGAGGCGGCCTACAACGACTCCCAGGGGGTCACGGCCGAATTCAACCGGAACATGCTGCTGGTGCTGAACCACGAGCTGGGAGCCAACTTCGATCCCGATGCATTCGAGCACCTGGCCTTCTACGAGCCGGTGACCCACCGGATCGAGATGCACCTGGTCTCGAAGGTGGAACACGAGGTCAGGGTGCCGGGGATTGGGCTGGTGGCCTTCAGGCAGGGCGAATCGATACGAACCGAGATCAGCTGCAAGCACGATCGCCGGAGCGTGGGCGACCTGTTCGCCGCAGCCGGGCTCCGGATCGAGATCTGGCGGCCCGATCCCGGCGCGCTCTTCGCACTCGTGGTGGGAGCTGCGGTATGAGCACATTGACCCGCGCGGTTCTGGCCACACAACTGGCCGAGAGCACGTTCGCGGGCCCGGTCAGCGGCTCGCTCACGCCGCGCCGGATTGGCGCGGAGGTCGAGTTCATACCAGTGGAGTCGCTCAGCGGGCGGCGCTGCCCGATCGAGGAAGAGGGCGCCCTAGCCACCCTTCCGTTCCTCCGCCGTTACGGGCTGAGGCAAGGCTGGCACGAAGGCTGTACCTCCAAGGGAACCCCCTGCTTCAGCTTGCCGGTCGGCGGATCGCTCACATTTGAGCCCGGGGGCCAGCTGGAGTACAGCTCGCCACCGTGCCGTTCGGCCAGCACCCTGCTCGCATTGCTCCGTGCGGTGGTTCTTCCGCTTCGCGCGGCCGCCGCCGGCGAGGGGATCGATCTTCTGCCGGTCGGTATCGACCCCATCAACCCCGCGGAACAAGCTCCGCTGCTGATTCACGCGAAGCGCTATGCGCGAATGGCCGAGTACCTGGGCCGGCGGGGACCCGCCGGCGCGACAATGATGCGGCAGACCGCCGCGTTCCAGGTCAGTCTGGATTTCGACGACGAACCCTGGCTCCGCTGGCGGGTGCTCAACGCGGCGACGCCGTACGTGATAGCGATCTTTGCCAACTCTCCGATCTACGCCGGCGAACGCACTGACTACCAGAGCACGCGGGCCCAGGTCTGGCGGGCCCTCGATCCCACGCGCACCGGCATTCCCTACGACGAGCGAGATCCGGTCGGCGCGTATCTGGAGTTTGCGCTGGCCGCGCCGGCCATCCTGTACCCGGCAATCGAGGGGGAACACCGGCCGTTCGGCGAGTGGCTGGCCCGAGCCAACCCGACGCCTGATGAGTGGCAGGACCATCTCAGCACGCTTTTCCCTGAAGTACGCCCCCGGGGGCATCTGGAGCTTCGGTCCGCCGATTCGATTGCACCGCATTGGTATGCGGCTCCACTCGCACTCACAGCGGGAATCCTTTACGATCCCGCTGCGCTCCGGGCCACGGCCGATCTGCTGGGCACTCCCGATCTCGGGCTGCTCGAGCGCGCCGGACGCTGCGGGCTGCACGATCCTGCGATTGCCCGCATGGCCACGGACCTCTTCGAGGTTGCCCTCCAGGGCTGCCGCGGCCTCGGCCCCAGGTACTTCCATCCTTCCGACCTAGAGCAGGCGACCGCGTTCTTCGAGCGGTACACTCGCCGGGGCCGCTCCCCTGCCGACGACCTGCTGGAGGCAGCAATCGCGGCCTGATCTCCCTCAGCTCCCGCGGCGTTCCTGTGAGCGTGGTCACCAATCCGACCTGTACTCCGCCTTACTATAGGTTCGTTTGCAGCTTCCGGCCCAACGCAGCGCTCGCACGAGAGCGCAAGGTGCCGGATTTCTACATCAGGGCGGAGGTGAGGTGACATGGCGGCGTCAACTGATGGACCCAGCTCGTCGAGCGGTGCCGGGACGACTGGCGTGATCGTGGTGGCGTTGTTCGAGGAACGCTCCGAGGCCGAAGACGCTATCCGCGATCTCAAGGATGCCGGATTCACCAACGAGCAGATCGGTGTTGCTACCCAGGGCAGGATCGACGCGGGAGAGGCTCGTAGCGAGAGGAGTGCCGTCGATGACGAGGCGGACCGAATTGTTGAGGAAACCGCGAGTGGGCTGGCCGAAGGCGCCGCGGCCGGCGCGCTTACCGGCGGTGTCATCGGCGGCCTGGTGGGGCTGGTCAGCTCGCTCCTGATCCCGGGCCTGGGCCCGCTGTTAGTCGGAGGAGTACTCGCATCGGCTCTCATGGGGATGGGTGTCGGCGCGGCAACTGGCGGGCTGATCGGGGCGCTGGTGGGAATGGGGGTGCCAGAGGAGGATGCCAGGTATTTCGATGCCGGGCTCCGTGAGGGCAGGACTATGTTGACGGTGAGTGGGACGGCGGGGGCAGCCGAAGCAGTCGCGATCCTCGAGCGCCACGGCGCCGATCTGGGTCCGTCCAAATCGCGAGCCTCGAAACGCTCGGATCAGTATCAGGGCCCGGAGCGGCGGTCCGGTTTCGATGCCGCATACGCGGGCCCGGAACGGCGCCTCATAGGCGTCTGACATCGGCCAATGCGATCACCAGCGGGGGAGGCGCTCAGGCGACCTCCCCCGCTGTTCTTTAGATTCGATACCAGCCACAACACGGTGGGGAATGTGAAAGCCGTCCGAGTTCACCAGACTGGTGGTCCTGAAGTCCTGCGATACGAGGAACTGCCCAAGCCATCTCCGGCCGTGGGACAGGCTCTCGTGCGGGTAAGTGCTGTTGGGGTGAACTTCATCGAGGTGTATCAACGGACCGGACTCTATCCCCTAACACTCCCTTTCATTCCAGGATCCGAGGCCGCTGGTATCGTCGAGCAGGTAGCAAGCGACGTCGCCAGTGTGAAGGTGGGCCAGCGAGTGGCCTCGGTGAGCTTTCTGGGCGCCTATGCCGAGTACGCGCTCGCTCCGGCCGATCGGCTGGTTGTTCTGCCGGACCGAGTCACCGACCGGATCGGTGCGGCGGTGATGCTCCAGGGAACGACTGCGCACTACCTGAGCCATTCGACGTACGCGTTGTCCTCCGGCGACACCTGTCTGGTGCATGCGGCGGCCGGGGGCACGGGATTGCTGCTCTGCCAGATGGCACGGCGGCGCGGTGCCAGGGTGATCGGGACCGTCTCCACCGAACAGAAGGCTGCCCTGGCCCGCGCGGCCGGTGCCGATGAAATAATTCTCTATACCAGCCAGGACTTCGTCGCCGAGACAAATAGACTGACGGGGGGAGCCGGGGTTCAGGTGATCTATGACTCGGTTGGCAAGACAACGTTTCTCAAAGGGTTCGATTGCCTGGTTCGCCGCGGCATGATGGTGCTCTTTGGACAGTCGAGCGGCCCGGTGGATCCGTTCAATCCCCAGATGCTCAATCAAAAGGGCTCGCTGTTTCTCACCCGGCCCACCCTGCATCACTATGTAGCGACCCGGGCCGAGCTGCTCGAGCACGCCAACGCTGTGTTCGGCTGGGCGGCCGACGGCACGCTCGACGTGCGAATTGAACGGGAGTTTCCTCTTGCCGACGCGGCGGAGGCTCATCGTGAGCTCGAGTCCCGGCGCACGACAGGCAAACTGCTGCTGATTCCGTGACCGGCGAGTTTCCGGCGCTGGTATCGACCGAGTGGTTGGCGTCCCGACTGGGCTCACCCGGTCTGCGGGTGGTTGACGGGTCCTGGTATTTACCGGGAAGTGGTCGCGACCCCGCGGCCGAGTATGCGGCCGGCCAGATTCCGGGTGCGGTATTTTTCGACCTGGACGCAACCAGCGATCAGACGACTCCGTTGCCGCACATGCTCCCCCCGGCATCTGACTTCGCTGACCGAATGATGCGGTTGGGTTTAAATCAGTCCGATGACCTCGTCGTGTACGATGGGTCCGGAGTGAACCTAAGTGCGCCTCGGGTCTGGTGGACCTTCCGCACGTTCGGGCACCGGCGGGTGGCGGTGCTGGATGGCGGTATGCAGAAGTGGCGCCGCGAAAATCGCCCGATTGAACGCGGCGTGGTCCAGCTACCTCCGGGCCACTTTACTGCCCGGCTCGATCCGGCATCGGTCCGGGATCTCGCCGCGGTGCGTGGCAACCTCGAGAACGGCGCCGAACAGCTGGTGGATCTCCGGTCCAGGGGCCGCTTCATCGGGGTCGAGCCGGAGCCCAGACCAGGCCTTCGCGGCGGTCACGTACCCGGGAGCCAGAGCCTTCCCTTTACCGAGCTGGCCGGTCCCGACGGAACCATGCTGCCCCCCGGCGAGCTGCGGCGGCGGATTGAAGCGGCAGGCATCGATCTGGCCCGGCCCATCGTGGCGACGTGCGGTTCGGGTACCAGCGCATGTACCCTGGTGCTGGCGCTCGATCTGCTTGGCCGGCGGGCGGCCGTCTACGATGGTGCCTGGGCCGAATGGGGCGGCCGGTCCGACACCCCGGTTGAATCGGGCTCCTCGCCGGAGGTCTGATGGCTCAGCCGAAGCTCCCCACCGATCAAAGTCGCAGTGCCACTGTGCAGATCAGTTCCCGCCAGGCCACCGGCTGCGTCGTGCTCTTTCTCGTGCCGTTCGCTGCGGCGGGGACGTTCTGCGCGGTGCAGGCGGTGCGGCTGGCCCATGCCGGCGTCTGGCCCGACGCCATCTTCCTCGCTGTCGGGGCGCTCACGTTCGGTGGTGTCGGATTCGGTGGGCTCGCGGGAATGCGGGTAGCGTATCGACGCATGAAAGAGGCGGAGGCGCTGCAGGCCTCACACCCGAAGGAGCCGTGGCTCTGGCGGCGGGACTGGGCCTCCGGCCGAATCGAAGACACCAGCCAGAACACCCTGCTAGCCGCATGGATCTTCGCCACCTTGTGGAACCTGATCAGCCTCCCGAGCGCCTACCTTGGGGTGCGCGCTGCGCTGTATGAAGGGAAGCCCGCGGCCTTCCTGGTTCTGCTCTTCCCGCTCGCCGGTACGTGGCTGCTGGTTCGGGCCATCAAGGCCACGCTGCGTTATCGGAGATACGGTATCTCCCGGCTCGAGCTTTCCACCATTCCGGGCGTGATCGGGCACAGCCTTGTCGGCAGTGTCCGGGCCTCTCTCGACCTCCAGCCGGCTGAAGGTTTTCAGCTCACCCTGACCTGTGTCCGCCGGGTGACCACCCGAAGCGGAAAGAACAGCTCGACTTCGGAGAGCACCCTGTGGCAGGAGGAGCGCCGAGTTCGCGGCGAGCAGCACCGCGACTACGCGGGGATGGGGACCAACATCCCGGTAAGCTTCGCGCTTCCGTCTGATGCGGTAGCCAGTGATCCCGACAACTCCAATAACCGAGTCCTCTGGCGGCTGGAGGTCTCTGCCAGCGTTCCCGGCGTCGACTACGAGTCCTCCTTCGAAGTACCCGTGTTCCGCACGCCCGCCAGCGAGCAGCCTCCATCGACCGAGCTGCTGGTGTCAGACGCTCCTCCTCTCACGGCGTACCACCAACCGGCCGACTCTCGTATCGCGGTGACCACCCGCCGGCGCGGGACTGAGATCGTGTTCCCGGCGGCGCGAAACCCCGGTGCCGCCACCGGCCTCACCGTGTTCGCGCTGATTTGGTGGGGAACCGTTGGAATACAGCTGTACCTGCACGCGCCGATCATCTTCCCCATCGTGACAGCGCTCTTCGGCCTGCTGCTCCTGATCGGCGTGCTCGACCTCTGGCTCAAGGTCTCGCGGGTGACGGTGGACGCCGGCACCGTGACGGTGGCCACCGGGTATCTGGAACCGGGCCGCGGGCGCAGCCTGACCGCCGCCGAGGTTGCCGACGTGGTAGCCGCGATCGGGATGCAGGCGGGGAAGACGGTGTACTACGACGTCGTGATTCGGCGGAAGGACGGCAAGAAGACGACCGCCGGCGGCTCGGTACGCGACAAGCGCGAGGCCGAGTGGCTGGCGGCCGTGATCAAGAAATCGCTGGGGATCTAGCGGGCCGGCGGAGCGAGGTTTCCGCAGGCCACGATTGTGCTCATGTTCTTCGACGACGCGTGGACGTTGACGAAGAATTCGCCGGTCTTGGGGAACCCGATCGGGAGGGTGGTCGTGGTGCTGGCGCGCCCGTCCTTTTCTACCTTGAGCGGCGGGTAGGCATCGGGTGGGCCCAGAATCCCTTTGTCTGTTCCACACTGGCCCCGGTGCACATGCCAGGGATGCCGGCCGCCGGGCACCGCGTTCGAGATGCTGACGCTCGCCTGGGTCTTATCGAGATCCTTTGGGTCCGGTCCCATCCAGGCCTGACCGCTGACCTGCACGATGCCGGCGAGCTCCGGTGGCGTGGCCAGCACGCCGTTCCACCGGCCAGCTACCGGTGCGGTGTTAGGATTGATCTCGACCGATTGGTGGCCGCCACATGAGGCCAGGGCAATAGCGGCAAGGGCTAGACTGACCGCGGCTTGAGCCT
>Ga0307305_10000844_pt1 | contig 11682 bp, 10 predicted proteins | sample ER_DNA_186_FD_194512 | JGI IMG/M metagenome (GOLD analysis project Ga0307305, IMG submission 194512) | Bulk soil microbial communities from the East River watershed near Crested Butte, Colorado, United States - ER_DNA_186 | ecosystem: Environmental > Terrestrial > Soil > Floodplain | place... | reverse complement strand
GAGCGGCACGCGAGGCCGCGCCGGCGTGCCCCCGGGCGGCCTCCCGCTTCACTCCTCGACGCGTCGGAAGGAGGTGGCCCGGGAAGGAAACGTCGAGTCAATTCGGTCGTTTCGCGATCCACGAGCCCACGGAGGATGCGTCCTTGACCACACTGTCGCAGCCGGCGCGCGCACCGTCGGCGATCCAAGACCACAAGCTCCCGTTCGTCATCGGGGCCTCGGCGATCGGGACCGTAATCGAGTGGTACGACTTCTACCTCTACGCCGTCCTCGCGGTGTTCCTGGCGCCGGTCTTCTTCCCCGGCGATCCAACATCGCAGACCCTGTCGGCCCTCGCGACATTCGGCGCCGGCTTTGCCGTTCGGCCGTTCGGCGCCGTCGTGTTTGGCCGGATCGGAGACAAGACCGGACGCAAGGTGGCGTTCCTGTTGACGGTCTCGATCATGGGTGGAGCGACCGTCCTCGTCGGGCTGCTGCCCGGCTACGCGACGATCGGCATCCTCGCCCCGATCCTGTTGGTCACTCTTCGGATGCTCCAGGGCCTCGCCCTCGGCGGCGAATACGGCGGCGCCGCGATCTATGTCGCGGAGCACGCCCCCGATGAGAAGCGAGGGCTCTACACCTCCTGGATCCAGACCACCGCCACGGTCGGCCTGTTCTGCGCACTAGGGGTGATCCTGATCTTCCGGCTCGGGCTCGGCGACGCCGCCTTCAAGGACTTCGGCTGGCGGATCCCGTTCCTGCTGTCGGCCGTCCTCGTCGCCGGGGCCCTCTACATCCGCATGAGGCTCCAGGAGACGCCGCTCTACACGCGGGCCAAGGCCCAGGGCAAGACGAGCCAATCCCCGACGAGCGAGAGCCTCGGCAACCGCCGGAACTGGAAGCTCATCCTCCTGGCGCTGTTCGGGATGACTGCCGGCCAGGCGGTCGTCTGGTACACGGGCCAGTTCTACGCACTGTCGTTCATGACCACCCAGCTCGGGGTGAAGTTCACAGACGCCTACACGGTCATGCTCGTCGCGATCGTCTTGGCGACGCCGTTCTTCGTCGTGTTCGGAGCGTTGTCGGACCGGATCGGCCGGAAGCCGATCATCCTCGGCGGCTGCCTGATCGCGGCCATCTCCTACCTGCCCATCTACATGACAATGCACACCTTCGCCAACCCGCAGCCGGCTGTCGATGCCGCGGGCAAGGCGATCCAGGTTGCAACGAACCCGAACATCCTTGGCTTGACGGCGCTGGTCTGGATCCAGATCATCTTCGTGACGATGGTCTACGGCCCGATCGCCGCCTTCCTGGTCGAGTTCTTTCCGGCCAGGATCAGGTACACATCACTGTCCGTGCCGTATCACCTCGGCAACGGCGAGTTCGGCGGCTGGCTGCCGTACATCGCGACGGCGATCGTCGCCGCATCGGTGCCGGCTGGCGCGCTGGCATTCCTGAATCCCGCCCATACGCCCGGCGGCAACATCTTCGCCGGGCTGTTCTATCCCATCCTGATCGCGCTGATGACGGTCGTCATCGGCGGGCTCTACGTCCGCGAGACGCATCGGGTCCGGATCTGGGATGAGGTCGGCGGTGAAGCCGATTCGGCGGCGGTGGCGGGTGTCGCCGCCGGCGACGCATCGGCCGTCGCGGGCCAGTAACAGGCGCTCGCATAGACGAGCTCGCACAACCGAAGGCCCTCGGGCGCCCCCAGACCGCCCGAGGGCTCCTCGAACCGAGTCGGACCTCGAAAAGCGCGGGTAGCCCGCGAATCGACGCGGCGCGAATCGCCGCGTCACTGCTCCGGCGGCAGCCGGCTCGGCTACGATCTCGGAGCCATGTGGACACGCCGCCCCGTCACGTCCCGATGACCGCCGCCCCGCTTCGGGTTGCGGTGCTTGGTGCCGGCACCGTCGGCGGCGAGGTAGTCCGGACGTTCGCGGAACGACCCGATCGAATCGGGCCGGACGGGGGCAGGCGGCTCGAACTGGTCGGGATTGCCGTGCGTGACATCGACGCGGCGCGCAATCGAGGCCTGCCGGCCGACCTCCTGACGGATGCTCCGGCCCACCTCGTCGCCGATCCGGACACAGACATCGTCGTCGAGCTGCTTGGCGGCGACGAGCCGGCGCATACCCTCGTCCGGGCGGCTCTCGGCGCCGGCAAGAGCGTGGTCACCGCGAACAAGCACATCGTCGCCCACCACGGCCCGGAGCTCGAGTCGATCGCCAGGCGGACCGGCGCAGCCCTCCGCTTCGAGGCCGCCGTCGGTGGCGGGATCCCGATCCTGGGGCCCCTCGCAGCAGAGCTCGCCGCGAACGAAGTGACCGGGATCCAGGGCATCGTCAACGGGACGACGAACTACATCCTGACCGCGATGGCCGACGAAGGACGCGGCTACGCGGAGATGCTCAAGGCCGCCCAGGCCGCGGGCTATGCCGAGGCCGATCCGAGCGGCGATGTCGAGGGCCACGACGCGGTGAACAAGCTGGTCATCCTGGTCCGGCTGGCGTTCGGCGTCTGGCTCGACCCGGCCGACGTCGCGATCACCGCCGCTGACGGTCCCGGCGCCGGCCGACCGGGGATCACGGGCATCGCGGCAGCTGATCTGGCGGCCGCGGCGGCTGCCGGCAATGTGATCAAGCTCGTCGCCTCGGCCCACCGGGACGACGACGGCCGGATCGTGGCCTCCGTCCTGCCGACGCTCGTGTCGGTCGACTCGGCGCTCGGGCGGACGGCGGGCGTTCTCAACCGGATCGAGATCGAAGCCGTGCCGGTCGGCCGCGTCGCATTCGACGGTCCGGGGGCAGGCGGCCCGGCGACGTCGAGCGCCGTCCTCGGCGACCTTCTCGCGATCGCTCGCGGGCTCGGAAGCACGTTCGCCGGCCTTCCGCCGGCCGAAGGGGCGGTTCATTCGCCTCGTCGGACGGTGGAGCGGGCGCGGGCGGCCACGGCATCGGCCGCGGCCAACCTGTCGCCCGCCGGCCGAGAGCACCGATGACCGGCGGCGCCGCCCTGTCGGCCGCCCGGCCGACGCTCGTCAATCGCTACCGCGCCTTTCTGCCTGTGACCGACGCAACACCGGCCCTCACCCTCGGCGAGGGCTTCACCCCATTGGTCCGTCTTGGGCGGATCGGGGCTCGCCTCGGCCTGTCAAACCTCTACGCGAAGATCGAGGGCCAGAACCCGACCGGCTCGTTCAAGGATCGCGGGATGGTCCTCGCCGTCGCCAAGGCCGTCGAGCATGGAGCGACGGCGATCATCTGCGCGTCGACCGGCAACACATCCGCGTCGGCGGCGGCGTACGGGGCGGCGGCCGGTCTCGAGGTAGTCGTGGTCCTGCCGAAGGGCCAGACGGCGATGGGCAAGCTCCTCCAGGCGCTCGTCGCCGGGGCACGCGTCGTGGCGGTCGACGGCAACTTCGATGCCGCGTTGCGCATCGTCCGCGCCCTCGCCGAGCAGGGCGATCATCCTGTGACCCTCGTCAACTCGGTCAATCCACATCGCCTGGAGGGACAGAAGACGGCAGCCTTCGAGATCTGCGACGACCTCGGTCGCGCTCCGGACATCCTCGCGATTCCGGTCGGGAACGCCGGCAACATCAGTGCCTACTGGGCGGGATTTCGCGAATACGCGGCAGCTGGCCTCGTGCCGACGCGGCCGCGAATGCTGGGCTTCCAAGCGGCCGGTGCGGCACCCTTCGTTCTCGGCCGGCCCATCGAGTCCCCCGATACGATCGCCACGGCCATCCGGATCGGCAACCCGGCGTCGTGGGAGAAGGCGATCGCCGCCCGCGACGAGAGTGGCGGCAGCATTGCAGCGGTCAGCGACGACGAGATCCTCGCCGCGTACCGCGCCCTCGCGACCGAGGAGGGGATCTTCTGCGAGCCCTCGTCCGCGACGAGCGTCGCCGGCGTCACGGCGCTGATCGCCGGCGGCGAGATCCCGCGCGACGCGGTCGTCGTCTGCGTCCTGACCGGCACCGGCCTGAAGGATCCGGCGACGGCCGAGGCGACGGCCAAGTCGGCCGCGGCCGCAGTCGGCGGAAAGCCGGTCATGGAGGCCGAGCCGACGGTCGGATCGGTTTCGGTGGCGCTCGGATGGTGACCAACTGGCTGGCCGAGCTCGACGGCAAGCGGATCGTCGTCGAGGTGCCGGCGTCGAGCGCCAACCTCGGCGCCGGCTATGACTGTCTGGCGGTTGCCCTCGGGCTGACGAACCGGATCGAGGTCGAGGTCCGCGGCTGGAGTCGCGGCGAGATCGAGCTCGGCGTCGACGGCGAGGGTGCCGGTGAGCTCAGTGAGGATCGGGACAATCGCTGCGTCCAGGGCATCGAACTGGCGCTTCGCGAGATCCGCGGCGAGATCCCCGAGGGCGTTGGCTGGCGGATCGAGATGCACAACGAGATCCCGCTGGCGCGCGGCCTCGGTTCGTCGGCCGCCGCGACGGTCGCCGGGCTCGTCGCCGGAAATGCCCTCCTCGGCGAGCCGCTGACGACGGCCGACCTGCTCCGCCTGGCGACGTCGATCGAGGGGCATCCGGACAATGCCGCGGCGGCACTGCACGGAGGGTTCGTTGTGAGCGGCGACATCGATGGGACCGTCGAGGCGCTCCGGTTCGACGCGCCGCGCGATCTGCGGGCCGTGCTATATATCCCGGAGCTGCGGCTCTCGACTGCCGAGATGCGCAAGGTCCTGCCGAACAAGGTTCCCCGCGCCGACGCGGTCGCGAACCTCACCCGGGTCGCGCTCGGTGTCGCCGGGATGGCGATCGGCCAGTTCGACCTGCTCCGCCTCCTGACCGTCGACCGTCTTCACGAGCCGTACCGGGCAAAGGTGTTCCCGCAGCTGACCCGACTGATCGAGTCCGCCCGCGGCGCCGGCGCGATCGGCGCCTGCCTGTCCGGCGCGGGTTCGTCGGTCATCGCCTTTTCGGATTCCGTCCGGACCATTACCCGGATCGAGGGCGCCTTCACGGCGGCGATGGTCGACCTCGACCTGCCTGGACGGATCGTCGTCGTATCGCCCCGCAACACGGGGGCGCACGTCGTCGCCCGTCGCTGATGAGCGCCCTGTGGTGCGCTGCCCGTTCGGTGGCGTCGAGTTCCGATGGCTTCTGAGCGGTTGACGCATCGCGCAGACTCAGGGCATGGGTGGTCTGGCGCAGTCGGTCGGCAACGGCATCACCGGGATGGTCGGCGGAGCGTTCGATTACATCGGCTCGTCGCTCCGCGGGATCGTCCACGCGGCCGAAATGGCCTTGCCCGGCGGGATGCTCTTCGTGGTCGTCTTCTTCGTCCTGCTGTTCGCGGGCTGGAACCTGATCAAGCGCTGACCGATCGCGTCAGGCGTCTACCTTCGGTTTCGCGCTCTTCCGGTGACCGTCGATGAACGCGAGGACCTCCGCCCAGGCCCCCTCCGAGGCTTCTGCGTAGTCGGCCGCCTTCCGGTCGAAGAAGCTGTGCGGTGCGCCTGGGTAGATGACGAGGCGGTGATCGACGCCGAGCTGCTCGAGGGCCGCCTCGAACGAGGCGATGGCCTCGGGCGGGATGGCCTGGTCCGCGCCACCAAAGAGTCCGAGCACCGGCGATGCGATTCGATCCGCGAGGGCGACGGGCTCGGGCGATCCACCCCGGCCGGGGCCGACCGGCGAGCCGTAGAAGCCGATGACGCCGGCCAGATCCAGATCGAGAGAGGCCGCCAGGAACGAGTCCCGTCCGCCGAAGCAGAAACCGACGGTGAAGATGTCGGCCGGGGCTCCGTCCACGGAACGCAGGTGGGCCGTCGCCGCGACGATATCGGCCGACTGGCCGGCCCAGGTGGAAGCGCTGACATGGGGCATGTAGTCATGCCCCTCCTCGCGCCGGCCGAGACCCGCGGTTCGCCCGAACCAGTCGAACGCGATCGCGTCGATGCCGCGCTCGGCGAATCGAAGGGCGAGCTCCTCGTAGTAGGCGTGCAGGCCGCGGACGTCCGGCAGGATGACCATACCGGCGCCGCTCGGCTCGGCGGCGCGGGCGAGGAATGCCGTGAAGCGATTGCCATCGGCCGCGGTGAGGGTCAGCTCGGTCGAGTCGAGCGCTCCGCCCGCGATCGGCAGGATCGGCGGGCGAGAATCATGGTCGAAACACATTGATCTGGACTCCCTGTGCGTCGTTGGCCTTCGATTTCCGTGTCGTGCCCGACAACTATGCCGCCCGACCGGCGGTTTCGCGCCGGGGATGAGCGGCGGAGCGGGCGAATCCGCGCGGTAGAATGCTCCGATGCCTGCCAAGCCGGTCCTCGTCGTGCAGAAATTCGGGGGCTCCTCGCTCGCGGATGCCGACAGGATCCGGCGGGTCGCCCGGCGAATCGCCCGTGAGCGTGCCGCAGGCGCTGATCTCGTCGTCGTCGTCTCCGCGATGGGCGAGACGACGGACGAGCTGCTGAGCCTCGCCGCGGCCATCACCGACACGCCTGACGAACGCGAGCTCGACGTCCTCCTCGCGACCGGCGAGCACCAGAGCGCGACGCTCCTCTCGATGGCCCTCCACGCACAGGGCGTGGCCGCGATCTCATTGAGCGGACCGCAGGCCGGGATCACGACCGACTCTCGCCACGGGAAGGCGCGCATCGCGAGCGTCGAGCCGGCTCGCGTCCATCGCGAGATCGAGGCCGGCAAGGTGGTCATCGTCGCCGGTTTCCAGGGCCGAACCGAGGGCGACGACGTCCATGGCACGGACATCACGACGCTCGGTCGTGGCGGGTCCGATACGACGGCCATCGCCCTCGCCGCGCGCCTCGGCGCCGATCGCTGCCAGATCTTCACCGACGTCCGCGGCATCTACACTGCGGACCCACGACTCGTGCCGGCCGCACGCCAGCTCGAGATCATCGGTTACGAGGAGATGCTCGAGCTGGCCCACCAGGGCGCCCAGGTCATGCAGACCCGGGCCGTGGAGCTCGGCTGGGTCAACGGCGTCGTCATCGAGGTCCTCAGCTCGTTCGAGGACGCCCCCGGAACGCTCATCAAGGAGGATCCGTTCGTGGAGCAGCGGAACAAGGTTCGCGGGCTGGCCCACGACCGGAACGTCGCGAAGGTCACCCTCGTCGAGGTCCCGGACCAGCCTGGCGTCGCCGCGTCGGTCTTCCGGCCGCTTGCCGATGCCGGCATCAACGTCGACATGATCGTCCAGAACATCGGTCACGGCGGCGCGACGGACCTCAGCTTCACGGTCCCGCGGGTCGAGCTGGCCAAGGCGAAGCGGATCCTCGACCCGATCGTCCGCGATCTCGGGTTCCGCGAGATGACGACCGATTCGTCGGTCGCCAAGGTGTCGATCGTCGGCGCCGGAATCCAGAATGCGCCCGGCTACGCCGCGCGGATGTTCTCGGCCCTCGCCGACGCCGGCGTGAACATCGAGATGATCTCGACATCGGAGATCCGGATCACAACCATCATCGCCGAGGACGCCCTGGAGACTGCCGTCAAGGCTCTCCATGCGGCATTCGAGCTGGAGCGCCCGGAGGCGATCGAAGCGGCCGCGGCAGGCTGATGATCGAGACCCCGTTTCTCGCCCGCCAGGAGCACTTTGCCGTCGTCGGCTCGACGAACGACATCGTCCGCGGCTGGCTGGCGGCGGGTGAGCCCGAGGTCTGTCTCGCGATCGCCGACGAGCAATCGGCGGGGCGCGGACGCGAGGGTCGGACCTGGTCGGCGCCGGCGGGTCGCGCACTGCTCATGTCGTTGGGGTTCCGGCCGACGTGGCTCGCCCCGGATCGGGTCTGGCGGCTCGCGGCCGTGACAAGCCTGGCCATGGCACACGCGGCGGAGGCGGTCGCCGGCCTGGCCGATCGGTCGATCCGGCTCAAGTGGCCGAACGACCTCGTTGCCGAGGTCGATTCGGTCGGGCTCCGCAAATTGGCCGGCGTTCTCGGCGAGACCGACGGCCTCGGCGGGGACGCTCCCCGGGCGGTCATCGGCATCGGCATCAACGCGGACTGGCCAGCGAGCGAGTTCCCGCCGGAGCTCGCCGACACGATGACCTCGCTCCACGAGGCCTCCGGCGGCCGATCGATCGACCCGACGCACCTGCTCGAGGCCTTCCTTACTCGCCTGGAGACTGGGATCGAGGCGCTCCGCGCCGGGCGATTCGAAGCCGCCGACTGGCTCGAGCGCCAACTCACGACGGGCCGGACGATCCGCCTCGTTGGCCACGCGGGCGACGAGGAGATCGTCCGCGCGCTCCGCTCGGATCCGGAGAGCGGGGCGCTCATCGTCGCCGACGATCGCGCCGCGTCCGGTGAGCGGGCCGTCGTCAGCGGCGAGATCCGCCATGTTCGCCTCGACGAGTCGGTGTAACGCGATGGCTCGACCGGTGTTTGGAAGGGTGAAAGCGGCAGGGGAGGCCGGCTCAGCCCGCGTCACCCATCTCGACCGGGATCGCGCGCTCGTCGAGGAGGCGCGCCGCGACCCGGCCAGCTTCGACGCCCTCTATCGCAGGTATCTCGCACAGGTGTACAGCTACGCGTATTACGAGCTCGGCGACCATCACGAGGCCGAGGACGCCACCGAGCGGACGTTCCTCGCCGCCCTTACCAACCTCCATCGGTTCGAGGAGCGAGCACGTCCCGGGGACGGAGATGGTGCGTCCACGTTCCGTGTCTGGCTCTTCCGGATCGCTCGCAACGTCGTGGCCAACCAGCGGCGTGGCCGCCGCCGTCACCCACAGGCGCCGATCGAGGCCGCCGCGCTCGTCGCCGACCCGCTCGACGTCGAGGGAGGTGTCGCCGTCCGCGACGAGGCTGCCGCCGCGTGGCGAGCCGTGGGGCGGTTGCCGGCAGATCGCCGGCGGGCAGTGGTCCTGCGATTCGTCGAGGAGATGTCGACGGCGGAGATCGCCGGCGTCCTCGGCCGGTCGGAGGGGGCGGTGAGGGTCCTCATCCACCGGGCGCTCCGGACCGTCGCCCGCGACCTGGGACGCGGCGGGCGATCCAGGTGACCCTGTTCGAACGTGACGGATCGGAAGTCGAGGCGCTCCTGACCGATCGCTATCTCGAGCGCGTCCTCGACCGCGCCACCGGCGGCCCGTCGATCGGACCTGTCGACGCGCTCCTGAAACCGGTACTGCGCGATGCGGCCGACCAGCTTCGCCGTGATCTCGTTCGTGTCCACCCGTCGTTCCGGTTCGAGGAGCGGCTGGCCTCGCGCCTCGCCGAGGCGGCTGCCGCGCTCCGGATGCCGGCGGCCGTCGGCGCCGAGGGTGGCGTCGTCCCGATCGGGATTCTGGGCCAGGCTTCGCTCGAGGGCGACGGCCGCGACGAGGACGTCTTCCTGTTCGACGACGAGGACGATCTCGACCGACGCGAGCTCAGCCGGCCACTGCTCATCGGCGGGGCCCTCACGTCCGCCGCGATCTCGCTCGCCGGCGCGGCCTGGGTCGCGTGGCGCGCGCGGCCCGCCCGCCGAGGGGGTGCGATGGTCCGTGCGGCGCGGGCGGTCCGCGAGGCGCGACTCGCCGCCGTCCACGCCGGGCGGCTCGACTGACATGCCGATCAAGCTGCCGTCATTCCGGCCTCGCCGCGACGCCTACCCGCCCGACCTCTGGACGAAGTGCCCGTCGTGCGAGGAGATGCTCTTCAACAAGCAGCTCGACAAGGTCCAGCGCGTCTGCCCGAACTGCGGCCATCACTTCCGCCTGTCGGCCGACGCGCGGATCGGGCTCCTGGTCGATCAGGGCACGTTCGTCGAGCGCGATGCGGGACTCCAATCTGTCGATCCGCTCAACTTCGTCGACCAGAAGACCTACCCCGATCGTGTCGCCGCCGCTCAGCTTGCCACCGGGATGCGCGACGCCGCGGCATGGGGAACGGCCACGATCGACGGCCGGCCCGTCGCCCTGTGCGTCATGGACTTCGGGTTCATGGGCGGTTCGATGGGCGCGGTCGTCGGCGAGAAGGTGACCCGAGCGGCCGAATACGCGCTCGTCCAGCGGATGCCGCTCATCGTCGTGTCGGCGTCGGGCGGCGCGCGGATGCAGGAGGGCACGCTTGCGCTGATGCAACTGGTCAAGACGGTCGGGGCGCTCGAGCGACTCCGTTCCGCGGGCGTGCCGTTCATCAGCGTCCTGTCGGACCCGACGACGGGCGGCGTCTTCGCCTCATTCGCAGTCCTCGGCGACGTCAACCTGACGGAGCCGAATGCCCTCATCGGCTTCGCCGGAGCGCGGGTCTCGGCGGGCACGATCGCCCAGGAGCTGCCGGTCGGGTTCCAGCGGTCGGAGTTCCTGTTCGAGCACGGGTTCATCGACCGGGTGGTCCATCGCTCGAAGCTCCGTGCAGAGATCGCCATGCTCCTCGGGTATCTCGTCCCCGCGTCCCGCACGAACGGCACGAACGGCGATGTCGAGCCGCTCGGGTTGCCGTCCTTCCGGCCGCTGTCGTTCCTCACCACCCTGGCGGAGCGGGTCATGCCGAGCGAACCGGAGCCGCCGTCGCCGGCGCCGACCAACGGCCCCGGCCCCAGTCGCTCGACCCGGCCGATCGCCCCGGTCGAGGCGCCGACCCAGCCGGTTTCCCAGCCGATCCTTGCCGCCGACACGCCGCCCGCGACGGAGAGGTCAGCCGAGTCGCCGCCTGAGTCGCTGGAACCCGCGCGCGTTGCCGCTGCACCCGAAGCCCTCACGGCTGCCCCCGCGGCCCAGTCGGCGACGCCCGACCCCGAGGCCGTCGCGACGAGCCCTGCCCCCGCCTCTGATCCGTCGGGCGGCGACGAGGCTCCCGCACCGGTCATCGCCGACGAAGGTGCCCAACGTGGTTGATCGCCTGCTTGGTCGTGGTCGCGACGCGACGCCGGCAGTGGTCGTCGGGCCGATCGATCCGCGCGACGCGGTCTGGGCCCGCGTCCAGCTTGCCCGCAACCTCCACCGGCCGCGGATCCTCGAGCTGCTCGGCGTCATGGCCGACGACTTCGTCGAGATCCACGGCGACAGGCTCTTCGGGGACGACCAGGCGATCGTCGCCGGTTTCGCCCGGATCGGTGGCCGGCGAGTGGTCGTCATCGGCCAGCAGAAGGGCGCCGACACCGACGAGAACATCCGGCGAAACTTCGGGATGCCGCATCCCGAGGGTTACCGCAAGGCGATGCGGGCGATGGAGCTCGCCGAGCGCTTCGAGATGCCGCTCGTCACCTTCGTCGACGTCCCTGGCGCCCATCCCGGCCCCGAATCCGAGGAACGCGGGATCGCCGAGGCGATCGCCCGCTCGATCGGGCTGATGAGTCGGCTTCGCACGCCGATCGTGGCGATAATCACCGGTGAGGGCGGCTCCGGTGGGGCCCTGGCGATCGCGGTCGGCGACGTCGTCGTCGCCCTCGAGAACGCCGTCTATTCGGTCATCAGCCCCGAGGGCTGCGCGGCGATCCTGTGGCGGACGGCCGACGAGGCGGCGACCGCAGCGACCGCGATGCGGATGACGGCCGCCGAGCAGCGCGATCTCGATGTCATCGACATCGTCATCCCGGAACCCGGCGAGGGCGCGCACACGGATCCTGCCGAGACCGGCCGCCGGCTCAGGACGGTCATCCTCGATCAGCTCGACATCCTCGCCAGGCAGCCGATCGACGACCTCGTCGAAGCCCGTTACCGGCGATTCCGCGACATGGGCCCATATACGGAGGTGGACACCACGCCCGTCGGACCGGTCGTTCGACCCGGCTTCG
>Ga0307305_10000843_pt1 | contig 11688 bp, 15 predicted proteins | sample ER_DNA_186_FD_194512 | JGI IMG/M metagenome (GOLD analysis project Ga0307305, IMG submission 194512) | Bulk soil microbial communities from the East River watershed near Crested Butte, Colorado, United States - ER_DNA_186 | ecosystem: Environmental > Terrestrial > Soil > Floodplain | place... | reverse complement strand
GCTAGTGGCGCGTGAGCCTTCTGCTACGGCTTGGCCGGCAGCGAGCGAGCGAACGAGACGCCGCGGCTGATCCAGGTCGAGAGCTCCTCCTCCGTCTTCACGTCGTCCGTGTCCACCCGGAGCCAGCCGGGCATCTGCCGGCCGCGCATCTCCATCAGGCGGGCGTTCGAACCGCCGACGAGCGCGTCCGACTCCGCCGGATCGACGCGGACGAGGAGACCGCCCTGGCCACTCGCGGCCACCGCCATGTTTCCGTCCACCAGGAACGCGAGGCCGCCGAACATCTTCTTCTCGGTGAGCGCCGGCTCGCCGGCGACGAGCTCGCGAATGCGTCCGGCGAGCTCCTCGTCGTAAGCCATGGCCGTGATCGTACTCGTGGTCTCAGCGTGGGAGCTTCGCGCCAACCAGAGCGATGAGGGCGCCGGCGATTCCGGCGAGAAGCAGCGTCGCCACGACGCCGCGCCGCAGTGCGAAGAGCAGGACCGCCGCCCCGGCGAGAACCGCGTACTGCCACCCTTCCGAGAGCGCGCGCGCGAGTGGGATCGCAGTGCCGAGGATCGCGCCAATTGCCGCGGGGCCGGCGCCGTTGAGGAAGGCTCTCGCGCTCTCGCTCCTGCGCAGCCGGTCGAAGTGCTCGGCGCCGAAGAGGACGAAGGCGAACGACGGCGAGAAGGCGACGAGTGCCGCGAGCAGTCCGCCCCCGAGGCCGGCGGCCGCGTAGCCGACGACAGCGACGGTGTGCACGACCGGGCCGGGCGTCACCTGACCGAGCGCCACCGCGTTTAGGAACTGTCCGTCGGTCAGCCAGTGGTAGCGGTGGACGGCATCGCCCTGCATCAGCGGGATGATCACGAAGCCGCCTCCGTACGAGAGGGCGCCGACCTTGAACGCGACCCATGTGAGCCCGAGCAAGCCTCCGCTCGCTCCGGCGGCCGCGGCGAACAGTGGAACGGGCGCGCTGCCTTCGACGGGGTCGACCCGGCGAATCGCGAGCTCGAGGAGCCCGCAGCCGAGCAGGACGAGCACCAGCCAGGGACCGAGCGTGGCGGCGGCCGCCCCGCCCGCGGCGAGATACACCAGCCAGCGAATGCGGTTGCGCGCGCGGCGCCAGCTGTCGGGGGCCAGGCTCGAGCCGGCCTGGACGGCGACCGCGGCGACGGCGGCACCCGCCCCGGCACCGGCGCCCTTCACCCAGCGCGGCGGCGACCCGGCGAGGAAGAGTGCCGCCAGCGCGAGGATCAGGATCAGCCCGGGGAGGATGAAGCAGGCGCCGCCGACGAGCGCTCCCACCCCTCCGCGGAGGCGCCAGGCGCAGAAGATCGCGAGCTGCGTGGAGGCGGGGCCCGGGAGCAGGTTGCAGGCTGCGATCGCGTCCTCGAACTCCCGCGCCTCGAGCCAGCCTCGGCGCTCGACGCAGAGCTGTCGCAGCAGCGCGATGTGCGCTGGCGGGCCGCCGAACCCGGCGCAGCCGATGCGGCCCCACTCACGCGCGATCGTCGCCAGGTCGGGCCGATCCGGCAACGGACCTTGCTTGCGTGCTAGCTCCGGATCGTGCAACATTGATGTTGCATGTATAAACCATCAGCGGTGCAGACGCGGCAGCCGATCGTCGACGAGGCGCTTCGGGAGGCGACCATCGCCGTCCTGCGTGAGCGCGGCTGGGAGGGGCTGACGCTCGAGCGAGTGGCCCAGGTCGCCGGCCGGGCACGCTCCACGCTCTGGCGGCAGGAGCTGACCGTGCAGCGTCTCATCGAGGCGCTCGTCGGCGAGCTTGCGAGGGACTTCCGCGAGACGATGTACCCGATCCTGACGACCGGCGGCTCGGGCCGCGACCGTCTCGAGCGCGGGCTCGCCTCGCTGTGCGGCCTTCTCGAGAGGCACCTCCCGCTGATGCTGGCGACGGACGAGGCGTTCCACCAGGAGACGGCGCCCGGAGAGCCGCCCATCTACCTCCACCCGTTCATCCAGTTCCTGCGCGAGGGCGAGGCCGACGGCTCCCTCGCGCCCGGCGACGACGTGGTCGCTGCCGCGGACGTCGCTTTCAACGCGGTCGCGTGGGCGTATGTCCACCTTCGCGGCCGTCACGGCTGGCCGGCCGACAAGGCCGAGAGCCGCGTCGTCGGCGTCGTGCTGAACGGCCTCGCCGCTGCCCCGCCGTCCGCCAAGCGTCGAAAGGAGCGATCGTGAGCATGACCCTTCCGTATGTCGAGCCGCTCAACCTGCGCGAGCCCGCCGAGCGCGTTCTCCCCGAGCCCCCGCGCCGCGGCGAGCCCGGCGGCCCGCCCTGCGGCATCTGCACCGGCAAGTCGACGAAGCCCGTCTGGTCGGACGAGAACTGGACGCTCCATCCGCCGGTCGGAGGCAGCCTGCCCGGCACGGTCTGGCTCGCGAGCCGCGTCCACGCAGACTCTTTCAGCGATCTCCCCGAGCCGCTTGCGGCCGATTTCGGCCGGGTCGCGGCGCGCGTCGAGCGCGCGATCCTCTCGCTCGGCGACGTCGCACGGGTCCACCTGTACCGCTGGGGTGACGGGGGCGCGCACTTCCACGTCTGGTTCCTGCCGCGCCCGCTCGGGATGGTCGAGGCGGCGGGGATGATGCTGCCGCTCTGGGAGGACGTGCTCCCGAACGTTCCCGACGAGGAGCTCGCCGCCGCTGCGGAACGCGTGGCCGCGGCGATGTGAGGCTCGCCTAGCCGCTGAAGCGGGAGAGCGTTGGCTCAAGGTCGAAAGCTACTTCTCGGCGGCATTGACGCGACTTCAGCAACGCCGTAGGGTTGCTTCAGTTTTCCTGCGACGGGGTCCGAGGAGATCTGCATGCCCTCGAGCGTGCCCGACGTTGCGACAGAGGTCGATGTAGGCGAGCGACTCCGCGCGCTCCGCCGGTTCCGGCGGTGCACGCTCCGGACGATCGCCGATCGCTCGGGCCTCAGCGAAAGCTTCCTGAGCCAGGTCGAGCGCGGGCGGTCGAGCGCGAGCATCGCCTCGCTGCGACGGATCGCCGACGCGCTGGGCGTGTCGATGGCAGACCTGTTCGAGCCGGACGGCATGCCGGGGCCCAGGGTGCTCCGGCGGGACGAGCGCCCGGGCCTCTCGTTCGGGATCCTCGGCAGGAAGCTGCTCCTGACGCCGCGGCCGCTTCATCACCTCGAGGTCTTCGTGGGCGAGCTGGAGGTGGGCGGGTCGACGGGTCCGCAGCCCTACGCCCACGGCGATTCCGAGGAGCTGTTCGTCGTCCTCTCCGGAAGCGTGCAGCTCGAGCTCGATGGCGAGCTCTTCGAGCTCGAGCGCGGAGACAGCATCGACTACCGTAGCTCGACGCTCCACCGTGTCTCGAACACCGGCCAGGAACTCGCGGAAGTGATGTGGATCATCAGTCCGCCCAGCTACTAGGGGGAGAAGGAGGAGCGCAATGGACGAGCAGGAGGGAACAGACCGGCGGCTGAGCCGGGAGCAGCTCCTGAAAGTCGCGGCTGCGGCGGGAGGAGCGACCCTCCTCGGAGGCCGTATCGGATCGGCGCAGGCCGCGTTCGACTGGCTGAGCCTGAGCTCTGAGACGGGCCGGCTGCAGGTGCTCGACTGGGCGGGCTATGGCAATGACGGCGGCCAGGCCATGTTCCGCCAGTACGTGAAGAGCCATCCGCACAACAAGCCGCAGTTCACCGTCATGGGCAACGAATCCGATGCGCTCGCGAAGTTCCACGCCGGACTGAGGCCGGATCTCTTCCGCCCGTACGTCGGCTGGGTCAAGTATTTCGCGACGAGCGGCCTCGTCCAGCCGTGGAACCCGAGGCTGATCCCGAACTTCAAGCACCTGAACCCGTTCATGGTCAAGGCGGGTCAGTACAAGGGCAAGCAGTACGGCATCCCGGACGACTGGGGCTTCGACGCGATCCTCTACCGGAGCGACAAGGTGCACCCGCGGGCCCGCTCGTGGGGCCTCCTTTTCGACGATCGGTACAAGGGCAAGATCGCGTGGTTCGACGACCTGGAGATGCTGGTGATCGCCGGCCTCCGCCTCGGGTTCCCGAGGCCCTGGCGCCAGACGGACGAGCAGCTGAAGCGATCGCAAGAGCTGCTGATCAAGAAGAAGAAGCTCGCCCGCTTGATCTGGTCCTCCGAGACCAACCTGTGGGAGGCCTTCGGGTCGGGCGACGTCTGGATCGCCTACGCGTGGCCGAACGACTGGGTGCAGATGAAGAAGAAGAAGCTCAAGGTCGTCTACATGCGCCCGAAGGAGAAGCCGATCGCCTGGGTCGGCATGTTCATGCTCCTCAAGGGAACGAAGCGGCCCCGCCTCGCTCACCAGTACGTCAACGCCTGGAGCTCCGCGCGGTCAGGGAAGTGGCTGGAGGACAACTACGGCTACGGCCACGCGAACACGCTGGCGCGACCGTCGTCCAGCGACCTGCTCCGCGCGCTGCGCCTGACCAACCCGAGAGCGGTCACCGAGCCGAGCGCGCACCTCGACCGCGACATCCCGCGGCGGGCGGTCTACGCGCGGATGTGGGAAGAGGTGAAGGCCTCCTGACGGGCGCTCGCTGAGCAGACGATGAGCATCGCCGAGGCCCGCGGCTCGCCGCCGGGACGCCCTCGCCGCCACGTACGGCTGCGGCCGGATTTGACGACCCCGGCGCTGCTCGGCCTGCCGCTGGCCTGGCTGGCCGTCTTCTTCCTCGTGCCGATCGCGATCGTCGCGGCCTACAGCTTCGACGTCTACTCGTTCGACCCGGGCCCGCACGGCTTCACGCTGACCGCGTGGGACCACTTCCTGCACAGCTCCATCTACCTCTCGCTGTTCTGGAAGTCGGTGAAGATGTCGCTGATCGTCTCGGCGATCATCGTCCTGCTCGCCTACCCGCTCGCGTACTACCTCGCGCTCTCGGGGACGAAGCGCAAGTACGTCCTGCTCCTCCTCCTCATCGCGCCCTTCCTGACGAGCTACCTCCTGCGCGTGCTCGCCTGGAAGGTGATCCTCGGCAACGAGGGCGTGATCAACACGTTCTTCGTCTGGACCGGGCTCCGGTCGCCAGACCACCCGATCTCGCAGCTCCTGTACAGCCGGTTCGCCGTGATGCTCGTGCTCGGCTACATCTGGCTGCCGTTCGTGGCCCTCCCGATCTTCGTCTCGCTCGAGAGCCTCGACCGCCGTCTACTGGAGGCCGCGACCGACCTCGGCGCCAGCCGCCTGCAGGCCTTCCGGCGCATCACGCTGCCCCTCTCCCTGCCCGGCGTCGCCGCGGCGTTCCTCTTCGTCTTCATCCCGACGCTGGGCGAGTTCGTCACGCCGTCGCTGGTCGGAGGAACGAGCGGCTACATGTACGGCAATCAGATCGTCGACCTCTTCGGCACCGGTTTCCCCGACTGGGAGACGGGCTCGGTGCTCGCGATCTTTCTCCTCGGGGTCGTCGCCGTCCTCACGGTGGTCTTCGCCCGCTTCCTCCAGCCTCGACAGGTGGCGGCGGACTGATGGACGTCGCGCTTTCGAGGACCGGGGCGTGGGTGCTGCGGGTGTTCTTCTTCCTGGTCGTCGTCTTCCTCTACGCGCCGATCGTGATCCTGCTGATCTTCTCGTTCAACGACTCGGCCGTGCCCTCGTTCCCGCTCTCCGGGTTCACGTTCCACTGGTACCACGAGTTCCTCACCAACCCAGACCTCAAGGGGGCGCTGGGGAACAGCGCGATCATCGCGGCGGTGTCCAGCCTGGGCGCGGTCGTGCTCGGAGTGCTGTCCGCGATTGCGCTCACCCGCCGGCGCTTCCGGGGCAAGGCGGCCGTCTCCGCGCTCCTCCTGAGCCCGCTCGTGATCCCCTACGTCGTGTTCGGGATCTCGCTGCTCCTCCTGTTCCACACGATCGGAGTGCCGCGCTCGCTGCTGACGGTCGTGATCGGGCACATCGTGATCAGCCTCCCGTACACGATCCTCGTGCTCGTTCCCCGGCTCGACCAGATCGACGTCTCGCTCGAGGAGGCGGCGTTCGACCTCGGCGCCAGCCGGCTCCGGACCTTCCGCTCGATCACGCTGCCGCTGATCCTGCCGGCGGTCGTCTCCGCCTTCCTGATCGCGTTCACGACTTCCTTCGACGAGTACGCGGTGGCGTCGTTCGTGGTCGGTACGCGGGCCACCTTCCCGATCTACCTCTACTCTGCTCTCCGCTTCCCGAACCAGCTGCCGCAGGTGATCGCCGTCGCCGTGGTCGTCCTCGTCCTCTCGCTCGCCGTCGTGATCGCCGCCGAGGTGGGCCGGAGGGTCGCGGAACGCCGCTTCGAGAGCGCCGCCTAGCCTAAGCGCCGAGCAGGGACGCCTGCTCGGGCTCCCAGGAGAGACTCACGCGTGTGCCGGCCTCGGTTGCCGCGAGCGACTCGTCGGCGAGGCGATGGCACACGAGGCGGCCCACGCCTGTCTCGACGTGGAACTGCGTGTACATGCCGAGGAACACGACGTCGGCGATCGTGCCGTCGACGCGCGACCCGCCGTCGAGCACGGGGTTCCCGGCGGGCTCGATCTGCACGCGTTCCGGACGAACCGCAACGCGCAGCGTCTCGCCCGGGCGGTGGCCGTCACCGACTGGGACGACGATGCGCTCTGCCTCGCCCAACCGCATCACGGCGTTCATGCCGACGAGCTCGTCGATCCTCAGGTCGAACGCGTTGAGCGAGCCGATGAAGTCCGCGACGAAGGCGGTGCGCGGATGCTCGTAGATCTCGCGCGGGCTCCCGGTCTGCGCCACGCGGCCGCCGTTCATGACCGCGATCCGGTCGGACATCGCGAGGGCTTCCTCCTGGTCGTGCGTCACGTACACGAAGGTCGTGCCGAGCTCGTGCTGTATGCGCTTCAGCTCGAGCTGCATCTGCTTGCGCAGCTTCACGTCGAGCGCCCCGAGCGGCTCGTCGAGCAGCAGGGCCGCCGGGCGGTTGACGAGCGCGCGCGCCAGCGCCACCCGTTGCTGCTGGCCGCCGGAGAGCTGCCGGGCGCGCCGCTGGTCATAGCCCTCCAGCGAGACGACGCGAAGCATCTCGTGCACGCGCTCGCGGTGCTCGGCCCGCGGGACACGCTTCACCTTGAGCCCGAACGCGACGTTGTCGTAGACGGACATGTGCGGAAAGAGCGCGTACTGCTGGAAGACCATGTTCACGGCCCGGCGGTTTGCGGGCACCCTTGTGACGTCGTTCCCCTGCAGGACGATGTGGCCGACGTCGGGCAGCTCGAAGCCGGCGACCATGCGGAGCGTCGTCGTCTTGCCGCACCCGCTCGGCCCGAGGAGCGAGAAGAACTCGCCCTCGCCGATGTCGAGCGACACGTCGTCGACCGCGCCGACCGCGCCGAAGCGCTTGCTGACGCCGACGAGGCCGATCGCCGCGCGCGGTTCTTCGGGCATCGCGCCTAGGCCTGCGCGGGGACTTTCAGCTCGAGGCCGTGCTTCTCCGCGATGGCGCCCAACCGTGAATCCCTCCTTGTTCTCGGACCCGCCCGCGCGACTCTCTAGCAACGCCGAAGACGAGTCAAGGCGTAGGGTTGCCTCAACCGACAAGGAGGCTTTGATGGCGCTAGCACGCGTTGTGACCTTCGGGAGTGTGAGCAAGCAACGGATGGAGGAGCTGGACCGCGAGATGAGCGAGGGCCAGCCGCCCGAGGGGTTCCCGGCGGCCGAGCTGATCGCGCTTCACGATCCGGAGGCCGAGCAGTCACTCGTGATCGTCATCTTCGAGAACGAGGACGACTACCAGAAGGGCGACGAGATCTTGAGCGCGATGCCGGCCGGCGACACCCCCGGGCAGCGCACGTCGGTGACGAAGTACAACGTCGCCACCCGCATGAAGAGCTGAGCAACGAGCACCACGTCCGCGGCTACGCGAGCTCGACGCGCAGCCGTTCGTCCCTGGACGAGAGAACGAAGTGCTCCAGGGCCGTGGCGTGGTAGAGCCGAAGCCTGGCGGGCGCCTGGACGTCGGAGCGTTTCCAGGCGCCCGCGCCCTGAGTCTCGGAGACACTGGAGAAGACCGCGAGGCCACGCTCGATCTCGGACTCCGGCACCTGCTCCGCCTTGTCGCCAGTCTCGTCGAAGGTCCCCGGGAAGCGCTGCGAGAAGCCCGGAGCGATCCGTAGGAGCTTCCAGACGCCGTCCGCGAAGCTCATCTCGTAGACGCGCGCCACGCCGCGGGAGTCGAAGTAGTGCTGGAGATCGTCTCCCTTTCCTCGTCCCAGCCGATGATCGCGATTCCGTCGGGGGCGGCCGGGTGGTCGACGCGCCAGCGCTGGATCAGGAAGCGCCTCCCTTCGAGCCACTCGAAGCTCGTCTCCGCCGCCGGCTGCGCTTGCTCGGGGGCGAGTGAGGACGTCAGTTCCCAGACGCCGACGATTACATCCAGATCTTCCATGCAGGTGAGACTCCTGTTGCGCTCCGAACCTATCGCTCTGCTCGGTTAACGTCACCGCGTGGAGCAGTTGACGATCGTCGGTCTCGGCGGCTCGCTGGCGCGCGTCTCCAAGAGCCGGGCAGCATTGCAGACCGCGCTCGAAGGAGCGGCGAACGCAGGCGCGGAGACACAGCTGCTCGACATCCGGGAGCTTGCCCTGCCGATGTACAACCCCGACGACGCCGAGCCGACCGACGACGCCGCACGGCTGATCGAATCGTGTTACTCCGCCGCCGGCATGCTGTGGAGCAGTCCGATGTATCAGGGGACGATCTCGGGCGCCTTGAAGAACGCACTCGACTGGCTGCACGTCCTCGGGAAACGAGACCCGCCCTATCTCCACGACAAGGTGATCGGCCTGATCAGCGCGGCCGGTGGAACGCAGGGGCTGCAGGCGATCAACACGATGGAGTTCTCGGTGCGGGCTCTTCGCGGGTGGGCGGTGCCATATGTCGTGCCGGTCGCGTCGGCCTCGCGCGTGTTCGATGGCGCCGGCGAGATTCACGAGCACGGCGTGGAGCTCCAGCTCAAGACGCTCGGCGAGGAGGTCGTCCGGGTCTCGCGGCGGTTCGCCGAAGACGGGTCTCTTCACCGGCAGACCGAGTGCGCCCAAGCAGCCGAGCGAGCGGCTACGGCGACCGCCTGATCACGTGGTGCGCACGCAGTACTACACGGCGACGACTCTCGACGGGTTCATCGCCGACCCCGACAACTCGCTGGACTGGCTGTTCACACGCGCGCGCGAGGAGGATGGCCCGCTGAACTACGGCGAGTTCATCGGCGAAGTCGGGGCGATGGCGATGGGCTCGACGACCTACGAGTGGATCGTCGACCACGAGTTCGCGGGCAAGGATCAGGCGGAGTGGAAGTGGCCGTACGACATCCCGTGCTGGGTCTTCACGCACCGTCAGCTGCCGGTCGTCCCCGCTGCGCAGATTCAGTTCACGAGCGAGGACGTCGCACGGGTGCACGAGGAGCTGGCTCGCGCTGCCGGCGGGAAGAACGTCTGGATCGTCGGCGGGGGAGATCTGGCCGGTCAGTTCGCCGACGCGGGGCTGCTGGACGAGGTGATCGTCTCGATCGCGCCGGTCACGCTCGGAGCGGGTGCGCCGTTGCTGCCGCGCCGCGTCGAGCTGCGCCTCGAGGAGCTCGGACGGAACGGCGACTTCGTCAGCGCCAGGTTCGCGGTCGTCCCGGCAACCCAGGACCGTAGGATCGCTCCGTGAAGATCCGCGCCGCCGTGCTCGAGCGTTTCGGCGGGCCGCTCGAGGTGCAGGAGCTCGACCTTGCCGAGCCGAGGGCCGGGGAGGTGCTTGTTCGCCTGGTCGCCTGCGGCGTCTGCCACACCGACCTCTTCACGGCCTCGGGCGCCGACCCGTCCGGCTACGCGCCGACGGTGCTCGGCCACGAGGGAGCGGGCGTCGTCGAGGCGGTCGGCGACGGCGTCGCCTCGGTCTCGCCGGGGGATCACGTCGTCACGCTCTTCTCGCCGCAGTGCCGCGAGTGCGTCCACTGCCGCGACCCGCGCACGAACCTCTGCCTGGCGATCCGCGAGCAGCAGGGACTCGGCTTCCTGCCGGACGGAACGACGCGGCTTTCGCGCGACGGCGAGCCGATCCGCCACTTCATGGGCACCTCGACGTTCGCGGAGCACACGGTGATGCCCGAGATTGCGCTCGCGAACGTCAGCAAGGACGCGCCGCTCGACCGCGCCTGCCTCTTCGCCTGCGGGCTCTCGACCGGTCTCGGCGCCGCGCTGAACACGGCGAAGGTGGAGGCGGGCTCGACCTGTGCGGTCTTCGGGGCCGGCATGGTCGGCCTCGGCGCGGTCGCGGGCTGCCGGCTCCAGGGCGCCGAGCAGATCGTTTGCGTCGACCTCTCGGACGACCGGCTCGAGCTGGCGCGCGGGCAGGGCGCGACCCACACGCTCGTCGGCGGGCCCGACACGGTGCAGGAGATCCTCGACCTCACGGACGGCTTCGGCGCCGACTACACCTTCGAAGCGACCGGCAACGTCCACGTCATGCGCCAGGCGGTCGAGTCGGCCCGGATGGGCTGGGGCCTGGCGACCGTCTGCGGCGTCGCCGGCAAGGGGGAGACGCTTGACGTCGTGCCCCGCTATCTGATCACCGGACGCCGCGTGGCCGGATCGTCGTTCGGCGGCGTCAAGGGCCGCGACCAGGTGCCACAGTTGGTCGAGCGTTGGCTCGCGGGCGAGATCGACGTCGAGCCGTTCGTCTCGCACAGGCTCACCCTGGACGAGGTCAACCGCGGCTTCGAGCTGATGGAAGCCCAGGACGGTATCCGCAGCGTGATCGACTTCGGCTAGGCGACGTTCATCGCCCGTTCATCTGGCGCGGTTACGTTCCGCCTCCTTGCTGAGACGGTTCGCCTCGGTCTTCCACCCCATCCTGTTCGCGGCCTTTCCGCTCCTTTCGCTGTTCGAGCACAACCAGTCCGAGGTCGAGCTGAGCGTGGTCTGGGTGCCGCTTGCCCTCTCCGTCGCGGGCGCCGCCGCGCTCTATGCCATCTTCCTCCTCGTCTTCAGGCACGCGGCGAAGGCCGGCGCGCTGGCGGCGCTGGTCGCGTTCGCGTTCTTCTACTACGGAACCTTCGCTGCCACGATCGGCCTGGCCGACCGGTGGTTCTTTCCGCTGTGGGCGGCCCTCTTCGTACTCGGTGCGGTCACGCTCGTGCGAACGAGAAGCGATCTGGCCAATCTCACCCTGGTTCTGGGCGTCAGCGCCTTGGTGTTGATCGTGCGCCCTGTCGCCGGTATCGCGATCTACCACGCGAACCATCCGGTCATCTCGGCTTCGGATGCTCGCCTCTGGCCGACGCGGCTCCCGCGGCCGCGTCTCCCGAGCGCCGCCCGGCGCCCGGACATCTACTTCCTGATCCCGGACGACTACGCCCGCCCGGACGTCCTGAGGCACCACTTCCGCTACGACGACTCCGTCTTCCTCGGCCAGCTGAGGAAGCGAGGCTTCGTCCTCTCCGACCAGGCTCGGAGCCCGTACTCCGACAGCGAGATGAACATCGCCGCCGCGGTCAACATGGACTACCTCAGCCGCCTGCCGAGCATTCTCGGCAGGAAGTCGCAGGACGTTCGCCCGGTCTCGAAGCTGATCGAGGACAACCGCGCCGCCCGTCTTCTGCGCTCGCTCGGGTACCGGTACGTCCACCTCGACACCGACGAGGTCACCTTCTCGGGCGGGAACCCGCACATCTCGCGTCTGGCCGCGCCCGACAGCTTCGCGAACCTGTGGCTACGG
>Ga0307305_10000840_pt1 | contig 11696 bp, 10 predicted proteins | sample ER_DNA_186_FD_194512 | JGI IMG/M metagenome (GOLD analysis project Ga0307305, IMG submission 194512) | Bulk soil microbial communities from the East River watershed near Crested Butte, Colorado, United States - ER_DNA_186 | ecosystem: Environmental > Terrestrial > Soil > Floodplain | place... | reverse complement strand
GTGATCGATTTTCGGGTTTACCTCCTCTCCTACCGCGAGCGGCACATCCAGATGGCGAGGTTGATACGAAGTGTGTGTGCTTCAACATCAGAGACCCTGCCAAACGGGAAAAACTTTGGTCGGACGTGGAAACAATGAATTGGAAGGAACTTCTTTTATTCGGTCGAGATCGAGTTGAACACAGTTTTAAAACTCTCGTCGATCGCAGACTTCGCGAACGACTTCGAGAGGAGCGGCAACTTGCCGAGCAGCGTACGACAAAGCATCACCTTCGCGCGAGAAAGTCATGCGTCGCTGACGCGCGCAGTTATCGTATTGCCCGACGATTAGCGGCGCCGGTTTCGTTACAATTCGATTAAAAGACACTAATTCCCACTGCACGGCTCAATACGCTCCGGAGCACGTACCAAAATCTTCGCGATCATCGCTCCAGGATTAGCTAGCCGCAAAATCCTTCGGCCATTATCTATGCAGCGCGCTCTACGCGGCCGCTCGTTTCCGTGCAGTCGCGTCCAGTATGCGCTTGCGCAAGCGCAGCGACTTTGGCGTCGCTTCCACGTACTCATCTACGTCGATGTATTCGATTGCGCGTTCCAGAGTCATTCGGAGCGGCGCTTCAAGTTGAATCCCTTTGCCTTCTCCCTGGCTGCGCATGTTCGTGAGATGCTTTTCTTTGCATGGATTGACTGGCAAATCTTCCGGCCGCGCGTTTTCGCCCACGATCATTCCTTCGTAAATATCCTCCTGCGGACCAATGAAAAGCCGGCCGCGCTCCTGAATATTGTTGAGTGCGTAAGCAGTGCTGACCCCGGATTCCATCGACACCATCACACCGCGTCCGCGTCCGCCAAGCTCGCCTTTGAATGACGCGTATTCGCGAAAAAGATGACTCATTAATCCCTCACCGCGAGTCAGGTTCACCAGGTCGGTCTCGAATCCTATCAAGCCACGCGTCGGGATGATCGCTTCGATTGATACGCGCGACCCGTGATGATCCGTTCCGAGAATTTCGCCCTTGCGGTTGGCGATAGATTGCAGGATGTCGCCGAAATTTTCATCCGGTAGATCGACATACAGATTTTCAAGCGGCTCGAGCAGGGCGCCGTCCTCTGTTCGGCGAAAAATCACTTCGGGCCGCGACACCATCAGTTCATATCCTTCGCGGCGCATCTGCTCCACCAGGATAGCGATTTGCATTTCGCCGCGCGCATTGATCTCAAATGCCCCTGCGGTCTCGGTGTCGTTGACTTGAAGGGAAACGTTGCCACGCGTTTCACGAATCAATCGCTCGCGAAGATGCCGCGCAGTTACGAATTTTCCGTCGCGTCCGGCAAACGGCGAATCGTTGACTAGAATTTGCATGCGAATTGTTGGCGGATCGATATCGACGAACTGAAGTGGCGCGCGCTCCTCGCGATCGGCGAGCGTTTCGCCGATGTAAACGTCCTCGAAGCCAGTTAGCCCGACAATGTCGCCGGCGGACGCGTGCTTTATCTCCACTTGCTCTAATCCCGCATATGTGAAAAGGGCCGTGACAGTGGCTCGTTCGCGACGGCCATCGCGGTGAGTGCAGACAATCGAATCGCCGACGGCAACGCGCCCGCTCACGATACGTCCAAGCGCGATTCGGCCAAGGTAATCGCTGTAGTCCAGATTCGACACGAGCATTTGAAAAAACGGCTCGCTCGAGATTTTTGGCGGAGGCACATGTTGCACGATCGCTTGGAAAAGGGGCGTCATATCTGTGTTGTTATCGTGCAGCTCGCGCGCGGCAAAACCATTTTTAGCGCTCGCATAAATGATCGGAAAATCGAGCTGCTCGTCTGTTGCCTTCAGCGCAACAAACAGATCGAAAACCATATCGACGACTTGATGAGGCCGTGCGTTTTCCCTGTCGATTTTGTTAATGACAACGACCGGCTTGAGTTTGTTTTCCAGGGCCTTGCGCAAGACAAAACGCGTCTGCGCCTGGGGCCCGTCATGGGCATCGACGACCAGCAGCACCCCATCCACCATTTTCATGATCCGCTCGACTTCGCCGCCGAAATCGGCATGGCCTGGTGTATCGACGATGTTGATCCGATAGCCGTTCCACTGAAAAGCAGCATTCTTCGCGCGAATCGTGATTCCTTTTTCACGCTCGAGATCCATCGAATCCATTACGCGCTCTTCGATCTGCTGATTGGAACGAAACGTCCCCGATTGGCGCAGCAATTGATCCACAAGCGTCGTCTTGCCGTGATCGACATGCGCAATGATGGCGATGTTACGAATCTTGTTCATTGAAAGGAGGCTTGCCGAGCAGGCGAGCCGCGAACAGTACGAGAGACAAGAGCCAAGTCAAACGGCAGCCACCGCTGACGGCGTGCAACCAGCTAGGCGAAATTCTTCAGCCGCTCACTTAATGCTGTCATCTGCGTTTAGGATGACGCGCGCAACGTGATCGAAACGCGCGAAAGGGCGGACGCGTTCAAAGAGTGGTGAAAGTTTTTCATCGCGCTGGGGGTCGGCTTCTTGGTAACATCGCGGGTTGAATCAAATCTTAGTGCGGAGACACATCGTGCCAACCGGCAAGCGCAACGATCCATACGGGCAATTCAACTTTCTCGTCCACCTGGGCGCCGGTAATACCAAAGGCCCGCAAGCTGCCTTTCAAGAATGCAACATCGGCATAGAAGTCACTATTGCGAAATGCCACAAGCGCAATGAAAACGAAAACAGTCTCCGAAAAATCACGGGCCTGAACAAATCGACCGATGTCACGTTCAAGCGGGGCGTGATCGGATCATTAACCCTCTCCAATTGGCTGAACGACATCCGCAACGGCAAGCAAGCTGCGATCCGCGACGTCACGATCCAGCTTCGGAGTGAAGATGATTGCGCGGTGGTGCAGAGTTGGAAGCTGACCCGCGCCCGCATAATCAAATTTGTCAGCGGACCGATGAAAACCAAAGGCACGGACGTGGCCATGGAGGAACTCACCCTCGCTTACGAGCGGCTCGAGATGGAATAGGAGCGCCACTATTAGGAAAAAGCATTTTCCTAGTGAGTCAAGCTCCTAACTAAGTCGATGCAGCTATGCACATCGAACGAAAACATAACTTGCGTAAAGAAGAAGCAATTCAGGAGATCGATACGTTTCTTGACGACTTAATGAGCCGCCAAGTTCCTGGCGGCATCAGTATTAAAGAACCCCTCAAGAGCTGGTCTGACAACGTTATGCATTTCTCCTTTAACGCGAAGAAGGGTTTCATTAGCACGACGATCTCCGGCGTGATCCGGGTAAACGACGACTCTGTAGTTATGGACTCCGACCTGCCAGGACTAGTCACAGCGTTTGTTTCCGAAGACAAAATCCGGAACGTGATCAACGAACAATTGGAAAGCTTATTCCCGGCTTAAGCCGCTTCATATCTATAGGTTTGGGCCACGGGCCAGAGCTCTTTTGTCGCAACGACAAAAAAGTCTAACTAGGCGATGCAGCCACCCGTTGACAGGCTCGGATCGCCGTTTCGAGTTTCACAAGGTTTTCATCTCACGGACAACGAAGCGGTGATGATCGCCGTGATGTGCGTCAGCAATCCAGATCGTTCGCCCATTAGAATCCAGAATTGAGAAGCAGCCCCAACTCCAACTCGCCGGTGATCTTACTCGCTTCCAGGGAACAAACCGAATAGGTCGAAGCGCGCCGAACTATTTCAGCGTGATTTCGCGCATGAGCTTGCCGCCCATGATCTCGCGAATCTCGAGACGCTGGGTCGCGGTCTTCTCCTGTTCCTCTGTCGAACCTACGACTTTCTTGGTGATCGGGTCGAACTTCTCACGCGCGTTGTCCAAGGCGGCCATGTTTTTCGATTCCACCATTACCAGAATGTTGAAATCCTGCGGAGTGGCTGCGTCGCCGAGCAGGATCTTATAGCTGATGATGAGGTTCTGCTTCTTTGCCTCATCGAGGGTGCCCTTCAGCGTCTTGGCGAGTCCTTTTAGGTATTGATCGCCCAGCCCGGGCTTCACTTTGACCATCGTGATGTTCCAGACCGTGCCTTCCGTGTACGGTGCGTCACTTTGCGCGAAGCAAAAGTGCGCCCAGGCGGTGGAGACTGCAATAACAGCTAGGATAACTAGGATTTTTTTCATATAGGTGTCTTTTTATTTTTTGTCGTTGAGTATTCCTTTCTTGACCATCGAGGTCAATAAAAGCCGTCGGCCATCGCTCGAGGAGCAGGACTTGTATGCGATCGCGCCGAAGAAATGGGGGTTCCGGAAACTAAAGAATAGCGCTGCCAAGGCGAGCGTTCCTAAAACGGGACGCGAAGCGAATCTGTTTCATGGGTTGGCCGCTTGGCACCATTTAACGGGAGACTGGTCGAGGCCAAGTGCCTTTACCATAAAAGCGCTCGCTTCGTTGAAGTCCTTTGGCGTTGCGCCGGACCAATATCCGGTCGAGCAGGTGGCGCTGTCGCAATTGCCGCCCAGCGTAATCCATTCTCCAGTTCGCAATACGTCGCAGGTACAGATCGCTTTCTTGGGGTTTGATGGGTCGACCGTGCAACGCTTATTGAGGCACCATGTCCAAGGAGTGCCGCTGGAACAAGTAAGGACTTTCTTACCCTGCTTGAATTGTTCGAGCGAAAATGAGGAGTACACGGTGCGGACGCCATTAGCATCGGTGCTAGGTTGGGTAGTGTTGCAAGGCGCCGAGGACATGCTCGCGCCCTCTTCCACATCGCAAAAGCAAATTGCTTTAGCCGGGTCATCCGGCTGCGAGATGCAAAGGGCGGATGTGCAAAGCGCATATTGATGTTTGCATAGCTGCATATTTGGACTGGCTGCCTGTTCAAAGCCGTGGACAATGGCGAAAGCGGCCGCGATGAACAAGAAACAGGCGAAATTTAGCTTGATAAGCCTCATAGGGGGTCCTCGCTTTCTTCAGCCGGAGGTTAACATTCGAGAAAGCCAGGAGTCAAAGAGTCTGTCCGCTTGCCCGGAGCGGAGTCAAATGGGCGCCTCGTCCGCCAATTGGACGGACTCGCCCCGTGGTGAGCGCACCGGCGATTGCGCTCGTGCATCGCAACCTTTGCCTTGATCTCATTTTCTCAGAAAGTTGTTCGGTGACTTCCGTGCGCCCGATCGAATGTTTGCCGCATTGCTCGTCAACCGGCAATGTGTAAAATGCGACGCGATTGGTGTAATCATAACCAATCGACCGGGCGGTTAGCTCAGTGGTAGAGCATCTCGTTTACACCGAGAGGGTCGGGGGTTCGAAACCCTCACCGCCCACTCTTTCAGTGAAAGTGAGAAGTGATTAGTGACTGGTGAATCGTTTCTTCACTACGAATGGGGCGTAAGGCGTCGCTCACGACAACATCTCAGCCACGGCAGCTTCAACGTGGATCTTTGTCGTGTTGAGAATCGGAATTCCGTTGTGGTCGGGATCGCGTAGAATCAGCGGCAGTTCCGTTCCAGCCAGAATCACACCGTCGATGTCGCTCTTTGCTTTCATCCGATCGATGATGGCAAGCAACCCGGCGCGAGTCTGAGGTAGAAATTCTCCGGGAACCAGTTCGCTGAAGTATTTGTTGTGAATGTAATCCTGATCCGTCGGGTCGGGCACGAGAAGGTCAATGCCTTCGCGCGAGAAAACTTTTTGATAAAAACTTCCCTGCATCGTGTAGCGCGTCCCAAACAAGGCGAGCCGTTTTAGATTGCGCGCTTTCGCAGCAGCGCACGTTGCTTCGACGATACTGATCAAAGGAATCGGTGACTTGGAAGCGACCTCATCAAAGACAATGTGCGGCGTGTTTGCTGAGATCAGGCCGAAATCGGCTCCTGCGCGCGCAAGTTTACCAATTCCTTCAAGCAAATAATCGGCCATGCCGGCAAGATCATTCGCGTCCATGAAATCGAGTCCCTTCCTCAGATTAACACTAGCGATGATGAATTCCGGATAACTCCCGTCACCAGTGCGCTCACGATAGAGCGCGATGATCTTTTGATAGTAATCGATCGTGCTCTCCGGCCCAAGGCCACCAATGATTCCCAAAGTGTTCATTTATCAACCACGAATAAACACAAATGAACACGAATTAACCCAAATCACGAATGCCCAACAGGCGCGGAATCTTCGGTTGTCATTCTGAATTCGCCATTAATTCGTCATTCGACATTCGTGCTTCAGCATTTCCAGAATTCGTGTCCATTCGTGGTTAAATGAAAAGCAGATCGGCGCTGCATTTTGTCCTGATCATCGGCATCGCGAACTTCTTCGCTGATTTTACGTATGAAGGCGCACGCGCAATTGTGGGTCCGTTCCTCGGCTCATTGGGCGCAAGCGCCGCGATCGTCGGGTTTGTCGCAGGTTTCGGTGAGCTGATGGGTTACGGGCTGCGCTCGGTCTCGGGGTATTTAGCGGACAAATCGCATCGGCATTGGGCGTTCGCGTTCGCGGGGTACGCCCTCAATATGTTCGCTGTTCCCGCCCTCGCACTCGCAACACGATGGCCACTCGCCTCCGGCCTTGTCGTGTCGGAGCGCATTGGTAGAGGCATCCGCAAACCGACTGTCGAAGCGATGCTTTCGTACGCCGGCAAATCGATCGGTGCCGGCTGGGTGTTTGGATTAAACGAAGCGCTAGATCAGGCGGGCGCGACGATCGGTCCGTTGCTTATGGCGCTGATTCTTTACCTGAACGGTGGGTTTCGGACCGGATTCGGTGTGCTGCTCATTCCCGCTTTGCTTTGTCTCGCGACTTTAGCCGCGGCAAGGTTGCTGCATCCGCGTCCGCACGAGCTGGAGGAAGGCACAGGCCACACCTTTACGACGACAAATCTGACGCGCGCCTACTGGATTTACCTCGCGGCCGGTGCACTACTTGCTGCTGGTTTCGCGGACTTCGCGCTAATCGGTTTTCACTTTCACAAAACCAACACGGTGTCGGCAAATCTGATTCCCGTGTTTTATGCAGTTGCAATGGCGAGCAGCGCGCTCGCTTCGATCCCGTTGGGGCGATTGTTTGACAGGTTCGGCCCGAATATTTCTCTGTTCGCCTTTGTTATTTCCGCCGCGGCTGCGCCTTTTGTCTTTCTAGGCACATCTACCGCTGCACTAATCGGAATGGTGTTTTGGGGAGTCGGAATGAGCGCGCAGGGTTCTCTTTTTCAAGCGATGCTTACAGGCGTTATTCCGCCACAGAAACGCAGCACAGCATTTGGACTGTTTGATACCGGATACGGGATCGCATGGTTTCTCGGCAGCGCAGTCATGGGATTGCTTTATGACAAATCAATTCTCGCGGTCGCGCTGTTTTCAGTCAGCCTTCAACTCGCCGCGCTTCCGCTCTTTTTTATCGCGAACAAACAGCGGTAAACTTTTTATGGATCCGTACGCAAAACCAAAAGAGCGAAAAGTGGGCGCGGGTCGGCCGAAGATCAGGCACGTACCGCAAGCCACCGAGCCACGAACACGGCGAGAACGCCAGGCGGAGAAGGAAGCAGTAGCAGCACAGCGTCGCGCAATAAAAAAGGCAGCACGCCGGCATCTAAGACAGCAATTGCTCGAGGAGTTAAAAGATAACGAGTGACGCGCAGGGGTTCGACAATCAACTGCGTCTCTCCTGTAGCCGCCGCCGTGTGGGCGGCGCGCACGCTTCGCACAGCGAAGCGGCTACAACATTGGCCGAGGGCCGTCATATGATTTACGACTTTCTCGGACAGGACTGTCACATTACGGTTGCCCGGTGAAACCAGCCCATTCTCTGTTCGTCGCGTACCTTTTGCTGATAATTTCATCGTCCATTGGCCGCGCACAGTCGCCCGCGCCGCGGAATCCCGATGTGTCGAACAAGGCGCTGATCACGAAGTCAACGCCGAGCATTAACGTAGATGCGTTCAAGAGCCAGAATGCAGACGCGGCAGCTGCCACCCTGCACAAAATGGCGGACGATTATTATGCCTGGCGAAATGAAAATTATCCCGTCCAAAGCAGCGACGCTGGACTTCACACATGGGACGATAGGCTGACGGATTATTCGCCGGCAAAAATCGCGGAGCGCGCCCAGCATGTGCGTTCGCTGTTAGACAAGGTACGCGCGATGAAAACTGACAATTGGCAGAAGGACGCGCGCATCGATTGGATTCTGTTCCGCGCACAATTGGAGAATGTCGATTTTGGAAATCGCATCCTGAAATTCGAGCAAACAAATCCGCAGGTTTACACGGGTGAATGCACGAACGCGATTTTTTCGCTGCTGAAGAAGGAATACGATACACCGAGAAAACGCGCGCTGGCTGCCACCGCGCGTCTGAAGCAGATGCCGGCGCTGTTAAAGCAGGGCCTAGGCAATTTGCAAAGGCCAGTAAAGCTCTATGCGCAGCTCGCGATCCAGTCGGCGCGCTCAATCGATCCGCTTTTAAATAAGAGTTTGATGGCGCTCGACGTGGATCTTGCACCTAACGAACACGAAGAACTGATCAAGGCGCGCGACGGAGCGCTCGCGGCTGTGCACAGTTACGCCGACGCGCTGGAGAAACGTCTGCCGAAAATGGTCGATTTCTCGCCGATGGGCGAAGCGAACTACAATTATTATCTCAAACACGTTTTGCTTCTGCCGCTCAATGCCTCAGAGGTGGAGATGATTGGACGCGCCGAGCTCGCGCGTTACCGCGCGCTAGAGGCTCTTCTGCCCGATCCGAAACTGGCAGATCCCGATCCGAAACGCGCCGCCCACATCCCGCCTGACCAGGAATCATTTCTGAAAGCGTACGAAAGTCGCGAGGCAGAAATGATCAGCTTCTTAAAGGAGCACAATCTTATAACCTTGCCGGATTATCTTGGGCCGTTTCAGATTCGACAGTTGCCGGACGCCTTTAAGCCAACGAGCCCGGGCGGCTTCATGAACCCTCCCGGAGTTTACGACAAAGATCCAACCGGGTTCTTTTTCATTCCGACTTACAATCCAGAGTCGAAGAATTTTTACATTCGCGCGGCGATTGAAGATCCACGGCCAATCCTCGGACATGAAGGCATTCCAGGCCATTTTCTCCAGCTCTCAATTGCAAATCATTCGAGCGACGAAATCCGGCGTCAGCATGAGGACTCGGTATTCGTGGAGGGTTGGGCGCTTTACGGCGAAGAGATGCTGATGCGCACCGGCCTATATCCAAACAATTCGCCCGCACAGGGACAAATTCTGCGCCTGTCGCGATATCGCGCCGCACGGATCGGCGTGGACGTAAATCTGCACACTGGCCGATGGAATTTCGAGCAAGCCGTCAAATATTTCATGGACGCCGGCGGACTTGATCGCGAGGCAGCCGAGGGCGAAGCAGCCGGCGCAGCTTCAAGTCCGACGCAAAAGATCAGCTACATCACCGGCAAATGGCAGATCATGAATCTGCTTGGCCGTTACAAAGACCGGCAGGGTGAAAATTTTCGGCTCGGTCAATTTCATGATGACCTGATCAAAAACGGCAGTCTGCCAATTTCGGTGATCGAATGGATCTTGCTCGATGATCCGACATCGATTCAGCAAGCCACAAAATAACATCTCCCGTAGCGCTGTATGCCGCGCCGAAGCTGTGCGAATCAGCATACGGACAGCGCATGGCATTGCCCTATCTTTTCTGAAATTGGCCGTTGCCCTCGTCGAGATAAACCGTTGAACCGACGCGCGAGATTTTTAGCGACTGCCGCCACGTACCCGTTGGGAGATCTTTTACAGCCTCAGTGGTCTTAGTTTCAGGTTTCAGCCCTGCAGTCAGGGGATCACCATTGACCATCGCTTCAGATAAAATTCTGCCATCCATTTTTTGTGGCGGTTTGATTCCGAGAATCCGCAAAATTGTGGGGCAAGATCGGTATTGCCTGTCGGTAACTCATCCACTTCGCCGCCGCGAAAATCCGGGCCGGCGGCGATCAACATGTTATGCATGTCGAATCGGCTGAGCGTAACATGCGTCCCCTCCCCTGCTTTTCGTTGCCAATCCGCGTCGATCATTCCCGGAATACCAAATTGATTTTTTGAGTCGTTCCAGCGGAAGGCCATCTCGACGTCAGGCCCATGAGGACTTTGAATCGTCGCTTGCTCGAGACCGAACGTTCCTTCCATCGGTTCTTTCGTAAAAATCACTCCGGCAAAATCGGATCGCTGCAAGAATTCAACGAGACGGCGGATGAACGCCTGGTCGTGTCCGATGACATAGAAAAGAACGCTGCCGCCGTTTCCTGCCAGCATGATCTCTCCAAGTTTTGGTTGATCGTTAAATTCGGTCTTCGCGGTGAAACCGGCGTCATTCAAAATTCTTCGCAAGTCAACCGACCGCTCGATCGTGGAGAAGCCATGATCGGACACAACAAACACATCTGTTCTTCCGCGCGCATCTCGTTGATCTAACGCCGAAAGCACCGCCGCGAGATTTTCATCGGAGGACTTGATCGCAGCTATCGCTGCTGGCGAGCCCGGCGCAGATTCATGTTGTGTAAGATCCGGTTCGCCTAACCAAAGCACGGAAAGGGCCGGCACACCGTCTTTCCAAAAACAATCGGTCAGCGCTTTTGTTGTCCAGGCGTCCTGTTGCAGGTGGCCAGATGGAAAGGGACCAAGCGTTGCAGTAATGGAAGGGACAATCTCCGCCGGGATCGAGTCTGGGGCTCCGCTTCGTGCACGTAGTCCGGCGTTGCCCGCGAACAGCGTCACCCTGCGTTTTGCCCCATCGGTCTCATTGCGATGTTGATTACCCGAGCTTGTTCGCCTCTCCCTTTCCAAGGGAGAGGGTAGGGTGAGGGTTCCTGCATTTTCAGTCGTAGGTGTTGCCGATCCCCTCACCTTCATCCTCTCACCTTCAACAAGGGGAGAGGCGACCGCATTTGCGTTACTCAGTTGGCCGGCAACACCGGCCTGTCGGTCCAGCAAAAGCCCAACACTTTTTGCAGCCGCCATTACCGTGCGCCCTCGTGCGCGCTGGACTAGCTCGGCAATCGTTGGAACCAAAATGTATTTCCCACCGGAGAGTTCATCCCCTTTCTTCACGACTGCCGGCAGCTCGACATCGATCGCATGCTTGGGATCGATGTCTGGTCGGTACACGTGATTTGCAATGATTCCGTTCCTGCCGGGATAAATACCGGTGACGAGCGCCGTGCCGTTTACCATCGTCGCACTGGGATAGACCGAATGGTGATTCCGAAAAGTGACTCCCTCACGGGCGAGCTTCCAAAGCGCCGGTGTGTTTTCTTCGCTGATAAAGTCCGGCCGCATACCGTCCCAGACGACAACAACCGCATGGCGCGATTGATTCGGTGGCTGGGCTCCGGGCGCAAGCACGGTAAACCAACACGCAATTGCGAATGCTATTGAGAATTGCCGAAGTGGACTGACGCAGCGAGGCGTGAATGGAGCGCAGTGCGGTTGAACGAAAGTTGCCATGTCCTGTCAGAATCCGTGTCAGGTGCAGGCCACGTTAACTGCTGTGCGAATTTCTGCATTCCCAAAGCGTAAATGAAACTGGCAACCCTAATATTTATGATGGCTCCACTCGCTATGGTGTTTGGCGGCGAGCTGATTCCGACTGCAGATGGCACCAGTTGGCGATACAACATGACGGAAGAAATCGGCAAGGGCCTCGACATTCGTAACGCAAAGACAGATGCCGAAGGCAAGATTCGTCTGCCGGTTTTGTATCGCATCGATGGGAGAGAGA
>Ga0307305_10000839_pt1 | contig 11701 bp, 9 predicted proteins | sample ER_DNA_186_FD_194512 | JGI IMG/M metagenome (GOLD analysis project Ga0307305, IMG submission 194512) | Bulk soil microbial communities from the East River watershed near Crested Butte, Colorado, United States - ER_DNA_186 | ecosystem: Environmental > Terrestrial > Soil > Floodplain | place: USA... | reverse complement strand
CGGCGTTCCGCTCCGCCTTGAGCACGTCGCCGTCGCCGAGCAACGCCCGCCGGCGGGTGTCGAGCTCGATGGCCCGGTCGACGGTCGCGGGATCCTCGCCCTTGTCGACGGCGCCCTTGCGGATCGCGTCGGGGTCGTCACGGAGGCGCTGTAGCCCGACGCTCATGACACAGCCCCCGCTCGATCTCCGGCTCGATCGCCCGCCGCCGCCTCGCGGAGGCGGGCGACGACGAACTCGGGCTCCAGACTCGCGAGCAGCCAGCCCGCCCGCGGGCCGTTGGGCCGGCCGAGGAACGCCAGGTACAGCGCTGCGAAGGCCGCCTTCGGCTCGATGCCGGCGGCGGTCGCCGCCGAAAAGATCGCGTCCTGCCAGCGATCGCCGCCGACCGGTGCCCCCATCTCGACGGCCTTCGCCAGGCCCGCGACGTAGCGGCGCTGGGCGTCGTCGAGCGCGCCAGCCTCCTCGGGCAGTCCATCCCGCCGAACCGTCAGCCGGGCACGCTCGGGCGCGTAGGTCTCGAGCCACGCCTTCGCGGCACGGACCCGCTCGTCGAGGATCTGGTCCTCGCGTTCCGTCAGCGGACTCCCCTTCTCCGCTTCGACCCTGGCCCGAATGTCGACGTTCGGGACCTGCAGCAGCAGGGCAAGGTGGGCGAAGGCCGGCCGGAAGGCGGCCGCCTCGGCGGCGACGTCGGCCCCGGGATCGAGCAGTGAGTACTTGAACGTGCCCTCGTAGCCTGGGGCGATCTCGCCGCGGACCTCGCGCCCGGCCGTTGCCGCGGCGAAGCGATCGAACTCGTCGAACAGGCGCGGGATCGCGTCGGTCCCGTCCGGGTCGAACTCGACAGCCTGGTTCGGCTTCGGGCGAAGGAAGAAGAATCGGAGTTGCTCGGGCGGAATCACCTCGGCGACGTCGTGGGCCGCCGCGCCGTGGCCCTTCGAGGTCGACATCTTCTTGCCGCCGATGTTCACGAATTCGTACGGGACATTGAGCGGCGGCTCCCGGTCGAACACCTCGCGGGCGATCGCGTCCGAGCGGTCGCGGGACCCGCCGGCCGTGGCAAGATCCTTGCCGCAAGGTTCGATCGTCACCCCGAAGAGCGACCATTGGGCTGCCCATTCGAGGTTCCAAGGCAGCTTGCCGCGACCGCCGAAGGGCGACGTCCAGCCTGTGTAGCCACAGCCGGTCGCCCATTCGACCAGGTTCGGCCGGCACTGGTAGGCGACGCGCTCGCCGTCCCAGCCTGTCACGATCGTCGTCCCGACCTTGCCGCAGTTCTCGCAGACGACCTGGAGCGGGTGCCAGGTATCGGGATGCTGGACGTTGGCGATCCGCCGATAGATGTCGCGGACAAGGGCGGCCTTGTCGAGCGCAGTCCGGATGAAGGAGTCCATCTCGCCGGTCGGGTAGATCTCGCTCATCCAGTAGTAGCGATCCGGGCGGATGCCCAGCCCGGCGAAGATATCGATGAAGATCTGGGCGTGGTGGCGGGCGTACGAGGCGTGGCCATCCGGTTCCTGGTCCGGGATATGGGCGAGCGGCTTGCCCATCGATGCGGCGACGGCGTCGGGCGTCAGGAGCGCCTGGGCGTCCATGGGGTCCATGTCGTCGACCCCGTAGAGGTAGGTGATCTCGAGGCCACGCGCGCGCATCGCGCGGACGATCACGTCGAGGAGAACGGGGCCCCGGAGGCTGCCGACGTGGACGGTGCCCGACGGCGTCTTCGAGTCGTTGATGACCTGCGGGCCAGTGACGCTGGCCGCAAGCTCATCGGCCCAGTCCATGGCCTTAGCTGATGCTGACGATCGTATACGTGAAGTCGCCGGCCGGGACCTTGACGACGATCTTCTCGCCCTTCTTCTTGCCGAGGAGGGCGCGGCCGACCGGGCTCTCGTTGCTGATCCGACCCTCGGTCGGCTTGGCCTCCGTCGAACCGACGATCGTGAAGGACTCCTTGCCGTCGTCGCTCATGACGGCGACCGTCGAGCCGATCTGGACGTGATCCGTCGAGTGGTTCTCGTCGATGATCGTGGCGTTCTTGATCAGGGCCTGGAGCGTCTGGATGCGGCCCTCGACGAACGCCTGCTCGTTCTTGGCGTCCTCGTACTCGGCGTTCTCCGAGAGATCGCCGTGCTCCTTGGCGTCGTGGATTCGCTGAGCTACCTCGGGTCGCTTGACGGAGGTCATCTCGTCCAGCTCGGCGCGCAGCTTCTCGAGGCCGTCCTTCGAGAGGTAGGTGGGTCGATTGTTCACGGGATTGCGCCCCCGATACGGTGGGGACCGGTCGGAAGTCGACGGTCGGGGTGTCAGATATAAGGAAAGAACTCCAGGCTTCGCACGGTGTCCCGCGCACCTGAAGTTCGACCGGCCGATAGCCTAGCGCGCGACGCGGGGAGTGTCAAAAGCTCAGGGCGCCGCCATCAGATCGGTCGCCACGAACATCGCCCGGCAATTGGCCACGACGGATGCGGGATCCGGTTTGGGCGCTGCGCGGCTGTACACGCAGCTCGTGGCCTGCGAATCGTCGAAATGGCCGGTGACCCGGGCCGCGCCGGTCGTCGGCAGGCCGAGACCCTGGATCCCGCCATCGAAGAATTCGATCGTCTCGCCGCCGAGTTCGAACCTGCACTGGCGATTGGTCCGGATCCAGTCAGGGCCGGTGATCGGCCGGTCGACGGTCGCCAGCTCACACCGGATGTCGCCGATCACCTCGATCTCCTTGCTGCCGAAGCAGGCGAGTCCGCCATACGGATTCATCGAGAGCAACGCCGACGCAGCGAGCGGCAGTGTCGGGCAGGCCTGCGTCTCGCCGGCCAGCCAGGGCGTTCCGTCATGATCGGCACCGGCCACCCAGCCACCCGGCAGACCGCCATCGAACGCGAGGACGTGGTACCAGTCGTAACCATCGGCGGCCACGTGGCCCTCGATGACGAACAGCTTCGTGCCTTTCCGCAGGAGTGGCTCGAGCTTCGCCGACGAGACGCCGACGCCCGGGGCACTCCGCACGCGGAGGTTGTCGCTGACGGTCCGGACGACGCTGTCGACGCTGACCCCGGCCGGGCGGACACCGGTGACGATGAACCATGAGCGGCAGAGGAGGATTCCGGGCCGGGTCTCGTCCGTGACGGTGCCGTTGCGAAATCCACAGCGCTCGTCGTCAAAGTGGCCGGTCAGCTCGTAAGTCCCGTCGACGACGGCCCCGGCAACGGTGCCCGCGGGAACAATGTCGAAGATAGGGTCGCCGAAGACCGGGTAAGACTCTCCCGACGGCCCGGCCACGAATGCGCACCGCCGGTCGGGTCGCGACCAGGACGGAGCATCCACACCGGGCGTGGCCGCCGCGGCGGTGCACGAGACAGGGCCCGACACGATGATCTCGGGGCCGAAGGTGTCGTTCTGCGAGAAGCAGCCGATCGGCCCGTACGGCCGAATCGCGATGAGCTGCGCCGACGTCAGTGGCGATGTCGGACAGTGGACGCTGGCCGGCACGAGCACCGGATTGGCGCCGTCTGTTGCGGGCGCCCAGCCGGCCGGGATGTCGGTGGATCCGACCGCCGGGATGAGGTAGTACCAGTCCGTACCGGCGGGCCCGGTCGGTCCGTCGGCAACCAGGAACGGAACGCCGGCGGGGAACAGCTTCGCGCTCGCCGGCGGCGCACCTGGGTCCGGCTGGGTTCGGATCGGGATCCCGCCTGGGACGGCTACCTCCACGAACGCGTCGACCGAGAACGCCGCCTCGTGGGGCGTCTCGAGAGGGCTCTCGCTCGGCTGGGCAGATTCGGTGGGCGACGCGAAAGCGCTCGGGGTCGAAGTCGGCCCGAGGCTGGGAACGACGCTCTGCCGATCGTCCCTGCGGCCGCCGATGAGCAGGACTCCGAGCAGACCGAGGGACAGCAGCGAGATCACCGCCGCCCAGAGCAGCCGCTGGCCGTGACGGGCGGCGACGTCGGGCATCCAATGCAGGGACCGCTCCTGGCTGGTCCGTCGGATGGTCGCACTGATCACCTCGGCGAGGTCGGAGCTGGGAGCACTCTCCGCCCGCGCCTGGAACGCCTCCCGGATCGCGCGATCGCGTAGCTGCTGCTGGTTCATCGCTCGGACTCCATCGCCCGCTCCAGCGCCGATCGCGCCGAGTACAGGCGCCATTTCGCGGTCCCGACCGGTATGCCGAGAATCGTTGCCACCTCGCTGACCGGCCGTTCCTCGACGTGATGTAGGGCGAGGATCGTTCGTTGCCCGATCGACAGTCGATTGATCGCCCGCTGGAGAGCGTCGCCTGCCACAACCCCTTCGAGCCCGGCATCGGTCCGGCCGGGGTCGTTGGGGCTCTGACGGCTCTCGTCGTCCGCGTCCCTGAAGACGACCGGGACGGACCGGACGGGGCCGCGCCGCCGCACGCTCATGCGGGCAGCGTTCACGAGGATCCGCCCGAACCACGCATCGAATCGGTCCGGATCTCGCAGACGCGGGAGGTTTCGCCAGGCCGATACAAAGGCCTCCTGGGTCACGTCCTCGGCCTCGCTGGTATCGCCGACGATGGCGCGAGCGAGTCGGAACGACGACCTCAGTCGTGTGGCAACGAGCCTGTCGAACGCGTCCGCGTCCCCCTTGCTCGCCCGCACGACGAGGTCGGTCTCGGTGCCGGATCCCGGCGCCGCCGTCCGCTCGTTTGCAACCGACACTGTCATCCGCCCGCGCTCAGAGGCGGGGACCCATCCGATCCCTCTACCCTGCTCGATGCAGCCTAGGCCCTGGGGGTTTGGTCCCGTCCGCGGTAGCGCACCAAATCCTTCGGCGAGCCGTGGCCCCGGTTTATTCCGAGAGCCGGAGGAGGCGCCGCTTGATCCGCTGGAGGGAGCCGCGATCGGGGAAGGCGATGAACAGCGTGTCGTCGCCGGCGATCGAGCCCGCGACCTCGGGCCAGCGAGCACGATCGAGGGCGGCAGCGATCGCGTGAGCGGAGCCGGGAAGCGTGCGCATGACGAGGAGCAGGCCCGCCTCGTGGAACTCGACAGGCAGATCGGCCAGCAGCTTGCGCAGCCGATCCTCGCCGGACGTTTCGGCCTCGATGAGCCGCGGCGGCAGGGCGTAGGCCTGGGTCCGGTCTCGGCTGATCTTGATCAGGCCGAGCTCGGCGACGTCGCGGCTGATCGTTGCCTGGGTCGTCCGGAACCCGCGCTCGCGGAGCGCGACCGCCAGCTCCTGCTGTGTCCGGATGGGGCGCTGCTCTACGAGGTCCCGGATCGCGCGCTGTCGGAGCTGCTTCATGACCTCCATCGGCGACCGCCCGTCAGCGCAGCCACCAGACGAGGACGACGGCGGCGATCAGGATCCGGTAGGCGACGAAGATGTCGGTCGAGCGTGTCCGGAGGTAGCGAAGAAGGACGGCGATCGCGAGGATCCCGAAGAAGAACGACGCGGCCAGCCCGATGACCAGCGGTCCGACCGGGACGGCCACGCCCGCATCCCCCTTGAAGACCTTGAGCGCCTCGTAAGCGGCTGCCGCGGCGGTGACCGGCGTCGCCATGAGGAACGAGAACCGCGCGGCCGACTCGCGGTTGAGCCCCGTGAACAGACCCGCCGCGATCGAAATCCCGGACCGGCTGATCCCCGGGACAAGAGCGAGGGCCTGCGCCAGGCCGATCCCGAGCGCCCGCGGAAAGGTCAGATCGACCGCCATCAGGCGCCGCGTGCCCGTCCGCTCGGCAAGCCACAGGATCGCAGCGCCGACGACCAGCGCGAGGGCGACCAGGCCGACCTCCCGGAACCGCGACTCGATCGCGTCGTTGAGGAGCACGCCGATGATGAGCGCCGGAATGGTCGCAACGACGAGCAGCCACGCCAGCCGGCGGTCCGGGTCGCCCTCGAATGAGCGGTCACGGATGGTGGCAAGACCGGCCGGGATGAGGCGGAGCCAGTCGACCCGGAAGTAGATGAGCAGGGCAGCCAGCGTCCCGATGTGGAGCATGACGCTGAACGCGAGCGAGGTGATGAACGGATCGTGCCAGCCCAGCAGGGCCGGGACGATGATGAGATGCCCGGACGAGGAGACGGGCAGGAACTCAGTCAGTCCCTGCACCACCCCCATGACGAGGGACTGGATGTAGATATCCAATTAGGTATGCCGCTTTCAGGTAGGCCGTGGGCGCGGCGAGCTATCGGATAAAGAGAGGAGCAAGGACCAGCGTGATCGTCGCCAGCAGCTTCACGAGGACATGGAGCGAAGGGCCGGCGGTGTCCTTGAACGGGTCCCCGACCGTGTCCCCGACGACGGCCGCCGCATGGGCGTCGGTCTTCTTGCCGAGGATGTTGCCGGCGTCGTCCTTGAGGTTGCCCGACTCGATGTACTTCTTGGCGTTGTCCCACGCGCCGCCGCCGTTGTTGAGGACGGTGGCGAGCAGGACGCCGGCGATCGTCCCGACCATCAGCATCCCGGCGACCGCCTCGGCCCCGAGGAGCAACCCGACGATGATCGGGGTGGCGACCGCGACGACACCCGGCAGGATCATCTCGCGGAGCGCGGCGCGAGTCGTGATGTCGACGACCCGGGCGTAGTCCGGCCGCTGGGTGTAGTCCATGATCCCGGGCATCTCCCGGAACTGGCGGCGGACCTCGACGATGATCGCCTGGGCCGTCGTGCCGACCGCCCGGATGGCCAGCGACGAGAAGAAGTAGACGAGCATCGCGCCCATCAGCCCGGCGATGAAGACGTTCACGTTGGCGAGGTTGACCGAGGTGAGGAGCGCCTCGCCCCGGTTCGTGTGGATCAGGTTGACCTTGTCGATGTAGGCGCTGAAGAGGAGAAAAGCGGCCAGCGAGGCCGACGCGATCGCGTAGCCCTTGGTGAGCGCCTTCGTGGTGTTGCCGACGGCGTCCAATCGATCGGTGATCTCACGGGCGCCGGCTTCGGCGCGGCTGAACTCGGCGATCCCACCGGCGTTGTCGGTGATCGGACCGAACGTGTCCATCGCCAGGATGTAGGCGGTGGTCATGAGCATGCCCATCGTCGCGACGGCGGTTCCGAAGATGCCACCGACGTCCTTGCCGTCCGCGTTGACGATATGCGCCTCGGAGCCGAGCCAATGGCTGGCGAAGAGGGCGATGCCGATCGTGATCGCGGTTACGAACGTCGTCTCGAACCCGACCGCCATCCCGGAGATGATGTTTGTCGCGGGACCCGTCCGGGACGCCTCGGCGATCTCGCGTACCGGGCGGAACGTGCCTGCCGTGTAGTACTGGGTGATGTAGACGAAGGCGACGCTCGTCGCCAGGCCGACGACACCGGCGGCGAAGTAATAGACCCAGACCGGGAGGCCGGACGGGGCGTTGCCGTTCGTCTGGAGCATCACGTTCGTGACCAGCAAGAGGGCGATGGCGGACAGGATCGTCGTGACCCAGTAGCCGCGGTTCAGCATGTTCATCGGGTTCTCGTCCTCGCGACCGCGGACGAAGAAGATCGCCACGATCGTGGACAGCAGCCCGAATGCGCGAACGACGAGCGGGAAGAAGATCCAGGCCTCGGGATTCGGCCAGCCGGCGGCCAGCGCGATCGCATAGACCCCAACCCCGAGGATCATCGCCCCGATGTTCTCCGCGGCGGTCGACTCGAAGAGGTCGGCGCCGCGGCCGGCGCAGTCACCGACGTTGTCCCCGACGAGGTCGGCGATGACGCCCGCGTTGCGCGGGTCGTCCTCGGGGATCCCCTTCTCGACCTTGCCAACGAGGTCGGAGCCCACGTCGGCGGCCTTGGTGTAGATCCCGCCGCCGAGCTGAGCGAAGAGGGCGACGAAGGAGGCACCGAACCCGAAGCCGACGATGAGGAATGGCGCATCGTGGGTGGCCTGGCCACCGCCGAGCCCGCCGAAGAGGCTGAAGATCCCGTACACGCCGAGGAGCGACAAGGCGACGACGAGGAAGCCCGATACGGCACCACCGCGCATCGCCACCTGGACGGCCTCGACGAGGCTGCGCCTGGCAGCTGCGGCGGTCCGCACGTTCGACTTCACGCTGATGAACATCCCGATGATCCCGGAGGCCATCGAGCACGCGGCTCCCACGAGGAAGGCCAGGCCGGTCCGCCAGCCGAGATCGAGGCCGAACGTCTTCGTGTCGGCGACCTTCTCGGTCTCGAAGATGGTGATGACGCCGGCGATGACGAACGCCCCGACGACGGCCAGGATGCCGATCGTCGTGTATTGCCGCCGGATGAAGGCGACCGCGCCCTCGAAGATCGTCCCGGCGACGTCTTCCATCTCCTTCGTCCCGGTGTCGCGCGAGAGCACGTCGCGGGCGAGGTACACGGCGAACAGCACGGCGATGATGCCGGCCGGCAGGATGATCAACTGGAGCGTTTGGGCGCTCATCGGGTTTTGCGGCTCCTCCACGTGCGACTGTGCGAGTGGCTGCCAGAGACATGTCCGCGCGCGAAGAGTGCCGCGGATCCGGGGATGTCGATGGGCAGACCGATCTGACGCGGCAGCTGAAACTATTCAGGCCGGCGGCGAGTGTAACAAGGGCGAATCGTTCGGGTCAAACCGCACTGGATGCCGAGTCTATGCACCCCTGACCGCCCCTATCCGGACCATCTCGAGCGGTCCGGCGCGGGCGAAAGCCCCACCACCTATACTGCCGGACTTGTGACCAGACGAACCGCTCCGTGACCCGACGGCCCGCCCTCGGGTGCATTCTCGAAATCGTCGAGACGCTCGTCCTGACCCTGCTGATCTTCTGGGTCATCCAGTCCTTCGTCGCCCAGCCCTATCGGGTCGAGCAGCAATCGATGGAGACGACGCTCGAACCCGACCAGTACGTCCTCGTCGACAAGCTGACCCCCCACTGGGACACCTACAAGCGCGGCGACGTCGTGGTGTTTACCCCGCCGAAGGGTTGGGCATCGGGGACAACCGATACGCCCTACATCAAGCGCGTCATCGGGATCGGCGGCGACACGATCACGATCCACGATGGCAAGGTCTTCGTGAACGACGTCGCGCTCGTCGAGCCCTATGTCTTCAAGGAGAACGGCAAGCCCCAGGAGACCGAGGACGTCCTCCAGACCGGTGAATGGGTCGTTCCCCAGGGCGAGCTGTTTCTGATGGGCGACCATCGTCAGAGCTCGGCCGATTCGCGGGAGTTCGGGACGGTCGCGGTCGACAAGGTGATCGGCCGGGCCTGGCTCCGCTATTGGCCGATCAACACCCTCGAGATCCTGCCGACGCCGACGCACCCGGAGCTTCAGACAGCGGCGCCGTGAACCTCGCCCTGGCAGCGATCACCGCGGTGGTTGTCGGCGGGGCGGTCGTCGCGGTAACGGCCCGCGATGCCCGGGCGACGCTCCTCGGCCTGCTCGTCGTCCTGCTCGGGTCGGCGGTTCTCGCCGATCCACTGCCGGGCCCCCTGCCGATCGCGGCCCGGATGGCATCAGCCTTCCTGGCCTGCCGGCTCATCGCCGTGGCGATCCGCGGTGACAGCGTACTCACGAGCGGCAGCCTGCTCGGTTGGCCCGTCGACGTCCTCGCCGCGGTCGCGGCACTGCTGGTCGGCGTGGGGACGCACGGTCTCGGCGCAACGCCGGCCGGTCCTGTTACAGCGCAGGCGGCCGGGTTCGCGGTGGGGGTGCTGGCCGTGGCGCCGATCGTGTCGGGCCGGGACGTGCTGCGGCTCGGGGTCGGGGCGATGCTCCTTCTCGTCGCGGCGTCCCTCGTCCGGGTCGGGCTGGCTGGCACCCCGTCGGACCTCGAGCAGCTCGTCGAAAGCGGCCTCGTCATCGGGCTGGGTGGAGCGATCGCGATCATCGTCGCTGGGGCACGAGCCGCGAGCGGCGACCTCGTGATCAGCGGCGTGGCGATCCGCGACCTGGCCTTCGACGCCGCACCCACCCGGGAGCTTCTTCGACCGGCTGTTGGCTCGTCGATCCACATCGGGCGGGCGGGACGAGTGGGAATCGCGGGTCAGGCCTCGAGGCTTCGCGACGTTGCCGAGACGGACGGCGCGGACGCGGCCGGCCGAGCCTCGGCGCCCGGCGCCGATACGGAGGCCGGCCGAGCCTCGGCGCCCGACGCCGATGTGGCCGGCCTTGCCTCGGCGCCCGGGGCCGACAACGCCGGCCGAGCCTCGGCGCCCCGCGCCGATACCGAAGCCGGTACCGACGACCGGCCGTCGGTACCCACAGTCGAACCGAAGGCCAGCCGCCCAGGTCCGCGCCCCCGGAGCGCCGGCGGCGGCACCGGTCGCGCCCCTGTCCGTCGCCCCGCTGCCGACGGTACGCCTCCCGGCCGCCCTCCGCGTCGCCGCCCCGGCCCGAAGACCGATGACTCCGACACCGGCAGCGACACCACGTGACGATCCTGCCCTTCCTGGCGATCACCTTCGTGGCGGCCGCGGCGTCGCTGCTCGGTCGGCGGAACGCTGCGTTGTCGGCGGTCGTCGGGATCGTCGGGCTTGCCGCGGCGGCCATCGCTGCGGCCACGATCCGGGGAAGCGACACCCTCGTGATCGGCGGCAGCCAGCTCGCCGGCTCCGACTATCTGCGGCTGTTCACGCTCCTGGGTTCCGTCGCGGCCCTCGTCCTTGCGACGCTCGGCCTGGCGACGACGTTCCACCGCAATGCGCCGGGGGTGCTCCTCGCCGGGATCGGCGCCGCGGGCCTGGCGCTCGCCCTTCCGGACGCGCGGATCGCCGTCATGGCGGCGACCGTCGGCGGGCTGACCGGGATCCTGGTGACCGTCGTCTCGCCATCGACGGCGCCGACGGTCGTCGTCGCGGTGCGCGAGCTGCGAGCCGTCGCCGTCGCCGGGTTCCTGAGCATCCTTGCCGCTGCGTGGCTTGCTCGCCCGCTCGGCGAGCTGGCCGCCCTGCCGGAGGTCTTCGGACTCGCCTATCTCGGTTTCGCCGCCGCTGTTGCGATCCGGTTCGGAGCGATCCCCTTCCACTTCTGGGCGGCCAGGCTGGCCGATGCCGCGCCCGAAGTGACCCTGCCGATGCTGATGGCGTGGGGGCCGGCGGCCTTTGCCGTCGTCGCTCTCGCCTGGACCGACCAGTCGGTCGCGCCGCTCTTGCTGCCCCTCACGCTCGAGCGTGGCCTGGTCGTCATCGTCGGGGTCGCGAGCATCCTTCTCGGCTCGCTCGCGGCGTGGATCCAGGACGATTTGGAGCACGTCGTCGGCTACACGATCGTGGCCGACGCCGGCGTGGCGATCCTAGGCCTGGCAGCGCTGGACCCGGCCGCCTGGGAGCCGGCTCGGAGCTGGATCCTCGTATTTGCGATGGTCAGGAGCGCCTTCGCCGGCTGGGTTGTCGCGGTCCACGGGACCTATGGGACGCGACGGATCGGCGAGATTCGAGGCTGGGCGCTGCGAACCCCGCTGCTCGGGGTCGGCCTCGCCATCATCGCCGCGGCCGGGATCGGTTGGCCGGGCCTCCTCGCCTGGGATTCGCGGGCAACCCTCGTCAACCTGACGGTGCCCGGGCCGATCGGCTGGCTCGTCGTCCTCGGGGCGGTGGCGCCGATCGCGATCTATGTCCGGCTGCTGGTGATCGGGGTCGGCCGGCCGACGGACCTGGTGGCGCAAGCCTCCAGCGAACGGCCGACCTGGCCGACACCGATGCCGTCGCGCCCGGTCCATGGTGGCGGTTGGCTGGAGCGCGCATTCGAGCGGACCAATCACGCCATCGGCGGCGGGCTCGACGTCCTCTGGACCG
>Ga0307305_10000838_pt1 | contig 11719 bp, 8 predicted proteins | sample ER_DNA_186_FD_194512 | JGI IMG/M metagenome (GOLD analysis project Ga0307305, IMG submission 194512) | Bulk soil microbial communities from the East River watershed near Crested Butte, Colorado, United States - ER_DNA_186 | ecosystem: Environmental > Terrestrial > Soil > Floodplain | place: USA... | reverse complement strand
GCTCACCGGAACGGCGTGATTCATCGCGACATCAAGCCGGAGAACATCCTGCTTCAGGAAGGCGAGCCGGTGGTGGCCGACTTCGGCGTGGCCACGGCGATCTCGGCCGCCGGCGGCGACAGCGTGTACATCACCGACCGGGGCTTCGCGGTCGGCACGCCAGCCTACATGAGCCCGGAGCAAGCCAGCGCCGAACGCGATCTCGACGGCCGAAGCGATCTCTACAGCCTGGCCTGTGTGCTATTCGAGATGTTGAGCGGACAGCCACCCTTTGCCGGTACCAGCCCGCGCGCCACCATGGCTCGGCATGCCATCGAGCCGCCACCATCGATTCGTTCGCTCCGGCCCACGGTTCCACTAGCGGTGGATCTGGCACTGGAACGCGCCCTGGCCAAGGATCCGGCTGCCCGCTTTGCCACGATGGCGGATTTCTGCGAGGCGCTCGTGACACCGGTACCCGCCGCCGTGCCGATGCCCGGCGGACAGGAGAGTCGCGCCATCGCAGTTCTACCGTTTGTCAACGCCAGCCCCGATCCCGACAACGAATACTTCAGCGACGGCATGACCGATGAACTGATCACCGCTCTCACCAAGGTCGAGGGGTTGCATGTCGCCTCGCGCACCTCGGTGTTCGCCCTCAAGAATCAGCGTGAGGATGTGCGCGCCATCGGGGCCCGGCTCAACGTGTCGGCGGTGCTCGAAGGCACGGTCAGAAAGGCGGGCAACCGGCTGCGGATCACCGTCCAGCTGAGCAGCGCCAGTGATGGCCGGACGCTGTGGTCGGAGCGGTACGATCGCGAGATGGCGGACGTGTTCGCCATCCAGGATGAGATCGCGCAGACGATCGTGCGCACGCTCCGCACGACCCTCCTGGGCGATATCGGCAACACCACGCCCGTGCGCTACACCGAGAACGTCAAGGCCTATAGCCTCTATCTCAAGGGCCGATTCTGGTGGAACCGGCGAACCCAGGCCGACATCGCCGAAGGTCTCCGCTACTTCGAGCAAGCGATCGCGGAGGATCCCGACTATGCCCTGGCCTACAGCGGGCTGGCCGATTCCTACGCGCTCGACCTCGATTACCGCGGCGTGCCCGTGGTGGAGGGTATGGAGCGGGCCAAGGCGATGGCCCGGAAAGCGATCGCGCTCGACGAGACCCTGGCCGAGGCCTATACCTCGCTCGGGTGGGTCACCTTCATCTATGACTGGGACTGGCCGGCCGCCGAGCGCGAGTTCAGCCGCGCGATCCGGTTGAACCCACGCTACTCCACCGCCCGGCAATGGCATGCCTGGTTCCTGGTGGCGATGGGGCGTTTCGACGAGGCGCTGGCGGAGGGACGGGCCGCCATCGACCTGGATCCGGCATCGGTCTCGATTCGGCGCAGCATGGGCTGGCTCCATTACTACGCGCGACAGTACGAGCCCGCGCTGGACAATCTGCGGCGCGCCTTGGCCATGAATCCAACCGCCGAGGAGACCCACCGGCTGCTGGGGCTGGTGTATATGCAGCAGGGTATGTACGACGACGCGGCCGCCTCCTTCAAGGAAGCCGTTGCGAGCTCCGACTACGACGTGATGGCGCTTGCGGGATTGGGACACGTTGCGGCCAGGCGTGGACGGGTAGACGAGACCCGCGCCATCTTGAACGATTTCTACGAGCGGTCGAAGGCCAGCTACGTATCACCCGTCGCGCTCTGTGGCCTCCACGTCGCCTTGGGCGAGGCCGACGACGCGTTCGGATGGCTGGAACAGGCATACCGTGAGCGGCGCGGTTGGCTTGCCTACCTGAAGATCGAGCCGATTCTCGATGGACTGCGAAGCGACCCGCGGTTCTCCCGCCTGGTGGAGCGCATGCGCCTGACGTAGAAGGGTGAGATGGACCCTGCTACGTTTTGGACATGCTCATGATTTCCACCGAGGCCGACGTCGCCACCGCCCTCGCAGAACCCCTTGCCGTGGTGTACAAACACAGCCCGATCTGCCCCACCAGCGGCATCGCGTATGAAGAAATGCGCTCGCTTCGCCGCATCCACCACGACGTGCCGGTGTATCTGGTCGATGTGATTCATCATCGTCCGCTCTCCCGCAAAATCGCCGAGCAGGTCGGCGTTGTGCACGCGTCCCCGCAAGCGATCATTCTCCGCGCAGGCGTTCCGGCCTGGCACGGCTCCCATTTCGACTTGCGGGCCGAGGAGATGGCGCGGAAGCTTCATTCGTTGAAAGCCGAAACAGAAAGAGGCGTCTAGCGCTCGAAATGAAACATCAGTAGGTCGTGGGGGTTCCAGACCCGCCACGTGCGCACCATTACTTCGTACCGTCGAACACGCGCTTCAGGCCCGCAGAGCAGCAGTCCACTCCCAATCTGTTCCTCACCAACTCGGCAGAACCTATCCTAACCGCTGGACACCAACCCGGCGGTGGCATCGCCGTGACATCGGTGTCGCTCCGGGTGGACCGTTACGGCATTGCTGTGCCGCTCGGTCATCCCATCCTCGGAGGCACTACGCGAATTCTCATCATCGACGACGATCCCAAGACCAGCGCGCCGCTCCCTCAGGCCGCGGACAGCGGCCACGCGGAGTCGAGCGGCACGACCTGGCCCGCGGAGATCCGGGGGCCGGCGGACCACGCCCGGCCCGTGGTGCATGAGTACCAGATCGCCACGCCGCTTCCGGGCGAGCTGGTTCCTGTGCGCGAGTCCTCCGGAGAGCTCAACGAGAATGGCCACCCGGATGCAACCACGGTGCGGGAGCTCATTGCCCGAGTGGAGGAGCTGCTGCACCGCACTCGCGGCCTCCCGGCCGCCGCCTCGCCGGGATGGGCGGGCACTATCCAGTTCGGCAGCGTCCTCCTGGAACCGGCGACTCAGACCGTCCTGCGGTCAGGCCAGCCGGTCCGGGTCACTCACACGGAGTTCCGTCTCTTGCTGGCGCTGATACGCCGTCGCGGCGCCATCGCGTCACGGGTGGAACTGTTGCGGGAGGTCTGGGGGGCAGGGACGGCCGTCAGCCGGCGCGCGGTGGACACCCACATCGCACGGCTGCGGCGAAAGCTGGAGGACGATCCGGCCAACCCGCGTCATATCCTGACCGCGCTCGCCTGGGGATATCGCTTCCGGCCATAAACATGGCGCTTCGGTGGCCGGTGACGGGCTCCGGAGCGTTCGACTCTGCTCGTCACGCTTTGTCGACTGTCCTACGGAGGAAAGAGAACATGGCAAAAGCATTGTCTGGAATGGCGCGGCGTCCGCTCTTGGGGGCGTGGGTCCTGGCCGCATTTGCGCTCCTGCCAGGGCAGATCCTGGCTCAACAGCCGGCCACCCTTACCGGCCGGGTCACCAGCGAGGCGGGTCAGCCGCTGTCCTCTGCGGCCATCGTCATCGAACAGTTGGGTGCGGGAGCTACGACTCGCGGCGACGGCAGCTACACCATCCTGATTCCGGGAGCACGGGTGCCTTCGGGGCCGGTGACGGTGACCGCCCGCCTGGTCGGGTTCAAGGCACGCTCCGCTCAGGTCGATCTGAGCTCGGGCACCGCAGTCCAGGATTTCAGTCTCCCCGACAACCCACTGCAACTGGGTGAGATCGTGGTAACCGGCGCCGGCACGGCATCGGAGGTGGAGAAGCTGGGCACGGGCCGAAGCAGCATCGATTCGCAGGCCATCGTCCGAAGCAACGAGTCGAACGTCGTGAATGCGCTGGCCGCCAAGGCACCCAATGTCGAGGTGACGTCAAGCTCGGGTGACCCCGGCGCCTCGTCGTTCATTCAGATACGCGGCTTGACCACCATCACCGCCCAGGACGGGCAACCTCTCTTCGTGGTCGACGGGGTACCGGTCGACAATTCGATTTCCTACAACAACATCGCCAGTGGGGCGTTAAACAGTAGCGCGGCTCCGCCGAATCGGGCGATAGACCTCAATCCGGACGACATCGAGAACGTGGAGATTCTCAAGGGTGCCGCGTCCGGCGCCATCTACGGGTCGAGGGCCGGCCAGGGCGTCATCCTGATCACCACCAAACATGGACGGCCCGGCCCTACCAAGTACTCGTTGCGCAGCTCCATCTCGCTCGACAAGCACGGCCGGCTGCCCGACTTTCAGACCAAGTACGGGCTCGGCACCGCTGGCGTCACCCCGGCCTGCGTTCCTGGTGGAGCGGTGAATTGCCGAGTTGGCTTTGCCGAAGCCGGCAGTTGGGGCCCTAACCTGATCGGAACCGGAATCCCGACGTTCGATCATTCCGCCGAGATGTTCCAGGACGGTTACACGACCGACAACAACCTTACGATCTCAGGTGGCAACGACCGGACCACCTTCTTCCTGTCCGGAGGCTACAACCGCGATCGCGGCATCGTTGTCGGACCCAACAATAAGTACGAGCGGATTTCGGTTCGGTTCAACGGCTCCCACCGGGTCTTCGACAACCTCAAGGTCGGGGCCAACGTGTCCTATGTGGCCGGCGATGGCGGTTTCGTAGTGTCCCGCAACAGCACCGACGGTCTCCTCCTCGGCGCCTGGCGGACACCGATCGACTATGACAACCGGCAGTATCTCGATCCGAATAATGGGCAGCAACGGACCTACCGCTTTCCCAACCCGGGGGCGGGCGCCGAGAAGCTGCCCCGGTCCTACGACAACCCGCTGTTCGTGGCATTCAAGGCGCCCGCCGAGTCGCAGGTCGGCCGGACCTACGGCGGAGTCAACGCGGAGTTCACCGCCGTCCGCTGGCTCCGATTCAACTACACCCTCGGTCTCGACTATGCGAACGACGAGCGCACTCAGGGCTACCCCTGGGGGAACTCGAATTCAACGATCACCGGCGTCAGCGGAGTCGGCGGCGTCAATGCGGGGTACATCAAGACGTCGCAAATCGATCACAACCTGACCGCTACCGCAAACTACAAGCTGGGCCCGGCATGGTCCGGGTCGGTGACGGTCGGTCAGAACCTCAACTCCCAGAGCTATCAGACCCGGCAAGTCCAGGGCACCGATCTCATCGCACCTCAGCCGTTCAATCTGGCCAACACCGCTCAGCAGCTTCCGCCTTACGACTTCCGCACCACTGTCAGGCTCGAGTCGTACTTTGCCCAGGCCACCGCAGATCTCTTCAACCAGCTCTTCCTGACGGCGGCCATCCGCAACGACGGTGCCTCCAGCTTCGGCATCGCCAATCGGCGGAACTGGTTCCCCAAGGGCAGCGCTGCCTGGACGTTCTATCGCGGCCAGGAGGGCGAGAACCGGCTGTTGACCTTTGGCAAGCTGCGCGCTGCGTACGGCCAGAGCGGTACCCAGCCGGCTCCGTACCTGCTCCAAAGCGTGCTGATCTCCGGCGCGATCACCGACGGTGGCTGGGGTCCGGCCGGTTCCACCCAGCAGAACGGTGTCGGAGGCTTGATCACGCGATACAATGTGCCCACCGACCGATTGGGCCCCGAGCGAGTGAAGGAGTTCGAGGCGGGATTCGACCTCGGCCTCTTCCGGGACAAGGCCGACTTTGGGGTCACCTATTATCGGCAGAACTCCACCGACGTCATCCTCAACATCCCGGTAGCGGGCAGCACCGGGTACACCGAGAAGCCGGCCAACGCCGCCGCCCTCAGGAACATCGGGGTGGAAATGGCGCTCAATGTTCGGCCCATCACCACTCGCAACTTCTCCTGGGACGTTGGAGTCCAGTGGGCCCAGAACCGGAGCCGGGTGACCGATCTGGCGGGCGTCCAGTTTGCCCCCTTCCCCTTCAGCGGTGGCACCAATGGCCTGGGCGTTCAGGGGGTGGCCGTTCAGGGACAGCCGCTGGGCGTCTATTACGGTTCCGACTACGTCCGCTGCGGCCGCGGCCTGGTTCTCAATGGCGTCGCCATCGACAACACGGCGGGCGAATGCCAGGGTGCGCCGACCGGTGCTCTCTACATCGACGCGACCGGCTACCCGCAATTGGATGCGGCCGGCACCTACGTTCTCGCCGATCCCAACCCCAAGTGGACCGGCTCGCTGCGCACGTCAGTGCGAGTCCGGAAGTTCTCTATTGGTGGTCTGCTGGATGTTCGCCACGGCGGGAAGGCTTACAACGGAACCCGTGGCGCGCTCGATCACTTTGGACGGACTCTGGAGTCGCAAACCTTCCGAGACGGCGGCAACTACGTCTTCGGGCAGAACTACTTCCAGGGTCAGCAGGTGGCCGGCCCCGGCGCCGGGACGGGGGTTCCGCTGGGAGAAGCCTGGTTCACCGGACCGGGCGGGATTTTCAATGGGCCGGTGTCGGGATTCGTCGAGGACGCAGGGTTCGTCAAGCTGCGGGAGATTTCCCTTGGCTACACCTTCGACCAGGCGTGGGTCAGCCGAATACTCGGGTTCGGCAGCATCGACCTTCGAGTCGCCGGCCGCAACCTCGTCACCTGGACCAATTACACCGGCGTAGACCCTGAAACGTCACTGCTCGGATCGGCGACGGCGGTGCGCGGGATCGACTACTTCAACAACCCGCAGGGTCGCTCGTACGTGTTCTCCGTCACTCTCAACCGTTAACGACCAGCGCGACTTCAAGGAGACTGTCAGCCATGAAGCATACGATCAAGTCGCTGCTGAGCCTCACGGTTGCGATAGCCGCAACGGGATGCAGCGATTTTCTCTCGGGGCCCGGTATAGACCAGGACCCCAACAGCATTCTCAATCTCAGCCGCCCGGGACCCCTGTACATCGGGATCCAGGCAGCCCAGTCAGTGCAGTTCGAAGGCCAGATCGCCCGGCTCGCCGCGGAATACACCCAGCAGGTTTCGGGAAACTCGAGGCAGAGTATCGGCTTCGACCGCTATGGCATGGACCCGGTGACTATCGATCCGGAGTGGATCTCGGTGTATGGATCGAACCGCACCCTTTCCGGTGGCGGTGGCCTGTTGGACATCCGGAAGATGCAGCAGCTGGCCCGACGGCTGGGAGATTCGACCTACATCGGGATCGGCAAGGTCTATGAGGCGTTGGTCATGGGCATGGCGGCGGATGTCTGGGGAGATGTGCCCTACCGCCAGGCTGCCGACTCGACCAACGAGACTCCGGCGTTCGACTCACAGCTCCAGGTCTATGCCGACATCATCGCTCAGCTCGATTCCGCTATTACCGTCTACCTGCCGGCCGCGGGAGCCACCAACCTGGGACCACCGCAGGATAATGCCGAGCTGATCTTCGGGGGCCGGAGCGCGGTCGACCTGCGCACCACCTATACCGAGGTCGCTCACACCCTGAAGGCTCGGTATTTCATGCACCTGGCGGAGGTGGATCCGGCCAATTATGCCAACGCGCTGGCCGAGGTTCCGCTGGGGATCAGCACGCCGGCGAATGACTTCAACTGGTTCCACGACGCCACGCCGAACGGGAACAACATCTGGTACCAGTTCTACGCCACCAGGACGGATATCGCCCCCGGCGCCGCCATCGTCGAGATCCTGAAACGGCGGATCGCCGCCGGCCTGGAGGACCCCGCCCGGCTGAACTTCTATTTCATCCCTCCAGCAGATGCGGTGGCCGGCGTGCCGGCCGACTTCTTCGGATTCCGGCCGGCCGGGTCCACCGGCTTGAACACCGCGCCAGGCATCGACCCGGGCAATGGTTCGCCGACCGGGAGTCATTCCGATTTCAATTTTGCCAACGCGAACATCGACGTCGGCGATTTCCGCCAACCCGAGATTACTTATGCGGAGAATCAGCTCATCGGCGCCGAGGCAGCGTTCCAGGCCGGTGGGCAGGCGGCGGCCCAGCCATTCCTGGACGCTGCTCGAGCCAATCGGGTGTATGGGGCTCGGGGAGCCACGCCGGTGGTATTTCCACCGCTGGGTTCGGCCCCCGCTACGCTGCAAAACATCATGGAAGAGAAGTACACCGCCTTGTTCTTGAACATCGAGGTGTGGAATGACTTCAAGCGGACCTGTCTACCATCCCTCGCTCCAGCACCGCCCTTGAACAGCCCGGATCCCGGTACGAGTCCGATCGCCGGGCGTATTCCCTACGGCGTCACCGAGACCAACGCCAACCCGAACACGCCCAACGTGCCGCCGACGGGATTCAACCGCAACGATCCCACGCCATGTCCCGCGCTCAACTATACCAGCTCGGTACCGCTGGCGAACTAGACACCCACCCCGCGAAAGCGCCGGCCCGATGGTGGGCCGGCGCCTTCGTCGCGCTCTTCATGTTCGGCCTTTGCGGTTGCTACACGTACCGGCCTCTGATCGCGCCGGAACCGGTCGCCGGCACCCGGGTGTCGGCCGAGCTCACCGAGGAAGGCTCGCGAGACCTTTCAGGCAAGATCGGACCCGCAGTGGAGCACGTGGAAGGGGAGGTGCTACGGGTGGATTCGGCCGGAATCCAGCTGTCGGTGCTTCAGGTAGAGGGCTTCAGAGGCATCGAGAGCGACTGGAACGGCGAGCCGGTACTCATCCCTCGAACTGCGGTTGCCGGTTGGCAACAGCGCCGGTTCTCGGTCGGAGGAACCGGATTTGTCGGTGGATTAGTGCTGGGCGGTCTTTACGCCATGTATCGGTTGCTGGGCGGGCCCGGAATCTTTCAGGGAGGCGGAAGAGGAGGCGGGGGGTCAGGCGAGTAAGGCCGCTATTGGACGCTGTAGTTCGACTTGGAGAGCACACTCTCGACATTCAACTCCACCGACTGTCCCGGATCCACCCGCAGCAGGTCGGTGGTATAGCTGCCCTGCTCCCCCACCGGCTCAGCGATGATGCGGACGATCTTGGATTCTCCCAGCAGCCACAACGGGAGGATGAGCGACTGCGAGCTCGACGCGGTCACGGTCGTTACCCGGGATGCCTCGCCGTCGTGTTGCACGAAAACATTGATATCCAACCAGTGGTGGTTGTTCAACGTCAGCTCGAAGCCATCGGCCACCGTCGAGGGGCTCGGCTCGGTCTCCACCTTGTGCCGCGGCCCGGCGCAGGCGAGGACGGGAAGGACGGGAAGGTTTGGCAGCCCAGTGACAAGGCTGAAGGGGAGCAGAATCCTTGTCCAGGCTGTCTTTCCCGTCATTCCCGTCTTCATCCTTGCCGTCCTCTCAAGCCGATCTGCCTAACAGCCTACGCATGTTGTCCCGGTAACCGCGAGTCGACGTGAGCTTGGTGCCATCGCTCAGGATCAGGACATAGTCACCTTGAAACCAGGGTTGGATCTCCTGGATCCGATCCAGGTTGACGATCACCGAGCGGCTGATGCGGAGAAAGCGAGCAGCGTCGAGCTCCTGCTCCAGCTCCGCCATGCTCTCTCGCAAGGCATGCACGGTGCGGCCGACGTGCAAGTGAACGAACTTTCCGGCCGCCTCGATATAGTCGATGGTCTCGGTGCGAAGAAAGAACGAGCGCTCCGGGCTACGAACGACCAGGCGCTCCCGCCCCCGGGTCCTTTCTCGCGCGTTCAGCTCCTCGAGCAGGCCGAGGATGCGCCGGGTTGGGCTCGGCGGGGATGCCCGCCCTCCGCTGGAAACGGCCCGTGCGATCGCCTCCCGGAGACGGTCCTGATCAACCGGCTTGAGTAGATAGTCGACGGCGTGGACCTCGAAGGCCCTGAGGGCATACTGGTCGTGCGCGGTCACAAAGATGACCCCCGGTTGCTGGGCGTCGCCCAGCGCGGCGACGACCTCGAAGCCGTCGAGATGGGGCATCTGGATGTCGAGGAGGACGATATCGGGCGCTTGCTCGCGAATGGCGGCCACGGCCTCTTCGCCATCGGCGCAGGTAGCCACGACATCGGTGTCAGGCTCCGCCTGAAGCAAGCGGACCAGGCGATGGCGCCCGATGGGCTCATCGTCCGCCACTACCACGCGCACTGTCATCCAGCCATCTCCCTGAGGCTCGATTGGCTCAGTGGCACCGGCGTCTGAGGGCCCTCGCATGGGGTGAACGGCAGGCGCAAGGTGGCTACCGTACCGCCGCCCATGGCCGGTGCGAGGCTGAACACCGCACGGGACCCGTACAGCTGATCGACCCGCTCTCGGATGTTGCGCAACCCGACGCCTTCCCGCGGGGCCGCGCCGGCGGGCAGCCCGGTACCGTTGTCACGAATCTCCAGCACCAGGTCGTCGCCTTCTCGGCGCGAGGCGATGACGATGCGCCCGCGCCCGGCCAGTGGGGTGACGCCATGCCGTATGGCATTCTCCAGCACCGGTTGCCACAGCAGCGTAGGAACCGCCGCCTCGAGGGTCTCCGACGCTAGATCCCATACGATCTGGAGCCGGTCCTGGAAGCGAACTTGCTCGATGTCCAGGTAGACCCTGAGAAAGTCGATCTCCTGGCGCAGGGGGACGACCTGATGGCCGGCGTTATCGAGCGAGAGGCGCAGGAGTCGACCGAGACGAGTGATCATCAAATCGGCGGCATCGGGCTCGGTGTGAACCAGCTCGGCCACTGCGTTCAGGGTGTTGAAGAGAAAGTGCGGCTGCAACTGCATCTTGAGCACCTGCAGATGAGTGCGCGCCAAACGGGTCTCGAGCTCGGATGCGTGGAGCTGCCGGGTACGGTCGAGCGCGAAGTAATACGCGGTCCGGCCGAGCGTGGCGATTGCCAGATACGCGAGTACGCGGGTGGCGAGGCACTCGAACAGCAGGATGGACCAGAACTGGCCCACCGTCGCCATTCCCGTCGCCAGCCCGAGTGTCCACTCGAGCACTCCGGAGGTGACAAAGAAGCCGATGCCGGTCAGGACATAGACACCGGCGCTTCGAGCACGGCGGCCGGGGGCAAGGCTGGTGTTCCGGGTGAGCCAGAGAACCGGCGGGGTCAGAGCGGCCCATATCCATGCCGTTCCAACCGAGAATAGAAGCAGGCGCACCCAGTCGGTTGTCGGCTGGTTCACTTGTGGAAGAGCAAACGCCGACGACAGAAAGTACCCCAGCCCCACCACGGTCCAGCCCGCCAGCACGATCAACCACGCCGTCCGCTGGCGACCAGGCACGAGTGGGACCGGAGGGGACGGCCGGGCACCCACCACGCGGGCTGACGGCGAAACGGGCATGGCACCCCAGTGCATCCGCCGGGACCATCGGCTGCGGTCTACGATAAACGCAGCCCCTCGTTGCACGAACGATTCGGGCATGAGTGACACGTCCGGTGGTGTGAAACGGCGCTGGCGGGGAACGAAAGGATGAGAGTGCCGGCTACGGGCCCGCCAGGCGTCGGGGGTGGTTGATGGGGAGACGCCAAAGCGGCGCAGCCGTCACACAGCCGGGAGGGACCCGTTCATGCTTTTTGAAACGTGCTGGAGGAGACGCACGACTGAGGCCTCCTCGCTGTTCAGGTCGCTCTTGAGCGAGTGCTTCGTTCCGTTCTGCAGGGCTTCCAGCATGGTGCCGGCCAGGTAAGCATCGAACACGGCTGGGTGCACGTAATACTTGCGACATACTGCCCGGGTATTGTTGAGCTGCTCCGCAACCCGGTCGACGGCTCGGATGACGTTCGACTTGGCTTGGCGCTGGGTCGACCACTCGCCGACCTCGGTCAACGCCGCGACCGCCAGGAGCGTACCGGCCCACGTGCGAAAGTCCTTGGCGGTGAACTCCTGGCCGGAGATCTCCCGGATGTAGTCGTTCACGTCTCCCGACCCTATGGTCTGACGGACTCCCTCGTCATCGACGTACTGGAAGAGATCCTCTCCCGGCAGGGCCTGACAGCGCTGCACGATTCGCGCGAGCCGCCGGTCGTTCAAGCTGACGGTGTGGGTCTTGCCG
>Ga0307305_10000834_pt1 | contig 11735 bp, 9 predicted proteins | sample ER_DNA_186_FD_194512 | JGI IMG/M metagenome (GOLD analysis project Ga0307305, IMG submission 194512) | Bulk soil microbial communities from the East River watershed near Crested Butte, Colorado, United States - ER_DNA_186 | ecosystem: Environmental > Terrestrial > Soil > Floodplain | place: USA... | reverse complement strand
CCAGCGCAACTTCGGGATGCCGTATCCCGAGGGGTACTGCAAGGCGATGCGCCTCTACCGCCTCGCTCACAAATTCCATTTGCCGCTTGTAACGCTGGTGGATACACCGGGCGCGTATCCCGGGCCCGAGGCCGAGGAGCGAGGGCAGGCGGAGGCGATCGCCTCCAGCATTCAGCTCATGACCCGCCTGGGCGTCCCCGTCGTGGTCGTCGTCCTCGGTGAGGGCGGCTCCGGCGGCGCGCTCGCACTCGGCGTCGGCGATGTCGTGCTCGCGCTCGAGAACGCGACGTACTCGGTGATCTCGCCGGAGGGCTGCGCCGCGATCCTGTGGCGCAGCGCGAGCGAGGCCGAGCGGGCGGCCGTCGCCATGAAGCTCGCCGGACCCGATCTCCTCGAAACCGGCGTCGCCGACGCGCTCATACGCGAACCGGCCGGCGGCGCCCACACCGATCACGAGGCGACGGCCTCCGCGATCAAAACCGCGCTCGTCGCGCAGCTCGACCGGCTCTCGCGCGTTCCGGTCGCCGATCTCCTTTCGCTCCGCTACGAGCGCTTCCGAGCGTTCGGAACGTTCGTCGAGCCGAACGGCGCGACACCCGCTCCTCCCGCGCCCTGGTGGCGCCGCATGATTCGCAACCCCCTCGAGAAGGGCGGCCTGTAGACCGGTGAGCGAAAACGATCCGCTCCTCGGTCTGGTCGACGACCTTCTGAAGCTCGAGCTTCCCGACGGTCTGACCGCGGTGACGATCGAGGTCGAAGCGGATGGGTTCGCCGTCTCGGTCTCGCGGCACGGGCAGAGCGCGCGCGCGACAGCGCCGGCCATCGCGCTCGAGGAAGCTCCTGTCGAGAAGACACAGCGCGTGCACGCGACGACGGTCGGGCTCTTCAGCGCGGCACGGGAATGGAGCACCGGCGACGCGGTGGCGCGCGGTGACGTGCTCGGAGGGATCGAATCGCTCGGACACATCGCGGAGATCAGCGCGCCCGCGGATGGCGAGATCCGCGAGGTCCTCGTGACCGGCGGCGCGCCGGTGGAGTATGGACAGGCCCTCTTCGTCATCGCGCTCCGCTGACCACATCGGCGTGACGGTTCGCCCGTCCGGAGACGGCCATCTCGCCGACGTCACGGTGCAGGGTCCCCCAACGACAACGCATCGCGTGCGCGTCTCACGCGCGGAGCGCGAGCGGTACGGCGGTTCCGACGTCGCCGATCTGGTGAAGCGCTCCTTCGAATTCCTGCTCGCGCGCGAGGGGAACACGTCGATCCTGCGCGAGTTCGATCTCTCGACGATCGAGCGGTACTTCCCCGAGTACGCGCGCGAGTTCCGGCCGGGCTAGCCGACCAGCGCGGGAGCCGGCATCTCGAGCTGCCTCAGCGACCGCGTCGCGCGCCAGCCCGAGATGAGCCCGTAGATGGCGATCGCATGGACCGCGATCCCGAGGAAGTCAGCGAACAGCACGAAGAGGAGACCGTCGAGGAAATAGAGCGCGATGCCGACCGCGTACCAGCCGAGATTCCCGCGCCGCGCGGCGCGCCCGATGAGAAGGAAGCTGCAAGCGATCGCGACGTCGATGATGAACGCGTAAATCGGTGTCCGCAGAGTGCTGCTGGTGACTCGAGCGAGCTCGTCGATGAGATACGTCACGCCGAGACCGACCGCGAGACCCCACTGCGTTCCCGCCGCGTTCAGGACCGAGTTCAGGATCGACGCGCCGCCGATCCAGTAGAACCACGCGCCGCCGGTGTTGCGTCGCTGGAGGAGCTGGAAGCGAAGAAGGTCGCGGCTGCTGACGGTCGCTCCCGCGGTGTCGGGCGCGCCCGCGGCCGGCGCCGGGAGCGTCGTGTCCGCACCGAGCACCGGCTTGCCGTCGACGTGCAGCGTGGGTTGGTCGTTCGAGACTCGCGGGGTGTTCACCGTGAGGACGTGGCCCGCGAGGCTCGTGACATAGCGGTCTGATTCCGGGGTCTGGTCGAAGCGCTCGATCCGGCGGCGGTCCACGATGACGCGCGCGCCGAGGATCGGCGCCCGCTCGACCACAACGCGGTGCTGCTTGCCGGTGGCGTCCGTGACCGTCCATTCCGCGAGCCGTGCCATCGCCGGAGATGATGCACTCCGCGCGACGTGCAACTCGGTAGCGGTCGCGTCTCACCGAGCGGCAGTACGTAGACTCGGCGCCCTTATGACAAGCACGCCCGTCGCATGGGTCTTCCCCGGTCAGGGATCGCAGATCGTCGGAATGGGGAAGGACCTCGCCGATCGTTACACCACCGCCGCGCGCGTGTTCGAAGAGGCGAACGAGGCGATCGGCGTGGACCTCCGAGCGCTCTGCTTCGACGGTCCGCAGGCGGAGCTCGATCGCACCGCCAACACGCAGCCCGCTTTGGTCGCGACTTCGATCGCGGCGTTGCGCGCCGCCGAGGAAGCCATCGGCGGTTCATTGCCGGAGCCGGTGGTCGTTCTGGGCCACTCGCTCGGAGAATTCAGTGCGCTCGTCGCGGGGGGCGCGCTCCACCTTGCGGATGCGGTGCGATTGGTCCGGACACGCGGCGAGCTCATGCAGACCGCGGATCCCGCGGGAGCGATGGCCGCGGTCATCGGACTCGACGCGTACGCCGTAGCGCGTGCGCTCATCGGAACGCACGTCGTCGTCGCGAACGACAACGCGCCGGGGCAGGTCGTCGTGTCCGGACCGCGTGCCGAGCTCGCGCGCGCCGCCGACGATCTGAAGAAGATCGGGGCAAAGCGCGTCATCCCCCTCCGTGTATCGGCCGCGTTCCACTCCCCGGCCATGCAGCACGCCGCACCCCGCTTGCGAGAGGCGATCGACGTCACGCCATTCAGCGCCCTTCGCCATCGCCTGATCGCGAACGTCGACGCTCGCGTGCACGAGCACGCGCGCGAAATGCCCGCGCTGCTGGAGAAGCAAGTGTGGTCTCCGGTACAGTGGGTTGCCTCGGTCAAGCGAGCACACGCGGAGGGCGCGTCCGCGTTCGTCGAGTTCGGTCCTGGGAACGTACTCACCGGACTCGTGAAGCGGATCCTTCCCGACATCATGACCGGGAACGTTTCGGATGAGAGCACGCTTCGGCAGTCGCTTCCGCTGTTGAAGGGAGATGCGCGATGAAGATCACGAAGACGTACATCATGCTCATGGCCGACGACGTCGTTCGCGGCGCAACCTTCTACAAGAAGGCGCTCGGCCTCAAGCCGGGAGGCTACGAGTCGTCGGAGTGGACGGAGCTGACGCAGAACGGCACCACCGTCGCACTTCACCACGGGGGCGGCTCGACCGAACGAGACACCGGCCTCGGTTTCTATGTCGACGACATCGAGGCCGCGTGCAAAGCGGTCGCGACGTCGGGGGGGAAGATCATCAAGCCACCCGAAGCCCGCACCGACGAGGGCATCACGCTCGCGACGGCAGTGGACACCGAGGGCAATCGCTTCTCGATCGCGCAGGAAATGCCGCGCGCATGACGCCGATCGAGAAAGTCCTCATCGCAAATCGTGGCGAGATCGCCGTGCGGATCATCCGCGCATGCCGCGAGCTCGGCATCCAATCGGTCGCGGTCTACAGCGAGGCCGACGCCCATAGCCTCCCGGTGCATCTGGCCGACGAGGCGATCTGCATCGGGCCGGCGAACGCGCGCGAGTCGTACATGAACATCAGCGCGATCATGTCGGCCGCGCTTCTCTCGGGCGCGCAGGCGATCCATCCGGGGTACGGCTTCATCTCCGAGAACGCCGACTTCGCCGAGGTGTGCAAGGACCACGGTCTGGTGTTCATCGGACCGCCGCCCGAAGTTCTCCGCCTCTTCCACGACAAGGCGCAGACCCGTCTCGAGATGAAGCGCGCCGGCATGCCGGTCATCCCCGGCTCGGATGGACCGGTCCGCAATGTCGCCGAGGCGTTGCGGATCGCTGAGGCGATCGGTTATCCCGTGATGCTGAAAGCGAAGGCCGGTGGCGGCGGTCGCGGGATGCGCAAGGCAACCTCGCCTTCCGAGCTCCAGCGGCTCTGGCCGCAGGCCGCGAGCGAGGCGAGGGCCTCGTTCGGCGATGACGGCATCTACGTCGAGCGCTGCCTCGAAGGTGTCCGGCACGTGGAAGCGCAGATCGCCGTGGACGAATCGGGGCGGGGCATCTGTCTCGGCGAACGGGAGTGCTCGATCCAGCGGCGGAACCAGAAGATGATCGAGGAAGCCCCCTCGGCGTCGATCAGCGAGAGCCTCCGCCAGGACATCGCGAAGCTCGCGGTCGATGCGGCGGTGCGCGCTGGTTATCGCAACGTCGGCACGTTCGAATTCCTCGTCGACGCGCAGAACAAGCCGTACTTCATCGAGGTCAACTCGCGGATCCAGGTGGAGCACACGGTCACGGAGATGACGACGGGCATGGACCTGGTCAAAGAGCAGATCGCGCTCGCCTCGGGTGAGCTCCTTTCAATGAGCGAGGAGCAAATCTGGGTGCGCGGGCACGCCATCGAGTGCCGCATCAACGCCGAGGACGCGGAAGCGAACTTCGCCCCGTCGACCGGCGTCCTCACCAGCTGGCTGCCGCCGGCCGGTCCTGGCATCCGTCTCGACTCCCACTGCTTCCAGGGCTACGAGGTCCCTCCGTATTACGACTCGCTCCTCGCCAAGGTGATCGCGTGGGGCCGCGACCGCCACGAGGCCGTCGCGCGGATGCAGCGCGCGCTGGATGAATTCACGATCGTCGGTGTGACGACGAACATCCCGGCCCACAAGAAGATCCTGGCGAGCGATCTCTTCCGCTCAGGCCAGGTGACGACGCATCTCATCGACACCGTGGGAGTGGATGCGCTCGCGGGCTGATCGGGGCGTGTTTTCTCAGCTGGCATATCCGCTGCGGGTCCTGTGCGTTAATCAATGAAGATGGTCAGTCGAGCTCCGACCGCCCTATCGCTCAACCGATCGCTTGTCGTGCTGGCAGCGCTTCTTCTTGCCGCGCTCGCAGCCATTGCCGGGACTGGGCAGCTTGTCGGGACATCGCTTCTGCCGCCGGCGCGGCCCGTTTACGCACCCGCCGAGAATTCCGCGGCGCCCGCACCAGCAGTGGATGTCACATCGGCTCCGCTCCCGACCACGGACAGCGCGGTTCCGGGCGCGCAGACCGGCGCCTCCCCTCTTCCGACGGCGCAAACTCCCGCGCCCGTGCGAATTGGCGCCCCGCCGGCGCGACTCCCGAGCCTCGACGGCAACGATTCGAGCTCGCCCTACGCGCCGCAAGGTGCCGACGGCAAGTTCCCGGGTTTCGAGGGGCCATCGCGCAACTAGCTGCGTAGCGCCCTAACCGAACAACGCCGACCCGTACCTATACTCCCGCGTCGCGACCTCGAGGTCGCTCCGATATGACGCAGGGGGAAAGCATGAAACGCGTCTCGCGTCGATTCGTCGCGCTCACCGCCACCATCGCGTTCGTCGTTTCGTGGAGCGGCGCTCCGGCCGGCAATGCGCGGACCATCTTCGGCGACCCGCAGACATCCCAGCCCACCATCGTCGGGGCCGTCGATCCAGAAGATCAGTTGATCGAGCCCAAGGTATTTATCGGCGACGAAGGAGACGACGTTTCAGGCACGAGCGAGTTCAAGGGCATGACATTCGGCAACGCGCTGACGGAGTGTCCGCAGGCCGGTCTGCGCGACACGAATCCACGTCCGCTTGACCTTCGAAAGAAGGACGCGGTCGAGAAGAAGAGCGAGGGCGGCGGAGACAATCGCGTCAATCAGGATTACTCGTGCTTCCCGCAGGACGAGACCTCGATCGACGTCAACCCGGTCCACCCGCAGAACATCGTCGGCGGGGCGAACGATTACCGACTCGGGTGGGGCACGTCTGGGTTCTACGCGTCCACCGACGGCGGCCAGCACTGGTACGACGGGATCATCCCGTTCCCGTCGCTCCCGAGCGGGGATAACCTCGACGGCGGCGGCGACCCGGCGATCGTGTTCGATCGCGCCGGCGTCGTCTACTACGCGGACATCAACTTCAACCGCACGGACGACACGAGCGGCGTCTGGGTGAGCCGATCGACGAACGGTGGCTTCACGTGGACGCGGCCGTGCGTTGGGCTCCAGCCCACCCCACCGGCGACGGAGTCGTCGCGCTGCGCCGGCGCAGGCGACCCGCGCCAGCCCGGTGACGGGACCGTCGACTTCATTCAGGACAACGACAGCGCGCTCAACGGCAGCGTTCCGGCGAACGACAAGGAATACATCGCCGCCGGGCCTCGGCCTGCCGGCGTCAACGCAACCTGCTTCGGCCCGACGACCCGGACCCCCGTCGCGTGCAACCCGGACGTGGTCGGTGTCGATCGGCTGTACGTCACGTGGACGATCTTCACGGCGACCACTGCCAATATCTATCTCAGCTACTCGGACGATCAGGCTCGTTCCTGGTCGGCGCCGAGAGTCATCAGCGGCAGCGCGCCGTTCTGCGCGTTCGGCGCCACCGTGACCGGCTGCGACACCAACCAGTTCTCGACCCCGACGGTGAACCCAGTTACCGGGTTCCTCTTCGTCGCGTTCGAGAACTTCAACACTCCGGATGAGAACCAGTACCTCGGTGTCCGCTCGTATGACGGCGGGACCACCATTCAGGGACCTTTCTTCATCACGCCGGTCTTCGACGTCAACTACCCGCGGTCCGGCTCGAACCGGGTGGACTGCACCGCTCGCGGACAGACACCACGGAGTGTCCTCACCAATAGCTGCTTCCGCGTAAACGCGGGGGGGAACGTCGTCGCCGACAAGCGCGGCGGTGACTTCGCGGACGACCTGTACATGGTCATGTCCGACAACCGCAACGGCTCGAGGATCAGCTCCAACACCGACATCTTCTTCTTCCGCTCCACGGACGGCGGAGCGACATGGATAGGCCCGAGCCGAGTGAACGACGACCCGTCTCGGCCGGCAACACTGGCGAATCCGCCGACCGGTGAAGGCGGGCGGGACTGCGGCCGCATCGTGGGTCGGGTGTGCCCGACCGCGGCGCCGAACTTCGGAAACGACCAGTGGTACCCGTGGGTCGACGTGAGCGAGAAGGGCGACATCAACGTCGTCTTCGAGGACCGTCGGCTCGACACCGACTCGACGGCTGGAGAATGGCCGACCAGTCGCGCGGCTCCCAACGGCCGGCCTGGCAACTACCTCGTCTGGTACTTCGGCGCCCAGTGCGCGATCGACTCGACGGCGACAGTCAGCGCAACGACGACAACGATTCCGGCGGCCGCGAAGCAGTGCCTCGGGAGCGAGGCGAGTGTGATCGCGCAGCCGACCGTACCGATCAACCCGGCCTCGGGCGCAGTCGTTCCGGGGCAAAACGAGACGTCGTTCCGGTTCGGAAACCTCCAGATTTCGGACACGCCATCGAACTGGGACTACTCGTTCCGCGCGGGCATCTTCGCCGGCGACTACAGCGGCGTCGCTGTCGAGAAGAACCGTGCCTACGCACTCTGGACCGACGCCCGCAACGGACGCGGATCCGGCGGCCCAACGAGCCTGCAGCCAGGGCGCAACCCGATCTGCGAGCAGTCCGACGCGTTCTTCGACTCGTACAGCGCGGAAAACGGCGCGAGCGCGGCGAAGGGGAATGCGGACTTCACCGACTACCTCGTCACGCCATGCCCGACCGACATAAAGGACAAGACGCAGAAATAGTTTTCGCGATGCGAGCGACGAGGGGCCGCCGATCTGGCGGCCCCTCGTTTTTCGGCCGTGGCATATCCGCTGCGGCTCGCGTGCGTTAGTCCGTGAAGATGCTCCGAACTTCTAGACTGGTCTCGCCCAACCGATCGCTCGTCGTGTTGCTCGTGCTCCTGCTCCTAGCGATCGCTGGGGCGGCGGCCGCGGGAGAGCTCAGCAGCGCGCCGCTCCTCCCCTCGGCCCCGCTCTTTGCACCGGCCGAAAATTCCGCGCCGGTCGCGCCAGCTGTGGCCCCTACCTTCGCCCCGATGCCGACCAGCGAAACGGTGCCCGGCGTTCAGACCGGGGCGACTCCTCTCCCTGCGGCGCAGACGGCGGCGCCGGCCCAAGCAACGCCATATCGCGCGGCGACGGCCGCGCCTCACGCAACGGTGCCTGTCGGGCCTGCGACGAGCGCGAATCCCGGACACGACACTCCGGTGATTGCGCCGGAGCCGGGCATGCCGAGTCCCTCGCTGCCTCCCTCACGCGAATAGCGCTTTTCGAATTCGTCTGAACGGAACGCAAGGGAGCGCTTCGCGACAAGAACTGCTTCGGCGCTCGCCGTGCGGACAACAGGCGGCTCGCCGCTTCGCTTGACAAGCCAACCAGCGTTGACGACTCTGGCTAGCGCTCGCGGGCTTGGGGGAAGGCTGGGCGGTCGGCAGTGCAGCCCTCTACGTCTGGGGCGCATCACGTTGGAGGGAAAGGCTCTTGAAGCCACGATTCATTGCGTATCTCGCTGCTCTCACGTTGCTCGTTTCGCTCATCGCGGCATCCGCCGCAACACCAGCCATCGCCGGCTCCGGGGTCACACGCCAGATCGCGCTCGCAGGCACCGGGTCACCGGTCGCGGGTGAATTCACGGCGTCTGGCAGCGCGACCGACCTCGAGTTCCCCGAACAAGAAGACGAAGCCAGCCCGGCATCATTCGATGGAACCATCGATCGTTCGCTCTCTCGCGGTAGCGGAAGCGGTATCGTCGCTGCAACCGCGAAGAAGGCGAAGTCGAACCCGCAGCTGAGCACCAGTTTCGAGGGCCTCAACTTTTATCAGCAGCGGTACTCGAACGGCGGTAACCAGTTCTCCGTCGAGCCGCCCGACCAGGGCATGTGCGTCGGAAACGGCTACATCGTCGAAGCGGTGAACGACGTGTTCAACGCCTTCAGTTTGTCGGGTGTATCTGTGCTGCCCGACAACACGAGCACGAACGTCGTGGGCGGGCGCGCGCGGAACGTAAAACACGCGGTCGACCTCAACTCGTTCTTCCGATACGCCCCGGCCATCAACCGGACCACGGGCGTCCGTGGGCCGAACGTTACCGACCCGACCTGCTATTACGACGCGCAGACGCAGCGGTTCTACCTGGTCGTCCTGACGTACAACCTGACCAGCACTGGGAACCTGGCCGAGAACCACCTCGACATCGCGGTGAGCCAGACCTCGAACCCGGCCGGCACCTGGAACATCTACAAGGTCGATGTGACGAACGATGGGACCCACACCGTCGCGGGCAACGCGTGCCCGTGCCTCGGTGACTATCCCCACATCGGCGCGGACGCGAACGGCTTCTATGTCACCACGAACTCCTACCCATGGAACGGCAACGGATTCAATGGCGCGCAGATCTACGCGTTCTCCAAGCGCCAGCTCGCGTCCGGCGCGGCGACCGTGAACATGACGCACATCGACACGTTCGCCTCAGTCAACGGTGCGATGACCGGCGAGACCCCGAGCCTGAAGCAGCCTGGGTTCACCCTGTGGCCGGCACAGTCACCGGGAACCACGTCGTACGAACTCGGCGCCGGCGGCACCGAATATCTCCTGAGCTCGAACGCCGCCGACGAGGCGACGCATCCGGTCAGTGGGACCGGTGGCAACTACATCTCGAGCCAGATCGTCCTCTGGGCTTTGACCAACACGTCGTCACTCGACGCGACGACGCCGTCGGTGAGCCTCTCGAACACCGTCCTGGCAGTCGGTCAGTACGCACTTCCGCCGAAGGCCGATCAGCCTGGATCCGGAAGCGCACCGACTATCGCAACACCCCAGGGCTACTGCCTGAACGACGAGACGACGGTTACGGTGTTCAGCGCCCAGCCCGGATGCTGGCGAGGACTTGTCACCGCTGCGGCGCACGCCCGCGGTGCCGAAGTTGTCTCCCGGCTCGACTCCAACGACACGCGTATGCAGCAAGTGATGTATGCGAACGGCAAGGTGTGGGGCGCGCTCGACACTGCCGTGAGCTTCGCCACCCCAACGCCGCACAACACGGCCGGGGTCGCGTGGTACATCGTCAAGCCCGACGTTTCCACCGGCTCGGTCACAGGTAGCGTGGCCCTGACCGGCACAAACGGATACGCGGACAAGAACCTCATCTATCCCGCGATCGGCGTCACACCGAGCGGCCGCGGCGTCGTCGCCGTGACCGTCGTCGGGAGCTCGATGTTCCCAAGCGCCGGATATGCAGGGATCGACGCGCAGGCCGGCATGGGCGATATCCAGATCGCCGCAGCCGGAGCGGCAACCGATGATGGCTTCACGAGCTATCGACAGCAGGTCGGTGGCAACCCCCCGCGCACGCGGTGGGGCGACTACGGCGCCGCCGCAGTCGATGGAAACTCGATATGGATCGCCAGCGAGTACATCGCGCACGCCTGCGACTACACGACCTGGGGCGGCCCATTCTTCGCGGGCGGGAGTGGTGACAATCTTCTCGGCACCTGCTCCGGTTCTCCGGATCTTCCGGGAACGCGTGCGGCCCTCGGTAACTGGTCCACGCGCATCAGCAAGATCACTCCGTAACCGTCGCTCTCGCAGACGTGAAAGGGACCACCGAGAGGTGGTCCCTTTCTTTATCTAGACTCCCTCGCGGTGCCCACCCTCGACAAAGCCGCGATCGAAGCGCTCATTCCACATCGCGACCCGTTCCTACTGATCGATCGCGTCGTCGAGCTCGAGCCAGGTGTCCGCGCCGTCGCGGAGCACACCTTCACCGGCAAGGAGTGGTACCAGGCCGGGCATTTTCCCGGTAACCCGATCGTCCCGGGCGTGATCCTCGTGGAGTCGATGGCCCAAACAGCGAGCGTTGCCGCGATGGCGCATCCGGATTACCGCGACGGGCTTGGTCTCTTCGCGGGCATCGAGGAGATGCGGTTCAAGCGGATGGTCAAGCCGGGCGACACGGGACGCTTTGAAGCGACCGTCGAAAAGATGCGCCGTGGCTTCGCGAAGGTCGCGGTCCGGACGATGATCGGCGACGAGCTCGCCGCCGAAGGCGTCATCCTTGCGATCTTCCAACCAAAAGCGAAACCATCGCCGTGACCAGAACGGTCGAGATCGTCGGCGTTCCGATGGACCTCGGCGGCAATCGCCGCGGCGTCGATATGGGCCCGTCCGCGATCCGCTACGCCGGCCTGCGCGATCGGCTCGCGGCGCTTGGCTACTCGGTGCGCGATCGCGGCAACATCCGCGTCGCCGACCGTGATGAAGGCGCGACCCAGAACCTTCGTCCGCTCGATAAGAACGAGCTCGCCGCGATGGGCGGCCGGGCGCATCACGTCGACGAGATCATCCGCGTCGCGGAAGACCTCGCGAAGGTCGTCGCGGAGATCGAGCGCGCGGGGAACATCGCGATCGTCCTCGGCGGCGATCACTCGATGGCCATCGGAACCCTCGCAGGGATCGCACGCGGTGGCCGCCGTCCCGGAGTGATTTGGATGGACGCACACGGCGACAGCAACACGCCGAAAACGTCACCGTCCGGGAATGTGCACGGGATGCCGTTCGCGGTCGCGTTTGGACTCGCGGGCGACCCCTTTCCGAAGGAGCTACGTGGCTCCGTCGATGGACATACCGGTGTGCTCATCGCGCTGCGGAGCGTCGACGCCGGCGAGAAGGAGAACATCAAGACCGCAGGCGTCACCCCGATCACCATGGCCGACATCGACCGCATGGGGATGAGCGGCGCGATGGAAAAGGCGATCGCCATCGCCGCGCGCGGCGATGGGATCCACCTCTCCCTCGACATG
>Ga0307305_10000833_pt1 | contig 11745 bp, 12 predicted proteins | sample ER_DNA_186_FD_194512 | JGI IMG/M metagenome (GOLD analysis project Ga0307305, IMG submission 194512) | Bulk soil microbial communities from the East River watershed near Crested Butte, Colorado, United States - ER_DNA_186 | ecosystem: Environmental > Terrestrial > Soil > Floodplain | place... | reverse complement strand
GGCCGGGCTCGAAAATTGTCCCATTGTCATCGACGACCCGCACCGATACATCGGGCGCGATATATCCCGCGGCCCCCCGCGACGCCGGTTAGCGCGTGGGCGGGCGCGGATGAGACGGTCGATGTCTCGGTCGTGCCGTAATAAAAATGAGATTCGAACACAGCCTTGCCCGCACCCGTTCGGACAACGATTTGGGGAGCGGCCTTCCGGCCGAGATGATGACCTGGAAGCCGGATCGGAAATCGGCATTGTCCTCGTAAAATCGTAAAAATCCGCTGAGGCCGCCCGGCGAGGCGATCAGCCCCTGCACCTTGTACAGCTCGAACGTTTGCAGAGTTTCCATCGGCGAAGCGCCGGGAAAAAACATCGTACCGCCACGTGACAGCACATAAAGAATGTGCCGGAAGCCCCGCTTGAACCGAGCCTATAATCGCTGAAAAATCGCGAGCATTCAGGAAATGTTTTTCCGAACACGTGATTGTAGCGTGCAAGCCGCGCCAGCTGGTTGTTGTGCGTGAACGCAACGACTTTCGCTTCGCCCGTGGAGCCTGACGTCAACGCGATGCGGCAAATGTCGTCGCCGGCTGCCATTGTACACCCGACGTTCATCGACCGGCACGCCCTTGCCCGCCATCCAGGAAAGATCCACCGCGACGACTTTCGCGGCTCGTCCATTGGCGAATGCTTCAGGCGTATCGGTGAGAACGACATCCACGCGCAGACCAGGAGGAAACACGGGACCAATCGACACCGTAGCGGCGCCGATATGCATCAAACCCAACGCAAGAGTCGTGTGAAAGATGTCGTCTTTCACCTGAATGGCCACCACCGATTTCGGTGCAATGCCCAGGCGAATGGCGCGATGGCCGACGCTGTAAATGAATCGCGCAAGCCTTGATGATGCCGAATGCGGTTCCCGGCGCGCACATTGCCGGCGCCGGAGGATCGTGTCGGGCCTGAAAGAGAATGGGCTCAGCTTCGTCTACGGCGTCGAAGGTGACTGGAGCTGGCTCGGCGGCGTGAAATTAAGCGAAGGCAACGCCGAGCTTTCGAGGTCCTTTGACGTGAGATGGGTTGCCACGCTTCGCGGCCGCGCGGGCCTCGCCTTCGATGCCACCCTGGTCTACATCACCGGCGGTCTTGCTCTTGGCGGTGTAGACAACAGCCTCATCGCGAACATAGACGACGGCGGACTGACCGGCTCATTCATCGATGACAAGACGAGGTTGGGGTGGACGGCCGGCGTTGGCTGCCTTGCTGCCAGTTGTGGCCGAGCAGCACGCCAACTGTGCCCCCGGTTCCCATGCGTGCGATCGTGCCGCAGCCGATGTTCGCCGCGCAGTTGGGATCGACCGCCGCCTCGTGATGGGCAACGCCTCCCAGGACGCCGACATAGCTGCCGTCCCACGTCAGAATCGGACGTGGTGAAAAGATGGGTGCCTTCACCAATGGCAGGTCGGCGGCAACCGCTGCTACAGAAAACGCAATAATGGGTACCGCCGCGAGAAAAAACCTCATGCGTCATTCCCCTTGTTGTTAGCCGAATCTGGGGAATGACTTGCCACGATGAAGGCTCGCTTCGCGTCGTCTCTTTGGCTGATGTGTGCGCGTTTCCCACGGCCTACGTCGAATACATGTTCGCGCCACATTGGACCCTGCGCGGTGAATGGCGCTATGTCGACTTGGGCACGCATGGTGCGCAGTGCGCTAACGGGAACGACGTTTGCACGGGGACCCATGTCGATTTCAGCAACACTCTGATGCTGGGCTTGGTCGGGCTGGCCTACAAGTTCTAGACTCATAGCCTTTAACGCTGATGGCCGGGACAACGCCCGGCCATCGTACCGTTCAACAGCTATTTGTACCGTCAGCCTTTTACCAGAACCGGCCCTGTGCCCTGCGGGCGCTCGCCCTCGCTCATGATCCCGAGGCGCTTGGCCACTTCCGTATAGGCTTCAAGCAGGCCGCCGAGATCGCGCCGGAAGCGATCCTTGTCGAGCTTGTCGTTGGTCTTGATGTCCCACAGCCGGCAGCTGTCGGGCGAAATCTCATCGGCCACGACGATGCGCATCACATCGTTTTCCCACAGCCGGCCGGTTTCCATCTTGAAGTCGACGAGACGGATACCGACGCCAAGGAATAGCCCGGAGAGGAAGTCGTTGACCCGAATGGCAAGCGCCATGATGTCGTCAATTTCCTGCGGCGACGCCCAGCCGAAGGCAGTGATGTGCTCTTCCGACACCATGGGGTCGTTAAGCTTGTCGTTCTTGTAGTAGAACTCGATGATCGAGCGCGGGAGTTGCGTCCCCTCCTCGATACCGAGCCGCTGCGCCAGCGAACCGGCCGCAACATTACGCACGACAACTTCGAGCGGAATGATTTCCACCTCGCGGATCAACTGCTCGCGCATGTTGAGCCGACGGATGAAGTGCGTCGGCACCCCGATATCATTGAGGTGCTGGAATACATATTCAGAGATTCGATTGTTGAGGACGCCCTTGCCCTCGATCACTTCGTGCTTTTTGGCATTAAAGGCGGTTGCGTCGTCCTTGAAATGCTGAATCAGCGTTCCGGGCTCCGGGCCTTCATAGAGGACCTTCGCCTTGCCCTCGTAAATACGGCGACGACGACTCATGGGCGTATACCGTGGTTTGTGAAAGTCCATCGGATTGCCGTGGCTCCTTGTTGTGCGACTTTGCAAGATCCGCGGCTGCGGGACCGAACTGGAAGCGCTGGCCGCGCCAGCGGTCCGGGCACGGATTCAACCTAGCCGATCACCAAGGGCAGCACAATCACGCCTGCGTCACGTTTTCCACTTCGTAATTTCGCCGCAAACGAGCCGCCCGATGTTGCCTTGACCGTGGGCTAGCGATATGCAAGGCGGAAATAAACTTCATATGTACGCGATTTTGGCAGTCGCGGCCCGCATGGTTGTCTCGCAAAGCCGGTACCGGCATTCCGAAGACGATCGTGCGGAAACAAAGTCAAAGAGGGCGGCATGACCACCACATTCGACAAGCGCGAGGAAGGCTTTGAGAAGCAATTCGCGCATGACGAGGAGCTTCGCTTCAAGGCAACGGCCCGCTGCAACAAGATGCTCGGCCTTTGGGCGGCCGGTATTCTCGGAAAAAGTGGTGCCGATGCGGAGGCTTACGCGAACGAGGTCGTACTGGCCGATTTCGAACAAGCCGCCGACCACGACGTAGTGCACAAGCTGATCAAGGACTTGCAGCCTAAAGGCATCACCGAGCAGCAGATTCGCACGCGGATGACCGAACTTCTTAGCGAGGCAGTCGCCCAGATCAAGAAGAGCGGCTGAAGTGCCGGCGTTTGCGCTCGCCCGGCGTCTCCGCGCGGGCGAAACGGTCTACGGCGCCTGGTGCATGCTGGGGACTCCCGTCGTTGCGGAAACCATCGCGCGCGAAGGCTTTGCCGCGGTCGTTCTGGATGCCCAACACGGCCTGTGGGACACCAACTCCCTGATCTCCGGCGTCAACGCCCTCAGTCATGCCGAATCGGCACCGGCGGTGCGGGTGCCACTCAACGATTTTGCGCTCGTCTCCCGCGCGCTTGATTTTGGCGCGGAAGCCATCATCGCGCCGATGATCAATAGTGCCGCCGACGCCCGCCGATTTGCGGCCGCTGCCAAATATCCTCCGCTCGGGGAGCGCAGCTGGGGCCCGTTACGGGCGATGGCATTGCAAAGCCCGCGAACAGCACCGGTCGATTACATGCGTGAAGCGAACGACGGCACGCTCACTTTCGCCATGATCGAAACGGCCACCGCGCTCGATTGTGTCGATGCGATCGCGGCAACGCCCGGCATCGATGCGTTGTTCGTAGGCCCGTATGACCTGGCAACTGCGCTCAGCGGGGGCTCGGCGCAGGATATACATGCTCCACAAGTCGAACAGGCGATCGACAGGATCTGCGTCGCGGCCAAGGAGACCGGCAAGATTCCCGGCATTTACTGCCGTGACACGGAGAGCGCGAAGGCGATGGCCAAACGCGGTTACCATTTCATCGTAGCCGGCAATGACCAAACCACATTGCGCGCGGCCACCGTGGAACAACTGAAGGTATTGAAGGGCTGACCACCCGGTCCCTTCGCCTCGCAATTGTGATTTCCAGATCAGGTTGGAAAAACACAAGCGCTAGGTTTCCCGTGTGCGGAGGGCTTATAACGCGCCCGGAACGGCGGCGGTGAGATTATCAAGCACCTGTTTAATATCCCTTTCCACGTCTTCCACGCTCACCTCGCAGACGCGATACTCCCGTTCGACAAGATAAGCGCGCCGTTCCGCGCGCGTGCGCGTTGCGTCGGCGCTTTCCTTCCGCGGCACCAGATCGATCACGCATTTGAGCGGAAACGAAACAAAATCAGTGATGTGCGGACCGATCGGCACCTGACGCTTGAACCCGCGGCCGGCAAAACGTCGATCTTCGACGAGCGCGTGCCACAACAGGCGTTCGGCTTCAGTCGGATTCCGCCGTAAGAGGCGCGCCAACCCCCGCACAGGACCGCGTTCGCCCGGCACGCGCCCGCCGCCGTGCTCAGCGAGCAGGTCGCGCAATTTCTGGGCTTCTCCCGGATCGAGTACGCCACCGCGCGCAGGACCTTTGCGTCCTTGCGCTATTGCGTTGATGACGCCGTGCAGCGTTCGGATGTCTTGCTGGGTTGGCGCCATGCGCTGAATAATGTTGCGCAGGTTCACGCTCATGGTGCCGCGCTTTTCCTCCGGGCGGAAAAACTCGACCCGTTCCAACGCGCCCTCGAGGTCGCAAAAGAATGCATCGAGCTGCTGCTTCGCTGCTGGCGGAGATTTTTCCGGCATCGAGAACGGCAATCCACCTCCCCCTGCAAGCTTGAACCATTCGTAGGCAACGATGACGACCGCCTGCGCCAGATTGAGCGAAGCAAAAGCCGGGTTCACCGGCAGTGTGACAATGCGATCGGCCAGCGCAACCTCGTGGTTTTCAAGACCGATACGTTCGCGGCCAAATAGTATGGCAACGCTTTCGCCGCCAGCGACTCGCGGGACCATTTCAGCCGCCGCAGCGGCTGCCGATACCACGGGCTTTGCTTGATCGTGATTGCGCGCGGTGGTGGCAAGCACGAAGCTGCAATCGCCGATCGCCTCTTTGAGGGTGTCGTAGAGGATGACGCCTTCGAGAATCCGGTCCGCGCCCGCCGCCATTACGCGTGCCCTTTCGTTCGGCCAGCCCTTCAACGGTTTCACCAGTCTCAAACGCGACAAGCCGAAATTCGCCATCGCGCGCGCCGCTGCACCGATGTTCTCGCCAAGCTGCGGCTCGACGAGAAGGACGATAGGCGCTGGCGTTTCAATCCATCGTTTAGTTTTGTCTGTACCCGCACCTGGCATTACTCACCACCGTATTAACAGGCATAGCATCATGTTTGCCTATGGCGCCGGCGCACTCGGTTGGGAGGGTTACGTGGCCAGCGACGTGAAACAGTTCCGATGCCAGTACTATCACATCGGAATCCCTTTTGTCGGTGACGCCCTGCCGTCCTGGATACGAGCAATTTCACGTCCGCCGTCATGACCCAACTCATCCTTGGCGTCCATTCCGGGTCGCATGACGCGGCAGCCGCGATCTTTGAGTACTATTTACTCAAGGCCGCCGTCCATTTGGAACGGCTGACCCGCCTTAAAGGCGATGGCACGCGACACCGGATCTTGCAATCGACGAGGTTCTTTCGATTGCCGGAGTAACTCGTCGCGATGTCGACGTTGTCACCTATAGCCGTAGCCTGTTGCCCACTCGTTACTTTCGCAAACTGCACGGAACGGAGTGGCTCCGCGAACAGTACCGGACATACATCCGCCGCAGGCCGCGACGCCAGCTCATGCCAGAGATTTTCCGTTGCGGTACAGCGGATATCCCAGCCTTGTTCGATGTCGGCTCGTTTCAGCGTGACAGCGGGTTTCGCACTGACGTCATCACCAGCTTCTACAATCACCACGAAGCGCACGCCCTGCCGACGCTCTTCTACAGCCCATGGACGAATGCCCTTATCCTGACCGCAGATGGCCGTGCACTATAGCCATCGTCATTTTGCGGCCGGCCAGCTCACAACCCTCTATGGCGGCGAGAACATGATTTTGACGCCGCCCGATATGGCTGGGCAACGAAGGCGCTGGGATTCAAACGCGTGCGCCACGAGGGCAAGGTGACAGGCTTGGCTGCGATGGGAGAACCTACGCGGGCAGCCGAACTTATGGCTCGCTATCGCGTGGACGATGAGGGACGCATCCATTCGGATCTTGGTGGAGATCGCGCGATCTACGCTTTTATGCGTGCCCTCAAGCGAGAACTCGACCGAGAGGACTACGCCGCTACTGTCCAGAAGGCGCTCGAAGATGTCACGTTGCAGTCCCTTCGGCGGCTGCTCGCGAAAAATCCCACACGACATCTGGGACTGTCGGGCGGCGTCTTCTCCAATGTTAAGCTGAACCGGCTTCTGGCCGAGGCGCATGACCTAGACGAGGTCTACATTTTTCCCGCGATGGGCGATGACGGCCTGCCGGTCGGTGGTGCGCTCGCGTGGTTGATGCAGCGTGACGGCCTGGCGCACTGGCTTGAGCAACGCCGCGATCTTGGCGATGTGTATCTAGGATGAGATTTCTCTGCCACAGCCGACGCCGAGATTGGCCGCTCACCCGGCATTCGGCGCCTCTCGGAGCCGCCGATTGATGGCACCGCGCGGCGCCTGAAAGCCGGTGAGATCGGTGCCATCTATACGCACCGTATGGAGTTTGGGCCGCGTGCCCTTGGCGCGCGCACCATCCTCGCAAATCCGGCCCGCCGCGAGACGCACGATCTTCTGAACGTCCGCCTTGAACGCTCCGAATTCATGCCCTTCGCGCCCGTGATCCAACGCGAGAAGGCCACTCAGGTCTTCGACGTTACAAACGTGAACCGACGTGCCTGCCGTTACATGACGATCGCTTGCAACGTGCGTCCGGAATGGCGCAGCCGAAATCCAGCCGTGGTTCATGTTGACCACTCTGCACGACCGTAGATTATCGAGCGCGAGGACAACCCGCTCTATTACGACATCCTTGGCGTGTTTGAGCGGGAGACTAGCTTGCCCGTCCTTGTCAACACGAGTTTCAATGTGCACGAGGAGCCGATCGTCAATACGCCCGCCAGTGCATCAAGGCATTGCGTGAGGGTCGCATTGACTTTGTCGCGGCTTTACGATTGCCCGCGGGCGTAACCGGTTGCCGAAAACTTGTCGCGATGCGCGCCCCTGGGCGAACAAAGGTCGCAGCATTGCCCCTGAAAATCGCTGCTTTCGCGGCCCGATTTTGGGTGCTATAGGGCGCGCCGGAAGTCTTTCCCTTCCTGTCCGGGCAACTTTCAGAAGGTTCTATCCGCAATGGCGAAGATCGAGGTCGCAAATCCCGTGGTCGAAATGGACGGCGACGAAATGACTCGCATCATCTGGCAACTGATCAAGGACAAGCTGATCCACCCCTACCTCGACATAAACCTTCTCTACTACGACCTCAGCGTCCAGAAGCGCGACGAGACCGACGATCAGATCACCATCGACGCCGCTAACAAGACCAAGGAAGTCGGCGTCGCGGTTAAATGCGCGACCATTACTCCGGACGAAGGGCGGGTGAAGGAATTCAACCTCAAGAAGATGTGGCGCTCGCCCAATGGCACCATTCGCAATATCATCGGCGGCGTCATCTTCCGCGAGCCGATCATTTGCAAGAACGTCCCGCGCCTCGTGCCGGGTTGGACACAGCCGATTGTGATAGGCCGCCACGCCTATGGCGACCAATATCGCGCGACCGACATCCGTGTGCCGGAAAAGGCCAAGCTGACGCTAAGCTACGTTACGCCCGATGGCAAAAAGGTCGAGCACGAGGTCTTCCAGTTTCCCGGCTCCGGCGTTGCGCTTTCGATGTACAACCTCGATGACTCGATCCGCGATTTCGCCATGGCCTCGTTCAACTATGGTTTGTCCCGCGGCTATCCTGTCTATCTCTCGACCAAGAATACGATTCTCAAGGTCTACGACGGACGTTTCAAGGACATCTTCCAGGACGTGTTCGACAAGGAATTCAAGGACAAGTTTGCCGCGAAGAAGCTCACCTACGAGCATCGCTTGATCGATGACATGGTGGCTGCCGCGCTGAAATGGTCGGGCGGCTATGTGTGGGCCTGCAAGAACTACGACGGCGACGTGCAATCGGATATCGTTGCGCAAGGCTTCGGCTCGCTCGGCCTGATGACATCCGTGCTGATGACGCCGGATGGCAAGATCGTTGAGTCGGAGGCGGCGCACGGCACCGTTACCCGCCACTACCGCGAGCATCAGAAGGGCAACGAAACTTCGACCAACTCGGTCGCGTCGATCTTCGCCTGGACGCGGGGTCTCGCCCATCGTGCCAAGCTTGATAACAATGATGCGCTGGCGAAGTTCGCAAAGACGCTTGAGAAAGTTTGCGTCGACACCGTCGAAGCAGGCTTCATGACGAAGGACCTCGCGCTTCTTGTCGGCGCCGACCAGAAATGGCTTTCCACCACCGGCTTCCTCGACAAGGTGGATGCGAACCTGAAGAAGGCGATGACTTAAAATTTGTTCCGGCATTGGAGGCCCCACGACGGCGGGGCCGCCGTAACGCACTTGGCTTTCTCAAATACCGGTGACCGCAATCGTCGATCTTTGCACGAACTACTTTATCTCCTCCGTCACGATGTCGCCTTTGGGTGATACCACCTCTCGGCCGACGCGCTTTTGAACAACGTCCTCGATGCTAGTGGCAATGCGCGGATCGCGCTGCATGAGCGCATGCAAATCCTGAGCGTCAAGCACCAACAGATTCGTGCGGACAAGCGCGGTGACCGTTGCCGACCGGCGCGATCGCCGCAGCACCGCCACTTCACCGAAGAATTGGCCAGCGCCGAGGCGAAGGGGATCTTTCCGATGCTTTAGCGCAATCTCAACCTCACCCGCAGCGATGAAATACATCGAATGGGCGGGGTCGCCCTCACGCACGATGATTTCTCCCGGCTCTGCGACCTGCGCACGCAGCAATTCCATCACGTCGGAAATTTCCGCAGCATCAAGCTCCGCGAACAGTGGAACCCTGGAAATCATGCCCCAGGTTACAATAAAGTCCCGTCGCTGGATCTGCTCGGCAAAGGCCGTGGCGATAATACCGACCGGCAGCGCCATCAGCACCAGTCCGGCGAAAATCGTGCCCGTTGCGATCAGCTTGCCAAGCGCGGTCACCGGTACTACGTCGCCATAACCGATAGTGCCAATCGTTACGATCGCCCACCAGAATGCATCTGGAATCGTGCCGAGTTTCTCCGGTTGGATCCTCGCCTCAGCCAGATGCATCAGGGCAGCGGCAACCAGCGCCGTCCCGAGCGCAATGATGAGACAGCCCAGCAAGGCGCGTCTCTCGTTATAGAGGACGTCGAGCAATGACCGCATGGCCGGCGAATAGCGCGCAATTTTGAAAAAGCGCACCATGCGGAAAACGAGCACGAAACGGAAATCTCCCGGCAGCAGCATGGCGAACCAGAACGGAAGAACGGCAATCAGGTCGATGATACCGGCAGGGCTGAGCGCATATTTGATGCGCGAACGCATGTGCGGGAGATGGCGGTGCGGCCCATGCTCGACCGCGGACCACAGCCGCAGGACATATTCGACCGTGAACACCAACAGGGAGACATATTCGATCAGCGCGAACGTTGTCGCGTAACGTATTGCGTATTGCGGCATCGATTCGAGCGCAACCGAGATAAGGTTGATCACAATGAGCAAGACCAATGCCCGGTCGACCCAGCTGCTGACGCCGTCGCCAATCGGCCCCTGCTCGAGCACCTGGTAGACGCGCCGACGTATATCCTTGAGGCGGCTACGTGCCATGCTGTTCTAACCCGGAAAGAATTCACGCTTCGATGGCGGCTTCGATTGCCTTTAACGCCGCTTCGGCCTTGGAGCCATCTGGCCCGCCGGCCTGCGCCAGATCCGGACGCCCACCGCCGCCTTTGCCGCCAAGAACTTCGGCGCCTTTCTTGACAAGATCCACGGCGTTAAAGCGCTTTGTGAGGTCGTCCGTGACGCCGACCACAATGCCAGCCTTGCCGTCTTCCGCAGTGGCAACGATGGCAACGATTCCTGAACCAACTTGCCGTTTGCCTTCATCGGCAAGGCTGCGCAGATCCTTCAGCTCGATACCGGAAACAGCGCGCGCGAGTAATTTGACGCCGTTTACCTGACGCACATCGGTGGGCTCGCCAGCAGCACCCGCGCCGCCACCGCCCATTGCCAGCTTCTTTTTGGCGTCGGACAGATCTCGTTCGAGCTTCTTGCGCTCATCCAAGAGAGCCCCGATACGTCCAGGCATCTCTTCAAGCGGCACTTTAAGCTCTGCAGCCGCAGTTTTAACAACTTGAAGCTGTTTATTAGCAGCCTTGCGGGCGGCCTTTCCGGTCAGAGCCTCGATCCGGCGGACGCCGGCGGCCACACCGGCCTCACCGATCACGGAAATAAGCCCAATGTCGCCGGTCCGCCGCACATGCGTGCCGCCGCACAATTCGACCGACCAACCCATGGTATTGCCGGTGCCATCGCCCATCGCGACGACACGCACCTCGTCGCCGTACTTTTCACCGAATAGCGCACGGGCCCCCGATGCAATGGCGTCGTCGACAGCCATAAGACGGGTCGTCACAGGTGTGTTCTGAAGGACAACCTCGTTCGCAATGTCCTCGACCTTTTCGAGCTCTTCCACCGACATCGGCTTCGGATGAGAGAAGTCGAACCGCAGCCGGTCGGGCGCAACCAGCGAACCTTTCTGTGCGACGTGATCGCCGAGCACCTGCCGCAGCGCTTCGTGCAGGAGATGTGTGGCCGAATGGTTCTGGCGGATGGCCCCCCGCCGGGCGCGGTCGACATCAAGCAGGAGCGGATCGCCGAGCTTGACCGTCCCCTGCTCCACTTTGACGATGTGAGCGAATACGTCGCCGGCCTTTTTTTGCGTATCAGTAACGGTGATGTGCAGGCCCTCCCGCCGCATCTCGCCCGTGTCTCCGACCTGCCCTCCGCTCTCCCCGTAAAACGGCGTCTGGTTCATTACAACGGCGCCGGTCTCACCCTTTTTCAGCTCGGAGACTTCCTTGCCGTCCTTGACGAGCGCTGCGACGACGCCTTCGGCGCTCTCGGTTTCGTAGCCAAGAAACTCGGTCGCTCCACCCTTTTCGCGCAGCGCAAACCACACCGTTTCCTGCGCCGTCTCGCCGGAGCCAGCCCAGGATGCCCGGGCTTTTTCGCGTTGACGATCCATTGCGTCGGTAAACGATGCAATATCAACTGAGATGCCGCGTGAACGCAGAGCGTCCTGGGTCAGGTCAAGCGGAAAGCCGTATGTGTCGTAAAGTGTGAAGGCGGTCTCGCCGTCGAACATCGCGCCTTTCTTGAGGTCCTTGCTTTTCTCATCGAGAATGGCGAGGCCGCGCTCAAGCGTGCGCCGAAACCTCGTTTCCTCAAGCTTGAGTGTTTCGGTGATCAATGCTTCGGCGCGCAGCAACTCGGGATAGGCCTGTCCCATTTCGCGTGTGAGCGCGGGAACAAGCTTCCACATCAGCGGCTCTTTGGCGCCGAGCAGTTCGGCGTGGCGCATCGCGCGTCGCATGATGCGGCGGAGCACATAACCCCGGCCCTCGTTCGAGGGCAGAACGCCG
>Ga0307305_10000832_pt1 | contig 11746 bp, 9 predicted proteins | sample ER_DNA_186_FD_194512 | JGI IMG/M metagenome (GOLD analysis project Ga0307305, IMG submission 194512) | Bulk soil microbial communities from the East River watershed near Crested Butte, Colorado, United States - ER_DNA_186 | ecosystem: Environmental > Terrestrial > Soil > Floodplain | place: USA... | reverse complement strand
CGCGGCGCCGAGGTCGGCCCACATGTGGTCGCGATCGACGCCGAGATCGGCGAGCGCGCGCTCGTGGGGCCATTCTGTTACCTTCGCCCCGGAACGGTGCTGGAAGCCGGCGCAAAGGCGGGCACGTTCGTCGAGCTGAAGAACTCTCGGATCGGAGAAGGGACAAAGGTGCCACACCTGTCCTACATCGGTGACGCGGAGATCGGCGCGCAGACGAACATCGGTGCAGGCGGGATCACCGTTAACTATCCGCACGAGCCGGGTAAACCCAAGGGGCGGACGAAGATTGGCCGCAACGTCAGGACCGGCGTCCAGAATGCCTTTGTTGCTCCGCTTGAAATCGGCGACGACGCATGGATCGCGGTCGGTTCGGTCGTCACGGACGACGTGCCGCCCGGTTCGCTCGCGGGCTTCGCGCCGCGCCAGGTGACGAAGGAAGGCTACGTCTACGACAAGCACGGAAGGCCAGCCGATGACTGAGACCGCCACGTTGCCCGGACTCGAGACGGTGGACCCACCTGTGCCCGAGGGCGAGCCCAAGCGCTGGATCGAACGCGGCCCGCAAAAGCGGTTGATGCTGTTCTCGGGCAGCTCGAACCGCGAGCTCGCCGAGCGCATCGCCGAGACGCTGGGCGTCGAGCTCGGCGAGGTCCGGCTCAAGACCTTCGCGAACGGAGAGACGTACTGCCGCTACGAGGACTCGATCCGGGGCGCAGACGTCTTCATCGTCCAGTCGGGAAATGCGCCCGTGAACGACCACCTCGTCGAGCTGCTGATCATGATCCAGGCCGCGAAGCTCGCATCCGCGAAGCGGATCACTGCGGTCGTGCCGTGGTTCCCATACTCGCGGCAGGACAAGAAGTCGGCGCCTCGCGAGCCGATCACGGCCAAGCTCGTCGCCGATGCGCTCGAGATTGCCGGCGTCGACCGTGTCGTGGCGATGGACCTGCATGCGGGCCAGATCCAGGGTTTCTTCAACGTTCCCGTCGACCACATGACCGCATTGCAGCTCTTCGCGCAGTACTACCGCGACAAGGGCCTGCAGGGCGACGGGATCGTTGCCGTCTCGCCCGACCCCGGCCGCGCGAAGATGGCGCGCCGGTTCGGGCAGATGCTCGAGGGCGACCTGGCGATCCTGAACAAGACTCGCCCGGAGCACGACAAGGCGGCCGTCACCCAGGTGATCGGCGACGTCCACGGCAAGATCGCGATCATGAGCGACGACATGATCGTCACCGGTGGCACCCTGATCGCCGGCGCAGAGGCGCTGCTCGGCGCAGGCGCGCTCGAAGTCTATGCCTGCGCGACGCACGGCCTCTTCCCGGGCGATGCGTTCGAGAAGCTGGCCGCGAGCAAGATCACGCAGGTCACGGTCACGAATACCGTTCCCGTCGACCCGATCAAGCGCCCGGACAAGATCGACGTCCTCCCGGTCACGACCCTCCTTGCCGAGACGATCATGAACGTCTTCGCCGACGACTCGGTCTCGGCGATCTTCGCCGGCGAGAATCAGCTCTTCTGAGTTTCCACCTCTAGCTAACCGGCTTGACATCCTCGACCTCTGAGGGGCGGTGCCGAGCCGAATTTCGTGTTGGTACTCGTGCCTTTGGATGGGAAACTTACGTTGGATGAAACTGCTGGCGGCCGCGCTGATCCTCCCCGCCGCGATCGTGCTTGCGATCGCGGCCTTCGAGACGCAGATTTTTTATCCGCCACCCTCGAACGGGCCAACAAAGGGAATCGTGTGGCACGGGCACACCTTTGCGACGCGGGCGGATTTCGCTCGCTGGCTTCGATCCCGGGGTATCCGTTACGGGGTTTGGGCCCGCCGTCATCCGTTACTTGTCGGCTTCGCAGCCAATCACAAAGCGCATCCGCCAGCGCGACGGACAGCGGAAGCCAGGCGAGTCCGCCAGAAAGGCTCCGACTGGAGCCTTGGAACCTTGGGGGGCGGCGTTGCCGTCTTGGCCAGCCTCGGCCTTGGCGTCGTGCTTGTACGCCGTCGTCAGCTGGGTAGAAGTGGCGGGTTGGCAACACAGATACAGCTCGGCGCTCGTCGAGCTGCTCCGGCGGCAAAGGGAGGAAATCGCCTGACGCCGCGCTGGGCCACTGCGACCGCGCTGCTTTCTTCGAGCCTCGCTGGATCTTCGGCCAGGACCATGCGCGGCAGTGGCACGGGTTTCGCCAGGTCTTCGGCTCGTCGAGCGGCTCCGGCGGCAAAAGGAGGAGCTCGACTGATGCTGCGCTGGGCCACTGCGACCGCGCTGCTGTCTTCGAGCTTGGCCTCGGCTTCGGCCTACACGATTCGTCGCAGACGCAGCGAGTTTGCCTGGTATCTAGCGACCGGGCTACTCGCGGTCGGCATCGGCGTCTTAGCGACGATGTTGCTCAGCGGCGTTTGACGGTCGCTACACTTCGCCGCCGTGGCCGGCGAGCGAGTGAAGCTGTCCGTGCGCGAGCGCGAGGGCCGTGGAACCGGCGATTCCCGGCGCCTGCGGCGCGCGGGAATGATTCCGGGCGTGCTATACGGCCGCGGGGCGCCCCATGCGATTTGCGTCGAGGAACGGGAGCTTCGGCGGGTGCTCACGGGCGACCACGGGCTGCACGCGATCCTTGACGTGAGCATCGACGACCAGGCCACGACGCACGCCTCGATTCTCAAGGACTACCAGGTGCATCCCGTGCGCGGGCATTTGATTCACCTCGACCTGCAGGAGGTTCGGCTCGACCAGCCGATCCAGGCGCAAGTCGTCGTGGAGCTCGTCGGCGATCCCGAAGGGGTCAAGGAGGGCGGCGTGCTCTCCCAGGTGCAGCGCGAGATCAACGTCGAGGCGCTGCCGCTCGAGATCCCGGAGCGACTGGAGCTCGACGTCAGCGGAATGGCGATCGGCGACACCGTGCGGCTGGTCGACCTGCCGGCGCGCGAAGGTGTGACCTACCTCGACGATCCAGAGGAGACGGTGCTCGCGACGGTGACCGTGCCGACGCAGATCGTCGAGCCCGAGCCCGAGGAAGAGGAGCTCGAAGAGGGCGAGCTGCCCGAGGGCGAGGTGCCGGAGGGCGAGGAGGCGCCGGAGGGCGCAGCCGAGGCCCCGGCCGAGCCGGAGGCGGACGCCGCCGGCGAGCAGGGCAAAACCGAGGGCTAGATCGTGCGGTTTTTTGGTCGAGGCCAACGGGCCTCGACACTCGACCTGCTCGTCGTCGGGCTGGGGAACCCTGGTCGCGAGCACGAGCGCGACCGGCACAACGTCGGGTGGATGGTCGTGGACGAGCTCGCGCGCCGAACGGACGCCCGGTGGCGCGGCAAGTTTTCCGGCCAGCTCGCCGAGGTCCGGCTGGACGGCTTACGGCTCGCCCTGCTCGAGCCCGAGACGTTCATGAACGACTCGGGCCGCTCGGTCGCCGCGGCGGCGCGCTTCTTCAAGGTCGAGCCGGAGGCGATGCTCGTCGTCCACGACGACGTCGATCTCGAGCCCGGTCGCCTGCAGGCGCGCGCCGGCGGCGGACTGGCGGGTCACAACGGCCTGCGTTCCCTCGCGGAGGCACTCGGGACGCAGGACTTCCTGCGGCTGAGGATCGGCGTCGGTCGGCCCGGCCGCGGCGATCCACGCTCGGTGGCCGACTACGTGCTCTCGCCGTTCGACGCTGAACAGGATGCCGAGACGCTCGTTTCCCGCTCCGCCGATGCGGTCGAAACGCTTGCGCGCGAGGGCGTCGAGGCGGCGCAGCAGCGGTTCAACTAGAAAAGCCGCTCTGGCTACGATCTGAGCGCGGAACCGCGCGTTCCGTCTTTCGCGATGGACCGACCTGTCTTGCACGCATTCGTGGACGAGCTCGTCGAAAACGAGCGGCTCGCCTCCTTTGCCACTTCGCTTCGCGATCGGGGATCTCGCGCTCGGGTATCTGAACCGGCACTGCCACTGCTGCTCGCCGCGCTCCATGACAAGCTCGCGCGCGGCCTTGTCTGCGCCCTACCGGAGGACGCCGACGCACGCGATGTGGCCGATGCCGCGGCGTGGTTTCTCGGCGAAGAGGGCGTGGCGCTGTTGCCGAGCCGGGGCGTCCACTGGGGATCCGGTCTCGAGCCGCCGCCGCACCTCGTCGGCGAGCGCGCGCGGGCGCTCGACGTGCTCGCCCGGGGCGGGCTCGTCTGCGCGTCCGCGGTCGCGCTCGCCGAGGGCATGCCGCCGGCGAGCGAGCGGCCCGAGCCGATCGGGGTGGCGCAGGGCCAGGAGCCCGGGATCGACCAGCTCGCCGAAGGCTTCGCGCTCGCCGGCTACGAACGCGTCGAGCGAGTGGAGGAGCGCGGTCAGTTCGCCGTTCGCGGCGGGCTGGTCGACGTCTTCCCGACCACCGGGAGGGAGCCGCTGCGGATCGAGCTGTTCGGCGACGAGATCGAGTCGATCCGAGCCTTCTCGCCGTTCACGCAGCGCGCGCTCCATCCGGTCGAGAGCGCCGTCGTCTACCCCGCGACCGAGCGCCGGCCCGACCTCGGTGAGCCGACCTTGCCCGACGACGAAATCGAAGGCCCGCAGCCCGAACCTGACGACCTCGTGCCGCCGTTCGGCGGCGCGCCGGACCTGGTCTGGGAGGCCGATGAGGTGCGTGCGGTCGCGCTCGAGGAACTGAACGCCGAGCCGAACCTCGAGGGCTCGACCCAGCTCGACCCGCTGCCGGCGAACCAGCCGTTCTCATTCGAGGCGCAACGGCCGGCGCTCGCGGCGCGCGGGCTCGCCGAGGCCGAGAACGAGCTCGGCGCCCTCGTCCGCGCGGGCCAGCGCGTCGTCGTCGCCTTCCCGCACCGAGGGGAGGCGCTGCGAACGCAAAACCTGCTCCGCCGGGTCGACGCGCGGTTGCTCGAGCCCGGGGAGCCGCTGCCCGACGAGCCCGAGCTCCTGTTCGCCGTCGCACCGGCGCGGCGTGGCTTCGTCTGGCGCGAGCTCGGGCTCGTCCTGCTCGCCGACACGCAGGTCTTCAGGAAGCGTCCTCCACGAGCGGACGCGCGGCTCGGCCGCGCCCTCCAGAGCTTCGCCGACCTGCGCACGGGCGACTACGTCGTCCATGAGGATCACGGTGTCGGCCGCCTGCAGGCCTTCGAGACGAAGGAGGTCGCGGGCGTCACCCGCGACTACCTGCTGCTCGCCTTTCGCGGCGAGGACCGCCTCTACGTCCCGCATGAGCAGATCGGGAAGGTCTCGCGCTACGTCGGCTCCGACGGCAGCTCGCCCGCGCTCTCCAAGCTCGGCGGCAAGGCCTGGCAGAACCTGAAGAGCCGCGCCCGCGCGAGTCTGCGCGAGCTCGCCGGGGAGCTGCTCGCCCTCTACGCCCGCCGCCAGCAGGCCGAGGGTCAGGCCTTCGACCTGCGGAACGAGTGGCTCGAGCGGCTAGAGACCGAGTTCCCGTACCGGGAGACCGAGGATCAGCAGCGGGCGATCGAAGCCGTCAAGCAGGACCTCGAGACGCCGCGCCCAATGGACCGCCTCCTCTGCGGCGACGTCGGCTTCGGCAAAACCGAGGTCGCCCTCCGTGCCGCCTTCGCGGTCGCCGTCAACGGCAAGCAGACGATGATGCTCGTGCCGACGACGGTGCTCGCGCAACAGCACTGGAACACGTTCCGCGAGCGCTACCGCGACTTTCCCGTTCGCGTCGAGATGATCTCCCGCTTCCGGTCTCCTGCCGAGGTGAAGCGGGTGCTCACCGACTACGCCGAGGGCAAGGTCGACGTTCTGATCGGCACCCATCGGGTGCTTTCGCGGGACGTGATCCCGAAGGAGCTCGGCCTGATCGTGGTCGACGAAGAGCAGCGTTTCGGCGTTGCGCAGAAGGAGCTCCTGCGCGAGCTCCGACTCGAGGTCGACGTCCTCAGCCTGACCGCGACGCCGATCCCGCGGACGCTGCACATGTCGCTATCGGGTCTGCGCGACATCTCCGTGATCGAGACGCCCCCGCAGGGCCGCCGCCCGATCCGAACCTTCGTCGGCGAGTACGACGAGGAGCTCGTCCAGACGGCGCTCCGCCGCGAGCAGGCCCGGGAAGGCCAGGCCTTCTACCTGCACAACCGGGTCGAGACGATCGACGAGGCCGCCGAGCGGCTGCGCCAGCTCTGCCCGGAGCTCCGCTTCATCGTCGCGCACGGCCAGATGCGCGAGAAGGAGCTGGAGGAACACATGCTCTCGTTCCTCGCCGGCCACGCGGACGTGCTCGTCTCGACGACGATCATCGAGTCCGGGCTCGACATCCCCCAAGCGAACACGCTCGTCGTCGAGCGCGCCGATGCGCTCGGGCTCGCCCAGCTCTACCAGATCCGCGGTCGAGTCGGGCGGTCGGACGTGACCGCCCACGCCTACCTCTTCTACCCGGACTCGCAGGAGCTGACGCCCGAGGCGCGGGCGCGGCTGGCGACGCTTGCCGACCACACCGAGCTTGGCGCCGGGTTCGCGATCGCGATGCGAGACCTCGAGATTCGCGGCGCCGGCGACCTGCTGGGCGCGGAACAGTCCGGGCATGTCGCAGCCCTTGGCTTCGAGCTCTACGTCGAGCTGCTCGGCGAGGCAGTCGCGGAGCTGTCGGGCCAGCGTCGCCCCATCGCGCGACCGGTGCGCGTCGACGCGCGCGTCGACGCTTACGTACCGGCGAGCTACATCGGCTCCGAGGCGCTCAAGATCGACCTCCACCGGCGGCTCGCGCTGACCGAGGACGAGGACGAGCTGCGCGAGCTACAGGTGGCGACCGAAGACCGCTACGGCCCGCTGCCCGAACCGGTCGAGAACCTGTTCGCGATCCAGGAGGCGAAGCTCAAGCTCGCGCGGCTGGGCGCGGACTACCTCGTCTTCCGCGGCGGACGGGCCACCGTTGGTCCGGTCGACCTCGGCTCCGGCGAACTGCGGGCGCTGCGCGGGCGAGTCGATACCGCCGTCTACACGACCGCGCGCAGGGAAGTTTCGTTAAGAGACGAAGAATTCGACGGGGCCCTTCGACTTGTCGATGCTATGCTCGAAACGCGCCAAGCTGCCTGAAGATTGGGCCTTGCTTGGCTCTTCGTACGTTATGAAGCATCTTCGTCTAGTTCTCATCCTCGCTCTCGTGGCGGCATTTGCAGCGGCCTGCGGCGGCGGCAGCGGTGCGCCGAAATCGGTTCCCAGCGACGCGGTCGCCGTCGTCGGCGGTGACACGATCTCGAAGGACCGTTTCAACGAGGTGCTCGACCAAGCGAAGCGCAGCTACAAGGCTCAGAACAAGCCATTCCCGCAGCCGGGGACGCCGACGTACGGCACCGTGCGCGCGCAGATCATCCAGCTTCTCGTCGAGCGCTCCGAGTACAACCAGCAGGCGAAGGATCTCGGGGTCAAGGTCAGCGACAAGGACGTCGAGGATCGGCTCACCCAGGTCAAGCAGCAGGCTTTTGTCCAGCCGGGCCAGCAAGCGAAGTCGAAAGCCGAGATCGAGAGGCTCTACCGTCAGGAGCTGAAGAGGCAGGGCCTGACGGACAAGGAAGTGCGAGACGGTTTTCGCGTTCAGCTCCTGCGCGAGAAGATCTACGAGAAGGTCACGAAGGACGTCAAGGTGTCAGACGACGACGCCAAGAAGTACTACGACGACCACAAGGCGCAGTACGAGCAGGCAGCCCAGCCCGAGAGCCGGGACGTTCGCCACATCCTCGTCAAGAGCCAGGCCCTCGCGCAGACCGTCTACCAGAAGCTGAAGGGCGGCGGCGACTTCTCGAAGCTTGCCCTCAAGTATTCGATCGACCCGAGCAAGTCCACGGGCGGCCGTCTGACCGTGTGCAAGCAGAAGACGGTCAGCTGCCCACTCAAGACTGTTGCGCCGTTCGAGAAGGTGGCCTTCTCGCTGAAGACGAATGAGATCTCCAAGCCGGTGCACACCCAGTTCGGTTGGCACGTGATCCAGGCGGTCGGGCCGGTGAATTCGGCGAAGAAGAAGAGCACCATTCCGTTCGATCAGGTGAAGGCGGCGATCAAGCAGCAGCAACTGCAGCAGAAGAAGCAGGACGCCTTCAACAAGTGGTGGAACGACACCAAGAAGGACTTCGGCAAGAAGACCAAGTATCAGGTCGGCTACGCGCCGCCGGCGTCGCAGACGACGACCAACGGCTAGCGCAACCCTCACCGACGCGCTGCTCGAGCTCCAGGAGCTGACGGAGCGGCTGCGCCGCGATTGTCCCTGGGATCGCGAGCAGACGGCCCGCACGATTGTGCCGCACACGGTCGAGGAGGCATACGAAGTGGCGGACGCGGCCGAGCAGGGCGACGACGCCAAGCTGCTCGACGAGCTCGGCGATCTCCTCTTCCAGGTCTACTTCCTCTCGCTGCTGCTGGCCGAGCGCGGCGAGGGCGACCTCGAGCGCGTCGCGCGCGGTATCCACGCGAAGCTCGTAGCCCGTCATCCGCACGTCTTCGGCGAGGTCGAAGCGAACACGGCCGGCCGCGTGCGCGAGAACTGGGAGCGCATCAAGCGCGAACACGAAGGACGGGAGGGAATCTTCCACGACATCCCCGGCAACCTGCCCGCCCTCATCTACGCGCGGAAGATCCAGCGCCGGGCTGCCGCGGTCGGGTTCGAATATTCGGACGCAGCCGGTGCTCTCGGCGATCTGGACGAGGAGCTCAGCGAGCTGAAGGAGGCGCTGGCTCGAGTGGGCGAGGGCTCGGCCGAGACGGAGCCCGACACGGCCGTCGCGGGCGAGGTCGGCGACGTTCTCTTCTCCGCGGTGAACGTTGCGCGGCGCCTCAACGTCGATCCCGAGCTCTCTCTGCGAACGGTGAGCGACCGCTTCGTCGCCCGGGTCGAACAGGCCGAGCGGCTCGCTGCCGCCGACGGCCGGCGCTTCGACGAGCTTCCGCTCGTGGAACAGGATCGCTACTTCGACCTGGCGAAGGAGACATTGAGGTGACCGCGATCGCGGGCGTTCGCGCGCGCCAGATCCTCGACTCGCGGGGCAACCCGACCGTCGAGGTCGACGTTCGACTGGATTCCGGCGCGCTCGGTCGCGCTGCGGTCCCGTCGGGAGCGTCGACGGGCGTCCACGAAGCGGTCGAGCTCCGCGACGGCGGCGAGGCCTACGGCGGTAAGGGCGTCACGAAGGCGGTCGCCAACGTGGAAGGCGAGATCGCCGAAGCCGTCCGCGGGCGTGACCCCTTTGACCAGACTGGACTCGACCGCTCGCTGGTCGAGCTCGACGGCACGCCGAACAAGGGCCGGCTCGGCGCGAATGCGATTCTCGGCGTCTCGCTCGCGACGGCGAAAGCTGCGGCCTCCGAAGGGGGGATCTCGGTCTTCCGCCACCTCGGCGGCGACGAGGCCGTGACCTTGCCGGTGCCGATGCTGAACGTGATCAATGGTGGTATGCACGCGGACAACTCGATCGATCTGCAGGAGTTCATGGTCGTACCTGTGGGCGCGGACAGCTTCGCCGAGGCGCTGCGCGTCGGCGCCGAGGTTTACCAGTCGCTCAAGCGGGTGCTGCACGATCGCGGCCTCGAGACCGGCGTCGGCGACGAGGGCGGGTTCGCGCCGAACCTCGACTCGAGTGAGGCGGCGATCGAGGCGATACTCGAGGCGGCCGATGGCGCCGGGCATCGTGACCGCGTCGCGATCGCGCTCGATCCGGCCACGAGCGAGGTCTTCCGGGACGGCGTCTACCGCTTCGAGGGCCGCGAGCTACGTAGCGAAGAGATGCCGGCGTTTTGGGCGGAGCTCGTCGAGCGCTACCCGATCGTCTCGCTCGAAGACCCGCTCGCCGAGGACGACTGGGACGGCTGGGGCCGGCTGACCACCGAGCTCGGCGACCGCGTCCAGCTCGTCGGCGACGACATCTTCGTGACCAACTCGGAGCGCCTTCGCGAGGGCATCGAGCGCCACGTCGCCAACTCGATCCTCGTCAAGGTCAACCAGATCGGCACGATCACGGAGACGGTCGAGGCGCTCTCTCTGGCGCGGTCGAGCGGCTACAGCGTCGTGATGTCCCACCGGTCGGGCGAGACCGAGGACACCACGATCGCCGATCTTGCGGTCGCGTACAACACCGGCCAGATCAAGACCGGCGCCCCGGCGAGAAGCGACCGCGTCGCCAAGTACAACCAGCTCCTGCGGATCGAGGAGGAGCTCGGCCCGCGCGCGGTCTATCCGGGCTGGGACGCATTTCCGCGAACAAGGCGCTAATCGGTTGGTCGCGCTTCCGTTGACGAAGAGGTAAACAGGAAAGACACGTCGAACAGCCGGAGCTACGCTAGGAACGATGGTCACGCAACCCCCGCGGAGAACCAAGATCGTCGCCACGATCGGACCCGCGACCGGCACCGCCGAGGGCGTCCGCGCGCTGGTCGAATCGGGGATGGACGCGGCCCGGCTCAACCTCTCGCACGGCAGCCGAGAAGAGCATGCCGAGCGCGCCAGGCTCGTGCGCGACGTGCAGGAGACGATCGGCCGCCCGCTGGCGCTGATCGCCGACTTGCAGGGTCCCAAGCTCCGGATCGGTGAGTTGTCGGCTCCGGTGACGCTGGCGCGGGGGGACGAGGTGGTCGTCACCGGCGACGAGAGCTCTAGCGACGGCGTGCTGCCGGTCCTGCCGGCGGTGATCGGCGAAGTGCTGCAACCGGGCCATGAGGTGCTGATCGACGACGGTCTCGTCCGTCTCCGGGTCGAGCGCGTCCGGGGCGGCCGCGCCGAGTGCGCCGTGCTCGCCGGCGGTGTCGTCAGCGCGCACAAGGGGGTGAACGTTCCCGGCGTCCCGGTCCCGATTCCCTCCCTGACTCGGAAGGACATGGACGATCTCGAGTTCGCGATGGCGCTGGACGTGGACTTCGTCGCGCTTTCGTTCGTGCGCTCGGCCGCGGATGTTCGCGATCTCAAGGATCTGATCAAGCAGGCCGGCTCGACGGCGAACGTGATCGCGAAGATCGAGAAGGCGGAGGCGGTCGACGCGCTTCACGCCGTTCTCGAGGAGGCCGACGCGGTCATGGTCGCGCGCGGCGACCTCGGCGTCGAGATCGGCCCGGAGCTCGTGCCGCTGCTGCAGAAGCGGATCATCGTCGCGGCGCTCGATCACGGCAAACCGGTGATCACGGCGACGCAGATGCTGGAGACGATGATCCACCAGCCCGAGCCGACGAGGGCCGAGGCGAGCGACGTCGCGAACGCGATTCTCGACGGCACCTCCGCGCTGATGCTCTCCGGGGAGACCGCCGTGGGCGAGTTCCCGATCGAGGCGGTGACGACGATGACGCGGATCGCCCGGGTTGTGGAGCCGAGCCTCGGCTATCGCCACCAGCTACCCGAAGCGGCCGAGGAGCCGACCGTTGGGCAGGCGATGTCGAACGGCGCCTGCGACCTGTCGGAGACGCTGCAGGCGGCGGCGATCCTCGTGCCTACGTTCAGCGGGCGCACTGCGTCGGCGGTTGCGCGCCTGCGGCCACGGCGGCCCGTGCTCGGGCTCACGCACCATGAGTATGCGTGGCGGCAGATGGCGATCGAGTGGGGCGTGATCCCGCTGCGGATCCCGGAATGCGCAGATGTGGAGGAGCTCTGGGACCGCTCTGTCGAGGCAGCGCGGGAGTCCGGCGTCGTCGAGCCCGGCGACCGCGTCGTGATCACGGCGGGCACGGCCGTCAACGTCGCCGGGTCCACGAACGTGATCAAGGTCGAAACCGTTTAACGAAGGCAGGACCGCGCCCCCGGCGCGCGAACATCGACGGCCCATGCCCGCTGCAGCGAAAGGAAGCGGACGCCC
>Ga0307305_10000830_pt1 | contig 11758 bp, 12 predicted proteins | sample ER_DNA_186_FD_194512 | JGI IMG/M metagenome (GOLD analysis project Ga0307305, IMG submission 194512) | Bulk soil microbial communities from the East River watershed near Crested Butte, Colorado, United States - ER_DNA_186 | ecosystem: Environmental > Terrestrial > Soil > Floodplain | place... | reverse complement strand
GCGAGCACCAAGCCAGAGGCCGCACTCGCTCGCGGCCAAGGCTGGCAGCCTTGGCAAGAGCGAGGGTGGACTCTGGCGCCGCGTGATCGCGGGCCAGAAGCCGGCATGTATTGCTGGACGGGGCGCTAGTGCTCGCGGTCTGCGCGACGCCGATCGGCAATCTCGAGGATGTCACCCTGCGCGTGCTCCGCGAGCTTGCCGAGGCCGACCTCGTCCTCTGCGAGGACACGCGTCACACGCGGCGCCTGCTCGAGCGGCACGGGATCCGGGCGCGCCTGCGTTCCTACCACGAGCACAACGAGGCTGCGCGGACCGCGGAGCTGCTGCCGCGGCTTCAGACCGGCGAGCGGATCGCGCTCGTTTCCGACGCGGGGCTGCCGGGCATCTCCGACCCCGGCGCCCGGCTCGTCGCCGCGGCGCTCGAGGGGGGCGTTGCGGTGACGGTGTTACCCGGTGCCTCCGCGGTCGATACCGCGTTGGTCGCGAGCGGTTTTGCAGCCGAGCGCTACCAGTTCGTCGGCTTCCTCCCTCGTGGCGAGCAGGCGCTACGCCGGACGTGGGCGGAGCTTGCACGGTGGCCTTGGCCTACGGTCGCTTTCGAGTCTCCGCGCAGGCTGCCCGCGACGCTGCGCTCACTCGCCGCGGAGGATCCGGAGCGCCGGCTCGCTGTCTGCCGAGAGCTGACCAAACGTCACGAGCAGGTCGCGCGCGGCAGCGCCCGCGAGCTCGCTGGGCAATACGCCGAGCCGCCGAAGGGTGAGATCACGCTCGTGCTCGGTCCCGGCGATGAGCGAGAGCCGGCAAATGTGGCCGCAGCTGCGCAGGCGGTTGCGGAGCTCGCCGCCGCCGGCGTCCCCCGCAGCCAGGCCTCCGCGGTCGTCTCGCGGCTCACCGGGCTGCCGCGCAAGCGCCTTTACGACACGTCCCTGTAGTCCATATTGACAACGGCTGACTTGCCCAGGTATTGTGGGCTCTGTTGGCAAACAGGACAACAAGGAGAAGCAAATGCGTCGAGCCCTGATCGTCGCGTTCGCCGCGGCCCTCGTGATCGCGCCGACCGCGGGAGCGTGGACCTGGCCCGTCCAAGGTCCGATACTCCAGAAATTCGTCCTCGGCGACGACCCGTACGCCGCGGGCCAGCACCGCGGAATCGACATCGGCGCTGGGGCCGGCGAGCCCGTCCTTGCGCCCGCGTCCGGCACCGTCTCGTTCGCCGGCACCGTGCCGGTAAGCGGCAAAGTCGTGACGATCCAGACGGCCGACGGGTACTCCGTCACTCTGACGCATCTCGGTTCGACGAGCGTTCGGCGCGGCGAGACCGTGGGCGAGGAGGCGGTCGTCGGCACGATCGGTCCGACCGGAGAGGTCGAGCACGACGTACCATACGTCCACCTCGGCATCAGGCGCTCCGAGGATCCGAACGGCTACATCGATCCGCTGCTGTTCCTGCCTGCGCCGGTTGCTGCGCCCGCGGCTCCGACACCCATTCCACCCGTCACACCGGCACCGTCTGCGGCTCCGCCCCGCGCTCCGGCCGCACCGGCCACGGCCGTTCCGGCAGCGACCGCGTCCCCGCCGGCGCCAAGCGCTTCCGCAGCCCCCGGGATTGCGGTCACGCGAGCACGCACTGCCGATGGCCGGGATGCGTCGCAGGGCGGCCACCACGGTGCTGGTTCGGTCAGGCGGGCTCGCCGCGTCTCCGCTGCCGCAGCGCGACTGTCGCCGATTCGTCGCCTCGCCGCTGCAACCGACCCGGTTGCGAGGCGCGTGCGTGGCTCCGTGATGACGTCGCCCTCGAAGCACGTTCTTCCGGCAAGTACCGAAGAGCCGCGGCGGCCGACCTCGGCATCGGGGCCTGGTCTCGCGGCGCCGGGCCGCGCTCGAGGCTCGAAGGAGTCACCGGCAGGAACCCGTGCGGGCAACGGCCTCCTGCGCGTTCCCGTCTGGCTCTGGCCAGCGGCATTGCTGGCAGGCGGAGCCGCAATCGCGGCAATCCGGCGACGGCGGCGCGCCTCGGGCTCGCCAGAGACCGCGCCTATCATTGCCTCAAATGTCGCGCTACTACCTGACAACCCCGATCTACTACGTGAACTCGACCCCGCATATCGGGCACGCGTACACGACGATCGCCGCCGACATCCTCGTGCGGCATCACCGCCAGCGCGGCGACGTGACCTTCTTCCTGACCGGTACGGACGAAAATGCGTCGAAGAACGTGCGTGCGGCCGAGGAGGCCGGCGTCGACCCGAAGACGTTCGTCGACGGGCTTGTCGAGAACCACTGGCGACCTCTGCCCGCCCGGGTCGGCGCGTCTCCCGACTTCTTCATACGCACGACCGATGAGGGCCACCATCGCTTTGTCCAGGAGTTCGTCCAGCGGATCTACGACAACGGGCACATCTACGAGGACAACTACGCCGGCCTGTACTGCGTCAGCTGCGAGGAGTTCAAGACCGAAGACCAGCTCACGCCGGACGGGTTGTGCCAGGAACACGGGACGAAGCCGGAGTGGATCGAGGAGCGGAACTGGTTCTTCCGGCTGTCGGCGTTCCAGGAGCAGCTCCTACGCCTCTACGACGAGCAGCCTGATTTCGTGCTTCCGGACTTCCGCTACAACGAGGCGCGCAGCTTCATCGAGGGCGGTCTCAGGGACTTCAGCCTCAGCCGCGCTGGCCAGCCCTGGGGCGTGCCGGTGCCGTGGGACCCCGAGCAGGTGGTGTACGTCTGGGTCGACGCGTTGATCAACTACCTGAGCGCGCTCACCTACGCGCGGCCGGGAGAGGACCTGCGTGCGGAGTTCTGGCCCGTCGCACACCACGTCATCGGCAAGGACATCCTCCGTTTCCACTGCGTCTTCTGGCCGGCGCTCCTACTCGCGGCCGGGTATGAGGTGCCGAAGCAGATCTTCGTCCACGGCTGGCTGCTGTTTGGTGAGCGGAAAATCTCGAAATCGAGCGGCAACGTGATCGAGCCGCTCGAGCTGACCGATATCTACGGCATCGATGCACTCCGTTTCTACACCGCGCGTGTGACTCGCTTCGGCCAAGACGGGAACGCCTCTGCCGACGACTTGCACGAGCGCTACGAGCGCGAGCTTGGGAACGATCTCGGCAACCTGCTCTCGAGGACGACGGCGATGATCGCCCGCTACCGCGAGGGCCGAATCGTGCCGGCGCCGTGGGAATCGCCTTTCCGGGCCGAGCTGGCAGAGCTCGCGCGCGAGGTTCCCGAGCGGCTGGACAAGTACGACCTGTCCGGGGCCCTGGAGGCGATCTGGATCGTCATCCGCTCGCTCAACCGCTACGTCGAGGAGCGCGCTCCCTGGCAGCTCGCGAAAGACACAACCAAGTCGGAGGAGCTCGACCGGACCCTCTATGACCTCGCGGACGGCCTTCGCGCGGTCGCGATTGCGCTCGCTGCGTACCTTCCGGAGACTGCGCCGACGATCCTCAGCGCCCTCGGCCAGCCGGAAGACCTCGCCTGGGAAGGGGTCGCTTACGGCTGGACGGCGGCGGCGGACGGGATCGTGCCCGCCGAGCCGCTGTTCCCACGGATCGAGCTCGAGACCGCCGTCGCGTGATCGACACCCACGCGCACCTCGACGGGTGCGAGGAGCCGCCGGAGGTGCTGCTCGCCCGCGCCCGTGAGGCCGGCGTCGAGCGCGTAATTACGGTCGGCTCGGGCATCGATTCGTGCCGGGCTGCGCTCGCGATCGCCGAAGGCGAACGTGGGGTTTTCGCCGCGCTCGGAATCCATCCGCATCAGGCGGGTGCGCCGGAGGCGGAGCGGCTGTCCGAGCTGGCGGAGCTCCTCGGGCACGAGCGCGCCGTGGCCGTGGGCGAGACCGGGCTCGACTTCTACCGCGACTGGGCGCCGCCCGACCGCCAGCGAAGCCTATTCGCGGCTCAGCTCGAGCTTGCCAGCGAGTTGGGCAAGCCCGTCGTGGTCCACAACCGAGACGCCGATTCCGAGACCGCGGCCGCGCTTGCAGGCTTCGACGGAACGGTCATCCTTCATTGCTTTTCTTCCCCTGCACTCCTCGATGTAGCGCTCGAGCGCGGCTACTACCTCTCCTTCGCGGGCAATGTCACCTACCCAAGCGCCGAGGACCTGCGCGAGGCGGCTAGACGCGTGCCCGCCGAACGCATCCTCGCCGAAACGGACAGCCCCTACTTGGCGCCGGTACCTCGCCGGGGGCGGCCGAACGAGCCTGCGAACGTCGTCCACACGGTGGCGGCTCTCGCACAGACCCGCGGCGAGGACGCGGCAGAGCTCGCAGCCCGGATCGACGTCAACGCGAACGCCGCCTTCTCGCTGCCCGTCGCCTCTCCGGCTCCGTGAGCACGAGGGCGAAGAAGCAGCTCGGCCAGCACTTCCTCGCCGACGAGAACATTCTCGGCGTGATCGGCCGGCTGGCGGAACTCGACGAGGCCGACGTCGTGCTCGAGATCGGCCCCGGCCGCGGCGTTCTCACCAACTACCTCGCCGAGCGCGTCTCGCAGGTGCACGCGATTGAGCTCGACCGCTCCCTCGAGCCGGGACTCCGCGACGCGCTTGCCGGCCGCACGAACGTCGAGCTGCAGTTCGGCGACGGTCTGACGTTCGATCTGGCCGCGCTCGAGCCGGCTCCGACGAAGCTTGTCGCCAACCTCCCGTACAACGTCGCGACGCCGCTCGTCGCCGAGAGTCTCGACGGCCTGCCGAGCGTTGAGCTCTGGTGCGTGATGGTTCAGCGCGAGGTCGCGGACCGCTTTTTCGCCAAGCCCGAGACGAAGGCGTACGGGGCGGTCTCGGTGCTCGTTCAGCTGGCCGGGGAGCGCACGGGTTTTCATCCCGTCTCGCGGAACGTGTTTCGGCCGCGGCCGAACGTCGACTCCGCGCTGGTCGCGTTTCGCCGGCGCGGGGCGCTGCCCGCCGACTATCCGCGTCTCAAGGCCGTCGTCGGGGCCGCGTTCGCGCACCGACGCAAGCAGCTGCCGAACTCGCTCGAGCTGGCCGGGCTCGCCTCGCGCGAGCAGGCGGCCGCGGCGCTGATGAAGATCGGCCGCGAGCCTGTAACGCGCGCCGAGGCGCTTGCGCCCGAGGAATTCGTGGCGCTGGCACACGCACTCGAATGACGCGCGCGCCCGCGACCGCGAAGCTGAACCTCGCGCTGGTCGTGGGGCGTCCCCACGAGGGCAGGCACGAGTTGACGACGGTCTACCAGCGTCTCGACCTCGTCGACCGGATCGCGGTCGCCCCGGCGCCGCGCCTCCGTGTTACCGGCTTTCCCGAGGACACGCTCGTTCGCAACGCGCTCGAAGGGCTGGCGGCAGCCGCAGGCGTTCCGCCCCGCTGGGAGGCGCGGCTGACGAAGCGTATTCCGGTCGCAGCAGGCCTCGGGGGCGGCAGCTCCGACGCCGCGACTGCCCTCCGCCTTGCGAACGAGACCCTCGACGAGCCGCTGGTGGCCGAGGAGCTGCGCGCGCTTGCGGCGAAGCTCGGCGCCGACGTGCCGTTCTTCCTCACCCAGGGACCCCAGCTTGGCGAGGGCGACGGCACGGCGCTGATGCCGCTCGATCTTCCCCAGGACTATTGGGTCGTCCTCGTGCTTCCACGCGGCGCAAGCAAGCAATCGAGCGGCGCGGTCTACACCGAGTTCGACGAGCGCGAAGGCCCGAAGGGCTACCGTGCCCGGCGCGCCGCACTAAAGCGAACGCTCCGGGAAACGAGGCGGGCGCGTGATCTCGCCAGGCTGCCGCCGAACGACCTCGCGAGCTCACCGCTAGCCGCCGACCTGTTGGCCGAGGGGGCTTTCAGGGCCGACGTTACCGGCGCCGGCCCGCTCGTCTACGCCCTCTTCCAACACCTCGACGCCGCCCGCGCCGCCCGGGCCGCCTTCAGGGGCCGCGGCCGTACCTGGCTCACCGCCCCCGCTTGGTACGGTTGACGCCGATGGAGTACGACAGGTCATTAGGGAGCGGGCCGGCGCTCGAGCACGGGTCGAGCAGGATCGGACGCTGGCTGCGCGCGCGCCGGATCCGGATCGCTTTTTGGATCGCCGTCGCCGAAGGAATCCTGATCGTCTTCCACGCGATCTCGTGGTGGCTCGCGGTTGCGGTTGCCGCTCTCGTCGTCGTCGGCTGGTTCAGCCTCGCCCATCGGGTTCGCTCCGACACCACGCGACAGGCCTGGTGGATCGCTGCCGTTTCGCAGGCGCTCGTGGTGCTCGTCCCGATCTTTGTGCTCATCGTCGGCACGATGGCGCTGATCCTCGTCGGGGTTCTTGCGGTGGTTGCACTGGTCTTGCTGTTCAGCTCCCGCGACTAGCGCGACTAGACTCCTCGGGTGAGCGCCAGACGGAAGTTACGCTTCCTGCGGTGGGGCGTAGCCAAGTGCTGAGGCGTTGCTTGCAACGCCGACTAAGAGGCCGTGCGGGCTTCGCCCGTGCGGCCGTATTAACCCCGGTCTCGGGTCATAGACGTGCCGTGATTGCGCGTAGCCAAGTGCTGAGGCGTTGCTTGCAACGCCGACTTAGAGGCCGTGCGGGCTTTGCCCGTGCGGCCGTATTAACCCCAGTCTCGGGTGATAGACGTACCTTGGTGGGGCGTAGCCAAGTGGTAAGGCAGCGGGTTTTGGTCCCGCGATCCCAGGTTCGAATCCTGGCGCCCCAGCCATCTCGCTCTTGAGTGACCAGAATCTCGCAGCCGTCGTCATGGCCGGAGGGCTCGGGACGCGAATGCGCTCCGAGACGCCGAAGCATCTCCACCCGCTGCTCGGCAAGCGTCTTGTCGATTGGGTGATCGACGCCGCGCGGGCGCTCGGCCCGGAACCGCTCGTCGTCGTCACTTCGCCCGAAACACAGGACGCGATCGCGGGCGACGGCATTACGGTCGCCGTGCAGCCCGAAGCGCGCGGCACCGGCGACGCCGTCGCGGCCGCCCGTGGCGCCCTCGACGGTTTCGACGGTGACGTCCTCGTGCTTTCGGGGGACGCGCCGCTACTGACCCCGCCGCTACTCGAGCGCCTCGTCGCAGCACACCGGGAACGCCGGGCCGCGGCAACGGTGCTGACATTCGAGCCGGTTCGGCCGCTGCCCTACGGGCGGATCGTCCGCGACGCTGAAGGCAACGTCAGCGCGATCATCGAAGAGGGGGACGCGACCGAGCAGGAGCGGGCGATCCGCGAGGTCAACTCGTCGACCTACGTCTTCGACGCGCTCGAGCTCTGGGGCGCGCTCGACGGGCTGAAGCCGGACAACGTTCAGGGCGAGCTCTATCTGACGGACACCGTGCGGGCGCTCGCCGAGGCGGGCAAGCCCGTCGCCACGTACAAGTCAGACGACCCGGAGGCGCCGGTCGGCATCAACACCCGCGTCGAGCTCGCCGCGGCGGCCGCCGTCCTCCGCGATCGCATCAACGAACGGCACATGCTTGCCGGCACGACGATCGTCGATCCGCTGTCGACGTGGATCGACCCGCAGGTCGAGCTCGAGCCGGACACAGTCGTCCACCCCTTCACCGTCTTGCGTGGGGCGACGCGCGTGCTTGTCGGCGCCGAGGTCGGGCCGCACGTGGTCGCGATCGATGCCGAGATCGGAGAGCGAGCACTGGTTGGCCCGTTCTGTTACCTTCGCCCCGGAACTGTGCTGGAGGCCGGAGCAAAGGCGGGCACGTTCGTCGAACTGAAGAACTCTCGGATCGGAGAAGGGACAAAGGTGCCGCACCTGTCCTACATCGGCGACGCCGAGATCGGCGCCGACACCAACGTCGGCGCCGGCGGGATTACCGTTAACTATCCGCATGAGCCGGGTCAGCCCAAGGGGCGGACGAAGATCGGCGGCAACGTCAGGACCGGCGTCCACAATGCGTTCGTTGCACCAATCGAGATCGGCGACGACGCGTGGATCGCGGTCGGCTCCGTCGTGACGGACGACGTTCCGCCGGGCTCGCTCGCGGGCTTCGCGCCGCGCCAGGAGACGAAGGAAGGCTACGTCTACGACAAGCACGGAAGGCCAGCCGATGACTGAGACCGCCACGCTGCCGGGACTGGAGACCGTGGACCCGCCCGTGCCCGAGGGCGAGCCCAAGCGCTGGATCGAGCGCGGCCCGCAAAAGCGGCTGATGCTGTTCTCGGGCAGCTCGAACCGCGAGCTCGCTGAGCGCATTGCCGAGACGCTGGGCGTCGAGCTCGGCGAGGTCCGGTTGAAGACCTTCGCGAACGGCGAGACGTACTGCCGCTACGAGGATTCGATCCGAGGCGCCGATGTCTTCATCGTCCAGTCGGGCAATGCGCCTGTGAACGACCATCTCATCGAGCTGCTGATCATGATCCAGGCCGCCAAGCTTGCGTCCGCGAAGCGGATCACGGCGGTCGTGCCGTGGTTCCCGTACTCGCGCCAGGACAAGAAGTCGGCACCCCGCGAGCCGATCACGGCCAAGCTCGTCGCCGATGCGCTCGAGGTCGCTGGCGTCGACCGCGTTGTTGCGATGGACCTGCACGCGGGCCAGATCCAGGGTTTCTTCAACGTCCCCGTCGACCACATGACGGCGCTCCAGCTCTTCGCCCAGTACTACCGCGACAAGGGGTTGCACGGCGAGGGGATCGTCGCCGTCTCACCCGATCCCGGCCGCGCGAAGATGGCGCGCCGCTTCGGCCAGATGCTCGAAGGGGACCTGGCGATCCTGAACAAGACGAGGCCCGAACACGACAAGGCGGCCGTGACGGAAGTGATCGGCGACGTCCAGGGGAAGATCGCCATCATGAGCGACGACATGATCGTCACCGGTGGCACGCTGATCGCCGGTGCGGAGGCGCTGCTAGGAGCAGGCGCGCTCGAGGTCTACGCCTGCGCGACGCACGGGCTCTTCCCCGGCGACGCGTTCGAGCAGTTGGCCGCGAGCAAGATCACGCAAGTCACGGTCACGAACACAGTTCCAGTCGATCCGATCAAGCGCCCGGACAAGATCGACGTCCTGCCGGTCACGACCCTCCTGGCCGAGACGATCATGAACGTCTTCAGCGACGACTCGGTCTCGGCGATCTTCGCCGGCGAGAACCAGCTCTTCTAGTGAGAACGGCTCAATTAGACGGTTGGGCCGTTCTTTCTACCGTTTCTTTCTACTGCCGTGGAGCTTGATTACGTACTACTAGCCGACTCCGCTTCATCTGCCCTTGAATCTCAGGAACGACTGCCCATGGTGCGGCCTAGGTTGTCGGGGGCCGGGCGGCGAGCCGAACGCCTAGCTAGGACGCTTCCCGTCCTCCCGGGCCGGCAGTCAGCACCGCAGCACCGACCGCCCCAACGAGACATGAGCGATCGGCAAGATCGCTGCCTCACCCAAACGTCCGGAAAACCCGAGATCTAGCGCCGGGCGGCTACCGAACGCCGAGCGCTTCCGCGGTTCCCGGCCCGAGAGTCAGTCCGGGCCGTCAGGATGGCGCGCCGTGGATGCGCGCGACAGGTGGGTGACGCGATCACGCCCGGCTCTCGCCGCGGTAGCCATTCTCGGCGCGGTCGGGGTCGTCCTCGTCGTGCGCGCGCTACCCGGCAACGTCAAGACGCTCAACTCGACGAACTCTGAGCCGATCGGCCTATCGACCGACTCGAACCACTGCACGTTGACGCACGACGGCCTCGGAGACACCTTCCACATCCAGTCCGGCTCCGACCGCTGCACCTGGACGAACCCGCACTTCTCGCATATGCACCGGCACGAGGTGTTCGAGGTGTCGATGCGGTTCGACTCCAGGCCGGCCGAAGGGACGAGCTGGGAGCACGAATTGATGATGCGCCCATACGGTTCTCCGTTCGGAAACGCGGACTGTGCCGATGGCGGCAACCACGAGGCGCTGCTTCTGAGGCTTTGGGTGGACACGAGCAAGTCTCCCGACGAGTGGAAGCTCGACATCCGCGGCGGAACGTCGATCAACCTGGCCGATCAGGTCGGTCCTTCCGAAGAAGATCCCGCTCATCCGTCACTCGACCTCGGGCCTGTCGTCGTAGGGCGGACGCTGAAGCTCAAGTTCGACATCGTCACCGACTACCAGCACGGCGCTGCAACGGTCTGGGAGAACGACAACCCGACCCCGATCTACGACAACCGCGACCGGCCGCTCGGCTTCCACTTCGACTGCAACCGAACGACCGACATCTCCAACTACGCGCTCAGGATGCAGGCCGGCGTCTACCGCGGCTGGACGGCCGGGCCGATGCAGCTAACGATGAGCGGCTTCGGCTTCCTGGTCGACGAGCCGCAGTAAATGGCCTGTCTTGGCTCAGTTCTCTACGACACCGGGCTTGGCCGCGTAAATCGAGATCAGCCCTGCCGTGCCGCCTTCCGCAGGATCGCAAGCGCCGAGGAGTGTTCATTCGGGGCCACAAGCGATCGGAGGTTCAAAACGAGCAGCGCGACATCTTCGAGCGTCGCCTGCTCGTGTTCCTCGAGGGAGCACCGGCCACCGTTGTCTATGACGTGGGCGACGCAGAGTTCACCGTGCTCGAGCGTCGCCTGCTCGGACTTTCTACTGAACCTTCTACCAACCTCAGAGCACCTGAGCGCACCGAATCTGATCTAGCGGCCGAAGAGCAAGCCGCAGACGCGGCTTAGGCGAACCAGCTCTTCTAGGAGCGCCAAGCGGACCTCACCGCGACCGACCCCGCCTCCGCTCGGCTGCTGACGGCGTGGGTTTGCCTGGCGAGTGTTCGGTGAATCCTCGACTTCCGAGGGGCTCGGCCGAGCCGAATTTCGTGTTGGCACCCGTGCATCGGGGTGGGACACTTGCGATGGATGAAAATCTTAGTCGCCGCACTGATCCTGCCGGCTGCGATCGTCCTTGGAATCGCGGCTTTCGAAACGCGGATTTTTTACCCGGTTCCGTCTAACGGACCAACCCGAGGGATCGTATGGGACGGGCACACCTTTGCGACTCACGTGGCTTTCGCCCGCTGGCTTCGGTCACGCGGCGTCACCTACAGGGTCTGGGCCCGCCGTCATCCGATACGGGCGGGCCTCACCCCTAATCGCGTGGCCAAACAGGCCGTGGTACATCGGACGCGGGAGGCGAGGGATGGGCGTCAGAAGGACTCGGGCTGGGGCCTTAGAGTCTTCGGAGGCGGCGTTGCCTTCCTCGCCGTCCTGGGACTCGGCGTCGTCTTTGTTCGCCGCCATTGGCGGCCGGGGAACCCTAGGTCGGCGAGACAGACTTTCCGGGTTGCGTCCGATCGAGCCGCTCCGGTGGCGAGGAGAGGAACTGGAATGATGCTGCGCCGGGCCAAAGCAACGGCCGTGCTCTCTTCGAACACGGCCGAATCCGTGGCAAAGACTGTTTCCCGCGAAGGCACCCAATTCGCCCGGTCGTTCGCTCATCGAGCCGCACCGGCGGCAAAGCGAGGAGCTGGATTGGCGGTGAGCTTGGCCACTTCGGCCGCGCTCGTCTCCTCGAGCCTGGCTGCGTCGTCGGCCAAGACGATTTCCCGCCGACGCAGCGAGTACGCGTGGTATCTAGCCTCGGCGCTACTCGCGGCCGGCATCGGCGTTGTAGCGACCGTGTGGCTGAACGGAGGTTGACCGCTTTTTCGCACGCCGTGACAGTGAGTAGCTCCAACTCGTACGCGTATCGGAGAGACTCTGCCCCCGCCGCGAACCAGCTCCTCTAAGCGCTCCCCAGGTCTTCGATGCGGTCGGCGAGCAGATGAAACGACCGCTGCGCCGCCACGACTAGGCCCATCAGCAGCTGATTCATCTCGTCCACCGGCGGTGCGACCCCGGACCCGGCC
>Ga0307305_10000829_pt1 | contig 11759 bp, 9 predicted proteins | sample ER_DNA_186_FD_194512 | JGI IMG/M metagenome (GOLD analysis project Ga0307305, IMG submission 194512) | Bulk soil microbial communities from the East River watershed near Crested Butte, Colorado, United States - ER_DNA_186 | ecosystem: Environmental > Terrestrial > Soil > Floodplain | place: USA... | reverse complement strand
CGACACGACGGGCAGAGGATCCAGTCCGGCTCGACCACTCGGCGGCAGTCGGGACAGCGCGGCGCGATGAAGTCGGCCTGGAGAACGGACTCGCGAACGAGGGCGAGTCGATGCTCGGCGGCGAAGGTCGCCGGCCGGACGATCCGAATGATGACCACGGCCAGCGGGAAGAGCAGCGGCGAAGCGAGGATGACGAGGGCCGCCGCGCCGTAGGCCGCCGCGAGGTGCGTCGTCCGGCGACGCATGTCCACGAACGCCCACAGCGCGACAGCCAGCCAGACGAGGATGACGTAAGCCTCGATCAGGTGAGCGGCAAGGCCGACGGCCGGGTTCGCCAGGAATCCGCCGACCGCATCGCCGATCGCCGACCCGACGCCGCTCACCGGGCACCTACGACGGGCCGGGTGATGGAGGTGGCGCTCCGCGTCATGTGCAAGCTGACTGGGGCCATCATGTTCCTCCGCGGCGGTGGCAAGCCAGAAACCCCGGCCGCATGAGTAGACCTCTCGTTTCGTCATGCGCACGCAACGCTTGACGCTGGGGGCTCGCAGCCGCCTTGCAGCAACGGGCGCGAGGCACCTGCGATGCGCCCGCAAGGCGCTTTGGGTTGTGGTCGGCCCCATTGGCAATCCGCTGGGCGGGATCATGGTCGAGGAACGTGGAAAGGAAAACCGGCCCATCGGATGATCCAGCGCCCTCAATCGTCGAACAGGGCCGCCCCACGTCGACAGGTTCGGGCCCGCTCGGCTGCAGCTCGCCCAGCCGCGGCTGTCGGCCCGTCGGCTGAGCTGCGGGCCGTTCTCGAGGCGATGCCGGAAGCGGTTCTCGTCTGCGACGTCGACGACCGCATCCGGATCGTGAACCCGGTAGCGGAGCGGCTGTTCAAGGGACGACCTGTGCACACTCGCTCGGACCTGCTCGCCCGCTTCGAGCCATTGCCGATGGATCCCCCGCTCGACAAGCCGGTGACGCTTCGTCCGCGTGACCTGCCCAACCGCTGGTTCGAGTTGCGAAGCGTCGCGGTGAGCCGCGGGGCACAGCCGTCCGATGGCGAAGCGACGGGCCGAATCCTCATCCTGCGCGATGTCACGCAGGCTCGCCTGGCCCGGGCGGAGCGACGAGCCTTCCTCTCGATCCTGTCTCACGAGCTACGCACACCGATCACGACGATCTACGCCGGCAGTCGCGTTCTCGCCCGCCGCGCACCGGGGCGCCCGGTCGGCACCGAGATCGCCGCGGACATCAGCGCGGAGGCAGCTCATCTCTACGATGTCGTCGAGGACCTCCTCGTGCTGACGCGAGCCGAGCAGGGCCTGCTCGACCTCTCCGCCGAACCGGTCCTCCTCCAGCGAGTTGTCGAGACCTCCATCCGCCTGGCCTCCAGTCGAGCCCCGAGCGTGCCGATCGTGCGGTCCGGCATCACCGACCCGCCGGCGGTCCACGGTGATCCCGTCTACATCGAGCAGGCGATCCGGAACCTGGTGACCGCTGCGTCCCGCTACGGCGGGCCCGGTGCGCCGGTGACGATCCGCCTGGAGGCCGACGACCGCGAGGTCAGCCTCCGGGTCTTCGATCGCGGGCCGGATCTGCAACCACCTGACGCGCAGCAGCTGCTGGAGCTGGTCGACGAGCCGAAGCGTCCGCGCCAGGGCGCCGGCATCGGCCCCTTCGTCTGCCGCCGCATCGTGGAGTCGATGGGCGGCCGGATCTGGGCGTTGCCCGGCGACGAGGGCGGAGCTGAGATCGGCTTCGCGCTGCCGCGCTACGACGACCTCGGCGAGGACGGCTTGTCCGCCTGACGTGGGCACGGCGCCGCGGCGATCTCAGACGTCCTGAGCGGCTCAAGCGTCGCGGCGATCTCAGGCGTTGCGGCGGCGATCGAGCAGTGAAAGGACGAGATCGACCGCGACCATCGCGAAACCGACGGCGGCAACCGCCGTCGATGCCCAGCTCGGCAGCCGATCGCGCCGGGCGCCATCCGTCGGGCCGCCAACCGCGGCAAGGGTGTCCGGCCCGCCGCCGGGGAACGCTTCTCCCGGTCGGTCGCCGGCGAGGAGGTCCCGCTCGACCTGGAGCCGTTCGCGGTAGAGGACCTCCCACTCGTCGTGCGGGACGGTCAGGACGGCGAGCGCCGAATCGATCGATCGCAACTCGGCCTGCGGGTCGAGCGAGCTGCCGGTTGCCGCCGCGCCCTGGGCTGCAGCCCTGGCGTCGACTCCGGGGGTTCCGCCGGCCACCCGAGCGGCGCTCAGGCGCTCGAGCCGAGCCTCGATCTCCTGGGCTTCAGCCGATGTCGTCATCGACGCGGCGGTCGCCGTCAACCGGCTCGCTATCGCCGCGCGGGCGCGGGCGACGCTGAGCTTGTCCCCGGCGATCGCGATGTCGCTCGGGTAGAGGCCGACCTCGATGCCACGGCCGCGCAGCTCCGTCAATCGACCGGGAACGAGTGAGCGGATCCCGGGCCCCGCGATCCCGCCGAGCATGCGCCCCGGGAGGGCGAGCAGCGCCGGCGCGACGTGTCGCTCGACGTCGAGACCGGCATCGTCGAGTGCCCGCTCGAGATCGACCAGGACCCGGTCGTAGCCACCCGGCCGGACGACGATCGGGATGTGAGCGTCCGACCAGCGCAGCGCGAGGTGGTGAACGAAGCGCGCCACCCCGACGAGGGCCAGCAGGATCAGGGTGATCGCAAGCGCCGGGCTGAGGAGGTAGCCGCGAAGGATCTGTTCGGGGATGGCCCTCCCTTTCGGCCGCCGGGCGGGCTCGACGACGAAGATGGTCGCGGCGCCGACAACCGCCGGCAGCAGCAGGGCGGCGACGAGCATCGCCAGCCGCAGCACGCTTTCGCCGATCAGCGCCGGTGCCGGGACCGCGGCGAGCAGGAATGCCCCGACATATGGCAGCACGACGCCGAGGACGACGACCGCCCAGACGACCGATCCGAAGGTGACGAGCGCGAGCACGACCTGGCGATCCTGGGGCACGCGGCCGAACAGGAGGATCGACGCCCAGCCAAGCGTGGTCGTCAGGAGCTTGCCGGCGAACCGGCCCAGCATTCCGAACAGCGTTGCGAGAATGGCCATCGGCTCAGCTCGACCGGCCGACGCGCGCGGCATCGTCGCGGATGCGGCGGCGCAGGAGGTTGACGACCGCCTTTTCCTCGCGTGGCGTCGTCTCCATCGGCGAGGTTCCATCGTCTTCGACGGCCTGGAGGAGCGCTCCCCGAAGCCGCCCGTCGAGGTACGCCTCGACGACGACCGGATGGACGTAGGCCTTGCGGCAGACGGCCGGCGTGTTGCCGAGCAGACCGGCGGTCTCGCGGATGGCCGCGACGACGTTTCGAGTCGCCTCGCGGTCGGACTCGGGCGGGTCGAGGGCGCGCAGGGCTCGATAGGCAAGGACGGTCCCCGCCCATGTCCGGAAGTCCTTGGCTGTCACGTCGGGGGCGATCGATCGGAGATAGTCGTTGACGTCGTCCGATGCGATGTCCACCGGCTCGCCATCCTCGCCGACGTACTGGAAGAGCTCCTGGCCGGGCAAGTCCTGGCAGCGCCGAACGATCGCGGCCAGACGGCGGTCGCGCAGGCCGACTTCGTGGAGTCGGCCCGACTTGCCGCGGAACCGGAAACGGACGGAGCTCCCGCGGACCGAGGCGTGCCGGTCGCGGAGCGTTGTCAGTCCGAACGAGCGGTTGAGACGGGCGTATTCGTCGTTGCCGACCCGGATCAGCGTGAGTTCCAACAGCCGCACGATTGCCGCCAGGACCTTCTGTCGATCCAGACCGTTGCGAGCGAGATCGTCGTCGACACGTGCCCGGATCTTCGGCAAGGCCGACGCGAACGCGATGAGGCGCTCGTACTTGGCGGCTTCACGCCGATTGCGGTAGCGCTTGTGATAGCGGTACTGTTTGCGACCGCGAGCGTCGCGCCCGGTGGCCTGGAGGTACCCGTTCGGCGCGGGACAGATCCAGACGTCGATCCACGCGGGCGGGACGGCGAGGGCGCGGACCCGGGAAAGAACCTCGGGATCGCGGATGGTCCGTCCATCGGCGTCCCGATACACGAACCCCCGACCGGCACGACGGCGGGTGATGCCCGGTCGCCGATCGCTGGTATGGCGCAGCGCCGTGGGGTCGGTTGTCACATCGGTCACGAGCGGAGGATGGCGTTGCCCACGTGTCGGCCGACCCGCGTGCGGAAAGAACGGACTCGCAGTGACCTTGCAGCCGGGCGACGGGACACGAGCCGACACGTCATCGTAGCGCGGTTGGGTCGACCGGACGACTCGGTGGGATACTCGGACCGGGATACTCGCGGCGGCCCAGGCGGTTTCGCGCTGGCCGTCGGCGCAGGGACTCGAGCGCCGCCCCCGCTGGACCAGGCCCCGACCGAGAGGAGACCAGGATGACCGAGGAGCGTCACGACGATGTGGATTCGGGCGGTGACGCCGTGGCTGACGGGACACTCGGCGCCGGCCTCCGCCCGACCGACGCCGAACGCGTGCCTGGTCCGATCGCGGCGGTCCGACCGGCCGACCTGCCCCCGGGCGACGTCATCGTTTCGATGCGCAACGTTTCCCGTGCGTTCGACAGCCGGACGGTCGTCCGTGACATGAACCTGACTGTCACCGCCGGGACGATCCTCGGCGTCATCGGTCCGTCCGGCGCGGGCAAGACGACAACGATCCGGATGCTGACCGGGGCGCTCGGGCCGACTAGCGGCGAGGTCGAAGTACTCGGGCAGCGCCCGACTTCCTTCAGCCGCCGAACGCGTGAACGGATCGGTTATATGCCCCAACTCTTCGCCCTGTATCCGGATCTGACGGCTGGCGAGAACGTCGACTTTGTGGCAAGCCTCTTCGGCCTGCTCCTGTGGCGGCGCCGACGTCGCGTGCAGCAGGTCCTCAAGCTGGTCCAGCTGTGGGACGCCCGCAAGACGCGGGCCGGTCGCCTCTCGGGCGGGATGCAGCGCCGTCTCGAGCTCGCTTGCGCCCTTGTCCACAGCCCGACCCTTCTGATCCTCGATGAGCCGACAGCCGGCATCGACCCCATCCTCCGGGCGACTGTGTGGGAGGAGCTCCATCGGCTGCGCGATTCGGGCCAGACGCTCCTGGTCACGACCCAGTACGTCCACGAGGCCGGGGAATGCGACCAGGTGGCCCTGATCGCTCACGGCCGGCTGATCGCCCTGGCCCCGCCCGACGAGCTCCGCCGCAGCGCCACCGGTGGGGACGTCATCGAGGTCGAGACCACCGACCTGTTCGACGGATCGAAACTGGAATCGCTGCCGGGCGTCGTCGCCATCCGCCAGCTCGACGGGCGACGGCTCCGGGTCACGGTCGATCACGCGGCCACGAAGTTGCCCGCCGTCGTCGACGCGATCGGTGAGGCGGGCGGGGACGTCGCATCGGCGCGCGAGGTCCGGCTCACGTTCGACGAGGTCTTCGCCGAGCTGGTGGCCCGGGCAGGGGAAGAGGACGATCTCGCCGCCGAGGTCGGCGCAGATACCGAGCGGGGTACCGCTGCGTGATCCTGCTCAAGTCGCTCACACGGATTCTCGCAGTTGTCGGCAAGGAGCTGATCGAGGTCGTTCGGCGACCGGGCGCCATCCTGAGCCTGATCCTTGGGCCCTTCCTGATCATGGCCATCTTCGGGGCCGGCTACTCGGGCTACCGGCGACCGCTGGAGACCGTCATCGTCATTCCTCCGCAATCCGGGCTGCCGACGGACATGGATTCGTACAAGGAGATCGCCGGCAGCGGTCTCAACGTCGTCGAGGTCACCCCCGACGCGGCGAGCGCCGAGTCTCGGCTTCAGATCCAGACGATCGACGTCGTCATCATCGCTCCTGTCGACGCCGAGAAGAACTTCAAGGCCGGTCAACGGTCAACGATCCAGGTCGAGGTCAACGCGGTAGATCCCGTCGAGCAGAACTACGCCGTCTTCCTGGCCCATGTTCTCGAGCGGGACGTGAACCGGATCCTCGTCGAGCGAATCGCAAAGGAGGGCCAGAGCTACGCATTGACTGCGGGTGCATCGCAGGCGGCCGCCATCCCGCCGGATGTCGTCGCCGCCCCGACGGAAGCGGACCTGGTGAATGTCGCCCCATCGCAGCCGACGGTCGTCCAGTTCTTCGGGGCCGCCGTCCTCGCCCTCATCCTTCAGCACATGGCCGTCACCCTGATTGCCCTGTCGATCATCCGCGAACGGACCACCGGCATCTTCGAGCTGTTTCGCGTGTCGCCGATCAACGCCATCGAGCTCATCCTTGGCAAGCTTGTCGCGTTCGGAATCCTGTGCAGCGCGATCGCGGCGTTGACGATCCTGCTGCTCATCGGGCCGGTCGGGGTGCCGATGCTGGGCGACCCCGCGCTCATCGCCGGCGTCATCGGCCTCCTTATCCTTGCCTCGCTGGGGCTCGGTCTCCTGATCGCGGCGATCTCCGATTCCGAGCGGCAGACTGTCCAGCTGTCCCTGCTCGTGCTGCTCGCGAGCGTCTTCTTCTCGGGATTTGCCCTCGCGGTCGACCAGTTCAGCCAGCCCGTGAGGTCGCTCATCTACGTGATCCCGGTGACCAACGGCATCCGCCTCCTGGACGACCTGCTGATGCGGGGAACGACAACCGCTGCCTGGCAGATCGGCGTCCTCGCCGTCTCGGCGGTTGTCTTCATCGGTCTCGCCTGGTTGCTGCTGCGCCGGGCCATGAGGCGCGTCTGACCCGGAGGACAACCGTCCGGCCGACAACAACCGACCGCGGCCCGGATGGGGCGCCGCGGTCGGTTGAGGTTGGGTGGAAACGCCCCCAGGCGTTTCCTGGAAAGAGCTGGCGATCAGGCAATGCCTGAGGATTAGTAGGAGCGATCCGTCGTCTCGGTGCGGCGGATGGTCGTGTCACGACCTTCGGCCTCTTCCTCGGTCTTGTCGCCGGCGCCAGCACCACCGGCCGCGCCAACCGCGCCACCGACGACCGCGCCCGGAGGGCCGGCCACGGCGCCGCCGATCGCTGCTCCGGCAAGGCCACCGGCGACCCCACCGGCGCCCGCACCGGCCTCCTCGCCACCTTCAGTCGCCTCACCGGCCATCGCTCCACCGGCCGCGCCAATGACGCCACCGACGACCGCACCCGGAGGGCCACCGACGGCCATCCCGACGGCCGCACCGCCGAGGGCCCCGGCACCGGCGCCGATCGCCTCCTTGCCGCCCTCGTCCTTGGTCCCGTGGCCGGTCACGGTGGTGTCCGTCCGGGTCTCATGGACATCGCGGGGATCGCCCTCCACCGTTTCTGTCGTCTTCTCGTATCCCATCGAGTATCTCCCTTTCATTGCGCATCGCCGGAGCCGGATGGCTCCGGGTGCCGTCGACCCCGGGCGGCGACGACCCTTCGACGGTACGAAGCGATTCGGCCCGGCCGCCCATCAACTCCGGGCAGGGGTCTAACAGGCGCGTGACGGCCGCGTGACGGCGGGCGCTTTCGCGCGGAGGGCCGGCGACAAGATCCCTAGAGAGCGAACGGGTCCAGCTTCTCCGGGTCGATGTCGAGCTCGCGAATGGCGGCGACGGCCTTCTCGGCGGGCATCGCTCCGCAGCGCGCCAGCTCGACGAGCGTCGCCGCGGCAACATGCGGCGGGTCGATCTCGAAGAGCGCCCGGAGATCCTCGCGAGTCCCGCTCCGCCCGAAGCCGTCCGTCCCGAGGGACGTGTAATACGGCGGCAGCCAGCGCGAGACCATGTCCGGAAGGGCCTTCAGCCAGTCGGTCGCGGCGATGATCGGCCCACCGTCGGGCCCGAGGACGGTCGACACGTACGGGACCCGCGGCGTCTCTCCCGGATGGAGGCGGTTCCAGCGCTCGGCGGCGAGGGCGTCGCGGCGCAGCAATGGGAACGAGGGTACCGAGAAGACCTCGGCGGCGATGCCGAAGCGCTCCGCCAGGAGAGCCTGAGCGGCGACGACCTGGGGCAGGATCGAGCCCGACCCCAGCAGCCTTGCCCGGTGAGCCTTCCGGCCGAGGTCAGGCGCCTCGCGCAGCCGGTAGATGCCGCGGATGATGCCGTCGCCGATGCCGTCGGGCATCTTCGGCTGGGCGTAGTTCTCGTTATAGAGCGTGACGTAGTAGAAGACGTCCTCGCTGTTGACGTACATCCGCTCGATGCCGTCGCGGACGATCGCCGCCAGCTCGTAGGCGTAGGCCGGGTCGTAAGCGCGGACGTTGGGGATCGTCGAGGCAAGGATGTGCGAGTGGCCGTCATCGTGCTGGAGGCCCTCGCCGGTCAGCGTCGTCCGGCCGGCCGTCGCGCCCATCATGAAGCCGCGGCCGCGGGCATCGGCCAGCGCCCAGATCTGGTCGCCGGTTCGCTGGAACCCGAACATCGAATAGAAGATGTAGAACGGGATCATCGGGTGGCCGTGGGTCGCATACGACGTGGCGGCCGCCTGGAGGCTGGCCATCGAACCCGCCTCGGTGATGCCCTCCTCGAGGACCTGACCGTCGACCGCCTCGCGGTACGACAGCACGAGATCCGAATCGACCGGTTCGTAGCGCTGGCCGAGGGCGGCGTAGATGCCGACCTCCTTGAAAAGCGGATCCATCCCGAAGGTTCGGGCCTCGTCGGGGATGATCGGGACGATGCGCGACCCGAGCTCCTTGTCGCGGATGAGGTTCCGCAGGACCCGGGTGAAGACCATCGTCGTCGAGACGGCAGTGTCGGAGCCGGCCGCGAATTCCTTGTCAAACGTGTCGGCCGGTTTGGCCAGCGGCTTGGACCGAACGATTCGCTTGGGTATCTCGCCGCCGAGAGCGCGGCGCCGCTCGCGAAGGTACTGGACCTCCTCCGAGTCTGGCCCCGGGTGGTAGTACGGCGCGTCCTTGATCTTCGAGTCCGGGATCGGCAGCTGGATCCGGTCGCGGAAGATCTTCAGCTCCGCTTCGGACAGCTTCTTTGCCTGGTGGGTGATGTTGCGTGCCTCGACCCCGGGTCCGAGAGTCCAGCCCTTGACGGTCTTGGCCAGGATCACCGTCGGGGCGCCCTTCGACTCCGTCGCCGCCTTGTAGGCCGCGTAGACCTTGCGATAGTCGTGGCCGCCGCGGCGGAGCTTGGCGAGATCGTCGTCGGAGAGGTGCTCGACGAGCTTCCGAAGGCGAGGGTCGGGACCGAAGAAATGCTCCCGGATGTAGGTCCCGCCGGCAACCGAGAACTTCTGGAACTCGCCGTCGAGGGTGTTGTTCATCTTCTCGACGAGGACACCGTCGACGTCCCGGGCGAGGAGCTCGTCCCATTCGCGAGCCCAGATCACCTTGATGACGTTCCAGCCGGCGCCGCGGAATGACGACTCGAGCTCCTGGATGATCTTGCCGTTGCCGCGGACCGGGCCGTCGAGGCGCTGGAGGTTGCAGTTGATCACGAACGTCAGGTTGTCGAGGCCCTCGCGGGCGGCGAGGTTGATGGCGCCGAGCGACTCGGGCTCGTCCGTCTCGCCGTCGCCCAGGAAGGCCCACACGCGCGAGCCGGACGTGTCGAGCTGGCCGCGGTTCTGGAGGTATCGGTTGAAGCGGGCCTGGTAGATCGCGCTGATCGGCCCGATACCCATCGACACCGTCGGGTATTCCCAGAAGTCGGGCAGGAGCCGCGGGTGGGGATAGGACGGCAGACCCTCGCCCGGCACCGTCTCGCGCCGGAAATGGTCGAGCTGATCCTCCGTGAGGCGACCTTCGAGGAAGGCGCGGGCGTAGATGCCGGGCGCGGCGTGGCCCTGGTAGAAGATCTGGTCGCCGGCCTGCCCGTCGTCCTTGCCGCGGAAGAAGTGGTTGAACCCGACTTCGTAGAGGCTGGCTGCCGAGGCATACGTCGCGAGGTGCCCGCCGATGCCGGCAAATCTGCTGTTTGCCCGGAGGACCATCGCCACCGCGTTCCAGCGGATGATCCGGCGGATCCGCAGCTCGATCGCCTCGTCGCCCGGGAAGTTGGGCTCCTGCTCGGGGCTGATCGTGTTGATGTAGCGGGTCTGGGTCAGTGGCGGCAGGCCGACGTGGAGCTGCCGCGCGCGCTTCAGCAGCTTGTAAACGAGGAACCGCGCGCGGCTCTGGCCCTCCTGTTCGACGAGCTGGTCGAACGACGCCAGCCACTCCGCGGTCTCGTCGGGGTCGATGTCCGGTAGCTGGTGCTTGAATTCGTCGAAGTACATCGGGGCCTCGTGTGACGGTCAGGCCGGCTCGAGCCGGAGGGTCGTCTCGAGCACATCGGGCGCGACCATCGCCGGCGTTGCGCGGTCGTGAGCGTACTTGCGCAGGTAGCCCGAGCTCGTTCGCTCGATCGAATCGGGATCGGTTGCCGGGATCGCCGTGGCCGGCAGCCGCCGGCCCTCGACAAGGATCGCGACGGCGGGATTGGCCATCGCGTCCCGATACCACCGCGAGTTTGGACCCTTGAATGTCCGCACGAAGGCCTCGCCGTCGTCGACGACGACCCAGATGACGGCCCGCCGAGCGGCTTCGCCCGGGGCCTGCGTCTCGATCTCGACTTCCTCGGCACGCTCCAGGCTGGCGAGATCCTCCTCGGAAAAGCTCATGCGTCGCAGCGTAGCCCATCCCGTCACGAGGCGGCGCGATCTCGCCTGCCCGGCCGAAGCGACGCGGCGATGTCGACCGAATTGATATGTCCCTGAAACGGTTCTGCAATGTCGCCCGAAGCTCCCGGTACCGCGGCCCGGCAAGGATGGGCTCGGGCGCCGGACCGGTCCAAAGGACTGCCCAACGCCGCCCTCGAGCCTGTGGAGATCGCCTCATGACTCACGAGCATGACACTCACGAGACCGTCGTCGTCGACAGCGGCGGTGGCTCATCCAACGGCCTGATTCTCGGGATCATCGCCGTCGTCATCCTGCTCGTCGCCGTGTGGTATTTCGCCCTCGGTCCCGGGACCGGCGGCACGACGAACAACACGACGAACAACAACACGGTCAATCCGCCGGCTGCCTCCCAGGCCGCCCCGGCGGCCTCGCAGTAAGCGGCGTTACCGCGACCCAGGGGACGCTCTTCGTCCAGTTCGTCTCCGGCGCAGCCCGGTTCCGGGCCGCCGGGGACGCGTACTCTGACCGGGTCGACCGATCGGGCGGGCGGGCCGGACCATCGACTTCAGAAGCAAGAGGTGTGGTGTGGGTACTCAACCCCTCGTCCTGGTCGCGGATGACGAGCCGCGAATCACGAAGCTCGTCTCGATCGCCCTCAGCGAAGAGGGCTTCCGGGTTGTCACGGCGACCGGCGGCGAGGATGCCCTCGCCAAGGCAGAGGAGGTCCGGCCCGACATCGTCCTGCTCGACATCGTCATGCCGGATCTCGATGGCATCGAGGTCATGCGCCAGCTCCGCGAGCAGCGGCCGGTGCCGGTCATCCTGCTGACGGCCAAGGGCGCGACGGCCGACAAGGCAAAGGGTCTGGACCTCGGGGCCGACGACTACATCGCCAAGCCGTTTCACCCGGATGAGCTCGCGGCTCGGGTCCGGGCGGTCATCCGGCGCTCCTCGGGCGTCGAGCCCGGAGCTGGGGTCCTGGCATTCGACGACGTCGAGATCGACCTCGAACGGCGGATGGTTCGTCGCAACGGGGAGCTCGTCCAGCTATCGCGAACGGAGTGGCTGCTCCTCCAGCACCTCGCCACCCATCCCGGCAAGGTCGTCCTCCACACGGAGCTCCTGACGAAGGTCTGGGGCCCGGAATACCGCGACGATCTCCAGTACCTGCGGGTCTGGATCAGCCGCGTCCGCCGC
>Ga0307305_10000826_pt1 | contig 11781 bp, 11 predicted proteins | sample ER_DNA_186_FD_194512 | JGI IMG/M metagenome (GOLD analysis project Ga0307305, IMG submission 194512) | Bulk soil microbial communities from the East River watershed near Crested Butte, Colorado, United States - ER_DNA_186 | ecosystem: Environmental > Terrestrial > Soil > Floodplain | place... | reverse complement strand
GACCAGGCTCCAGTGCTTGCCGACCGGGCAACGCTGCACCCGCGCCACCACCAGGTCCAGTTCCTTCAGCTTGATGCCGGGGATCCAGACGGTGCTGAACATGTGCCCCTTGCGGCACCGCACCACCGTGTTGACGCCCAGGTTGTAGCCCAGGTGCCGCGCGATCAGGGTGCCTCCCGCGACGACGCCGACTGTGATCAGGATCGTGCTCACTACTCGGCGCGACATCTGACCATTATCGCACCGGGCCGGGTAACGCGGAGACGGCGGGGATGACCATCTCGAAGGTGGCGCCCTGGCCGCTGGTGCTGCGGGCCCGGACCGAACCGTGGTGGGCCTCTGCGATGGCCTGCACGATGGGCAGGCCGAGGCCGAACCCGCCGGCCTCGCGGCTGAGGTACGGCTCGGCGCGGGCGAAGCGGCCGAAGATGTGGTCCAGGTCGTCCGGCGGGATGCCGCAGCCGGAGTCGGCCACGGCGATGACCGCGTTGTTACCCTCCAGGCGGACGCTGACCTCGATGCGGTCGCCCGGCTTGGTGTGCGCGACGGCGTTCTCCAGCAGCGCGTCCAGCGCCACGACGAGGCGGTCGGCGTCGCCGGACACGGTGGCCTCGGCGGCCTCGCCGAGCCGCCAAAGCCGCGGCACGTGCCCCCAGCGCTCCAGCGCGTCGAGGATCAGGGAATCGGTGGCCACCGGCGCAACCTGCAGGAAGCCCGGGGTCCCGGCCGAGGCCAGCAGCAGCAGCCGGTTCGTCAGGCGGCGCAGCCGGGCCAGTTCCCCGGTGACCACCCGGGCGTCCGCGGCCACGCCCTGGTCGGTGACCGTCTGCTCGATCAGTTCGGCGTGGCCGAGCGCGACCGTGATCGGGGTGCCCAGCTCGTGCGAGGCGTCCACGAGGAACTGACGCTGCTGCTCCAGCAGGCGCAGGTTCTCCTGGGAGACCCGGTGCAACTCCTCCATCGCTGTCAGCCGTTCCTGGGTGGCCGCCAGCCGTCGGCGGCCGTGCCAGACCATGACCAGGAACATCAACGCGATCAGCGGGACTTCGGCCAGGTAGTCGGCGTCCTGCTGACCCTTGAGCACCTGCACGCCGATGATCCCGCCGGTGGCCAGCGTCACCGCCGCCCAGGTCAGGATGGTCGGTTGCAGGCGCCACAGCCGGAATCCGTAGATCACGGTCAGGCTGACCCAGATGGCCAGGAACGGCACCGTCTGCCAGGCCGGGAACAGCCGCATTGCGGCCAGGTTGACGCCGGCGAACGCCGCCCAGGCGATGTCCAGCGCGAAGGGGCGGAGCCGGCGCAGGCCACCGTGCGGCCCGGAGCCGGCCGCCGGCCGGTCACGGGGACCGCCGACCTCCGGCACGGGCGCGGGTGCCTGGTGCCGGCGGACAAGGTCCTGCGTGCGCACGATGTCTCCAGGCCTGCGATCAGGGAACAATCCGGCAAAGCAGTCCAAGCTTGCCCCTGTGCCAGATCCGGGTCAACTGCGGGCCGGTCGTGCTCGGTAGCGTAGGCCAGGTGGAGGACGCACTTCCCGGCCGGCCATCGCCCCTGGGCGCGACGCCGCGCGACGGCGGGATCAACTTCGCGGTGGCATCCAGCGTGGCCGAGTCGGCTGAGGTCTGCCTGTTCGACGAGGCGGGCCGGGAGAACCGGTTCCGGCTGCCGGACTACGACGGCGGGGCGTGGCACGGGTTCGTCCCCGGGACCGGCCCGGGGCAGGCCTACGGATTCCGCGTGCGCGGGCCGTACGACACCGCCCGCGGGCTGCGCTGCAACCCGGCCAAGCTGCTGCTCGACCCGTACGCGCGGGCGATCCGCGGTGAGGTCTCGTTCGGCCCTGAGGTGTATGACTACTCCTGGGACGATCACGACGCGCCCAGCACGCTCGACTCCGCCGGGCACGTGCCGCTCAGCCTGGTCACGGACGCGGCCTTCGACTGGGGATCCGACGCCCCGCTCCGGCGGGACTTCGCGGACACGATCATCTACGAGGTCCACGCCAAGGGCTTCACCATGCGGCATCCGGACGTGCCTGAGGCACTGCGCGGGACCTACGCCGGGCTGGCCCACGAGGCGGTCCTGTCCCACCTCACCGGCCTGGGCGTGACCGCGGTGGAGCTGCTGCCGGTGCACCAGTACGTGCCGGACGAGTTCCTGCTGCAGCGCGGGCTGACCAACTACTGGGGCTACAACACCATCGGCTACTTCGCGCCGCACGCCGCCTACTCGGCCGCGGTGCACGCCGGGGACCGGGGTGGCGGCCAGGTGAACGAGTTCAAGGCCATGGTGCGGGCGATGCACCAGGCCGGGCTCGAGGTCATCCTGGACGTGGTGTTCAACCACACCGCCGAGGGCGGCGAGGGCGGCCCGTCGCTGTGCTTCCGCGGCCTGGACAACACCGCGTACTACCGGCTGAGCCCGGGACGCCCGGACCAGTACTACGACACCACCGGGACCGGCAACTCGCTGAACGCCGGGAACCCTGTGGCGCTGCGGCTGATCATGGACTCGCTGCGGTACTGGCTGACCGAGATGCACGTCGACGGGTTCCGGTTCGACCTGGCCACCACCCTGGCGCGGCAGGACGGCGGGTTCAGCCGCCTGTCCGCGTTCTTCGACCTGGTGGCGCAGGACCCGGTGGTGTCGCAGGCCAAGCTCATCGCCGAGCCGTGGGACGTCGGGCAGATGGACAGCTACGCCGTCGGCGAGTTCCCCGCGCTGTGGCGCGAGTGGAACGGCAAGTACCGGGACAGCATGCGCGACTTCTGGCGCAGCCAGAAGATCGGCCTGGGCGAGTTCGCCACCCGGTTCGCCGGCTCCTACGACCTGTACGGGGACGACCGGCGGCGGCCGACGGCCTCGGTGAACCTGATCACCGTGCACGACGGGTTCACGCTGCGGGACCTCGTGTCCTACGACGCCAAGCACAACGAGGCCAACGGGGAGGACAACCGGGACGGCGCCAACGACAACCGGTCCTGGAACTCCGGCGTCGAGGGTCCGACCGACGATCCGGACGTGCTGGCGCTGCGGGCACAGCGGTCCCGTGCCATGCTGTGCACCCTGCTGCTCTCGCTCGGCGTGCCGATGCTGCTCGGCGGCGACGAACTCGGCCGCACCCAGGTCGGCAACAACAACGCCTACTGCCAGGACAACGAGATCTCCTGGGTCGACTGGTCCGCGGTGGACACCGGGCTGCTCGATTTCGTCCGGGGCCTGGTGGCGTTGCGCCAGGCGCACCCGGTGCTCCGCCGGCACCGGTACCTCACCGGCGTGGAGGCGGCCGAGCTCGGCTGGTTCACCCCGGCCGGGACGCCGATGAACGAGGACTGCTGGAACGACCCGGAGGCGCTCGCGCTCGGCGTCTACCTCGACGGCTCGGACGCACCCGACACCGGGCCCGACGGGCAGCCGCTGCTCGACGACGACTTCCTGGTCCTGGTGAACGGGTGGTGGGAGCCGCTGGAGTTCACCATCCCCGACTGCCGCCCGGGCCTGGCCTGGCGGGCGGTGATCGACACCTTCGACCCGGCCGCCCCGGCCCCGGCGCCGGCGCCGGGACCGGTGCGGCGGGTCGGAGACCGGGTCACGGCCGGGCCCCGTTCGGTCCTGGTGCTGCGCGGCCCGCGGGATGCCCGCGTGCCAGAGTCATCCTGAGGATCGGCCGCGGTTTAAGGGTTGGGCCGCGGAGGCGAGAGCGGGCCCCGGCCTGGAGGGGCCGCGGCCTGGAGGCGGACCGCAGCCGTGCCGAGATACTCGCAACTGCCTCAGTTGCCTCATCAGCATCTAGGTTCGCTATTTAGTACGATAGACCTTAACTCTTCCGTGGTGGATTCGGGCTTCGTGGTGGATTAGGGGGTCTATAGTGCACCAAATCAACCACGAAGCCCTTTTCCTCCAAGATCTTTTTTCGGAGAGCACACCACAGAGCGCTCGCGTAACAGCGCACTCGCTAGTAACACAGCACTCGCAGATTTCACGGCGCCGGGACGGCGGGACATGGGGCAGCGCGTTCAGGGCCGTCCCGCACGGGCTGGTGTGCGGGGCGGCGGGCCGCCACGGCGCGGGCCGGTAACGCACGGGTCGGCGGGTGGGCATGCGGCGGGTGGGGCCGGGAGAATGGGCGGGTAACGCAAGCGACCCGAGGGGACGGAATGGAGATACGCAGGAAGCGCGCGGATACCCGGCCGGGGCCGCGGGAGTGGTTCACCGGCCAGGTGTGGATGGACGAGATCGCGACGGCGGGGCTGCCGTCACGGATCCGGATGCTGAGCGTCCACTTCACTCCTGGCGGGCGGACCGCGTGGCACCACCACCCGTTCGGCCAGATCCTGCACGTGACCGAGGGTGAGGGGCTGGTCCAGCGCCGGGGCGGCGGACGGGAACCGATCCGGGCCGGTGACACCGTGCTGGCCGAGGCGGGTGAGTGGCACTGGCACGGGGCCGCGCCCGGCACGTTCATGACCCACCTGGCGGTGCAGGAGGCGGACGAGGACGGCCAGACCACCTACTGGGGTGAGCACGTCACCAACGACGAGTACCGGGGCTGACGTTGATCCGGACCGTGCTGGGTGACGTGCCGGCCGGAGACCTGGGCGTCTGCGATGCGCATGACCACCTGTTCTTCCGCAGCGCGCAGCTGGCCGGTCAGGAACTCGACGACGCGGACGCCGCCGCCGCCGAGCTCAGGGCCTTCGCCTCGGCGGGCGGGCGGGCGGTGGTGCAGTGGACGCCGTTCGGGCTGGGGCGGCGGGCCGGCCTGCTCGCCGGGGTGTCCCGGGCCGCCGGCGTGGCCGTGGTCGCGGCCACCGGGCTGCACCAGGCGGCGCACTACCGTGACCAGACCCTGGTGCAGGACGTTCTGCCCCGGCTCGCCGACCTGTTCACCGAGGAACTCACCACCGGCATGCGCCCCGATCCCGGGACGCCGACAGACGCCGGTCCGCTCCCCCGAGCTGGGATGATCAAGGTGGCCGGGAACTTCCACCACCTGGACGCGCACGCGCGGCAGACCATGATCGCGGCGGCGGAGGCGCACCACGCGACCGGCGCGCCGATCGGGGTGCACCACGAGCTCGGCACGGCGGCGGCCGACGTGGCGGAGCTGCTCTGCGGTCAGCTCCAGGTGCCCGCGGACAAGGTGATCCTCGGCCACCTGAACCGGCTGCCCGACTCCTACCTGCAGCGGCAGGTGGCCGAGACCGGCGCGTTCCTGGCCTTCGACGGGCCGTCGCGGGCCAACCACGCCACCGACTGGCTGCTGCACGAGTGCCTGGCCGAGCTCGTCCGGCACGGGCACGAGGACCAGATCCTCATCGGCGGCGATACCACTACGGCCGCGGCCAGGTCCTCGACCGGCGGCGGCCCCGGCCTGCCCTACCTGCTCCGGGTGCTGCGGCCGCGGCTAGCGGCCGAACTCGGCGAACAGGTGGCGGCGAAGTTCTTCACCGCGAACCCGGCCCGCGCCTTCAGCTGGGCCTGAACGCGCCGGCGTGAGCCTCCGCCCACTGCCGGAACGTGCGCGGCGCCCGGCCGGTGACGTCGCGGACGTCCGGCTGGGGCTGCGACTCATCCAGCGTGCCGGTCACGTAGAAGTCGAAGAACGCGTCCACGTACTCAGCCGGCATGCTGGCGCTCATCTCCGCCCTGGCCTCGTCGTCCGGCTGGCCCTCGAACCGCAGGTCGCGGCCGAGCACCTCGCCCAGGATGCGGGCCCGGTCGGCGGGCCGCAGCGGCTCCGGACCCGACACGGTGTAGACGCGGCCCTCGTGCCCGTCCGAGGTGAGGGCGGCCGCGGCCACCGCCGCGATGTCGTAAGGATCGATCATGGCCACCGCCACCCCGGCGAACGGGGCACGGACCAGGTCGCCGGCCGCGAGTTGCGGCACCCACTGCAAGGTGTTGGACATGAAGCCGAACGACCGGACCATCGTCCACTCCAGGCCGCAGGCGCGGACCGTCGCCTCGGACTCGATCATGTACCTGGAGACCGCGTTGCTCGTGTCGCCGCTGGCCGCGGAGCTGCCCGACAGCATCGCCACCCGGCGGACGCCCGCCTGCCTGGCCGCGGCCAGCGTGCCGGCCATGTCCTGGTACCCCGGGTAGAGGAACATCGCGGTCGCCCCGGCCAGGGCGGCCGCCATGCTCTCCGGCTTGTTCAGGTCACCGGCGGCCTGCTGCACGCCCGGCGGCCACTTTCGCGGGCTATCGTCCCTGGTCAGTGCGCGTGCCGGCTGACCGGCCCCGGCCAGCGCGCGGACCAATTCACCACCGACGTTGCCGGTGGCCCCCGTCACCAGGATCATCAGGCCTCCTCGAGTTGCCGCCTTTCGCGACCATCGTAGAGACCGCGTTCCGTCCGGTCAGCTCAATAGAGCCCGCTCAGCGGGGGCCGGACGGCCTGGCACGCCCGTACCGCCGGCGAATCGCCCTTCGACGTGAGCTGATGGCATACGTCCGTCGCGAGGCGCACGGCGGAGGACCTGGCCAGGTGCACCCGGACGTGCCCGTGGCCGGGTGCGGCCACGATCATCATCACGAAGGCGACCGCGAGCATCAGCACCCCGGCGGCGGCGGTCAGGCCCGTCGTCGTGGCCCGCTCCCGGCTTACCACGGCCGTCATGTCCGTTACCCCGTTTCCCTGGTCAATCCCTGTTCCCCGTACCTCTACGGTAGGAATCAGGCGGCAATAAATACGACGGTGTGCTCCCCCGAAAGTCATCGGGGGTTAGCCCCCGGATGGCCCGCCCGCTTCCGCTCTTACCCGTCACTTACACCTCTCCCGCAACGGCAGTAACCGCTCCCGGGGCGTTGATAAGCTGGCGGCGGCACCATAAAAGGGCTATTTCGGGCGGTCCGGTTCGCCGGCGCCGCGAACGGGAGGCGCACGCAGTGGGAATCAGTCCCTCGGAGAGCGGGGGCGCTTCGCTCCCGCCGCGGCTCGATACCAGCACCGCGCACTCGGCCCGCGTGTGGAATTACCTGCTGGGCGGCAAGGACAACTTCGCGGCCGACCGCGAGGTCGGCGACATGATCCTGCAGATGTTCCCTGGCATCGCCCATATCGCCCGGCTGCAGCGCCGGTTCCTCGGCCGGGCGGTGCGCTACCTAGCCGACGAGACCGGGATCCGGCAGTTCCTCGACATCGGCACCGGCCTGCCCACGGCCGACAACACCCACCAGATCGCCCAGCAAGTGGCCCCGGAGTCGCGGATCGTCTACGTCGACAACGACCCGCTCGTGCTGGTGCACGCCCGCGCCCTGCTGACCAGCGCCCCTGGCGGCATGACCAGCTACATCGAGGCCGACGTGCGCGACACCGAGGAGATCCTCGGCGAAGCCGCCGACACGCTGGACTTCAGCCAGCCCATCGCGCTGATGATGCTGGGCATCATGGGCCAGTTGCCCGACTCGGCCGGGCCCCGGTCGATCGTGACCACGCTGCTGGACGCGCTGCCGCCGGGCAGCTACCTGGCCCTGTCCGACGGCACCGACACCAGCCCCGCGCTGAACCAGGCGATCGCCGCGTACAACCAGAACTCGGCCAGCTCGTACCACCTGCGCAGCCCGGAGGAGATCGCACGCTTCTTCGACGGCCTGACGCTGGTCCCGCCGGGCGTGGTCACCACCTCCCGGTGGCGGCCCGACCTGGCTGACGCCAGCGCGGAGCCCCGGGAGGTCGACGCGATCTGCGGCGTGGGACGCAAGGACTGACGCGCAAGCACTGACCTGGAAGGGAAACCGATGACGCCTGCCATTCCCGTGATCGACGTCGGGGCCGCCGAGGCCGGGGACCGCGCCCAGCTGGAGGCGGTGCGGACCGCCACCGAGGAGTTCGGCGCCGTCCAGGTGGTCAACCATGGCGTGCCGCAGGACCTGGTGGCGGACCTGAGCGCACGGGCGGGACGGCTGCTCAGCCTGCCGCGGGCGGAGAAGGCGAAGCTGGCCAGCCCGCACCCGTACCGGGGCTGGCGGCAGTGGCCGGACGACTTCGGGCGGCTCGAGCTCGAGCGCTTCAACGTGGCCCAGTTCGACGACATCGACGCGGCCCGGGCGGCGGGCGTGGCGGAAGAACACCTGGGCCTGTTCGCGCACGCCAACCTGTGGCCGGCCGATGATCCCGGGCTGCGCGACGTGGCGCTGGCGTACATCGAGGCGTCCCGCGGGCTGGCGAACAGGATGCTCGGGCTGTATGCCGCGGCGCAGGGGCTGCCCGCCGGCTCGTTCGGCCTCGGTACCCTGCCGCACCTGCGGCTGACCGTGAACGACTATCCCACCTGGACCTACCCGGAGACCGCCGCCGACGAGGACAAGCTGCTGCTGCTCGAGCACGCGGACGACTCGGCGGTGACCGTGCTGGCCCAGCAGGGCGACTACGAAGGGCTGCAGGTCGAGGGGCCCGGCGGCGTGTGGATTCCGGTGCCGGTCATCCCCGGCGCGCTGCAGGTGTTCTCCGGGCAGCTGCTCGCCCGGTGGACCGGCGGACGGCTGCGGCCGGGCCGGCACCGGGTGGTGGCGGGCGGCACCGTGACCCGGCGGTCGATGGCGGTCTTCGTCTACCCGGCCCTGGAGACCGTGATCGACGGCGTGCGGGTCTGGGATCACGTCAAGGGCCGGGTGGCGGCCTACCTGGCCGAATACGGCCGACCGGATCAGGTCGCCGCGTGGCGGGAAGGCCGGCCGTACGTGGCCGAGCTGGCCGAGCACTCCGCTGGTGAATAGGCCCGGCCCGCTGCCTTACCCGCCGGCCGGGACGCGGTAGGTGAGGATGACGATGCCGGTGTTGAGGGCGACGGTGCCGGTCAGTTCCATCTGGGCGGTCGCGGTCGGGCGGAACATCAGGTCGTCCGTTGTGGCGCGGCCGACGAACAGCGGGTGGACCCACAGCCGCAGCTCGTCGAGCAGCCCGTGCTCGAGCAGGGCGTAGGACAGCTGGCCGAACCCGTACTGCACGATGTCCTGGCCCGGCTGCTCCTTCAGGCGCCGGATCGCGGCGATCGGGTCGGCGCTGATCACCGTGGTGTTGTTCCACTCCGGATCGGTCAGCGTGCTGGACACGACGTACTTGGCCATGCTGTTCATCCGGTCGCTGAACGGGTCGCCGGACCTGGCCATCCAGGCCGGGGCGAAGCCCGGGTAGGTGCGGCCGCCCATCAGCAGGGCGTCGCAGCCGAACAGCAGGTCGGTCTGCACCTTCATGCCGGTGCCGTCACCCTCGATGCCGTTGTCCGGCCAATCCTGCGGGTCCTGGATGACTCCGTCGAGGGAGATATAGGTCGAGTTGATGATGTGTCGCATTGGACGAGCCTGACAGAAATCGGTCCCGACGATAAGATCCAGTTCGGTGGACAAAACCAGGACCAATCCCAGCGTGCCGGTCGTGCTACGGCGCGACGCGCGGATCCCGCTGCACCGGCAGATCGAGACGTCGATCCGGGACGCGATCCGCGCCGGGCGGCTGCCGCGCGGCTCATCCCTGCCGCCGTCCCGGGTGCTGGCCGCTGACCTGGGCGTTTCCCGCGGCGTGGTGGTCGAGGCCTACCAGCAGCTCGCGTCCGAAGGCTACCTGGCCAGCTACGCGGGCGGCTACACCCAGGTGGCGGCCGGGGCTGCGGGACCGGCCCCGGCCGGGCCGGCCGGACTGCGGCTGGCCCGCGAGGCCCCGCCGCGGATCGACCTGAGCTACGGCCGCGCCGACGTGTCCAGCTTCCCCCGCGCCGCGTGGCTGCGCGCGATCCGCGGCGCGCTGGCCAGCGCGCCGAACGACCTGTTCGGCTACCTGGCGGGCAGCGGCGTACCGCAGCTGCGGACGGCCATCGCAGGCTACCTGAACCGGGTCCGCGGCACCGTGGCCGAGCCGGACCAGGTGGTGATCTGCACCGGCTACGCGCAGGGCATCGCGCTGCTCATCGGCGTGCTAGCGGCCGCGGGGGCGACCCGGCTCGCGCTGGAGGACCCCTCCTCGGGTGACGACGCGCTGCCCGCCGCGCGGGCGCTCGGGCTCGAGGTGACCGGGATCCCGGTCGACCGCGACGGCATCCGGGCCGACCTGCTGGCTGCATCCGGCGCCGATGCCGTCGTGCTGACGCCCTCGCACCAGTGGCCGACCGGTTCGGTGCTGTCCGCCGAACGGCGCGCCGCGGTGCTGCGCTGGGCCGCCGGGAGCGGCGCGGTCGTCATCGAGGACGACTACGACGCGGAATACCGCTACGACCGGACACCGGTCGGCGCCCTGCAGGGCATGGCCCCGGACCGGGTGGTGTACGCCGGGTCGGCGAGCAAGACCCTGGCCCCGGGGCTGCGGCTCGGCTGGTTCGTCATGCCGGGGCACCTGGCCGAGCCCATGGCCGCGGCCAAGATCGCCGCCGACCGCGGCTCGCCGGCGCTGGAGCAGCTCGCCCTGGCCGACCTTATCGGCAAGGGCGAGTTCGACCGGCACCTGCGCCGGATGCGGCCGGTCTACCGGCGCCGCCGCGACGCGCTGCTGGCCGCGCTGTTCCGGCGGCTGCCCTGGCTCGAGCCGGCCGGCGTGTCCGCCGGGCTGCACCTGGTCACCTGGCTGCCGCCGGGCCTGGACGAGGCGACCGTGGTCGGCGCGGCGGCCCGGGCCGGGGTGGGGATCGAGGGTGTTACCCCGTACCGGATCAGCCACCCCGGTCCCGGCGGGCTGATCTTCGGCTACGCCACCGTCAGCGAGGCCGCCATCGTCGAGGGCATCGACATCCTGGCCGACGTCATCGCCGGGCTGGACGGCACGCGCCCGGCCCGTTCGGAATAAAGCGACGGCGGGGAGCCGGCCCGTGGCCGCGCGGCTGAGCACGTGCCTGCGGAACAGGTCGGTGGCGGGCAGCAGGCGGCGTTCGGCGGACCAGGTCAGGAAGATCTCCCGGGCCGCGCCCTCATCCAGGATCTCCAGGTAGGTCACCGGGCCCGGTACCGCCTCCGGCGACCCGGCGCGGGGCGCGGGCACCACGGCCACGCCCAGGCCGGCCGCGACGAAGCCGCGGACGTTGGACAGGTCGTCGCCCTCGAAGATCACGGTGGGACGGAACCCGGCCCGCCGGCACAGCTCGTCGGTCTGCCGCCACAGCGCCGAGGCCGCATACAGGCCGATGAAAGGCTCGGCCGCCACCTCGGCCAGCCGGACCTGCCGCCGGCCGGCCAGCGGGTGGTCGCGCGGCAGGGCCAGGCGGAGCGGCTCGACCGCGATCAGCCGGGAGCGCGTCGCCTCGTCCGGCGCCCGCCGCGACCCGAGCTCGAGGTCGGCGTTCCCGCCGTCCAGGATCACGAAGTCCGGTTCATCGCGCGACTGGGTGAGCCGGAACCAGACGCCCGGATGCACGGCGCGGAAGCTGCGGGCCAGGTCGGGGATGAGCCAGGTGCCCAGCGATTGCTGGAAGGCCAGCGCCACTGTGCCGGTGTCCGGGTCGATGAGCTGGCTGACCGCGGCGATGCCGTCGTCGAGGTTGTGCAGCAGCGCGTCCAGGTGCGGCTTGAAGACCGCCCCGGCGTGCGTCATCCGCAGGGTCCGTCCGGAGCGGCGCAGCAGCGGGGTGCCGATCTGCGCCTCGAGCCGGGCCAGGGCCCGGGAGACGCCGGACTGGGTGACCGACTCCAGCTCGCTGACCTCGGTCAGCGTGGTGCCGTCGGTCACCTGCTGAAGCCAGCGCAGCGCGTCGGTTTCCATATCAATGACTCTAGCTCATGGTTTAGTTGTTAATAAGTCATTGGACGCATAGTTGCTGGCCGGGCAGACTTAAAGCGAAGGAGGAGAGG
>Ga0307305_10000822_pt1 | contig 11796 bp, 8 predicted proteins | sample ER_DNA_186_FD_194512 | JGI IMG/M metagenome (GOLD analysis project Ga0307305, IMG submission 194512) | Bulk soil microbial communities from the East River watershed near Crested Butte, Colorado, United States - ER_DNA_186 | ecosystem: Environmental > Terrestrial > Soil > Floodplain | place: USA... | reverse complement strand
CACCGCCCCGGCGGCCGGCATCAGCGGCGTCGTCTTCCAGACCTACCCGAACCAGAAGGCTCTGTACGCCGCGTACACGGCCAAGGTCACGGCGCTGAACACGAACAAGTTCAGGCAGAACTTCAACGACTGCGGGTCCCAGGACACGTTCGGCGAGGTCGGCTGGAACCACCTGTTCAAGCACACCAGGAGCTTCACCGTCAACCAGATGGTCATGGGTATGGTCCGGGACGACCAGGCCGCGGGCCGGGTGTTCTGCAACTACACCCAGGGCCTCGAGTACATGGTCTGGACGCAGAACGACGGCCACCTCATGGGCTACGTGGCCGGCCCGGTGCACACCGACGTGTGGGACTGGTGGGTGGCGGTGCACCACAACATCGGCATCGGCGGCTCGCCGATGAACATGAACATGCCGACCCCCTCCACGAGCGGCAACGGCGGATCCCCCTCGATGAGCCCGTCCCCGTCCATGAGCGGCATGTCCGCCTCCCCGTCCGCGTCGATGGGCGGCATGTAACCGCACGGCCGCGCTTCGCCCGTGACCATTCCTGACCGCCGGACCGTGCTGCGGTCCGGACTCTCATCACGAACCGTAATCATGACGATGCGCTTACGCATCCAGCGCGGCCCTTCCCCGCGTGCGATCGCGCGGAAGAATCGTCACATCCCGTGTGTCAGCGAGCACACGGGGCAGCCGGGGCTCCGATTACTGCTTGGAGGCAGTGAGGAATCATGGCTGCGCATGCGCACGACACCATCACACCTGTAATCCCAGCCCTGCTCGCCGCCGCGGTCATGGAGGCGGCGCGGTGACCGTGTGGGCGTGGCTGAAGCTGACCGCGTGCCTGTGGCTGATCCGCAAGGCCTTCCGGCTGGCCTGGTGGCTGCTGCTCGCAGTCGCCGCGATTGCGGCCTGGCCAGTCACGGTCGTCACCGCCGCTGGGTACACCGCGGCGTGGCTGCGCGGGTGGCCGCCGGTCCGGCTGTACCGGGCGGCCGCCTGGTCGCTGCCGGTCACCGCCGCGTGGCTGATTACCCTGGAGATCCAGGTGCCCGGGTTCCTCGCCGCCCGCGACCCCCGCCGGACGTGGGCGGGCGGCTGGGACCACCTGACCACCGACCGCCTAGCGGGTGTGTTCGCGGCGCTGGCCCCGGCCGTCCTCCCGGCCGGCCTCGCACTGGCTGGCCTGGTGTGGGCGTGGCGGAACTACGCCATCACCGCCGGGCTCGGCGGCAAGATGGCCTCGGCGCCGATCACCTTCGACGCTCGCCAGTGGAACCGCCAGGTCCGCACCGCCCAGGGTCTCACCCATGCCCCCGGTGCGGTCCCACTGCTGGCCCGCGGCAACAAGATCCCGGTCGGCGGCACCATCCGCGCGATCGGCCACCCCTGGCACCCCGTGTTCACCCTCGAGCCTGGCGCGTGCGCCCGGCACATGGTGATCATCGGCTCGACCGGCAGCGGGAAGACGAACCTGATGATCCGGCTGTGGGCGGGCTGGTTCACCGCCACCTTGCAAGCATCCCGGGCCGGGAACGGGAGCCGGCCGCTGCTGGTGGTGCTGGACTGCAAGGGCGGCCGGGACGCCCGCCGCAAGGCTGACCGCACTCGCCGCCTGCTCTACGCGGCGGGCGCCCGCCGCGTCGCTATCTGGCCGGACGAGGCCCGGCTGTCCATGTGGGACCTCCCGGCCCAGGACCTGGCGGTACTGCTGTACCAGATGATCGAGTCCGGCACGGGCGCCGCCGCCTACTACGCCGACATGCTGTATGCCTGCGTGGTCCTGGCCGTCACCGCCCCGCCCGGCCCTCCGTTCAACACCGCGTCGTTCCTGGACCGGCTGGATACCAAGTGGCTTCAGCACGCCTGGGGCGACGGCCGCCACCCGCGCCAGTTCGAGCAGGCCCGCGCCGCGGCGAAGCACCTGCGCGACATCCAGTTGCGGTACGCGACGCTGCTGGACCGGCTCGGCCCGGCCCTGGACGGCCCCGGCCGCCTCGACGAAGCCGACGCGTGGTACTTCATCCTGGAAGGCACCCGCGAACCGAGCGTGGCCGAGGCGCAGGCGATGGCCATTACCGAACTGACCGCCCGCGCCGCCACCGCCCTGGACGGGGAGCAGCGGGCGATGCTGCTGGCCGCCGATGACTACTCCGCGGTCTCCCGCCGGGTGCCGATGTCCAACCTGTACGAACGCGGCCGCTCGCTCGGCATCGGGGTGCAAGTCTCGGCCCAGTCCTGGCAAGGGCTCGGGGCCGATGAGGACGAGCGGTACCGGATCGCCACGACTGCCGACGGCGGCATCTTCGTGCTGCACACTCCCCACCCCGATCCGCTGGTCGCCTTGGCGGGTAAGCGGCGGGTACTGGAGACGGCGCACAAGCTGGTCGGAAACACCTGGGGCGATGAGGGCACCACCCGTGAGCAGCGAGCCTGGGTCGCCGACCCCGATCTGATCCGCCGCCTGGAGGTCGGCCAGGCGTGCTACATCCACCATGGCGCCGCCACCTTCGTCCAGGTCGCCCGCCCCGCAGCCTCCCCGCTCACCCTGCCGCCCCCGCTCACCCTGCTGCCCCCGCCCGCCCCGGAGCCGGCCCCGGCGCCCGAACCCCGGCAGGAGCCCACGCCCCCGTCCTGGCCGCCCGTAGGCGGGCTGGATGACATCTTCGGACCCGGAGACTCCCGATGAGCATGCACGCGAACCCGTTCGAGATCCTTGGCCTTCCCGTCCGCCGGGACCTGACAGATGAGCAGGTCGACGCGGCCTGGCGGAAGATCGCCGTGGCGACTCACCCGGACCGGCCCGACGGCGGGGACCTGGCCCGCTACACCCAGGCCAGCGCGGCGTTCGCCGAGCTGCGCGTCCCCTGGTCCCGGTCAGAGGCTTACGCCGACGTGGTCGAGCAGGCCCGGACTCAGGGTTACGACGGCCTGGACGACGACGGCCAGCCCTACACCGAGCCGCTGCCCCGCGTCCCGTTCGATCCCGAGAGCGGCATCCCTTACGGCGGCCCGATCGCGATCTTGATCCAGCTGCCGTCCCGCATCAGCCGCGGCCGTCCGCTGCACCTGGCCCTCCGCGCGATCATCGCCGCCGCGCTGTCTCTCATCGTGCTGCAGCTGGTCCCCGGCAGCCCGGCCGCCCCCGCCGACATCCTCGGGCTGATCATCTGGTTCGTGCTGACCGGCCGCAAGGACCTGGCACCCCCGCCCGAACGGTGAGAAGACGAGGGGTTCAGCCGGGCTGGCAGGACGGGCACCAGTAGGTGACCCGGTCCTGTCCGGCCGAACGGACCGGCGTACCGCACCGGCGGCACGGCTTGCCCCGTCGGCCGTAGACCCAGTGCTCCTCGCCTCGGCGCATGCTGCCGGTGGTGATGTGGCCGAACCGCTCCTTGTTCGACTCGAGCAGCCGCCGGGCGAGTTCGGCCAGCGCGCCGAGGTCGGCTACCTTGCCCGTCGGCTGCCACGGGCTGAGGCCGCGCAGGAACAGCACCTCGGCCTTGTACACGTTGCCGATGCCGGCCAGGTTCCGCTGATCGAGCAGGGCCTCGCCGATGGGCCGGTCCGGTTCGGCGGCCAGGCGCCGCACCGCCTCGTCGCGGTCCCAGTCCGGGCCGAGCAGGTCGGGACCCAGGTGCCCGGTGACCCGCGGCTCCTCGCTGCTGCGGAGCAGCTCGACCACGCCCAGCTGGTACCCGACCGCCTGCCATTCTTCGTTGACCAGCAGCAGCCTGATCCGGTGGCCGTCACGGAGCCGTTCGGCCGCGGGCCGGACCCGCCAGCTGCCGTCCATCTTCAGGTGGGTGTGGACGGTGAGGCCGCTCTTGGTCCTGGTCAGCAGGTGCTTACCGCGCGAGACGGTCTCGGTCACGACGTCGCCGGATAGGTCGGCGGTGGCCAGCCGGGGAACACGGAAGTCACTGCGGATCAGCACTCGCCCCGCCAGCGCCTCGTGCAGGCGGCGAGCGGTATACCAGACGACGTCTCCCTCGGGCATGACCCCAGTGTGCGCCAGGTCAATGCTGGTGCGTTAAACGCTGGTAATCGTCGCGCGGGTCGTAGGGTGCGCGGTGTCCGTTGCCGCGGTGCCCATTGCCCTGATAGCCGTTGCCCGGATACCCATTGGCTGGGTAGCTGCCGTTGCTCCGGTAGCTTCCAGTGGCCTGATGACTGCCCCGCGGGTATGCCTGCCGCGCCGGCCTGGTGGCGTCGCCCGGGTCCTCCGGCCGGGCGTGGCTGCCGTTGCCATTACGCCGTCGCGGTTCGCCCGCCGACGCCGCCGGGCTCCCGTTTCCGTAGGAAGGCGCCGAGTACGGGTAGGGGGAGGTGCCGGTGTCGAAGCGGTCCGCTGAGCCGTTCCGGGCCCGGAGGGCCGACCGGCCGTCGACCGGCCCGCTCGGCCGCAGCGAGAAGGCCGCGCTGGTTAGCGGGTCTTCCTCGGCGCTGCTCGGCCGCCGTCGACGCGTCTCGGTCGGCTGGGTTCCGGTCGCACGCGGCTCGTCAGCGGTTCCGCGCGGCGGGGTGACAGCCTCTCGCGGTGGGGTGGCGGTCCCGCGCGGCGGAGTGGCAGCCACGCGGACCGGCTGCGTTGCCCCCGGGAGCGGCGGCTTCATACCCCGGACCGGCTGCGTCGCCGCGTAGGAAGGCTGTATCGCGGTCCGTTCGGCCGTCGGATCGGACGCGGTGCGCGGGGCCGGATACCTGCCCCGCCTGCCTCCGCCGGGACCCCGCTCATCGCGTTTCCTGTCGCCTGCCGGGGCCCGGACGGTCTGCGGGCCGGTGGCCGCCCCGGTGTCGAGCCCAGGAGTGGGGTCGGCAGCGGGCCCGGTGAGGAGCCCGGCGCCCGGCGCGGGACCGGACAGCCGGTTCCTGCTCGGCGGTTCCTGGGCGGTACGCGCGGTGGTGGCGAGCGGCTTGTCCGACGCAAGATCGTCCCAGAACTGCTCGTCGCTGACGCCGCCGAACGACTCGGCCGGCCACAGCTCCTCGTCGAGGTCAGCTCCCTTGCGGAACCCCTTGCGGCGACGGGGCTTGGCCGCCGTCGTGGCGATCGGCCGGGTTTCGTCGGCCTCAAGCGCGGCCGTACCCAGTTTCGGGTCGGTGGCGGTCGGGTCGCCGGGCATCGGGTCATCCGGCCACGCGTCGTCGGGCCAGGGATTCCCGGCCTCGGCGTCGCCCGGCCAGGGGTCCCCGGACAGTGCCTGCGTGTCGGCGAGTCGCCTGGCCCCGACCGGCTCCGCGGTCCGCGCGGCCCCGGGACGCCGGGGCCTGGCCGAGGCGGCGGGCGTGAAGGTGGTGGCCGACCTGCCGTCGTCGGCGGTCCGCCGGGGGTGGCCGCTGAGATCGGGTCTGCTCAGGTCGGGCCGGGCGGACCGAAGGCGCTTGTCGCCACGGTTGCCTGAACGGATGCTGAAGTAGAAGGCTGCCGCGATGCCGACAAGCCCGGCAACGGCCAGTCCCGCGACCAGAAACATGGTCTCCATCCACAATGCCGGGCCTGGTGGACGGCGCTCGCTAGGCACACGCGGCCATGACGCGAACCTTCCCTCGTAGTCGCGAGCGCCGTAAACCCGCTTGATCATCGATTGTTACTCACCCGCGGGGAGCGTGTCACAGGATTGAAAAACTTCCGGAAATTGCTGATTACGACGCGTATCTAGATGATCACGGATTTCCGGTTACCACTATTCGTCCGCGCCCGATTGTGGCTGCCGCGATCGCGGTCCATACAGACTGCAGCGGCGCGCCGTTCGGCAGCTTCAGCGCGGTATTCAAAGCATAAATGGTAAAGCGGTACGAGTGCGGGCGGCCGCGCGGGCAGGGGGCGTCGTATCCGGCCGTATCTGCACTGTTCAGCGCCTGGCGTGCTCCAGTGGGCAGCGCGCCTTCCTGGATGTCGGTCGCCCCGGGATTGATGTCGAAAACGAGCCAGTAAATGGTCGGCGTGATCGGTGCCGAGGAGTCATCGACAATAAGCGCGAGGCTCTTGGTGCCTGCTGGCGCACCCGACCAGTTAAGCGGCGGGTTCGTTTTCGCGCCGTGACAGGTATAGCGCTGCGCCAGCATACCCGAGACGAACGCCGCGCTCTTGACCGACATGGTGGCCGGCGCCACCGGCGCGCCGTAGCCGGCGGTGCCGCAGCCGGCCAGGGTCAGGGCAGCCAGCAACGCCGCGCCTGCGGCCCGCGCGCGACGCGGGCGCCCGGCGCGGCCTGCTCGCGGTGCTGACCGGCCTGCCGTCACCTTCTCGCCTCTTTCCTGCCGACGGTTGATATTAGAACCTGCATCACTAGGAAGCGTATGGTGATCCGGCGCGTTGAATGATCCGGGGGAGTAGGGCCAGAACACGGGCGATCAGCGAGGGCAGATGCCGAACGCACTGGGTATCGGGCTACTGGGCCCGCTTCAGGTGCGGGACGAGACGGGGCGCCCAGTCCACGTCGGCGGCCGCCAGTTGCGGGTCTTGCTCACTTTGCTCGCGCTGAACGCCGGGCGTGTCGTCCCGTCCGGCTCGCTGGCCGGGGAACTCTGGCCCGACGATCCGCCCGGCAACCCCGGCAATGCGCTGCAGACACTGGTTTCCCGGCTGCGGGCCGAACTGCGCCAGGTCGGCGCGGGTGACGTGATCGAGTCGCACCCGGCCGGGTACCGCCTGGCCGTGCCGCCGGGTGCGGTCGACGTGATGGCCTTCGAGGAACTGGCCGCGCAGGGCCGCCGCGCGCTGGCCGACGGCGACGCGGCGCAGGCCGCGCGGGTTTTGCGGGACGCGCTGCTCGCCTGGCGGGGCCAGCCGCTGGCCGACGCCGCCGGATCGGACCTCGCCGAAGCGACCGCGGCCAGGCTGACCGAGCTGCGCTCCAGCGTCCTAGCGGACCGGATCGAGGCCGACCTGGCCCTCGGCGAGGGAGCCAGCCTGGTCGGTGAGCTCCGCGTGCTGCTCTCCGCCGACCCGCTGGCCGAACGCCCCCGGGCCCAGCTCATGCGCGCGCTGTACGCCGCCGGGCGCCAGGCCGAGGCGATCGCCGCGTACCACGAGGGCCGCGAGCTGCTCGCCGACCAGCTTGGGGTGGACCCGTCCGCCCAGCTCGAGCACGTCTATCTCGGCATCTTGCGGGGTGGGGAGCAGCAGGCTATTACCGAACGGGCCGAGGTGGCGGCCCAGGCACGGCCCTCCGCCTCGCGGGCGCAGAGCCCCCTGACCAGTTTCGTCGGCCGCGACGAGGACCTGCCCCGGGTGCTGAAGAGCCTGCGCGCGGCGCGCCTGGTCACGCTCACCGGCCCGGGCGGAGTGGGCAAGACCAGGCTGGCCGTCGAGGCTTCGGGACGGCTCGGCGCGGCGGCGTGGTTCGTGCCGCTGGCGCCGGTGACCGATCCGGCCGAGGTGGCGTTCACGGTCCTGGACGCGCTGGGCATCCGCGAGCCGGTCATCGCCCGTCGCGCCGCCGAACCCGGCACGGGCCCGCTGGACCGGCTGGCCGCCGCGCTCGGCGACCGCGACGACGTGCTGATCCTGGACAACTGCGAGCACGTGATCGAGGTGGCCGCCGCGCTCGCGGGCCACGTCCTCGCCGCCTGCCCGCGGCTCAGGATCCTGGCCACGAGCAGGCAGCCGCTGCGCATCGACGGTGAGACACTGTGCCCGGTCCCCCCGCTGCCGGTCCCGCCAGCGCCGGCCTCTCCGGTGACGATCGCGTCCTACGGGTCCGTCCGGCTGCTGCGCGACCGGGCGGTAGCGGTCCGGCCGGATTTCGAGCTCGGCGAGGCCAACGCGGCCGCCGTGGCCCGGATCTGCCGGGCCCTCGACGGGATGCCGCTGGCGATCGAGCTGGCCGCCGTCTGGCTCCGCACGCTGACGCCGGCCCAGCTCGCGGAGCGCCTGGACGACAGGTTCGGCTTGCTGACCGGGGGCAGCCGGACGGCGCTGCCCCAGCACAGGACGCTCCGGGCGGTCGTCGACTGGAGCTGGGACCTGCTGACGGCGTCCGAGCAGGTGCTGGCGCGCAGGCTGGCCGTCTTCCCCGGCGGGGCCACCCTGGCCGCCGCCGAGTACGTCTGCGCCGACGAGCGGCTGCCGCGGACGGCGGTGCTGCCCGCGCTGTCCGGCCTGGTCGACAAGTCGATCTTGAGCGTGGCCGAGGGCCAGGACGGCCTCTCCCCGCGGTACCGGATGCTGGAGACCGTCCGCGCGTACGGTCTGGAGCGGCTGGCGGATGCGGACGAGGAAGCCGCGGTGCGGGACGCGTTCGCCGCGTACTGCCTGGACCTGGCCGAGATCGCGGATCCGGGGCTCCGCACGGCCGGGCAGGGCCGCTGGCTACGTGAGCTGACCACCGAGCAGGACAACCTGCACGCGGCGCTGCGCTGGGCGATCGCGAGGCAGCAGGCCGACACCGCACTGCGTTTCGTGCGGGCGCTCGGCTGGTACTGGATGCTGCGCGGCCAGCCTGGCGAACCGGAGGCGCTGGCCCGCCAGGTGCTCGCGTTCGAACCACGCGAGCAGACGCTTCGGATGGCCGAGGCGCGCATCGTCTGCGCGATCACTGCCGGCGGTACCAGCTGGGAGATCGACATGATCGGGCCCGCGCTGGCCGCGGCCGTGGCCGATCTCAACCGCTGGTCACCGGATACCGCGCCCTCCCATCCGGTCGCCGCGATGGGCGAGCCGATGCTGGCCTTGACCGACGGGGAGCCCAACCGCGCCTTCGCGGTCTTCGATCGCTACATGACCTCGGAGGATCCGTGGGTGCGGGCGGCGGTCCCGCTGCTGCGGGGGACGTTCGGCAGCATGTTGGGCAGGCTGGACTGGGCCGAGTCGGATTGCCAGGACGCGCTGGCCGCCTTCCGGGCCCTGGGCGAGGCGTGGGGAACGGCCGCCGTGCTCATACAGCTGGCCGAGTTCGCCAGGCTGCGCGGCGACCACGCGGCCGCGGTCGCGGCGCTCGAAGAGGCGAGTGCCCTCGGTAAGCAGCTCGGCGCGTGGGGTGACCTGTCCCACATCGGCGGGAAGCTGGCCGCCGTCCGGCTGCGGGTGGGTGATCTGGCAGCCGCCCGCGCCGACCTGGAGCGGGCCGAGCGTGAGGAGGCCGCGCGCGGCATCGGCCAGAGCGACGCGGCGACCTGGCTCGGCCTGGTGCGCGCCGAACTCCTCTACCGCGAGGGCGACACCGGTGCGGCCGGGAGGATCTGCGACGGCCTGCTCGCCCAGCTGGAGGAGAAGCAGTCGTCCTGGTGGTTCGGGATGCAAGCGATCATCCAGGCCAGGCTGGCGCTGATCATGCTGACGGACGGGGACGAGGCCCGCTGCCGGACCCTGCTGGCGGCGGCGCTCAAGACCGCCACCAGCTGGGTGGAGCTCCCGCCGGTCGCCGACGTGATCGATGCGATTGCCGTGCTCGCCCAGCACTCGGGGGAGTGCGCCACGGCCGTCGCGACCTTGCTCGGCGCCGCCCACGCGGTCCGGGGCTGCTTCGACGAAGGCAGCCTCGACGCGCCGGCGGTGCGGGAGGCGGCCCGCAGTCGGCTCGCCGCGGACGAGTTCGACGCCGCCTACGAGCGTGGCCGCTCCCTGCCTCGCGACGACGCGTTTGCCCTGGCGGCCAGCGCGGTCGCGAACCCCGTCACGGCTGGCTAGCCGGCTAGCCCGCGCCGTTGGCTAGGTGCGGCGCCGGTAGACCCGGACGGCCAGCGGAGCGAACACGACGAAGATGCCAAGCGCCCACAGCAGCGACTGGACCGCGGGCGTGGCCACCGGACCGCCGGTAAACAGGCCGCGCTCCGCGTCGGTCAGCAGGGTCATCGGATTGACCTTGACGAACGCCTGCAGCCAGCCCGGCATGGTGCTGGTCGGCGCGAGCAGGTTGCTGCCGAACACGAGCGGGAAGAACGCGATGAACCCGAAGGCCTGCACCCCCTGCGGGGTCTTCACCAGCATGCCGATGAGGGCCGAGGCCCAGCACAGGGCCAGCGCGAAAGCGAGCAGCAGCAGGCAGCCGGCCACGGCGGAGAGCGCGTTGGTCGTCACCCGGAAGCCCAGGATCATCCCGAAGCCGATGGTGATCGCGACCGAGATGAGATAGCGCACCATGTCGCCGAGGACGGCCCCCGCGAGCGGCGCCCAGCGGGCGATCGGCAGGCTGCGGAACCGGTCGAAGACCCCGCTGGTGATGTCCTGGTTGAGCATGAGCCCGGTGCCGAGGGTGGCGAACACCACGGTCATCACGAGCAGCCCGGGTAGCTCGTACTGCAGGTAGTCGTGCGTGCTGCCGTGGGCGATGGCGCCGCCGAAGACGTAGGTGAACAGCAGCAGGAACATGATCGGCTGCAAGCTCAGGCCGATCACGTCCTCCATGTTCGTCCTGATCTTCAGCACGCTGCGCCAGGTGAGCGTGAAGGTGTTCCGCATCCCGCTGAGCGGGCTGACCCTCCGCGCCGGCGCCGGAACGGTGGCGGAAATCGCGGTCATCGTGTGCTGCCTTCCAGTTCGCGGGTGCCGCTGTCCTCGTCGCTGGCCCGCCGGCCGGTGAGGGTGAAGAAAACCTCGTCCATGCTCGGCTTGCGCAAGGCGAATTCCGCGAGCTCGATGCCCCTGTCATCGAGCTCGCGGAACACGTGCCGTACCAGGGCCGAGTCGCCCACCTGCGCGGTGGCCACGCCGTTCTCGGCGTCGGTACCCACCTCGCCCCGGATCAGCTCCGTCATCAGCGCGGTGACCTCGGCCATCCGGGCCGGGTCCGCGGGCGCGACCTGCAGCACCTGGCCTCCGGTCTTCGCCTTCAGCTCGTCCGGCGTCCCGGTCGCGACCACCCGGCCGTGGTCGAAGACCACGATGTCGTGCGCGAGCTGGTCGGCCTCGTCCAGGTACTGGGTGGTCAGCAGTACCGTGACCCCGTCCGCCACCAGCCGGCGGATCATCCCCCAGACATCGGTCCGGCTGCGGGGGTCGAGCCCGGTGGTCGGCTCGTCCAGGTACAGCACCCGGGGGTTGCCAACCAGGCTGGCCGCCAGGTCGAGCCTGCGCCGCATGCCGCCCGAATAGGTCTTGGCCGGCCGTGCGGCGGCCTCGGTCAGCTCGAAGCGGGCGAGCAGCTCGCGCGCCCGGGCCCGGACGTCCGCCCGCGGCATGCCGAGCAGGCGGCCGATCATGATGAGGTTGTTGGTCCCGGACAGGCCCTCGTCTACCGACGCGTACTGCCCGGTGAGGCCGATGAGCTGCCGCACCTGGTGGGCGTCCCGCAGCACGTCGTAGCCGCAGACGCTGACCTGGCCGCTGTCCGGCCTGAGCAGCGTGGCGAGGATCCGAACCGCCGTGGTCTTGCCAGCCCCGTTCGGCCCGAGCACCCCGAGCACCCGGCCCTGCCGGGCCGCCAGGTCCACCCCGTCCAGCGCGGTCGTCTTGCCGAACCGCTTGACCAGCCCGGTCGCCTCGATCGCATTAGCTGTCGCGTCATATCGCATGTGTCCATAGTGGCCCATGCCACTGTCAGAACGCGCACAAGAATCTGTCAGCCCTCCGGAGCCCCTGTGCGTATCCGGTCAGCGCCCTGCCAGCGCCCTGCCAGGGCCCGTACCAACCCTCTGGCGCGCCTACCCTCGGCAGACCGCCAGAACACAATGATGCCTGCTGGCCGCGTTGGCCTCGCCGGGCGCGTTGCCCGCGCCGGGCGCGTTGGCCGCGCCGGGCGGCGCGTTCCCGGAAACCGGACTCAGGTCACACCGGTACCATCAGCATCACGGTCCGGGCCGCCGGCCAGCTGGAACGTCATGAAACCCCAGTTCGAGTGCGTTCTGAC
>Ga0307305_10000818_pt1 | contig 11823 bp, 5 predicted proteins | sample ER_DNA_186_FD_194512 | JGI IMG/M metagenome (GOLD analysis project Ga0307305, IMG submission 194512) | Bulk soil microbial communities from the East River watershed near Crested Butte, Colorado, United States - ER_DNA_186 | ecosystem: Environmental > Terrestrial > Soil > Floodplain | place: USA... | reverse complement strand
AGGCGCCTGGATAGCAACCGTCATAGGCGATCCTGTTTTGAAGAAGTCGACCGCGGCGTTTGTAGCTTGCGGCGGTTGATCGGCATCGAACCGGAAATTATATAATGTCCCGAAACGGATCGCATTGGCGTTCTGGTTTTGCGCAAAGGTCTCGCAGTTCCAAGTCAGCGAATTGGCAGTCTGAGTGGGAGTCCACGGCGTACTGCTATAACCTTGGCTGTTAAACGTGCCGTCGTTTGGCCAACCGGCATGCTGAAGTGGGGCGTGGAAACCGATATTGCTTAGATTAACTCCAGGTCCCAAAGGCACGCTGAACGACTGAATTCCGCGATCCAAGTTCTGGTTATACAGGGCGTATTCATAGTGCCAAACTCCAGCGGTCGGGCCCGTCACTTTGTAGCCCATAAACCAGATACCGTCGTTGCCCGGATCGGGCTCGATCTGGCTCACCGTCGCGTTTGTCCAGGCCATGATGGCGGGGTACATTCGCGTCGTGCTACCGAGGGGCGTAAATGTGAAATTGGTGGTGCCGCTCACTTGATACTGGCGGTAGGAAGCGTTGTTATACATGTTGCATTGCCCGGGATGAGCCTGGCACCAGGCGTATTCATGCGGAGTAATATAAGCGGCTTCGGCGAAATAGATCGCGCCTTGATTCATTGTTGTGTTCAGGTCATTGACCTCCACAAGGATCCGGTGCGATACGCCATCATGGGTATGGCCGCTGTGGTTGTTCGCGGTCGATGGAAAATTGCCAGTGAAGGGATTAACCCAGGCACGCGATCCGATCTGGTTTTGAGAGCCATTTAGACCGGCATCGTACGGATCGGAACAACCAGAGCAGAGCTGAGCGCCCTGGCTGCAACCGCTGGTGTTGCAGCCAAAGCCGCAAGCGTTGTCTTCTAGTGCCGCGAACGCGTGTTTCATCCACGACTGACCAATTTGCTCAAAGCGTTCGTTGTTATTGGCGCCTCCGCTCATGCGGTAGAGGTTCTGCGGAATGACCGGGTGATCAGTATTTGGCAATGCGAACCAATTGACCGGCTGTTCGCCGTTGTTACAGGAGGTCGTAGCCGCCGCGAGACCGACCTGTGTCCCAGCGCTCCCGAGTTGCTGCATGTTGGGCAGGTCTCCAACAATAACATCGGGCCCTGGTACCCGTGCCGCTGGCGCTTCTCCACTGGCTGCGCCTTGCAATGGCGGCATGACGACCGATTTCGTTTGGCCGTTCACCAGCTGCCTGATCTCGATCGGCTGCATCGCTGTTCCCACAGAGATTTGTCCAATCACCGAACCGGCGTCTGATGGCTGCCCGAGCGCACTAGCAAACTCTTTTGAGATCAGAAGTCTGCCCCGAGTCATGGTGAGCAACTGCGCGCTCGCATCGTAGTCGTACTGATGTCCCTCGATATTAAAAAAAGTGAAGCCCGTTTTTGTGTCGCGCACGGCGAGATCGAATTGTTCGCCTGAGGGAAGTTTTTGGATTGCGAGCTGCTTGAGGGATGCATTTAACGCCGCAGGCAGATTACTGTAGCCGGCGGCGTTGACCCCGGACGACATAAGCGCCATCGATCCCTGCTCAGGCCCGCGCAGGAGGTCGTTAAACACCAGAATGCTGAAAAATGAATTGGCCGCCACGTCGAAACGCAATGCCTCGAATTTTGGCGTCGTGGAGGTAATTCCACTTAGACGGTTGAGATCGAGTTCCATTGTCGCGGTCCCGCTCTCCACGATCATCTTTTGAAGAACCCCGGTCGCCCCGTTCTGGCTTTGACCCGAATTGAGCGTTGGGCGCTGGGCGTTGGACGTCGAGCGTTGTGCAGCGGGATTGGCGAATCCCGCGTCGGATAGGCTGAGGAGAACGACGAACGGGAGAATGAAGGCGGTAAGGGCTTTCTTAAACATTGTCTTGAATCCTGCGAGTGATTGGCTTCTTAGCTTATGCGCTGGAGAGGGCACCAATATTTCTCATGGGGGGCCTCTCTGAAGTAAAGGAAATCTTGAAAAAACTTGGTGACGATCCTTTTGGAAAATGATGAACCGGCGGCTGGTGAAATCAGAGTGAACCCATTGTAGGGCAAGCGCCTCGCTTGCCGGAGGCTGATTTGAATTGGAAAGCACGCCGCTTGGCAGGCGGAGCGCCTGCCCTACAACATTTTTTTTCCGCGTCACCAGAGATCGATGTGGCTTGTGGGACAAGCGCGCGATCCTGCTCGCGTCGCGCGTCTTTTAGAGTAAATTCGTCAACTTCGTGAAAAGCGGTTGCGTCAGCCCAGAACTAAAGAAACAGGGGTCGATTCCCCGGCGTGCCTCTGCCGGGGTCAACGCCGCCGGCTACAGTAGAGCCGGAATTCGTAAATCAAAGACCGGCCGGTGGCGCGCGGCGGTGCTGATCCTCCTCAATTTATTCATGATCGCGCACATCATTCAGTGGAGCGTCATGGGCAAGACAGTTTCGCCGATTGAGCCTTCGGAGACCATGTACACGCTGCAAAAGGGGTTCATCAACGCGGGATTTATCTTTTTCTCTCTGGCGATCCTGGCGACCTTGATCTTTGGGCGATACATCTGCGGCTGGGGTTGTCACATCCTCGCGCTCCAGGATTTCTGTGGATGGCTCTTAAAGAAGATGGGGCTTCATCCGAAACCGTTTCGATCGCGGTTGTTAGTTTACGTGCCGCTTATTGGCGCGCTGTATATGTTTGTCTGGCCCGTCGTATATCGACTGTTCTCGGAACCGCACGAACCGCTTATTCCCAAATTCACCAATCATCTGGTGACCACTAATTTTTGGCAGACGTTTCCCTCCGTCGCGGTGGCAATACCATTTCTTTTCGTCTGCGGCTTCATGACGGTCTATTTTTTGGGGCAAAAGGGCTTTTGCACTTATGCCTGTCCTTACGGTGGATTTTTCGGGTTAGCCGACAAATTGTCGCCCGGCAAAATCCGCGTCACGCCTGCATGCAATCAATGCGGTCACTGCACTGCGACCTGCACTTCGAACGTCTTAGTGCACGCGGAAGTGAAGCAGTACGGAATGGTGGTCGATCCGGGTTGCATGAAATGTATGGATTGCGTCAGCGTTTGTCCGAACGACGCCTTGTATTTTGGTTTCGGCAAACCGTCGATCCTGGTTCCTAAGTCAGACGCAATTAAGAGGAACTATTCTTTAACATGGCCGGAAGAAATAGTTGGCACTCTCGTATTTCTTGGAAGTTTCCTTGCTGTTCGCGCAGTTTACGCTCTGGTCCCATTCCTCATGGCTTTGGGCTGCGCCACGGTTACGACGTTTCTCACTCTGAAAACGTGGAGATTGTTTCGGGCAAAGGAATTGTCCTTTTACCGTTTCAATTTGAAGTCTGCGGGTAAAATTCGAAAAGTGGGATGGGCTTTTGCAGCCTTCGCTTGTGTCTGGATTGGCTTGAATGCTCACAGCGGCTGGGTGCGCTATCATGAGGTACTGGGCAACCGCGCATTTCAGAGAGTCCATCTGCCCGACGAGCTGGCGCTGGCGCAGATCGACCCCGCTCGCTGGCTCAATCCCGTTGACCGCGATAACATCGTCCGGGGAGAGGAACATCTTCAAGCTGCTTCGAAGCTTGGACTCTTTGTAAATAGTGAAGCGCTGCCGAAGCTGGCATGGTTTGAATATCTCCTGGGCAACACGGAACAATCCGTCCGGTTGCTAGGCCAGGCCGCGACTTATCAGAAAGGAGAAGGGAAGGCTTTGAACCTCTACTATCGCGGCGCGATCTTGAATCGTCTGGGGCGTTACGACCAGGCACAGGCGAGTCTGGATCAGGCTCTGTCCGAGCGAGACGACATGATTCTGGCGCGCCAGGAAAAGGGCGAATCGCTCTGGCAGCTTGGCCATAGGGACGAAGCAATTTCGGTGTGGACAGATGCCGTGCGACGCAATCCGCACCTGGCTCTGGTAAATAACGAGCTTGCCGGCGCAAAGCAGTCGTTAGGCCAAGTCGAAGAAGCCAATAGTAATGAAAGGCAAGCCGATCAGTTCACGCCCAATGATCCACTTTTCCATTGGATGATTGGACGCCGCCTCCAGGACCTTGGTATGACCGGGCTGGCCGAAAAACATTTCCAGCGGGCGGCCCAGCTGGATCCGGGAAGCCAATTGCCTAACGGACGCTGAGACATTCAATCGTTGTAGCCGCCTCGCTGTGTCGAGGCGCCCCCGCTGCGTTTTCATTGGGCACGGCGACACAGCGCCGTGGCTACAATTCCCATCAAAAACGATTTGGGCTTCAATCACCGCCGTTCGAGCCGCACTAGTATTTTCGGGAGAAGACGATCCACTTTTCGACGCAATGGCTTTCGATCGCGAACGTCAGGTGAACAACCCACTCGTTCACGAGCTAGCATTCATCAATCTTCTAACGCTACGGTGTCGGGCGTCGCCCCGGGGTTGGTCGCGGACGCGGCGTTGGAGTCGCACGAACAACCTCAAACTGCGTCATCATTCCGTCGTCCTCGTGCTCCATCATGTGACAGTGGAGCATGTACATACCGAGGTGATTGGTGAATTTCAGCTTGACCTCAAGAGTTTCGCCGGTCGCGAGGTACCGGTCTCCTTCATGATCTCGTATGGGTAACATGGTCCTCCGTTGCGACTCAGGCACTGCTGCGAAACGTCATGAATGTGAACCGTGTGGGGTTGGCCGGTTGGGTTTGTGAAAACCCACTTCTCAGTCGTGCCTAGCACAGGCCGGGCATCAACGCGGTTTGGATCGAATCTCAGGCCGTTAATTGTCCAGTGTCCTGCCGTCCGATCAAAGCTCCAGTTGCGCGTCACGGTGGGCTCACCAATATCCGGTAGCGCGCGCAGCGTAGGCGGAATCGTGCTGTCGTCGACGAGGTGCTGAGTGACCCGGAACTGAAGCAGTTGCATACCCGTAAGTGTGTCCGTGAGATAAAGGTTCTGCCCCAGTTTCCCGGCAAAGTTTACAACGACGTCCAAACGCTCCGCCGGCCCCATCCGCATTTCGGTTCGTTCCACTGGGGCAGGCAATAGGCCGCTCTCCGTCCCAATTTGTGTGAAGGCGTCGCCCGTGCTCAATGCAAGGTTGTAGGTACGGTGATTAGATGTGTTTAAGATGCGAAACCGATACTTGCGGTCGCCGATCTCAAGGTATGGCTGATAAACACCGTTAATAAGAATCTTATCGCCGGTCACACCATTAGGATCAAACACGTATGGAATCTGATTGTTTACGTCGAATTGCCGATCGGCGATTGCCAGCGACAGGTCGAAGGCACCGGAAGGAAGCGTTGGGGGATCGGCCGGATCATCGACGATGTACATGCCGGTGAGACCCATCCAAACGTTACGCCCGGTAACATCCATGCGGTGATCGTGATAAAACTGCATCTTACCTCGCTGGTTGGCGCCCCCTTCAAGGCCATCGTATATGTAGGTGCGCGATCCTCCCGTCGGGATGAGGAAGTCGTCCGGCTGACCATCGTTCACCGCGGTCGAATGGTTGCCGTGGTTATGCACGGTCAAAGCGCCGGCGCCTGCATCTAGGTTATTTGTGAAAGTAACACTGGTCGTCTGTCCCGTAGGTCTACGAATCGTTAGTCCAGGGTACGTTCCTCCATAGGTCCACATGTTAGTGCACGGTCCATCCAATATCTGCACGCACCCCTCATCAATACCGACCGACACGTTTGCATTCGTGCTGACAGGCGGAAAAAGCAAGGGATGCGAAAACGGTGTGGATGTAGGTGTAGGTGTTGGAGTTGCGCCCGAAATATTCGCCGCACTCGCTAAACTGGGCTCCATGCCGATTAGCACCGTTGCAAGTACAAGCGGGAGTAAGAATTTAGAACCAATTTCAGAGATGTGGTCGCCTCGCTGTGTCGAGGCGCATGAGCACTGTTGCCCACGGCAGTACGGCGACGCCCGCCACGGCGGGCAAGCTCTGCCGTGGCTACAGCGCTCCGCATTTCTCAGACAGATTCCAAGACAGTTTACGGTTCGAGTGTTCATCAAATTTCAAAAACCTTAAGGCCCGTTGCGATTGATCAACCGCGCGGTCTTTGCGTTTTTTCTAATCGCCTATTGGCAACGCAGATTGCGCTGCTGGCAGCACTGCGAACAACCGTAGTAAGAAGAGTGACGGATGAGAAAAAGCGGACGGTGTAGGACGGGATGAAGGAGTGGGACGCGGCCTCGGCGTCGGCGTAGGTCTTGGCCCTGCGGGCCTGTATTGAATGGTCAACACAGGTGGGCTGGCGCTCTCTCGAGTGTCGAACCGTTTCGCCGTCAAGATATCGGATTCGTCTCCTAACACTAGCCAGCCGAAGTTAGTTGCCGGATTATTCAGCCACGATTGCACATCGGCAACCATTAGTGGCGAACTCCACATGTACACTCCAACGGCGCCAACTGACTGGCTTGCGCTTACCGTGCCGGAAAAATCTCCGCCTTCGGTGGTCCAAAAAATTGTATCGAAGAAACGGTGCCGCCATGTGGCATCATTGGTGGTGGCCGGCGCTCCGTCGCCTTCTTCTCCAGGTGCCACGGAGGTTCCTTCTCCCCAGTCTGCGAGCAGCCTGTGCAGCTCGACGTTTCGAGGAGTATCAGAACCAGTTCGCGACATGTTCAGGCTTAAGGTCACCCCTAGAATCGTTGAGCCTGAAGGAATGCTTCCAGCGATGTCGAAGGCAAGCACGCCCCGGCGGAGTTCGCCCATGGCTGTCTCGCCCGAAAAGAAGTGGTTGCCAAGCGCATTGCTGTGATCGCCCTCTGCGGGATCGTACTCGTAGAGCGTGTTGTCCTTGATCGGATTGATATTGATAACGTCCGCGATCGCCAAACTCGGACTGATGACGCCAAGCGTGGTTGCGATTACAAATGGAAGTAGAATTTTAGCGAAGTTTGCTGGTTGAGTATTCATTTGATTAACGTTTGGATGATAGCTGAAAAACTGAAACAAGGCGAAACTCTTCTTTTTTTGCCCCGCCTGCAACGCTGTAGCACTGCAGCCAGGGAAACGTCCAACGCAAATTGCCAAATCTTTTTCGCCCACTCTCGGCTGCCGACAGCTTGGGCGCGATCCAGGGTGCAACCGTAGCCGCGGCGGATGTCGTAGCCGGGAGCGTTGACCCCGGCTCGCCTCACGCTCGGCCATCTCTCGCATCGCCGGCATCGCCGCCGCCGGCTACAGCCGCGCCGCGGCGGGACGACCCACCTTTTAATTCCGCGCAATGCTTTTCACTGCGTCAGCCGACATGGCTTTCTAGAGTGTGCGCCACCGGGAACTCGCGAGTTGCCTCGCGAGTCCCCGATTCAACAGTTGTAACTTTGTAACCTTTTAACCTGCCCTACGGTCACGGCGTCGGCCGTGGATGCGGAGTTGGGCGCGGCCTCGGTGTCACTCTAGGCGTAGGCGTCGGCGTTGGTGTAGCTGTCGGTGTTACTGTCGGCGTCGCGGTCGGAGTAACCGTTGGAGTTACACTCGGTGTTGGCGTCGGTGTAGGCGTTGGAGTCGCACAGACTGTGGGTATATAGTCCAGACGCAGGCTTGGTGTCAGGACGGCTTCATCGCAAGAGAACGACGTGAATTGAGTCAGATCTTGCTGGATGCCGCTGGCTGCCTCCGCCCCGTTGTTGTCGCTCGCCCCGTAGATCGCCGACAGCGTATCCGAGCCTTCGGTCAGTAGTACCTCGAACTCGGCGGTTCCGGGGTGGTTGAAGTAGGTGGTCTTCCACCTGATGACGAACTGCCGGTTGGGCGGAGTTCCCAGCGTCTGGGTAAAGATACCGCAGTCTGGGCAGACACCTAACTCATCGGTGCGCAGATCGTCATAGTATGGGAACAAGGTATTCAGGAACGGACCCTGCTGAGCCGGATCCGGCTCTATCGGCACGCACCCTGGCCACCAGAACACTTTGGTGCTGGGCGTGGTGGTGAACTGTATGTCGCCGTTCGACCCGAAAGACGCCACTGAAATCGGCGGATTGCCGTAGACGCTTACCGGGAAGGGTAGATTGATCTGCATGTTGCAGTCGTCGCAGTGATTACCGATATCGGTGCCTCCCGGGATGATCGTGTCGGTGCCCGGAGTTATCGTGTATTGGCTGAACGGACAACCCTCTACTGTATAACTCCCGGAGAAGTCCGCGTTAGGATTGCCAAAGGTATCGGTGATCGCCCCGGCAGCAATGTGCGCAGTCAAGTTCCCACCAAACGCGATATTCAGCGTGAAGGTGGTAGTCATGCCATCGCCGCTAACGCTAACCGCGGTCACGCTGCCGCCAGCGTTGCCGCTCAGTTGCAGATCGGTTGTCTGAACTGAAGCCGGATCAACCGGTATGTTCCAGTTCACGTCATACGGATATGAGCCCGGCGCAGGCGGCGTGAATGTGCCCCCAACAGGTGGATCGGTATCAGTCACCGCTAGCTGCTCTTGACCAAAACGGAACGTGCAGTTGAACTCCAGGATCGGATCGTTATTCGAGGCTTGGTGAATCGCGCCGGCATCGATGTGCATCGTGTTTTGACCTTGTACCACTGGCGAGCTATTGAAATGGAAGGTTATCGTTTGATCGCCGTTTGATAACGTAGCCGTGTCCGCCGGAGTTCCGTTCACAGTGAAATCGCTGGCCTGGACAGTGGATGGATCCGCGGGATCACTCAGGTCAATGACGAAATCAGTCGGCGCAGTGCCCGTAACCAGGCTGCCGCAGGCGGGGTCAGCAGTGGTCACGGAAAAGCCAACGAGATCCCTGTCGGTGAAGGCATCCTGCTGGGAGGTGCCGCTGATGGTCACGCGTCCGTCCGTCCATGAAGTCAAATGTTTGCTGGCTATCGCGGAGCCGTAGTCGTAGTCACCTGCGTAGGTCGGCTGGATCCCCGGGTCAGGTTGCGCCGGCAGCGGAGTGACTACGTCCGAGAGCATATCATCAGGCAGCCACGACGCACCATTGTCATTGGACTTTCGCGACCACATTCTATAACAGGGAGTGCCGGGATCGCCAGCAACGCAGTTGGCGCTCTCGCGCGCGTCATACCACGTCGCAAGCAGCGTGCCGGTGGGGCTGACTGAGAGGTTAGCCTGCCACTGAGGACGAGTCGTTGAATCGGTGTTCAACTTCAGCGGCGCGCCAAAGGTGACACCGCCGTCGGTGGAACGGATGTAATAAACATCGCCAGGGTCGCCGGGAGCCCCCTGCTGGGAATAAACCAGGTGAACGAAATTGTTGACCGCGGCAGGCTCACCCCAGCCCTCGTGCCGCCAGTAGCCGCCAAAATCGTTAAACATGCAGGCAAAATAGCCAACAGCTGTCACGCCCGGCCCAGGGAAAGGTGTGCCGGTGTAGGTGTTGCTCCAGGTGGCACCGCCGTCAGTGGACTTGAAAATGAGGTTGGTGTCGTTGTGAGGGAAGCCACCGCCGCCTTCGTCCATGCCAGCAACGTATATGGCCCCGCTGCCCGCCAAGTCGCCCGTGATCTGCACGTCGCGCACAAAGGTGGCCTGGGTGCTTACCATCACCGGGCTGCTCCAAGTGGCGCCTCCATCAGTAGAATTAATGACGAAAATGTTCGCGTTAGCAGCATTAAAGTCGTTCCAGGAAACGTATAATCGCCCGAAGAACGGCGAACTGGGATTGTTATCGGCCCAGCCAGATTCGCGGTCAGCCGAGCCCTCGTTGAAACCGCAGAAATGAGTCCAGCTATTCGGGTCATCAGGAGTAGTCGACTTATACCCGCCAAGACCCTGACCGCCGCAGGCGCCATCGAGCCAGACGGTAACCCAGGTGCCGGACGGCTTGTGGTACAGAATGACCGGATCGCCAAACGTATTGTCAAAGGGGCTTTGACCATTGGCCTTGGTAAGACGGGTGAAAGTGTTACCGCCATCGGTGGAGAACGATGCGCCTGAAATGTTGATCGGGTTAAAGTTGCGGCCCCGGGAGTCGTTGTAGGCAACCACGACCTGGCTGGGATCATCGGGGTTGGCCGTAGTGAACGTCTCGGACTGAGTCACGTTGGGAAAGCTCTCAGTACCCGTGATCAGGTCCACGTCCGTGCCGCCATACACCAAAGGCGCCGTCAGGTCTTTCACAACCTTGGAGAAGGCTTTGCCGTGAGAAGAAGAAGATTTACGTCCCTCAAACATGCCGCAGAAAATCATAATGGCGCCGGCCCGCAGGTTTTCCTGCCTGTCAATGCCAAGCTGCTTAATCTTGGAACAGTCGAACATTGCAGGAACGAGCGGGTCGATGGAGGACTGGGTCGTAACCTTATACTTGAACGGCCCTGCGGGGGCATTGCGCCCAGCGGGTGCACCGCGCCCGGCTGGATTCGCAGTGGCGAGCAACGCCAGCGAGACGCCGGCCAGAGCTACGAACAGGCCGATTAAGACGCGCAAATTAAAGAATGCGGATTGCGAAGTGGATTTCTTTTTCATGAGGATCTGTGGTTATGAAGTGGAGTTTGAAGTGTGAAACGTCGTTTGTAGCCGAAATGCGTGAAACGTGTCAACACATCTTTTATTTTTTACGTTTTTTATCCCGCCTGATTATTCGATCGCAGTTTCAATCACGAGGACGATCTCCCGGGTAGCGCACACGTCTCGCGTGTTGGCGATGGCGTCCTCGCCATGGCGGACTTCTCGTGCTTGAACCCGCCCTCACGCGAGACGCGTGCGCTACCCGTTCATCTGCGCGCGGGCCGAGATTAGCATTCGCGACTACAACTGTTCACTGGTCAGCAGTCACTGATCACTACTCCATCACCCCGGCGGCGTCGGCCGAGGATACGGCGTGGGCCGATACGACTTTCTAGAGTGTGCGCCACCGGGAACTCGCGAGGTCTTCGCGAGTTCCCGATTCAACAGTTGTAACTTTGTAACGATTTAACCTGCCCTACGGTCACGGAGTCGGACGCGGATGCGGCGTGGGCCGCGGCCTTGGCGTCGGGTGAGGCGGCGTTGGCGTGACAGTTGGCGTCGCGGTCGGTGTAACACTTGGAGTTACAGTTGGTGTCACTGTAGGAGTAACGGACGGCGTTGGGCTAGGAGTCGGTGTGGCTCCGCAGGTGCCGCCGAATTGCAGATCGTACAGCGCCGGCTGGTTATTGTTGGGGTTGACAACCACGATGTGCGCGGGACCCGGCAAGTCCGTGAATGAGACGTGACTGGCAGAGTTGCCCTCAATGGGGTTAGGCATACCGGTCATCATCGGGCTGGCAGGATCGACGACCGGGTCGCTGTCACCGAAGTTCGCCCCATTCCCCTGGCCGCCGAAAGGCATGGGATAATTGTCCCCTGGGTTGCCTTGGATGGCGCCTTGCACCCAGACCACACCGCCAGAAGAAGCATACGCTTCCAAGAAAGGAATGGCTGCCGTGTAAGGAGTGATGAAATCAACGAGGAAAGTGTCATCCCAGTTAAGAATGACTACTCGATAATCGCTGAAGTTAACCGTCGCCAAGTCTGCCGGGGTAAACTCAGTGTACGTGTGCCCGTTAGAAGTAATTGCATCCTTGAGGACGGTAGAGCCCCACGGATCGTGCGTCTCGAATAGAGCGAAGTCATTCGCAGCGGGCTGGCTGAGAGCAAAGGTGTATTGAACAGTGTTGCTAGCCAGGATCGGGGCCCAGCCCTGCACGTGAAACGGGAAGCCGGTTGTCATCCCGGAGCCAACCAGCAGCCCGCAGCCCTTTGGGGCGGTCCCCACGTATTCGTAGGTGCCTGTGAAGGCTGCATTGGGATTACCAAACGTGTCGGTGATAGACCCGGCCGGCAGGTTCACCGTTAATGTGCCTGAGAAGATACTGTTGATTTGAATCGTGA
>Ga0307305_10000816_pt1 | contig 11832 bp, 10 predicted proteins | sample ER_DNA_186_FD_194512 | JGI IMG/M metagenome (GOLD analysis project Ga0307305, IMG submission 194512) | Bulk soil microbial communities from the East River watershed near Crested Butte, Colorado, United States - ER_DNA_186 | ecosystem: Environmental > Terrestrial > Soil > Floodplain | place... | reverse complement strand
TGAGGCGCTGCGGAAGCTAGATCAGGTTCTCGATATCACGCCTAATGACGTCGATACTCTTGCGGAAAAGGCGTTGGCCGCGCAAGCCGAAGGTGACTTGACGCGAGCGGCGACGTTGCTCAATCCGCTGCATCCGACGGCCAACGCCCCTTTCGCGTTGGAAGCACAAGTCTACCAGACGATCTTGGAGCGCCAGCCCGCGCGGCTGATACGGCGCCTGAAGGAGCTGCTGGCGGCGCCTGATCCGGCACTCGGTTATCTCAATGGTGAATTGCGCTTCTGGCTAGGATGGGCGGAAGACCTCGCCGGCGACCAAGGCGCTGCGCAGGAAAGTTGGAGACAGGCGCGCCGCGAACTCGAACCTTTCCTCAAAGAACAGCCTGATAATTATACCCTGATTGGGGATCTCGCGCTGACCAACATGGGCCTTGGTGACAAAACCGCTGCCTTGGCTCTGGCCGAACGCGCAATCGCGGCGAATCCAATTGAAAAAGATGCCATGGATGGTCCAATGTCGATCGAAGTCCTCGCGCGCGTGGCGGCGCAAACAGGAGAATCCGATCGAGCCATCGCGGCATTAGAGCAAGTGCTCTCGATACCGGGCGCAGGCGCCTGGACGTTAAATATTCCGCTAACGCCCGCGCTGCTTCGACTCGATCCAATGTTCGATCCGCTCCGGAGTGATCCGCGCTTCCAAAAGCTTGCCGCGTCGCCTGCGCCGAAGTAGGTGGCAACTTCCCGACGAAAGAGTGTTGCTCTGATCGACAGCGCGGTAATCTTGCCCCATGCCTGACGAGCCAAGTCTTTTGTCCGATCAGATTCACATCGAGCAACTCAAGATTTCCACCCACGTTGGAGTGCCCGAAGAAGAGCGCGCAACTCCGCACAATTAAAACGGAAACACCGAAAAATTGACTCACAGCGGCTAACGAATCCGACTGTTGAGTCTCGATACGACGGGCTATTGTCGGTATCATCGCTCTAGCAAAAGGGGGATGGTTGAACACGCAAAACACATCCGCCGGGACCAAGCCGGATCTTCCGCTCGAGATTGCGCACCTCTTGTTAATCGATGTGGTGGGCTACTCGAAGCTGCTGGTCAATGAGCAGATTGAACTTCTCGAGGAATTGACTCAGATCGTGCGAAACACCGAATGTTTTCGATCGGCGGAAACATCCGGCAAACTCATCCGAGTGCCAACCGGAGACGGAATGGCGTTACTCTTTTTCCACAGTCCGGAAGAACCGGTGCGATGTGCTCTCGAGATTAGCAGGACCCTGCAAAATCACCCGCATATTCAGGTGCGGATGGGAGTTCACAGTGGCCCGGTCAACCGAGTTACCGATGTGAACGACAAAACGAACTTTGCTGGATCGGGAATCAATGTGGCGCAGCGCGTCATGGATTGCGGCGATGCCGGGCATATTCTTTTATCGGGGCATGTGGCGGAGGATTTGTCCGAGTACCGGCACTGGCAGCCTTACTTGCACGATTTGGGCGAGTGCGAGGTGAAGCACGGCCTGCACCTGCACCTCTTTAACGTCTACAAAGAGAATCTTGGCAATCCACAAGTCCCTGAGAAGCTCAAGCGAGGAAAAAGATGGAAGCAGGCCTCCGCGGTTCGGCCAATTACATCTCCCCGTTGGCCCAAGATCGCGCTGGTAGTGGCTTTGCTTGTGTCCGCTGTCGCTCTCGTCATCAGTTCGCTGATCTTTTTCCCTCGAGTATCGGCGCCGCCGTCCACATCGGCGCTTCCCGAGGCGACAGCCACTGCCTTTCCGACTGCTATTCCCGAGAAGAGCATCGCCGTTCTCCCCTTCGAGAATTTAAGCGACGAGAAAGAGAACGCTTACTTCGCAGACGGCGTGCAGGATGAAATCCTCACTGGCCTAGCCAGAGTGGCCGACCTGAAAGTAATCAGCCGCACGTCGACGCTGCAGTACAAAGTCGGTGCAGAGCATAATCTGCGCGAGATCGGCAAGGCGCTCGGCGTGGCGCATGTGCTGACGGGAGGCGTGCAGCGTGCAGGTGGTCGAGTGCGCGTCAGCGCTCAGTTGATCGATGCACGGACAGATACACAGCTTTGGGGCGAACGGTACGATCGCGATGTCGCAGATGTATTCGCAATCGAAAGCGAGCTGGCTGGGAAGATAATCGCTCAACTCAAAAGTAAACTTTCGGCGCAAGAGAAAGCAGCCATCGAGCAAACGCCGACGGCCGACCTTGCTGCTCATGATCTGTACATTCGGGCCAAAACACTCATCGAGAGTGCCATTTTTAGTACGCCTTTACAGGAAAGCCTTTTCGAGGCCGTTCGCCTGCTCAATCAGGCAATTGAGCGCGATCCCGCCTTCGCGCTTGCATATTACCAACTTGCCTACGCTCAAGATGTAATCTACTTCACTATCGATCACACTCCTACGCAGTTGGCAATGGCCGATGCGGCAATCCAATCGCTCTCTCATCTGCGCCCAAATTCGGGCGAAGCGCATCTCGCCCTCGCCACGCATTTGTACTACGGTTATCTCGATTACGACCACGCCAGGCAGGAACTTAATTTGGCAAAGGAGACTTTGCCTAACGACCCGCTGCGATTTCGAATGCTAGGCTTTATCGATCGACGCCAAGGGCGCTGGGCCGAATCGATCAAGAATCTTGAGCGTGCTGCCGAGTTCGATCCACAAAATCCTGCTGCTGGTGTTCTCCAACAACTCGCTAATAGTTATTTGTGTCTGCGCCGTTATGCTGATGCCGAGCGCGTTCTAGACCGCGCAATCGCGCTTTCTCCCAAAGACTCAGCGACGCGAGCGTTCCGTGCGGCGATCGAGCTTCGCTGGCATGGTGATCCGCACCCGTTGATCTCCACCATTCGGGCGATCATTGCCGAAGATTCGCGCGAAGCCAAAAACGTCGCCCAGCTTTGGCTTGAAGTATCTCTTTGCGAGCGCGATTTCGATGGCGCGAGTCGCGCCCTGGCTGCGCTGCCGATCGCTGGATGTTACGATGACACTGTTCCGTTTCCGCGAGCTTGGTGCGAAGGCGTAGTTGCTCAGGCAGGGGGCGATAAAGCAGCGGCGCGTGCTGCATTTACCAACGCCCGAACCGAAACGGCCAAGCTGGTCGCGGATCAACCTGACTATGCAGAAGCGCATTGCGTGCTCGGGATGATCGACGCCGCCTTGGGCCGCAAGAAGGACGCAATTCGTGAAGGCCGCCGCGCAGTCGAACTATTGCCGGTGACGAAAGATGCGATCATCGGTGCCCAGTTGGTGCAAAATTTGGCGCTCATTTATGCGTGGGCAGGCGAGAAGGATCTTGCCTTCAAACAGTTAGCCGTCGCGACAGGCATCCCTAACTATTTAAGCTACGGTGAACTGCGTCTGCATCCGCGCTGGGACCCGTTGCGCGGCGATCCACGTTTTGAGAAGATTGTCGCCTCGCTCGCTCCGAAGTAGGCGGCAACTATCGACGAAACGAGTGTTGCTCTGAGCGGCAGCGCAGTAACCTTGCCCGATGCCCAACGAACCAAATCCGTTCGCCGACGAAATTCACATTGAGCAACTCGAGGTCTCCGCTCGTATCGGAGTGCCGGAAGAAGAGCGCGCGAATCCGCAACGGTTAATCGTCAATATTTCCTTTTGGCCTTTTCAGCAGGCTCGCGATCTGGCGGATAAAATTGATCAAACTGTGAACTATTCGGCCGTGGCGGAAGAGACGAAAAGTTTTGTGTGCAATCAATCAGTCAGTCTGATCGAGACACTGGCGGATCAGCTTGCAACCCATCTGCTGAAAACATTTCCGATACAGAAGGTGGCCATTGAAGTACGCAAGTTTGCTTTGATCGACGCAAAATACGTCTCTGCAACCGCGATGCGTACCGCCGCCGTCGGCTGATGATCCGAAAAGGCCGATTCAACAAGCCCGCTGCGGAGATTGCGCATCGCTACGGCGAATCCGTTTCGTTTGATTGGAGGCTTTATCGCCACGACATCGCCGGGTCGATCGCGCATGCCGCGGCGCTCGCCCGCGCCGGAATCATTTCCGCTGCCGAACTGCGTTGGCGGCACACTCGTAAGGCGACTGGCGACGGGTGCGCCGTCATGGAACAACATCACGGAGCAGATTCAGCGCTGGCGCTCGGATTTGGGCCTCACAGATGAATCCGTCTGAGAATTCAGTGGCGTTTGGTGCGCCTGGGATTGAGCCACGCTGGACCTCGAGTGCGAAAGAAGGCGTTGGCACGGCCTATCATACAAGTTGCCGCCTCTGGTTCACGCTCAGTCATGGCATCGTCAATGAGATTTACTATCCCCATGTTGATCAACCAAACACACGCGACTTTCAGTTTCTCATCAGCGATGGAGAAACGTTTTGCCACGAGGAAAAGCGCGACCTCACGCATGCGATTGAATACCCGGAACGTGACTGTCTGTTTTATCGCCTGACAAATGTTGAGCCGCGCCGCCGCTACAGGTTGGTCAAATATGTATTCGCCGATCCGCATCGATCGGTGTTGCTCGTGCATACAAAACTCGAGGTGTTGGACGAATCATTGCGCGGCAGATTGAGCGTCCACGCGTTGTTAGCGCCACACCTGGCCGGCTGTGGTGCCGGCAACTCCGGATGGTGTTCTGAGATCGGCGATAACAAACTCCTTCACGCGCAGCGGAAGAACTCTCACCTGCTCATGGCGTGCAGCAGCGGTTTCTCTCGGCGATCTGTCGGTTACATCGGCTTCAGCGATGGTTGGCAGGACCTGATGCACAACTTCAAAATGGATTGGGAATTTCAGGCAGCCGAGAACGGCAATATCGCGTTGACCGCGGAAGTAGAACTGCGAGACGACGGTGAATTCACCGTTGCCGTTGCGCTTGGTCGCAGTTACCAGAGCGCGGCCACGAAGTTGTTCCAATCGTTGGCCGAGCCATTTGAATTAAAGCGCGAATCGTATATTCGGCAGTGGCAGCGCGCGGTCATCGATCCCAAATTCGATTTTACTTCCGACACAACTGACGACGGCGGAATGTATCGGCTGAGCCGATGCGTGTTGCTGGCGCATGAGGACAAAGTTTTTCAAGGCGCGATAGTCGCCTCACTGAGCATTCCATGGGGCGAAACTAAAAGTGATCAAGATCTGGGCGGCTATCATCTCGTGTGGACCCGCGATCTCGTGCACAGCGCGACAGCGCTCCTCGCTACCGGTCAGATAGGCACACCGCTGCGCGCGTTGATCTGGCTGGCGGCGATTCAGCGGCCGGACGGCAGTTTTCCGCAAAACAGCTGGATTGATGGGACTGCCTATTGGTCAGGGTTACAGCTCGACCAGGTTGCCTTTCCGATACTGCTGGCGTGGCGCTTGCATAAGCATGAGGCGCTTGGGTTGTTCAGTCCCCGCGCGATGATTGTGCGCGCCGCGGCGCGCCTGATTCTGCAAGGTCCAGTTACCGCTCAGGAACGTTGGGAGGAAAACGCCGGCTATTCGCCTTCGACGCTCGCTGTTGTGATTGCCGCTCTCGCCTGCGCCGCGGAGTGGGCCAAAGAACGCGGCGAAACCGAAGTTGCAGATTTTATTCTGGCGTATGCCGACTGGGTGACAGCGCACATTGAAGAATGGACCGTGACAACAAACGGTGAACTGATCGAAGGATTTCCTCGTCATTATATCCGCGTCAATCCGACCGACTCGAATGCACCCGATCCGCACGCCGATCCCAACACGACAATGATTCAACTGGCTAACGGCGGGGGACTTCACCCGGCGCGAAATGTAGTCGGCGGCGATTTTCTTCATCTGGTGCGATTCGGTATTCGCGACGCAAACGATCCGACTGTGCGGGACTCAATCGAAGTTATTGATCGCGTGCTAAAACATGATCTGCCGGACGGCCCGGGCTGGCGGCGCTACAATCATGATGGATATGGCCAGAAGGATGACGGCAGCGCTTTCGATGGAACCGGCGTAGGCCGTTGCTGGCCGATCTTAACGGGAGAACGCGGCCATTACGAACTCGCTGCCGGGCGCGACCCAAAGCGCTTCATCGCGGCGATGGAAAACTTTGCGAATCAGGGCGGCATGATCACCGAACAGTTGTGGGACGGACCTGACTTGTCCGCCACGGGAGGTACTCGCAGTGGCGAGCCGGGTGGCCGTATGAGGCGCGGTTGTCCAACCGGCGCGGCAATGCCTCTTTGTTGGTCGCACGCTGAATATGTTTCGCTCGTGCGCAGCCGTCGTGACGGCGTCTGCTTTGATCGCGTTGAACCAGCATTCGCACGCTACGTATTGGATCCGGTGCAAACCGATTACGAGATTTGGTCTATTCGCCATCCGCTCCACCGCGTACCTCGAGGAAAGATTTTGCGGATTATCCTCGGTGCGGCTGCAAGCATTGTCTGGTCACCGAATGACTGGGCGCGCACTGAGCAATTGGACACTACTCATCAGACCAAACTGGACCTTTGGTTCGCAGATTTTCCAACCGCAGACTGGCCGCGCGGATCGGTGTTTGCCTTTACTTTTTTTTGGCACCGCGATCAGCGCTGGGAAGGCCGGAACTGGCAGGTGAACATTTTATGAAAGGACTCGAACTGGCGGGCTGGTAGACCAGTCATGGCGCCCGAAATTCTTCCTGTCATTTACCTGGCGCGTCATGGGGAGACCGCCTGGAGCGTCACCGGTCAGCATACGGGGCTTACCGATTTGCCGTTGACCGAGCGCGGCGAACGCAACGCCAAAAGGCTGGGGGAGCGCCTAGCCGGATTGCTTTTCGCGCAGGTTTTCACCAGCCCATTACAACGCGCCGTTCGAACCTGTGAACTAGCGGGGTTTGGGGCGGCAGCCGAAGTAAATCCGGATCTGATCGAGTGGAACTACGGCGATTACGAAGGTCTCCGCACCTCGGAAATTCGCGCGAAGCGACCCGAATGGGAATTGTTTCGCGATGGTTGCCCAAACGGGGAATCGCCGGAACAGGTTGGCGCCCGGGCCGATCGTGTTCTCAGTCGCGTGCGCGCCGTCAAAGGCGATGTGCTGATTTTTTCCAGCGGACATTTCCTGCGAGTGTTCGCCGCTCGGTGGCTTGGGCTCGAGCCTGCTGCCGGAAAACTGTTTATGTTGGACGTAGCAAGTCTGAGTACGCTTGGCTACGAACATGACCTGTGTCAGCCAGTGATTCGGTTTTGGAATGACACTCGGCACGCAGGCGACTGAGTCGGACAGAAATCTAAGAATCGGCGCTACCTGAGCATTCGCTTTTCTGCCCCATGTTCATAATCTTTCCGGATGAAAGAGCACGCGTGGGAAACCATCTCGAGCGAGCGGCACTTTGCGAATGCGCATCTCGACGTCGTGACCGATCAGGTCCGAACGCCATCGGGAAGCCAGCCGCGCACATGGACGATCGTGCATCGCAAAGCGGCGGTCGTTGTCGCGCCAATGAGGCACGACGGTAAAATTATTCTCATTCGTCAGGAACGCATCCCGATCCGCCAGGCAATCTGGGAAATGCCGTCCGGTCAAATTGACGATCACAACGCTGATCAGCAAGAGATTAGGAACGTCGCATTGCGAGAGCTGCGCGAAGAAACCGGTTACCAGCTGGCCGAAAACGGCGAGCTCATTCCGTTGGGCCATTATTTTTCATCGCCGGGATTCACAGATGAGCGCGGTTATTTATTCCTGGCGCGTTCAGTTCAACCGTGTAAAGAGGCTCCGGCGCGGGACGAAGCGGAATCGATTCTCGATTGCCGCGAGTTTACTGTGGAGGAAATTCGCCGCATGATCGCGGAGAACGAAATTCGCGACGCCAACACACTCGGCATTTGCGCGGCGCTCGCAGCGCGCGGTCTTCTGCCGCTCGGGCCGCGTTGACTCCTCCCGTCCATGGCGCTGCGAGACATCTTTAAATTCCGCGACCTTCCGGACAGCGAAACGTCGAAGCCGTTTCTCGAACACCTCGAAGACTTGCGGTGGACGATTGTCAAGATTGCGCTCACGCTTGGCGTCGCGATGATTGTTTGCTTCGCGTTTCGATCGGCCCTTGTGCGGATCTTGCAGGCGCCGCTGCGGGATGTTGGTTCACAAATTGGCACGCTCAAGGCGCTCGGCATCACTGATTCAATCGTGATCTCATTTCACCTCGCGTTTTACGCAGGCATCGTTCTTTCCTTTCCGCTGCTGCTTTATTTTGTGGCGGAGTTTGTTTTGCCGGCGCTTACCGCAGTGGAAAGACGCTTTTTGTTTCCAGCGATCGGGGTCAGCTTCGCGCTCTTCCTACTCGGCGTAACCATTTGTTATTTCTGGCTGCTGCCGAAAACGATCCTGTTTTTCTTTCGCGACACCGAATCGCTGGGCTGGGCGCCGACCTGGACTGTGCAGCAGTATTATTCTTTTGTGACGCGATTCACCATCGGCTTTGGTCTGGCATTCGAATTGCCGGTGGTAGTGCTGGCGCTGGTTCGATTTGGATTGATCACCTACAAGTTTATGGCGCGCACCCGGCCGTATGCGGTGGTGCTGATCTTCATCATGGCGACGATCATCACGCCTACGCCAGACATCCTGACATTGATCGCAATGGCGCTGCCGATGTGTCTGCTTTACGAAAGCTGCATCTGGATTGCGTGGCTCATGGAGCGTCGCCGCCTAAAACGGATCGCCGGTTAACCACGTGCATAATCCAATTTACGAAGTTCTCTTCGGCGCGTTTGCGTTTGTGCTTGGCGCTGTAGTCGGGTCGTTCTTGAACGTCTGTATTTACCGGTGGCCTGTTGATCTTTCAATTAACCGACCCCGCCGCTCTTTTTGCCCGAACTGCAAGCAACCGATTCCTTGGCAGCACAATCTGCCGTTGATCAGCTGGCTCGTGCTTCGCGGCCGCTGCGCAAATTGCGGCGCCAAAATCTCGTTTCGCTATTTCGCCGTGGAACTGGTCACCGCGCTTATTTTTCTGGCGATCTGGGAAGGCTTCTCATCGCAGGTTGCGATCGCGTACTGGGTTTTTGTTTCGTTCCTCATCATAGGAACATTTATCGATTTCGAACATTTCATTATTCCAGACCGGGTAACGATCGGCGGAGTAATCGCTGGCGTCGCTTTCAGTGTGGCTGTCCCCGCTTTGATGGGGACGAATTCCCGCATTGCGGCGGGCCTTCGCGCTTTGCTCGCAGCCGCGCTTGGCTACGTGATCCTTTTGATTGTGTTGGAAGCGGGCAAAATCGCTTTTGGGCGAAAACGGATTCGATTTGATGCGCCGACGCCGTTCACGTGGACAAAACGCGGAGATGACGCTGATTTCGTCGTGGGCGCTGAAGAAAGTCTGTGGAGCGATTATTTTGCGCGCGAAAAAGATCGGCTGTTGCTCACGTGCGATGAAGTCCGGATCGATCACCACGCGTATGGAAATGTAACCCTGGACTTTCGCTACGATCGCATCACGGCCGAAGGCCACGTGATGATGCTGGATGATGTGACGCAGATTTCCGGCGTAGCTCGTGAACTGGTGATTCCGCGAGAGGCGATGGGCCGCGGCGACTTAAAATTCCTGGCTGCGATTGGCGCTTTTCTCGGCTGGCGCGCGGTCTTGTTTAGCCTTTTCGCTGGTTCGCTGCTCGGTTCTGTCGTCGGATTGATCACGCTCGTCGTGGGGAAACCTGTTTGGTCAGCCAAATTGCCTTTCGGACCTTATCTGGCGTTTGGCGCGCTCACCTGGATGTTTTTTGGCGAGATATTTCTGCGCTGGTACACAACGCTGCTCAGCCCGTAGATTGTTTACCTCCTACTCTTATTCCTATTCTTGCTCCTGCTCTTTGCCGAATCGATAGCTCGCTGGCTCTTCAAAGATCCGCACGTCCGAATTTGCGCGGATCAATCCGAACAGCATTGACACGATCCTTACGAGTATTGCCTTGCCATCGTGGATTTCGTCCGCATCGATGAATCTTTTGGCGACCATCACATCCAGACATGCCGCTGATTCCAATGCCGAACCACGGGCGTTATCGAAGAATCGGCACCGATCAGGCGAAGTAAATTTTCCGTTCCCTTCCGCTATGTTCAAAGGAACCGAAGTCGAGGCGCGGTCCAGTTGATTGCGAACGGATGCACTTGCGGGCAGTCGGTCCAAAAGTGGAATCGTCCATGTGATGAACTCAAGGGACGCTTGGTACACTTCCAGTTTTTCATGGTCGAGTGACGCGCGCATGGAAAGGCGAAAAGATTGGGAATAGGAATAGGACTAGGATGAAGATTAAGATTTACCCGCGCCCTACCACGCTTCTGTTGGGACGGTCGCTGAAGCCTGCTTTGCAGGTACTGCTGCGCGTCCCCGCAATATCAATGCCAAGTTGATCAGCTCACATTTCCACCAGCGCAGCAATCCGCGGCGAATCTGTTTGTGAATTCGGATATCCGGAACAAATCCATCATAGAGCTCGCGCCAGCCGGCGTTTCTTTTTCCGTAATAACCAGTTGCCCATCTGCGATTCGCCAACGCGACTAGACGTCGGCTATAAAAAGTCATCGCGTTGCGAGCCAATCTGCCGCCGATGCCTGAGAAGGGCAGGTTGAGAAATCCACATTCCGGATCACGATAAACACCGCATACGAGACCGAGATAATAACTGCTCACATCGAGAAGGAGCGCAGCCGACATCAGTTCGGCATCCCCCATGTAGTAGTATTTGTCCTTGTACAGACTCTCAAACCAATAACGGTAGGTGATGGGGTATTGCTGGTTGTAATAACGAAGCTGCTCGGTGACGTCTTCACCGGCCAGACTGTGCGCCAGCAAATCGGCCACATAGTAAGAGGTGTAGGAACAAAAATCCAAACCCGGACTATAAAGTGGATCGATGAAACCGGCGGCGTCGCCGACTGCAGCCCAACCGTCGCCGCAAACTTTTTCGCTGTGATATGGCAACATAGACAAGGCGTGCACGTCGCCTTCGATCACGCGTGCTGCCCCAAAAATCTCGCGGCCAACCGGATGGCAGAGGATATGGGTGTGCAATCGTTGGCCGAGACTCGGTCCTTCCGGGAGCTTGAAGATACGACTGTCGTAAACGATGCCGGCGCTGACGTCGCCTCCTTGCAATGGAATAATCCAGACCCACCAGCCGCGCCCGAACAGATGGTTCGTGGCCCATTCGCGCGCAGTGCGACAGCCATTAGCGTATTCGGGAAAACGTTGTCGCCATTCGTAGCTGTCCCATTCCTTCACGCCGCTGAAGCGTGCCCAGACAGCGTTGATGGGGTGCTCGGTGTTCGGACGAAGATGTCCGAGTTTTCGCGCGAGCATCGTCGCGCGCCCGGTAGCGTCGATGATCCAACGCGCGCCAGCGCTGCATTCGCTACCATTGACGGCGGCGCTGACCCGTTGGCCATTCACACTGTTCAACTCGAGATTTGTTACTTTCGCCGGCCGCCATAGCTCGCAACCCGCTTGCACCGCGAGATCGAGCATGTGTGAATCAAGTTTTGCCCGGTCTACTTGAAACCCAGGCAATCTGCTCTGATAACGTGTGCCGACCTCGACGCAATCATCAAAGGGTTGATCAGGGCGATTCGAGAACCACAGGCGCAAACCCTGCTTGGCCAATTGATGATGACCAAGGTAATGGGTGAGACCCAAAATGCGCGTCATGTAACAACTGCTCACTTCCGTTGTCGACTCGCCGACTTTGCGATCGAACTCGGCTGTTTTTTCGATGATCAGGACCCGGGCCTCGGGTCGTTTGCGTTTGAGCACGAGCGCCGTCGCCGCGCCGGAAAAGGCGCCACCGATGATTGCGACATCGTAGTCGAGGTTCATAGGCTACAGAGAGAAAATGGA